>Ga0080064_1002048_pt1 | contig 36512 bp, 31 predicted proteins | sample Subgrocontami54m_FD_69260 | JGI IMG/M metagenome (GOLD analysis project Ga0080064, IMG submission 69260) | Subsurface groundwater microbial communities from S. Glens Falls, New York, USA - GMW46 contaminated, 5.4 m (SPADES assembly) (version 2) ...
CGTGATCGACCGTCGTCTTTGTGTTGCCCGCCGCGTCCCCTATCGGGTTCGCTTCGAAAAAGCATGCTCGGCAGAAAAAGCAGGGGACGTTATCGCCGCTTGACAGAAATTAGCCATATCAACGTCCGCAGCCACCGGCGCGCGGCTGTGATGTTGGCATCGAGCACATCGCTTCCCGCGCGTCCGAGTGGGCTGCGCTGTTATGCCGCAGAAGCAAGACGATCTTGCCAGCCCGGAAAAACCAAGACCGCTGGATGGCACTTGAGCGCTCGAGCGAGCACCTTGGCGCGCTCAACTCCGAGCCGGACACGGTCGTTCTCGATAGCCGACAGGGTTGCCTGCGGAATGCCCGTGCGTTCGGCGAGCTGATTCTGGCTCAAGCCTTGCAGCTCGCGAACGATGCGTACGGACTCTCCGACCGAGACACTGATGCGTTTCTTCGCGGGACGATAATCCTTCATTTACGGTCTCCGATAGTCATGCGGCGTGACCGAGGCGACCTGGAATAGCTGCTGATCCGGCACCGTGCGGTAGATGACCCGCCATTGCAGCCCAAGACGAGAAGATCGATAGCCTTGCCATTTGCCCGACAGGGCCTCGTCCTCAAAGCCTTTGATCAGACGTAATCCGGGTGGTCCGGATAGCATGGCGATGTCCTTCCACTTCTCATACCGCTTGAGGGTCTCTCGCGGAGCCGATGCCAGTTCCTTATCAACCCGCCGATGCTCCTCAATGTGCCACATGCCACATTGTGCCTATACCATATATGGCATGTCAAGGCGCCGATTGTACTGCGGCATAACGCTACCCATCACCGGCCGGCGACAGGCGGCGAAGCCGGCTGTTGTCGGTCCGGTGCAAGGGATTGTTCGGCACCAGCCCCTGCTTGATTACGCCGCCTGTAGTACGAACTCTACCTTGATGGCGTCAAAGGGAAACTCTATGCGCCCATCGGGTGCACGGATCAGGACCCCAGTCTCCAAGAGCGCCGTGATGTCGCCATGTACGGCCTTCACATCACGGCCGACCCGACGTGCAGCTTCGCGGATAGACACAGGCCCGGCCCCGCAAAGGACTTTGAGAAGCTCATCCTCGCCGAGCATCCTGACGCCACCAAATTCGGCGCGCTGAAGCCGTGCCCTACGCCCTCGGAAACCGCTGTGGCGATGACGCCACATGCAAGGCTCCACCGCCACGCACTACATGTGCGTTTCAAAATTGTTGAGAAACTTATGAACTGCCGGACGGTGCGACACTCCTATTCACATTGCGCGCTGCGCAGGAAGTTGGCCGGGTGGCGCAAATCCGTGCGAACTGACGGCACTCAGGAAGGCACCACCGGAGCGAGCGATACGAAATCCCAGTTGATCGAATAGTCCGCATGGCCTCGGCGATAACAGGCCAGAACGGGCCAGCGACACCCTGCCGATCGATTTGCCGCATGGCCTATGCGATAACCCCCACCCCATAGCAACGTGTCAGCGACACGCAACCGATCGACTAGTCCGCATGGCGTATGCGATACCGCGCCAGAGCAACGGGCCAGCGACGCGAAAAACCCCAGCCGATTGGATTGGCCGGGCGTGCGAGATCAATCTACAGTGAGCAGCAAAATCGGGAGCCACGTAACCAGGAGTTGAATCATGAAAGTCAAGACCCAGCTGAAGGCCGGTAGGATCAAGTTCAAGTGAAATCCGCCGGCCAGGCGTAGTTGTCTGGCCGGTGACCGTGGGTTGGCTGCATGCGCCCACGTGAGCAGCAAAATCTCGGGAGCCACGTAACCAGGAGTTGAATCATGACAGTCAAGACCAAGCTGAAGGCCGGCGGTCGTAAATCTGGCTGAGGATGTCCGATCCAACACCTGCGCTAGTTGGGTGGGTTGGCCGCATGCGCCCACATTGACTAGCGTAGGGACCCACGTAACTGGAGTGGAATCATGAAAGTCAAGACGAAGCTGAAGGCCGGCGGCCGTCGCTCTCCTTGAAATTCTCGCCGTATACGCGGCTGAGTAGTGGACAGCGAATCTCGGGAGCAACGTAACCAGGAGTTGAATCATGAAAGTTAAAACGAAGCTGAAGGCCGGCGGTTTCCGCCCAAAGTAAGCAGCGAAATCTCGGGAGCAACATAACCAGGAGTCGAATCATGAAAGTCAAGACCAAGCTGAAGGCCGGCGGCATAAGAGTAAAGTTTTAGGAATCAGGTAATCCGGAGGATGTAACTCCGGGGGCTGCTCGCCTTTACAAAGGCGAGCAGCTGATCCTGCCGACCCCGCGTTGCGCCCTTTCCAACACGCGGCAGCGCATTTACAACCGTAAGCGCAGCATTGAATCGCTGCCCTCTCACCTTCCGGCTCACAGAACGCCGGCACCCGGACACGGTAGCGGTCACATCCCCCATGTAACAAAGACTTTCCTGCTCGCATCCTCGGGCGGACCGTCACGGGAGTGACGTGCTATCGGAGTGCGTAGTAATGGCAATGCCTTTTTCCCGCACCCTGCGGGCCCTGGAAGCAGAATCGGCGCATGGCCCGCTATGGGCGTTGCTGCTCGTATCGATTTTCCTCGCCGCATGGGCGGCCTGGCTTCTGATCGTTGAAGTGTCGGTCTACGAAACAAGCAAAGTGGCGCGCCTGGAAACCGGCCGTTCCGGTCACGTCGTGCAAGCCCCGGTCTCCGGGCAGGTGGCCGCCTCGCACCTCGGGCTGGACCGCGTGGTCGGGATCGGTGAGATCCTGGTGGAACTGAACAGCAGCAGCGAGCGCCTGGCGCTCAACGTGGAGCGGGCGCGCCACGATGCCCGCGAAAAGGAATCCACCACCTTGCTGAGTGAAATCTCAGCTCAGGAGAAGGCGCTTCAAGGCGAACGTCAAACCGCCAGCGCCGCCCTGAATGAAGCGAAAAGCCAGGCCGAGGCCGCCGTGCCGGCGTCGCGTTTTGCCGAGGACGAGCTCGCCCGGGTTCAGTCCCTGCGCAAGATGGGCATGATTACCGAGGTGGACTTTTTGCGCCGGCGGGCGGAGGCCGAGCGAAACCGTTCCAACGAACGCAGCGCCGCACTCGCGGTGAATCGGGTCGGCGCGGAAATGCATACGCGCCAGGGGGATCGCCTGGCGCGCATCGAGCGGCTCCGGCATGAACTCAAGGTGATGGAGGGCCAGCGCGCCACCTCCGCCGCGGAAATGAAACGTCTGGAGTTTGAACTCGGACGCCGCAGTGTCGCCTCCCCCATCGCCGGCAAGGTGGGGCAGCTTGCGGTGCTGCGCCCGGGTGGTTTTGTCAACGCGGGCGACGTGCTCGCCACGGTGGTGCCGCAAGGGGAACTCCATGCGGTGGCGGAATTCACCGCCGCTCGCGCGCTCGGACGCATTCGTACCGGGCAGCGCGCCCGGCTGCGCCTCGAAGGCTTCCCATGGGGCCAGTACGGCAGCCTGCCTGCCACCGTGGGCCAGGTCGCGAGTGAAGGCCGCAACGGTGTGGTGCGGGTGGAACTGGTGGTGTCGCGCGATTCGCCGCTGGCCGCGCAGCTCCAGTCCGGGCTCGGTGCGAGCGCCGACGTGGAGGTGGAACAGGTCAGCCCGGCGGTGCTGCTGATGCGCGCCGTTGGCCGACTTGCAGGCACCGAACCTGGAGCCCTTCGGGCCGCAAAATGAAACCGGCCCGCCGCTGGCTGGCGCCGGAGGTCGTCCAGACCTCGGCCATGGATTGCGGTCCGGCCACGCTCAAATGCCTGCTCGAGGGCTACGGTGTCAGGGTCAGCTACGACCGGCTGCGCGAGGCCTGTCAGACCGATGTCGACGGCACCACCATCGACACCCTCGAGGAAATAGCCGTCTCCCTCGGGCTCGAGGCGGAGCAGATTCTGCTGCCGGCCGATCACCTGCTCCTGTCCGGTGCCAGGGCGCTGCCCTGCATTGCCCTGGTGCGATTGCCCACGGGCGAGGCCCATTTCGTCGTCGTGTGGCGCCAGATCGGCCCCCTCCTGGAAGTCATGGATCCCGCGGTGGGTCGGCGCTGGGTGACGCGCGAAGGTCTGCTCAACGAGCTGTTCGAACATGAGATGCCGGTGCCGGCAGCGGCGTGGCGCGCCTGGGCGGCAGGAGATGACTTTCTTCTGCCACTGGACCAGCGCCTCGCGCAACTCGGGCTGAACCGCGCCACGCGCGCAAGGCTGGTCGCAAACGCGCTCGACGATCCCGGATGGCAGCGCCTGGGCCGGCTGGACGCGGTGGTGCGGCTTGCCGAATCACTGTGCCGGGGCGCGGCGTTGCGCACTGGCGATGCGGCCGGGCGGCTTGTCGATGCGCTGGTCGGCGCGAATCGAGCCGAGAAGGGAAACGAAACTGAGGGTAACGAAACGGAGGAAAACGAAACTGCGGCCGCGCTGCTCGACCCGCACCGTCACGTCCGCGCGATACCGGATGCGGAAGACGGGGAACAATTGTTGATCCGCGGCGCGGTGCTGATACGTTGCACCGGCATCAAGCCCGAAACGGTCGATCACGCAGCGCTGCCGCCTGAACTCGCGGTGGCCCTGGCAGAGCCCACGGCCCGCCCGCTGCGCGAACTCTGGCGCCTTGTGGCCCAGGACGGGTGGGTCATCCCGGGCGCGGTGGTGCTCGCTTCGGTCACGGCGGCAGCGGCACTCGCGCTGGAGGGGTTGCTGTTCTTCGGCTTTCTCAATGTCGGGGAGCGGCTGGTGCTGGTGGAACAACGGGTGGGCGCCACCGTGGTGGTGGTGGCCCTGCTTTTGTCGGCGCTGGTGCTGGACGGTTCGCTTGCCAAATTGCTCTGGCGAAGCGGCCGCCATCTGGAACTGCGCATGCGCACGGCGTTCCTGCAAAGAATTCCGCGGCTGTCGGATCGCCACTTCCGCAGCCGGCTGGTGTCCGACATGGCCGAGCGGGCACACCGCACCTATCTGCTGCGCGAGTTGCCCGACCTCGGCGGGCAGGCCCTGCGTACGGTTCTGGAGCTGGTGTTCACGGCCGCCGCCATCGTCTGGCTGGACAACGGGGCCGCGGTGTGGGCGTGCACCGCGGTCGCGCTCGCCATTGCCATTCCCGTTGCCATGCAACCGCTGCTGCAGGGCCGGGACATCAAGTGGCGAACCCATAGCGGCGCGCTGACCCGCTTCCATCTTGACGCGCTGGTGGGCCTCACCCCGATCCGCTCCCACGGGGCGGAGGATTCATTTCGGCGCGCCCATGAGAGCCTGCTGGTGGAATGGGCGAGAGCCGGTTTGTCGCTGCAGCGCCTCTCGACCGTGGTCGATGCGGTGTACTGGCTGATTGGATTGTCGCTGCTGGCCTGGCTGATCTCGGCGCATCGCGGCGCAGAGGATTTTCCGGCCGCCTTGCTGCTGCTTTACTGGGCGCTGAAGATTCCGTTGCTGAGTTACGAACTGGACCTGCTGGCGCGCCGCTATCCCGGTTATCACAACGCCACCCTGCGGCTGCTGGAACCGCTCACCCACGTCGAACCCCCGGCCGCCGAAACCAGAACCGGGGGATCACTCACGCCTGCTGCGGGTGTGGCGCTGCAGATGAACAATGTGGACGTGCGCGTTGCCGGGCACCAGGTGTTGCAGGGTATCAACCTGCAAATCGAGCCCGGCGAACACATCGCCATCGTCGGGGTCTCCGGTGCGGGCAAGTCCGCGTTGCTCGGCTTGCTGCTGGGCTGGTACCGCCCCGCCGGTGGCACATTCGAAGTGGACGGCCGCGAGCTGGACGACGCGAGCCTCGAATGCCTGCGACGCGATACCGCCTGGGTCGATCCGACCGTGCAGTTGTGGAACCGTTCGCTCTACGACAACCTGCGCTACGGCGCCGAGGCCGACTCGCCGGCGATCAACGCGAGCGTGACGGCCGCCGGCCTGAAGGAAATGCTGCAGCGGCTGCCCGACGGCATGCAGACCTCGCTCGGCGAAGGCGGCACCCTGCTCTCGGGCGGGGAAGGACAGCGGGTGCGGATCGGCCGCGCCCTGATCCGCGAACGCGCCCGCCTGGTGCTGCTGGATGAACCGTTCCGCGGTCTGACTCGCGACGAGCGCTCGCGGCTGCTGTCGTACGCGCGCTCGCGCTGGCCCCGCGCCACTTTGCTGTTCGTCACGCACGACATCGCCGACGCGCAACGCTTCGATCGCGTTCTGGTCATGCAGGACGGGCAACTGGTCGAGGATGGCGCGCCCGGCGAGCTGGCCGGCATCCCCGACTCACGCTTTGCAGCGCTGCTGTCGCTGGACGCACAAGCGCAGGCGGAGCTCTGGAACAATCCGGTGTGGCGGCGTCTGTGGCTTGCGGATGGCCGGCTGTCTGAGAACAGCGGGGCGTGATGAACAGCGGCAATGAACGCGCGATGAAAACAGCGCGACGTGATGAACAGCGATGAGCGCGCTCACTGACTCGGAATGGCCGGCGGCGCGCCTTGGCGAGGCGCTGCTCGCGTTCATGCCGGCCGCCCGGGCACCGACAGCGGCGCCGCCGTCCATGCCGGCAGCCGTCGCGCCGGATGACGCCGCGACGCACCGGTGGGTCGAGACGCGAGCGCGTCAGCTGGGGCTCGAAGCCCTTGCCTTCGACACCACGCATGCTGAGCTTTTCACGGTGTTGCCGGCGGCGGGCACGGCGCTGTTGCGTCTGCCGGGCAGCGAGCCCACATTCCTGGTGCTGCTGGGCGGCAACCGCAGGCGCCTCGTGGTGCTGGGGGCGGACTACGTCACCCGAACGGTCACGCGTGAAGCCGTCCGGGCGAGGTTCTGCCAGGAAGCGGAAGCGCAACTGGGCGCGGAAATCGACGGCCTGTTGCGCCAGGGGGACGTGCTTCACGACAGCGAGCAACTCCGGGCAAGCCTGCTTGCCGAAAGGCTGCGGCAGGTCCGGGTCGAAGCCGGCTGGCTGGTGCGGCTGTCGCCACAGGGAGCGTTGCGCCCGCGCATCAGGCAGGCCGGCCTCGGCGGTGCGCTTGCGGGATTTCTGCTGGCCCACCTGGCGAGCCACGGCGCCTGGATCCTGGCCTGGCTCACCATCGGCGAAGACGCGTTGCAGGGCCGGTTCGATAGCGGCTGGCTGCTCGCCGGCGGCATGTTGCTGTTGACATTCGCCGCATTGCGTGTCGCGGCGGATTGGCTTCAGGGCCTGCTGTCGCTGCGCGTCGGCATGCTGCTGCGCCAGCGGCTTTTCGAAGGGGCGCTGGCGCTTGATCCGCAGGCAGCCCGTGGCGAAGGCGTGGGCCAGTTTCTCGGACGCATATTCGAAGCGCAGGCGGTGGAGGCGCTGGCCGTCAGTGGCGGCCTTTCGGCTACCACGGCGGTGCTCGAGTTGCTTACCGCGCTGGTCATCCTGGCCTGGGGCGGCGATGCATGGGAGCTGGCCGGACTGCTGTTGCTGTTCATGGCCATCTGCTCAGGCCTTGCCGCGCGGCACCTGCAGGCACGCTGGCGGTGGACCGACAAGCGCCGCGCGATCACGCATGACCTGATCGAGCGCATGGCGGGACACCGCACCCGGCTTGTGCAGGAAGACAGCCGGCACTGGCACGACCAGGAAGATCAGGCGCTCGCCGCCTATTCGGCCGAAAGCCGGCGCTTCGATTCCACCATGGTGTGGCTGGCCGTCCTGCCGCGCGCCTGGCTGGTTGCCGCGGCGCTGGGACTGGGTTGGGAGTTTTCCTCGGGCGCCTCGACGCATTCGCTCGCCATTATCATCGCCGCGATCCTGATGGCGTTTGAAAGCTTTCGAAACCTGGTCCAGGGTGTGCCGGCTTTGGCAGGCGCGGTGACGGCATGGAAAGAGGTGGCGCCGCTGCTGCGGGCCGCCGCGGTCGAGCCTGCCGGCGCAGCCGGGCACGTCGTCGCAGCCGGGCACACCGGCGGGCACGACGCCGCTCCGTCGACCCCGCGCAGCGCGAATGCCGCGCCATCGCAGGTTGAGGCGCAGCAGGTCGAGGCGCAGGGAGTTGATTTCCGCACCCAGACTCATGGCCGCCTGGTGCTGCGCGATTTGAGCCTGAATATTGCGACTGGCGATCGTGTCCTGCTGGAAGGGCCTTCCGGAGGAGGCAAGTCCACCCTCGCCACCTTGCTGGCCGGACTGCGGCGACCTGACCAGGGCGTGCTGCTGCTCAACGGCCTTGACCTCGCGACCCTGGGCGAGGTGGCATGGCGTCGCCACGTCGCGCTGGCGGCGCAGTTCCATGAGAATCATGTCGTGTCGGAGACATTCGCGTTCAATCTCCTGATGGGTCGTGGCTGGCCCCCCACCAGAAATGATCTCGAGCTGGCGGACACCATCTGCCGCGAAATCGGGCTGGGCGGTCTGCTCGACCGCATGCCTTCCGGACTGGATCAACAAGTCGGCGAAAGCGGATGGCAACTGTCTCACGGCGAAAAAAGCCGCCTGTACCTCGCGCGCGCGCTGTTGCAGGACGCAGAACTCGTGGTTCTGGATGAAAGCTTCGCCGCACTGGATCCGGACAGCCTTCGCGAATCACTGAAGTGTGTGCTGAAAAGGGCGCCGTCACTGCTGGTTGTGGCACATCCGTAGGAAGCAGCGCTGGATAATCTTCTGCAGTGGTGACAAAATGACGCCATTACTCTATAGTTGCAGCATCCGCCAAGGAGCGCTTCGATGGCTGCAGCAACCGCCGAACGGGGGCGAATCACTGCCAGGGTCCCGGCCCAGGGTCAGGACACTCTTGAATTGGCCGCGGCAATGGTCGGTGCAACCGTTAATCAATTCATGGTTCAGACCGCTCTGCGCGAGGCTGAGCGCATCATCGAGCAGGAACGGGTGATCAAGCTTTCTGTCCCTGCCTATAAATTAGGCAGGATAGGTTGAACACCCTGGTCAATTTTGAACGCGCAGCACCCCGTTCAAATGGTCAATTTTCATCGCGCGCCAACACCTGTTTGAATCGGACAGGTGTTGGTTGGATAAAACCCCCGCCGACCTTGCCTGCCTGCGGCGCGACCTCGGTCAGCCAGATGGCAGTTTCAACCGCTTCGATCTGGCAAAAGAAGGGTCGGATACTGCTGAACTTGTGATGCCGCCAGTGCCGCAGCAGACGCGCGGTTTCCGGCGTCACGCGCCAATTATTGGAATTGGGTATCGTCCGCCACTTGTCCACCTCCTGGCGAACCGCGCTGATGATGGCGGTGTGGTCGTAGCGCTGCTCCGCGGTGGAAAGACCCTTGCCTTCGTCAAATACCAGCGACGCCTGGTCGCCCTTGCCCTTGCGCTTCTTTGGCTTCGGTATGGGTGTGATGAAATCCGCGCGGCGGCGGGACTCGGTGATTTGTTGTGTCGGCTGGCCGGATTCATCAAGCTCCCAATGGCGCGCCGGATAGCCATAAGGTGAATTGAGAATCGGCTTTTCGAAGAATTGATTGTTCATGGCTGCCGATCGCAGGTTACCGGTGACGACGAACGGCCTTGCCAAATCCGGCGGAAACCTCAGGGCGGGAGAGAGACCGCTCAGGGCCTCGGAAGAATGAGGTCGGAGGACGGTTGCAGATATTCGGACGCGCAGTTACTGCCGGCTTTGTCGCCATCAACCCTCCCAAGTCCGTCCGAACGATACCTAGCGCGGATGCGCACCGCACGGTGCGGTTAGATGTCGTGCCTTGAGAACGAGTCGATCGGACGTTGCTTTTGAGAGTCAGACGGAACAATAATTCTAAAGAATAGTTCCTCGATAACGGCGCTGATGTCCGTCAGATGGGGAGAAAGACGATATGCTATTATTTTTTTAATATAAAAATATCGAGACAGCCAGAGGCGCTCGTTGCCCGATCAATCCAGGGAAATCTTCCACCCCCGGATCAACGGCTCCCACAACGCCCGCTCGCTCCTGATCAGCGCGGCAAACTCCGCCGGCGTGCCGGGCGCGGTGTTGATCCCCCCCTCCCCCAGCGTATCGATCGTCTTCTGCGTGCGCAGCACCGCCACGATCTCGGTGTTCAGCCGGTCGATGATTTCCTTCGGCGTGCCCCCGGGCGCGAGCACGCCCTGCCAGGCCACCACGTCCATCTCCGGCCCGCCGGATTCGCGCATCGTGGGAATCTGCGGCTGGCGCGGGCTGCGTTGCGCGGCGGTAGTGGCGAGCACGCGCAGCCTACCCGCCTCCACGTGACCCGCGACGCTGCCCCAGAGGGTGACGCCGATGTCGAGGCGCCCGGCCACCAGTTCGGGTATCGCGGGCGGACCGCCCTTGTACGGGATGTGGGTAAACTCGGTGCCGGTGCGCTGCTTGAACAGCTCCTGCAGCAGGTGGTGCGGGCTGCCCTTGCCGGCTGAGCCGAAGCTGAGCCTGCCGGGCTCGGCGCGGGCGAGCGCGATCAGCTCGGCAATGTTCTTTACCGGCAGGGACGCCCTGACGACCACCAGCAGCGGCACCCGGCCGTAGAGCGCGATCGGCGCGAGGTCGCGCTCCGGATCGTAGGGCAGCTTGCGGTACAGCGCCGTGTTGAGCACCAGCGCGATGTCGGTCGAAAGGATGGTGTAGCCGTCGGGCGGCGCTTTGGCCACCGCTTCGGTGCCGATGATGGTGGCCGCGCCGGGACGGTTCTCCACCAGCACCGGCTGGCCCAGCGCCTGGGAGACGCCGGCGGCCATCAGGCGCGTGGCCACGTCGATGGCGCCGCCGGCGGCGGTGGGCACGATCCAGCGTATGGGTTTGGCCGGCCAGGCCTGGGCCGGGGCGGCGGGGCTGATGGCGAGCGCGAGCGCCGCGGCGGCCAGCCGCAGGACCAGGCGAGTGGACAGGATTTTCATGATCCCAGTATAGGCAATTGCCGGCGGATATGGCTGTTGCCAGTCATGGGGACTTGACGCACTATGAGGGCGCGTCGGGTCGCGACCGGGGCCGGAGAGCAACGCGCCTCAACCCCGGGAAGAATCGCACCGGCTCTCAAACCCGGGTCTCAACCCGCCCGGGCCTGTGCTGAACCTGTTCGGCTCGCGAAAAGAGCAATTGCCCTGGAGGCTACATGTATCGAGACAAGCTGGATATGGAACGGCTCGAAGATCTGGTGCAAGGCGACCGCATTCACCGGAGCCTGTACCTGGATGCGGACATTTTTGCGCTGGAAATGGAAAGAATTTACTGCCGGGGCTGGGTGTTCGTCGGTCACGAAAGTCAGGTTCCCAACCCGGGGGATTTCTTCGCTTCCACCATCGGCACCCAGCCGGTTCTCCTGGTTCGCCATGACGACGGCGAGGTCCATGTAATCCATAATCGATGCGGCCACCGCGGCACCCTGGTCTGCAACGAGCCGTTTGGCAACACCGGCCGCAGCTTCCGCTGCGCCTACCACGGCTGGTCCTTCAAGACCAACGGCGAGCTGCTGGCCGCTCCGCTGAAAAATGGCTATCCGGACTGCTACGACCTTAAGGCCAGGGAATTCGGGATGGTTTCGATCCGCACCGGCAGCTATCGGGGTTTCGTGTTCGCCAACGTGGCGGGGACCTCGGCCATCACGTTCGAGGACTACGTGCGGCCGATGCGCTGCGTCGTTGACGACGTGGTGGACCGCTCCCCGAGCGGCGCGATCCGGGTGTCCACCAGGGGCCAGCGATATATATATCGCGGCAACTGGAAGGAGCAGGTTGACAACGGCGGGGATACCTACCATCCGCCCTACGGACATGAATCCACGACTTCGCAGGGCGGCCGGCAGTTCCAGCGCAGGGAGGGCCAGGAACAGGGCGCCCGCATCGATGAAAACCAGTCCATCTGGGATCGGATGCCGATGTCGGTCTTCCCCGGCGGGAACAACCATATCGGATTTCATCCCGGCGCCGAAGAACCGCGTTCAGGCGCCGTCTGGGAGGAATACATGGCCCTGATGGTGGGCCGGCACGGGGCGGAACGGGCCGCAGAAATCGTCAGGGAAAAATTTCACCTTGGGTTGTTCTACCCGAATTTCCTGCTGCATCTGCTGAGTCAGCACGTTCGCGTGGTGCATCCGATCGACGTCAACCGGACCGAGGTGAGGGTGTACCCGATCACCTTCGTGGGGGCGCCGGAGGCGTTCAACCGGCAGATCATCCGTTACCTGAACGTCACCCATTCGCCGGCGTCGCTGATACAGACAGACGACCTGGAGTGCTTCAGGCGGGTTCACGAGGGACTGAGAAATTCTGTTCCCGAGTGGGTGATCCTGGGGCGCGGCTTCGGCCAGGACCTCGCCATCGAGGACGGCGTCCGGTCGTTCGGCACCAGCGAAGTCGCGATCAGGAACCACTACCAGGCGTGGAAACTCATGATGACGAAGCAATAGTGGTGAAATACGGTGAATTGTTGAATTGATGAATTGCGGAACATGCCTGCGAGAACCACCAGAGGCGGCGGATGGACCCATTGAAATCAGCTGAGCAGTTCCTGGTCTTCGAGGCGCGTCTTCTTGACGAGCGGCGCTTCGAGGAATGGATCGACCTGTTTACGGAGGACGGGTACTACTGGGCGCCGGCCTGTCCGGGCCAGGCGGATCCCTATTCGGAGGTGTCGATCTTTTTCGACAATCGCCAGTTGATGAAGGATCGCATCAGGCGGTTGCGCCACCCCAGGGCGCACGCCCAGGTGCCTGCCTCCCGGACCAGCCACATAGTGGCCAATGCTTCGCTGGAAACGCAGGCTGGCGGTGCGCACGCAACGGGCGCAGGCGGCGCAACGGACGGAACGGTGCTGGTGCGGTCGAAGTTCCTGATGTGCGAGTATCGCCCCAGCCTGCCCGAGGGCCTGAAGCGGTTCTTTTCCGGAACCTGCTGGCATAGCCTGATGCCCGCTGACGGCGGCGGATTTCGCATCAGGTGGAAAAAAGTCGAGATGGTCGATTGCGATGCCGCGTTTGAACCGCTGGCCGTTTATTTCTAGGGACTGTTCTCGGAATCGAGCGGGGGTGGGCCACCTTTGCTGAAGCTCGCGGCCCGGCCTGCAGGCGCGGCATGGAGACGCCCAGGGAAGACCGGGACATCATTCGCGCGCGGCTGAAGGTGGCCGGGCGCTGGCCAGGGAATGGCGAAGTGAAAAAGCGCATCGCTGGCGGCACCAAGGTTGAAATCAGCGCGGCCGGCGGGGTGCGCAACGTCCGCCGGCGACACCTGGCGCTTCACCTGGTCGGGCACGGCAATGCCGCGGATTGAAGGCGGCAGGACAGAACGCAGAACGCGGGGGGAAAGGCAGGTTTGACGCTTGCCGCCAATTAAGCGACGATTGTCGCCGTAACGGCGAGGACATGAATTTTGCGGCGCCGCTTTCCGGCGCTGTGCGCGAAGATTACCCTCTGATTTCCCTCACCCTCTGTCCCTCTCCCGCAGGGAGGGGAAAGCAAACCAAAGCACCGAGATATAGGACCAACCACCATGACCCCCTACACCGGACGAAGAGAAGATCAGCGCCTGCTCACGGGCAAAGGCCAGTACACCGCCGATTTCAACCTGCCGGGGCAGTTGTATGCCTGGTTCCTGCGCTCCGATCGCGCCCATGCGCGCATCCGCTCCATCGACAAGTCGGCGGCCGAGGCGGCGCCGGGGGTCAAGCTGGTGCTGACCGGGGCCGACCTGGCCGGGCTGGGATTCAAGGGCATCACGCCGATGGCGGTGCATTTCAAGGGCAGGGGCGGGATGAAGCTGTGCGTCCCGGAGCGGGCGCCCCTGGCGCACCCGGAGGTGCACTTCGGCGGCGAGGCGGTGGCGCTGGTGATCGCCGATTCGGCGCCCGCGGCGCGCGACGCGACCGAGCTGATCGAGGTCGATTACGAGGAGCTGCCGGCAGTGATCGGCTTTGACCGCGCCCTCGCGCAGGGCGCCACCCAGTTGCACGAGAACGTGCCCGGCAACGTCACCTTCGACTGGGAATACGGCGACGAGCAGAAGACCGCCGAGGCGTTCAAGCGCGCCGACCACATCGTGAAAGTCACCATGGAAAGCCCGCGCGTCGCGCCCACGCCGATGGAGCCTCGCGCGGTGCTGGCCGCCTACGACAAGGCGAAGGACCTGTACACGATTCGCCTGGAGCACCAGGGCCTGCCGGCGATCCGCTCGAGCCTGGCGGCGATGCTGGGTGTGGACCAGGCCAGGATTCGCCTGGAGTTCGTCGATGTCGGCGGCGCGTTCGGCGCGCGCATGTCGCCCTACGCCGAATACATCGCCGTCATCCACGCCGCCAAGGCGCTCGGCGCCCCGGTGAAATGGGTCTCGACGCGCTCGGAGGATTTCCTCAACGACGGCCACGGCCGCGGCATTCGCCTCTCCGGCGAGCTGGCGCTCGACAAGTCGGGCAAATTCATTGCACTGCGGACCAACTGGCTGGCCGATTCGGGCGCCTATCACTCGCAGGCGGGCTCGCTCACCAACTGCGGCAACGGCATGACCATGGGCGCGGGGCCTTACCTGGTCGAGGCGCTGTACGGCCGGCAGCGGCAGGTCATGACCAACACCGCGCCCACCGATGCCTATCGCGGCGCGGGCCGGCCCGAGGCGGCGTTCATCGTGGAAGCGCTGGTGGACGAGGCGGCGGTGCAGCTGAAGATGGATCCGCTGGAACTGCGGCGCAGGAATGCCATCCCCAGGGAGGCCATGCCCTACACCACACTCACCGGCACGCCCTTTGACAGCGCCGACTTCCGCGGCATGCTCGATGCGGTCGAGCGCGAATCGGAGTGGAAGACCTTCCCCGCGCGCCGCGCCGAGGCGGCCAGGCGGGGAAAGCTGCGCGGCATCGGCTGCGGCCTGTTCATCGAACCCTCGGGCGGCGGCGGCGTGCCCAAGGACCAGGGCGCAGTGGAGTTCGCGCCCAATGGTGAAATCATCCTGCGCCTGGTCGCCGGCGCGAGCGGCCAGGGGCATGAGACGCTGTTCCCGCAGCTGGTCGGCCAGTGGCTCGGCATCGATCCGGCGAAAATCCATCTGAAGGCGGGCGACCCGGACGGTCCGGCGCTGATCGGCGGCGCCTCCATCGGCTCGCGTACCGCGATGTCGCTCGGGAGCTCGTTCAAGGTGGCCTCCGACGAAATCATCCGCAAAGGCCAGGAACTGGCGGCCTCCGCGCTGGAAGCGCCCTCGGCCGACATCGAGTTTCGCGACGGCCGCTACGTGGTAAAAGGCACCGATCGCGCGGTGAAGCTGCTTGACCTGGTGGAGCGGCACCGCGGCAAGGGCGGCGATGGCAGACATCCCCTGGACACCATCGGCGAAACCGACGCGCAGCGCGCCTTCCCCAGCGGCGCGCACGTCTGTGAAATCGAGGTCGATCCGGAAACCGGCGAGTCGGAAATCGTCAGCTACACCGCGGTGGATGACATCGGCCGCGCCCTCAACCCGGTGATGGCCGAGGGCCAGTTGCACGGCGGCGTGGTGCAAAGCGTCGGCCATGTTTTCGGCGAACACGTGGTGTACGACGAGGAGTCCGGGCAGATGCTCTCGGGCACCTTCATGGACTACACCATGCCGCGCGCCGACTGCATGCGCGGGTTCAAGCTGAAGGATCACTCGATTCCCAGCCCCAACAATCTCATGGGCGCGAAAGGCGCCGGTGAAGCGGGCACCACCGGCGGCCTGCCCACCTGCATGAGCGCGGTAATGGATGCGCTGCGCTCGGCGGGGGTGAAGCAGTTCGACATGCCGGCCTCGCCGCTGCGGGTATGGCAGGCGCTGCAGGGAGTCAAGAAGGCAGCTTGAGGGGGGTTTGCACACCCCCTACCCGGCCCTCCCCCGCGCTACGCGCAAGGGAGGGGGCCACAATTCTTCTACTTTACTGCGCTAAAATCGCCGTTCTGAGGACTTGAACACCGTATATAATTACTAAAAATAATATAATCTCAAACCCCCGCCAGGCGCCGCAGCGTGTTCTCGTCCACACCTACCTTCGCGCCGCACGCCAGCAGTTCCTGCCATGTCGTTTCATCCACCGGTATGCCCTCTTTCGCCCGCCGCTGGCGCGAGGCCTGTTCGGGTTCGCCGGCGATGCGGACTTTGTCCACGCCGGGGGCGGGTTGGGCGGCGAGGACCCAGTCGATGAGCGCGTCCGATTCGGCGCCGAGGCGTTCGCTGCCGCCCAGCCGTTCCGGGTTGATGATGATGGAGAGCATGTTGTTGACCACCTGCCGCAGCGGGCCGCCGGCACCCCTCCAGGTGCTGCCGCCGGTGAGGGCGCCGGCCAGCAGCTCGCAGGCGATGGCAAGGCCGTAGCCCTTGTGTTCGCCGAAGGGCAGGATCGCCCCCAGCGGCGGCACCATCACGGCGGCCGGTTCGGTGGTGGGCTTGCCGGCGTGGTCGATCAGCATGCCGGGGGCGAGCTGCTCGCCCTTGTTGTGGGCGACGCGCACCTTGCCCGAGGCGACGCGCGAGGTGGCGAAATCGAGCAGGAACGGCGGCCTGCCCGGGCGCGGCACGCCGATGCACACCGGGTTGGTGCTGTAGCGCGGCTCGCGCCCGCCAAAGGGTGCGACGATGGGGCGCGACAGCACGTTGACGAAGTGGATCGACACCAGCCCGGCGCGCGCGCATTGCTCGGCCCAGTGGCCGATGCGCCCGAGGTGATGAGTGTCGTACAGGCCCATCACGCAGGCGCCCTGCGAGAGAGCGCGCGCTATGCCCAGGTTCATCGCCTCGAACCCGGTGACCTGTCCGTAGCCGCGCCGGCCGTCGATCTTCAGGATCGCCCCCATGTCGGCATCGACGCGCAGGCGCTGATTCGCCTTGAGCCCGCCGTTCTGCAGCGCCATTACGTACAGCGGCATCATGCCCACGCCGTGCGAGTCATGGCCGCTGAGATTGGCCTCCACCAGGTTGGACGCCACCAGTTCCGCCTCGCGCGCTTCGCTGCCGCCTGCGGCGACGATCGCCTGCACCATCGCCTGCAGGCGCGGCGCCTGCACCACGGCGGCAGCCACGGCCACGCCTAACTGCCGGCGGGAACGGGGACGAACAGGCTGTCCACCGGCATCATCTTGTCGGTGATGCCCTGCTGGTGGAGATACAGGGTGAGCGCGTTCAGGGTCGCCCGGTTCGGCTCAATGCCGTAGGGCCAGGGATCGCGGCCCATCACCGCCTGCTGCTCTTCAAGGTGCGCCGGCAGCCACGGCAGCATGCTGCGCAGCGCGCCGGTGTAGCCCATTTTCTGCAGCGCCAGGCGCTTCGATTCGCACAGCGCGCGATACAGGCTGGCGGCGACTTCGGGATGCTTCTCGTACACCGCCTTGCGGATCGCCACCAGGTGCATGATGGGAAAAATCCGGGTGCGCCGGTAGTAGTCCTTCTCCACCGCGGGAAAGTCGGGGAACAGCCGCACGATGTTGGGATCGGTGCCGAATCCTTCGGGCATGGTGGCGCCGGCCAGCGCGTCGATCTCGCCCGAGGACAGCATTTCGGAGAGCGACTTGCCGCTGGTGTTGTTCTCGATGTTGATTTTCTTCACCAGCGGCGGCACCGTCGGATTGCCGTGCGAGCCGGCCTTCTCGATCGCGCCCTGCACCCAGCGGATGGTGGACAGATCGACGCCGTATTCGTTCTGCAGCAGGCCGCGAATGAACACCGCGGCGGTCATGGTGTAGAGCGCGACGCCGACCCGCCTGCCTTCCAGGTCCCTGGGCGAGTTGATGCCCGCGTTCCTGTTGACGGTGATGAAGCCGTGGCGGAACACGCGCGACATGAACGCCGGAATGGCGACGAACGGGCTGGTGCCGGCGGAGGTGCCGGCAACGAACTCCGAACTCGACATCTCGGCCGCGTCGTATTCCTGGCGCGCGCCCATCTTGTCGAAAATCTCGCGCGGATTGTCGTTGCCGATGAATTCGAAGTCGATGCCCTCGGGTTTCACTTCACCGGAATACAGCGGAATGACGCGGTCGTAGAGGCCGCAGGCGAATCGCAGTTTGGGCTGGGTCATGGTCTGGTCTTTGAAGAATTGCGCGGCAGGTGCGCCGCCGCGGTTGGGGGTGGTGGGTAACGGTCATGCACCGCGTGCAACGGCCGGCGGACAGGCCCGTTACTCTCGCCAATCGCCGCGGAGGCGTCAAGTCGCATCAAGGCGCAGTGATCGGCAGCGCAGCCCCCCCTTTCCGGGCCTTCGGGAGCAGACCGGAAAACCTGCAACATGGCTGTTTTCCCCCGTCTGCTTCGGTTCAGGAGGCCACCACGAGCACATCCGGGGCGAATCCGGCCGGCGGCGCAAGCCTTGATTTTTTCCGGGAATCAAGGGAGCACCAGAACACTCTCGCCCTGACTGTCAACTATTTTGCATGAAGCCAGGTCGTTGCGGAAAAACAACAGAACCGGGACTTTTTCCAGGCCGATGGTGGCTTCGCCGGTGTTGCTTTGGCAAACTCGGTAGCGGCTAAACCAGAAGCGCCTGACGAAAGCGCTGACGAAAGAGGAGTTCCAAGCCATGCGTGGCATGCGAATCACAGTATTGGCGGCTATGTTGTTTGCCCCGGCGCTTTCCCACGCCTACCTGACCACGGACGACATCCTCTGGACCGAAACCGGCCGCTATCCCGGCTACGCCGCTGCGGCGCCGGACCCGCGCGTGCTGCGCTTCTCGGTCGATGGCGGCGTGCATCGCGACAGCAACCTGTTTCGCCTGTCCGACAACGCCAACGCGGCGGCAATCCTCGGCAGCAGCGAGCGTGCCGACACCATCACGCGCCTGGGCCTGGGCCTGCGCGCCGATGTTCCCGTCAGCCTGCAGCGCTTCGTCTTCGAGGCGCGCGTCGATGACTACAGATTCGACCGCTACAGCGTCCTCGACCACGTCGGTCATCGCGCTCAGGCGACCTGGAACTGGCAGGTGGGCAGCCGCTGGCGCGGCGATCTGGGCTATGGCGAAACGCGCTTCCTGTCGGGCTTCGGCGAGCTGCAGGCGCCCCTGCGCGACATGATCGACGACAAGCATGGCTTCGCCAGCGCCGGTTTCCTGCTGACGCCGCGCTGGCGCGTTCACGGCGGGATCGACGTGCGCGATTTCCAGCACAGCGACGCCACCCGCCGGACACTCGACCAGCAAACTGAAACGGTCATGATCGGCGTCGATTACTTTACGCCGATCAACAACTCCCTCGGCCTGCAGGTGAGCCATACCAAAGGGGACTTCGACCGGTTACAACCGATCGGAGCGACGCTGGTCAACAACGACTACAAGGAAAATAACATCAGCCTGGTGGGTCACTACATCGTCACCGGCCGCTCCACGCTGGACGCGCGCCTGGGCTACACCCGGCGCACCCACGAGCAGTTCTCCCAGCGCGATTTCAGCGGCGCCACGGCGCGCCTAGGCTATGACTGGGCGGTGACCGGGCGGGTGCTGCTGAACTTCCAGGCGTGGCGCGAAACGCAGGGCTACGGCTTCACCACCAGCGCGCTGCAGGCCATCCAGGACACGTCCTCCTCCTACGTGGTCACCACCGGCTTCAGCTTCGGGCCGCACTGGGCGTTTTCCGAGAAGATCGTGCTGCAGGGCCGCTACATCGATGAGCGCCGCAAATTCCAGGGCGACGCCAGCACCGCCGTGCTCGGCGCAGCGGGCCAAAGCGAATCGTTCCGCGGCCTGGCATTGGCAGCCGGCTGGACGCCGCGGCGCAACCTGCTGCTGTCGCTCGGCATCGAAACCGGCAAGCGCACCTCCAACGTCGCCCTGCGCGATTACGACTACAGCGCCATTTCCGCAACCGGCAAGTTCACGTTCTAGGATCGGGGTTGGCGCTCGCCCGGCTCAGCCCAGCCTGCGCCGCAGTTGCGTCATGCATCGCCCTGTCCTGCGCGTTTGCCGCCGCGCACGCGCAGGACAAGCCGGCGGACGATTATCAACCGCAGATCGGCCAGCTCGGCAAGGACGTGGTGTGGGTGCCGACACCCGACCGGCTCATCCATCGCATGCTGCAGCTTGCCGATGTCACCCCGCGCGACGTGGTGGTCGATCTCGGTTCGGGCGACGGGCGCATTCCGATCGCGGCTGCACGGCGCTTCGGCGCGCGCGGCATCGGCGTGGAGTTCGATGCCAGGCTGGTCGAGTATTCGAAGCGCGCCGCGCAACGCGAGGGCGTGGCGGAGCGGGTGCAGTTCCTGGAAATGGACATGTTCCGCTTCGACCTGTCGGTGGCGAGCGTGGTGGCGCTGTACATCAGTCCGGCCCTGATGACGCGGCTGCGGCCGCAGTTGCTGCAGCTCAAACCCGGGGTGCGGGTGGTGTCGCACCAGTTCACCCTGGGCGACTGGGAGCCGGACGAAATGATACGCGTGGAGAACACGCCCGGCTACCTGTGGATCGTGCCGGCCAGGGCGGGCGGCGCCTGGAAGCTGCGCCTGGATGATCAGGAGTACGAGCTGCGCCTTGACCAGCAACACCAGCTGCTGCGCGGCACTGCCGCTGCCGTTGACAAGAACGCCGCGCTCAGGAGCGCACCGGTCATCGCGGCGCGCCTGCGCGGCGAAGAGATCCGGTTTACCTTCGTCGATCGCGATGGCTATGCGCGCGCCTTCACCGGCCGCATTTCCGGCGACACCATGGCAGGGGTGGCGCGCGCCCATGATCGCCGCGAGCTGCAATGGTCGGCGCGGCGCTAAGGTGAGCGTCGCAGCAAGCCGCGCCCGCAGCATCGCAACACCCGATTGCAACTCCGATTGCAACTCTCTCCATTGACAGTACGGGGATGCGGCCTCCGATCCGCCTGCTTGTGATTGCAACTCTCTCCATTGACAGTACGGGGATGCGGCCTCCGATCCGCCTGCCTGTGATTGCAACTCCGGTTGCAACTCCCTCTATTGACAGGTTCCAGTGGCGGCGACTACGCTTGCCGGACTTCCCGCAGTGAGTGGTCGCAGTGAGTGGTGCTTGCCAACCAAGCGCCTTTCGGCGAAAAAAAGCCATCGCGTCGGGCAAGCCTGAAATCGAGCAAGGAGCGACGTGTTCCCGATGCCGATTACCGTGGAAAAGGGGCTGGAATGAAACAATCACCCGGGTATGCAAGGTCGTTGGTCGTATCGGTGATGCTGGCGGTTCTGGCTCTGGCCGCGCCGCTTCCCGCGGCGGGACAGGCGGGGCTGATGAAGGTCAAAGCCGGGGTGGTGCTGGAGGGGTCCCCCACCGGGTGGCTCTACCAGGTGGCGCACCGGCAGGGATTGTTCCGCGCCGAGGGCCTCGACATCGAGACCGTGAGCACCTACGAGCAGATCGCCGCGGTGATTGGCGGATCGCTGCACATCGGCGAGTACGATCCGGCGACGACCCTGATCGCGCAATCAAAAGGCGCAAACATCGTGACGGTGGCCGCCTTGTACGACAAGGCGCCGTTCTTCTTCTTCGCCAAGCCGGGCACCCGGGACGTAAAAGACCTGCAGGGGCAGCAGTTCGCGGTGTCCGGGGTGCCCTCGGGCGACTGGGCGGTTGTCCAGACTGCCCTGAAGCGCCGCGGCATTCAGGTCAACTACCGCAAGCTGGGCGGCACGCCTGCCCGTCTGGCGGCCTTGCAGGCCGGGCAGGTGGACGCCACCATCATCGTGCTGCCGTTTCATCTGAAGGCGATAGAGGCCGGCTTGAAACCCGTGGTCACGCCCGACGATCTGGCCTATCCGTGGCTGAACATCTTCGTCCGGAAGGATTGGGCCAGGGATAACGCCCGGGCCGTGTCGGGTTATCTGAGGGCACTGCTCAAGGCCGTGGCGTGGTCCGAAGCGCCGGCCAACAAGGGAGCGTTCGTCAAGCTGATCATGGACCTCGCCAAGGTGGACGAGAAAGCCGCGCTGGACTCCTACGACTGGGTGGTCGCCAAGAAAATGCATCGGGTCAGGCCGCTTTCCGTGGGAGAAGCACGGGAGCTGGTTGCGGCCCTGGAACTGGAGGGAGCGGTGCCCAAGGGCTTCGATCCGAAAGATTCGATCGATGCGAGGTTCATCGAGCAGGCGAAGCGCTAGACGATGGCGGTTGCGGCGGGCCCGCCGGGCGGGCTCAACAGTCAGCTCGGAAGGCTTGCTGGTTCAAGAATTCTGCTTTCCTCGCTCCTTGGCATCGCCTTGTGGGAAATCGCGGGAAGATTCGTCAACCCGCTGTTCTTCGCGCCGTTCTCGGCGGTGGTCGCGGTGCTGTGGCAGCTTGCGCTGAGCGGCGAATTATGGGTCCATACCTCGGTCACGCTGCTCGAACTGGTGGTGGGCTTTACCCTGGGTACGGCGCTGGGGCTGCTCGGCGGCACCCTGGCCGCCCTGAACCGGACCTTCCGGGACCTGAGCGATCCGTGGGTGTCCTTCATCTATTCCAGCCCCTACGTGGCCTTCATTCCGCTGCTGGTGCTGTGGCTGGGAATCGGCCTGGCGCCGAAAATAGCCATAACCGTGCTGGCCGTTTTCATTCCGGTGTGGCTCAACACCACCGTCGGCATTGTCAATACCGAGCCGCTGCTGGTGGAGGTCGCCCGCTCGTTCAACGCGAGCCGGCTGCAGATCATCGTTCAGGTGCTGTTCAGAAGCGCGTTACCGGTCATTCTCACCGGGCTGCGCGTCGCCTTCTCGCGGGGCCTGATCGCGGTGGTCGTCGCGGAGTTCATTGCCTCCACCGCGGGCCTGGGTTTTCTCATCGAGCGGGCCGGCTCGTTCTTCGATGCGCCGCGCCTGCTGGCGGGCGTGACGGTGCTGGCAGTGTTCACCATCGCCATGACCGAAGTGCTGAAGTGGGTCGAACGAAAACTGGCTCCCTGGGGACTGCGTCAATAATGGCCCTGCTCGAGGTACGCAACCTGTGCATGACTTTCGGCGCGGCGGACAAGCAGGTGGAAGTGCTCCAGGACGTCAACTTCGACGTGGAGGAAGGAGAATTCGTCAGCATCCTCGGGCCGAGCGGCTGCGGCAAGACCACCTCGCTCAGGATGATCGGCGGTCTCGTTCCCCATGAACAGGGATCGATAAGGATTGCCGGCAGCGAAGTGCTCGGCCCCGGCAAGGACCGCGGTTTCGTTTTCCAGCAGGACGGCTTGTACCCCTGGCTGACGGTCATGGAGAACGTCGGCTTCGGTTTGCGGATTCGCGGCGCAGCCAGGGCGGAGCGCCAGGCGGCCGGGCAGCGGTTCATCGACCTGGTCGGACTGAGCGGGTTCGAAAAATATTTCCCGTACGAGATTTCAGGGGGCATGCGACAACGGACCAACCTCGCCCGGGCCCTGGTGATCGACCCCGCGATACTGCTGATGGACGAGCCCTTCGCCGCGCTCGATGCGCAGAACCGGGAAATCATGCAGCAGGAACTGCTGCGGATATGCACGCAAACGGGAAAAACGGTCCTCCTGGTGACGCACCAGATCGACGAGGCAATCTACTTGTCGAAACGGGTCATCGTGATGTCGGCGCGGCCTGGCCGGGTGAAAACGGTGGTCCCTATCGAGTTTCCCTGGCCCAGGCCCCTGGAGATCAAGCGCGATCCGAGGTTCATCGAGTACATGGGGATACTCTGGGAACTGATCGAAGCCGACGTGAAACGGGGACAGCTGCAGGTAAGCAGCCGGCCGTAGAGATGCGGCGGGCGAGCGTCCGGGCAGTCGTCCGAGCCGTTGACACCTTCCGCCAGGCGCGCATACGATGCCCCGGTGCGGGCGACGCGCGTTGCGCCACGCAAGAGCACGGGACGCGGGCCGGGCCGGGGCGGTCCGGCCGGAGACCGATCGGGTTCCGCTAAGGCCGGACGGACGCGCAGCAGCATTCAAGGAGCAAGACATCATGATCGAAACGGCGAGGAGCCAGAGCCCCGATTCAGTGCCGATCGCGCGTGGTCCCAGGCGGGTAAAAGCTGCCGACCATGAAATCCTGGCGCTGGTGCAGGATGGCCGCGTCCACTCCAGCATTTTCACCAGTCAGGAAATCTTCGAGCTGGAAATGCAGAACATTTTTCACCGCACGTGGCTGTATGTGGGGCACGAGAGCGAGGTTCCGGATCCAGGCGACTTCAAGCTGCGCGCCATCGGGCGGCAGCCGGTGATTCTGGTTCGCGGCCACGACCGGGTGGTGCGGGTGCTGATGAACCGCTGCCGCCATCGCGGCAGCGTGGTCTGCGAGGAGGCCGAAGGACAGACGCGATTTTTCCGCTGCTGGTACCACGGCTGGGTCTATGACAACACCGGCAAGAACGTGCAGGTAAGCGGCGCTGATGGTTACGACGAGGCGTTCCGCAAGGAAGACCATGACCTGTCCCCGGTGCCGAGAATGGAGTCCTACCGGGGATTCGTTTTCGCCAGCACGGCCAGGGAAGGCAGCTCGCTGCGCGAGCATCTGGGGCGCTCGGCGCCGATGATAGATATCATGGTCGATGCCTCGCCGGTCGGCGAGATACTCGTCGATGCGGGCTGCTACAAGACCGAATTCAAGGGCAACTGGAAGCTCGTCGGGATGGACGGTTACCATCCGCATTTCACCCATGCCTCGATCATCGATGCGCATGAGAAAAAGGCCAAGACCGAGTCCGATTGGGCCGTGACCCATCTCGGCGACCCGTTCGGCGACAATTCGGACAGCCTGACACGCGATCTGGGCAACGGCCATGCGATGCTCGATTTCACCGGGCACCGCCTGCAGCATCTGGAACCGTACCTGGCGATCTTTCGCAAGAAAACCCCCGGCGCGGCCGAATACGTGGAGCGCATGCGCTCGCGCTACGGCAGGGAACGCGGCGATCTGCTCATCGCGCTCGCCGGCGACCCCCATGCCGGCATTTATCCCAACCTGCAGATCATCAACAATCAGCTGCGCGTGATCAATCCGCTAGCGGTGGACAGGGCCGAGATCGTCATGTACGCCGTCCGGCTCAAAGGGGTGAGCGAAGCAATCAATACGGCGAGGCTGAGGGCGCATGAGCAGTTCTTCGGGCCCGCCGGACACGGGTCGCCGGACGACAACGAGGTGTTCGAGCGCGTGCAGCGCGGCATGATGGCGCAAGTCGATCCCTGGATCGACATCTCCCGCGGAATTCGCCGGCAGCGGCTCGAAGCGGACGGCTCCATCGTCGGCAGGATCACCGACGAAGTGCCCCAGCGCGCGCAGATGCGGCAGTGGCGCGCGCTCATGTCCGAGGCCGCCTGAGCAATATGAAGCCCGATGCCGAGCTGCTGTGCAGCATCGAGCAGTTCCTCTATCTCGAGGCGACGCTCGCGGACAGCCATCGCTACGATGACTGGCTGGCGCTGTGGGAGGATGAACTGCTGTACTGGGTGCCGGTCAATGCGGATGCAGTCGATCCGGCGAAGCATATCTCGCTCATTTACGAGGGGCGTGCGCAGCTGCTGGAGCGCATCGAGCGGATGAAGGGCAAGCACGCCCACGCGCAAAACCCCAGATCCCGGCTGGGGCGAGTCATTTCGAATGTCCGGATACGGGAAATCAGCGACGCCGAGCTGATCGCCGAATCGGCCTTCGTACTGGGCGAAATCCGGCCGAACAGCGAGACCTTCTGGATGGGGCGGTACCTGCACACGCTGACGCGGGCCGCCGGCTCGTTCCGGATCAGGCAGAAGAAAGTGTTCTTGCTCAACAACAACAGCACCATGAAGAATCTGCAATTCCTGGTTTAGGAGCCGCGTTCGAAATGACGGGATACCGGCTCGCGCCGGACGAGGGATGAGGGATACAGGACGAGGGATGCAGGACGGTATCAAGGCGTTGCGAGCCGCATTTCAGCGTTCCTCCGACTCCATCTCCGCACGTCGTGCCCACTGCGAGTTCGATTTGACACAGCGCGACCGGAAGCGCGCGCCCAGAAGCGGGGACTGAAGAAACCATGAAAGTGTGGCTGTTCGACATCATGATGTGGCCCCATCCCGGTGAAGTGCGGACCACCTATCCGGTGCCGGGCCGCCTCTACGACAGGGAGCTCGGCCGCGCCTTCTACAACGAGCATCTGCGCTTTTTCATTCGTGCCGAAGAACTCGGCTACGACGCCGTGGGCTTTTCCGAGCATCACTACGGCACCAACGGCCTGTGCCCGTCGCCCAACGTGATGATGGCGGCGGTGGCCTCACGCACCAGCCGCATCAGGCTCGCCTCGATGGGAAACTGCCTGCCCATGCACGGCCACCCGGTGCGGGTGGCCGAGGAACTCGCGATGCTTGACAACCTGTCCAACGGGCGGGTGATCTCCGGGCTGATCCGCGGCGGCTTTCTCGAGAACTACGCCTACAACATCGATGTCGAGGAATCGCGCGGCCGGTTCGAGGAAGCCTGGGAACTCATCGTGCGCGCCTGGACGGCGGAGGAGCCCTTCGAATGGCGCGGCAAGTATTTCAACTACGAAGCGGTTTCGATACTGCCGAGGCCGGTGCAGCAGCCGCACCCGCCCATGGTGATGGCGGGCCACACGCCGCAGAGTGTCGAATGGGCGGCGCGCCATCGCGTCCCCCTGGCCGCGTCATTCGGGCCGACCGAATCGCTGGCGCGCACCTTCGATTACTACCGCGAGTACGCCCGGACCGAATGCGGCTGGACGCCGGGCCCCGAACACTGCATGATTTCCCGCCAGGTCTATGTGGCCGAAACCAATGAACAGGCGCGTGCCGAAGCGGAACAGCACGCGATGAATTTCTATCGTGAAAGCCCGGTTTTGCGTCGTTTCGACGGCAAGCTGGAGCAACTGCGCCAGGCGATGATGACCGAGCGCGGCCTCAGCTACAAGAAAGGCGATGAGGGGCACAAGCCGCCCGCCTCGCGCGGCGAACTGACGTTCGAGCGCTTCCAGCGCGACGGGTTCTGCATCATCGGCGATCCGGACTACGTCATCGAACAGGTGCGGGCGCAGTCCAAAGCACTGGGCGCCGGGACCCTGCTGGTGTACCTGCCGTTCGGCACCCTGTCGGTGGCGCAGGCGACCAGGAGCCTGGAACTGTTTTCCCGCGAAGTGCTGCCGGTGCTGCGCGAGGAATCGGGCGCAACCGGCCCGGCCTGAAACAAGAAACGGCCGGCGACTTGCAGTATCGTCGGAACATCCAGCCGGGCGTCCACCCGGCCACAGGAGAGGCGTATGGAACACGCGGTGGTAGGGAGAAACATTCCGAGAGTGGAAGGCCCGGCGAAAGTCACCGGCGCCTGTCTGTACACCGCCGACCTGATCCGGCGCGATGCCCTGTGGGGCGGGTTTGTGCGCAGCCCTTACCCGCATGCCCGCATCGCCGGCATCGATGCCAGCCGCGCCCTCGCCCTCTCCGGCGTCAGGGCGGTGATCACGGGCAAGGACATCCCGATGCTTCTGTACGGGCTGGCAGTCCGGGACAAGCCGGTGCTGGCCCGCGACGTGGTCCGCTATGTCGGCGAAAAAGTCGCCGCCGTCGCGGCCGTGGATGAGGCGGCGCTGGAGGAGGCGCTGGCGCTGATCCGGGTCGAGTACGAGGAATTGCCAGCGGTGTTCGATCCGCTCGAGGCGCTGCGCGCCGGCGCGCCGGTCATTCACCCGGACTACCGCAGCTACGAGATGGCCGGCATCGAGGTGCGCGGCACCAGCGCCACCACCGACATCGTCGGCTCGTTCTTCGGACCCTTCAACATGGAGCCCGGGCGGCACAACGTGCAGTCGCTGTGGCGCATCGGCAAGGGTGAGCTCGAGCAGGGTTTCGCCGAGTCCGATCACATTTTCGAGCACAGCTTCTCCACCCAGATCGTCCACCAGGCGTTTCTCGAGCCGCGCGCCTGCGTGGTGGAGATCGATCGAGAGGGGCGGGTGGACATCACCTGCAGCAATCAATCGAGCTTCACGGTGCGCAAAGGCCTCGCGCGCTACGCCGGCATCGCGGAGGACCGCATCCGCGTCCACCCGGTGGCGGTCGGCGGCTCGTTCGGCGGCAAGGAAGGCTACGAGGAGGTGCTGGCCACCTACGACCTCGCGCGCGCCTGCGGCCTGCCGGTGAAGATCGTCGAACACTACGCCGAGGAACTCATGGACGGCGAGCCCCGCCATGCGGCGGTGGTGAAGGTGCGAACCGGCGTCAAAAAGGACGGCCGCTTCTGGGCCTGGGACGGCAAGGTCTTCTACAACGGCGGCGCTTACGCGGCGCGCACGCCGTTCATCGCCAACATGAACGGGACCTTGCGGCTCGCCGGCGGCTATCGCACCCCTCACGTGCGCATCGAAAGCTTTGTCATCTACACCAACCAGTTGCCCACCGGCTATTTCCGCGCGCCCGGCGAGGTCCAGACCCTGTTCGGCGTGGAAAGCCATGTCGATATGATGGCCGACGCGCTCGGCCGCGACCGGCTGGAGCTGCGCCTGCAGAACGTGGTGAGGCCGGGCGACACCCTGCCCTCGGGCGAGCCGTTGCGCGACCCCAGCGGCGTGGAGGTGCTCGAGCGCATCGCCGAAGTGTCCGGTTGGGGCCACGCCAGGCCCGCCGCCAGCCGGCCGCACCTTGCCGCCGGCCGCGGCCTGGCATTCGGCCACCGGCACATCGGCGCCGGGGAAACGAACGTGGAGCTGTTCGTCGAAGCCGATGGGTCGCTGCGGCTCGTCGTCTCGGTGCGCGACCAGGGCGTGGGGGCGAACACCATGCACCAGCAGGTAACCGCCGAAATCATGGGTACCTCCCCTGACAGAATCCGCATCGACGTGCGGGGAACCGACGGCCCTTATGACGAAGGCGTGCGGGCCGGCCGGGGGGTCCACATCGAAGGCCGGGCCGTGGGTCACGCGGCCTCGGCGATGATCGAACTGCTGCGCCGCAAAGCGGCCGCCCACTGGAAGGTACCGTTCGAGGACACCGCGTGGCAGAACGCCGGGGTGCATCACACCGGCTCGGCAAAACGCCTCGGTCTGCAAGACATGGCGCGGTTGTTCCGCGACGAGCCGCTGCGCACCGGCGGGCACTTCAAGGCGGGGAAATCCGACTACTATGATTTTCAGGCCATCATCGCCGATGTCGAAGTGGACCAGGAGACCGGCGAGATTCGCGTCAGGCAGCTGTACTACGTGCTGGACGTCACCGCGGTCATCAATCCCATGCTTCACCAGGGACAGATCGAAGGCGGCATCATCCAGGGACTGGGCCACACGCTGATGGAACAACTGGTGATAGAGGACGGCCGGGTGGTCAATCTGCATCTGGGCGATTACAGGATCCCGACCATGGGCGATGTTCCCCCGCTCAGCATTTCCCTGGTGAAGTCGAAGGAAGGTCCCGGCATATTCAACGCCAAGTCGGTGGCCGAGGTGGGCATCAGCATCGTCGCGCCGGCCATCGCCAATGCAGTCTGCGACGCCACCGGCGTGCGGATCAGGGATCTGCCGCTGACTGCCGAAAAAATCCTGAACGGCCTGCGGGCCCTGCAGGCCCGGTAGCGCGCAGCGGCCCGCGGATGATGCGAATTTCACCGGAGGACCAGCAGCGATGAAGAAGGTGCCTGTCAAAGTGCTCGTGAACGGGACAATGTACGAGCGGCAGATCGAGCCGAACATCCTGCTGGTCGATTTTCTGCGCTATGAGATCGGGCTGACGGGAACCAAGGAAGGATGCAGCGTCGGGGTGTGCGGCGCCTGCACCGTCCTCGTCGGCGGGCGCATGGTGAGTTCCTGTCTCGCGCTGGCGGTGATCGCCGACGGGACCGAGATCACGACCATCGAGGGCGTGGCGCGCGGCGAGCGCTTGTCCGGCATCCAGGAAGCCTTCATCCGCTGCGGCGGATTTCAGTGCGGCATCTGCACCCCGGGACAGGTCCTCGCCGCGGCAGCGCTGTTGCGCGAGACCCCGCATCCCGGCGAAGCCGAAATCCGTGAGTGGATGAAGGGCAACCTGTGCCGGTGCACCGGTTATTACGGCATACTCAGATCGATCCAGGACGTCGCCGCATCGGCTGCGGGCGCCGAGCCGAAGTTGAACGCGAAGTTGAACCACGGGTGAACGATGCGCGCCTTTGAATACCATGCCCCGGCCAGCCTGGACGAAGCGCAGGAACTCCTCGCCCGGCACGGCGACGAGGCCAAACTGCTGGCGGGCGGCACCGGACTCATCATTCTCATGAAGCAACTACTGGTTCAGCCCGCCCGCCTGGTGAGCCTGCGCAAGGTGCCGGCGCTGGAGCGCATTGCGCGCGTGAACGGGGCGTTGCATGTGGGCGCAACGGCAACGCATCGTGCCGTCGAGATGTCCCCCATGGTCCGCGAGCTGCTGCCGCTGCTGTCGGAAGTGTACGGCCATGTGGCAACGGTGCGCATCCGGGAAATGGCCACGGTGGGCGGCGGCCTGGCGCACGCCGATCCCACCCAGGACTCGCCGCTCGCCTTCCTGGTCCTCGACGCTTCGGTGCGGCTGTCGTCCTCACGCGGGCAACGGACGATTGCCGTGGACGGCTTGTTCCTCGATCATTACACCACCGTCCTGGAACCCGACGAGGTGCTCACGGAAGTGCTCGTTCCCCTGCCTGATCCCGGCACAGGAACCGCCTTCATGAAGTTCCAGCCGCATACGGTGGCCGACTACCCTACGGTGAGCGTGGCGGCGGGACTTTCGCTGGACGAGTCGGGCCGCTGCCGGAAAGCGCGCCTGGCACTGGGTTCGGTCGGCAGCACCCCGGTCCGCGCCCGCACCGCAGAGGCGATGCTGACCGGCAACAGGCTTACGCCGCAGCTGCTTGGCGACGCGGCGCAGAGCGTTGCGCAGGAGCTTGACCCGATCAGCGATCTGCGCGGCTCCGCCGATTACAAGCGCAAGATGGCGGTCGTATTCACCCGCCGTGCACTCGAAGCGGCCGCGGCGCGAACCGGGAAAGCGGCATGAAATTCCAGCACCGTTGCATCCTGCCCGGCACCCCGGAGCGCTGGTGGGCGTTCCTCCTCGATGTGCCGGAGGTGGGCAAGTGCATCGCCGGCGTGGAGGACATCCAGCCGATCGAAGGCAATGCCTACAGCGGCTCGATGCGGGTGAAGATCGGACCCGTCGGACTGAACTTCCACGGCAAATTAACGCTGGAGGAAATCCGCCGGGAAGACTGGCGCGCGGCGTTCCAGTCCGAGGCGACCGACCGCGGCCTGGCGGGCGGCATCCGGGTGCGGATGAGCATGCAGTTGCATCCCCAGGGCCCCGACGCCACCGAGCTGGTGGTGGACACCGATGCGGTCTTCATGGGCAAGCTGGGCGAGTTCGGCTATCCGCTGATTCGCAAGAAAGCCGACTCCATGATGCAGGACTTCGCCAGGAGAGTCGTCGAGCGGACAGCGTCGGGACCGGCTGCGGGGAAGGATTGACATGAACGATGAGGACATGAGCGAAAAGATACAGGCGTACAACACCCCGGGCTTCAGCCTCAGGATGCCCGACATGGCGAAGCTGGGCGACACCATGCCGGTGCGCGCCGGCGCCCCCGCCCCGGATTTCGAGGCGCCGACCCTGGACGGTCGCGTGGTGCGGCTCGCCGAGTCGAAGGACCGGCGCCACGTGGTGCTGATGATGGGCTCGATCACCAGCCCGATGTGCGCCATCGCCATGCCGGCAATGAACCGGCTGTACGCGAAGTTCGCCAGCCAGGGCGTGGACTTTTACCTGCTGTACGCGAAGGAATCGCACCCCGGCGAGCATTATCCCCACCATACCTCGCTGGAACAGAAGTTTGCGCATGCGCGCGACCTGCAGCGCCTCGAGAAGGTGCGCTTCCCGATCCTGGTGGACTACCTTGATGGACGTATCCACCGCAGCTACGGTCCGTGGCCGACTTCGGCCTTCGTCATTCACCGCGACGGACGGCTGGTCTATCGGAGCACCATCGTCAGCCCGGAAGAGCTGGAGCAGTATCTGGGCGAACTGATCGTCTCTGATGGCCTGCGCGCCAATCCGGATCGCATTCCGCATACCGGCTACTCCGAGCGCGTCGTGGAGCACGAAGCCGATCAGGCAATTCATCACCGGGTATACGAACGCGCCGGTCCCAAGGCATTCGAAGATTACTGGACGGTATTCCCGGCATTGCGGGGGCGCTGGCCATAAAGGTTTCACCATCCAAAGTCCCATCCATCCGGAGGCAGCGATGAACGACCGATTCCGAACCGAAGAGCTGGACAAGCTGCCGTCGATGGACGCACTGATCGCCGCCATCGGCGAGCGGAACATGACCCCGGGCTGGATCCCGCGTCCGAATTCGTCGGTGCGGATGAAGGAAATGCGCTCCGCCTTCGTCCCGGCGCACTGGCGCTATGCGGACGCGAAGCTGGCGATGCAGTCCGCCGGCCGCCTCATCGCCACCGAGCAGGCGGAACGCCGCAATTTCATCATGCGCAATCCGGTGCCGGCCAATGCCGACGCCACCTTGCGCACCCTGGTCTGCGCCTACCAGTCGATCCTGCCCGGCGAAAAAGCGCGCTCGCACCGGCACTCCCCGCATGCCCTGCGGGTCATCCTGGAATCGCGCGGCTCGTATTCGATCGTCGATGGCGAAAAGACGCCCATGGAAACGGGCGACGTGGTATTGACGCCGGGCTGGTCCTGGCACGGTCACGGTCACGAGGGCAATGAACAGGCGTACTGGCTGGACGGACTGGATGTGCCCCTCACCGAGCAGCTCGAACCGATGTTTTTTGAAGAGCACCCGGATGGCTGGCAGCCGGTCCACACGGCGACCGAGGTCTCGCCGATGCGCTTTGCCTGGGCCGATACGCTCGCTGCGCTGCAACGGGCCGCGGCCGATGCCGCCGGCCATTTCGGCGCCACCATCGAACTTGCGGCGCCGACCATGCCCAGCATCGCGCTCAAAATGCATCGCTGGCCCGCGCTCTGGCGCAGCCGTCCTTACCGCCATGCGGCCAACACCGTCTATGTGGTCATGCAGGGCAGCGGCAACTCCACCATCGGCGAGCACCGCTTCGACTGGGCCTTCGGCGATGCCATCGCCGCGCCCGCCTGGTCGCGCATCGAGCATCGCGCCGGGGAGGAGGCCGTGATGTTTTCGATGAGCGACGAGAACCTGATGCGCTGGACGCGGTACTACAGGTTCGAATCGATGAATTGATCGCGGCCGTTTTTCCGGCCAGGCGCGAACCGGCGAAGACCTGCGATGTTCAGCGCCCTGCCGGCCGCGCCGGCGGAAACGCCGCGGTATCACGCCGCGGTATCATTGTGAGCCGGCGGCATGTTCATGCCGGACTGCCGCGGCGGGCGGCGCCACCAAGGGGACGCAAAACAATGACAGCCATGCCACGTTGCGCGAGGGCAGTCCTCGCGTGTGCCGCACTAGTGCTCGCCGGGGCGTCGTTCGCCCAGGGGTTCCCGTCGAAATCGATCCGTCTGGTCGTGCCTTACACCACGGTCGGTCTGCCCGACGTGCTGGCTCGCCCGGTCGCCGCGAAGATGTCCGAATCCATGGGGCAGCAGGTGCTCGTTGAGAACATACCGGGGGCGGGCGGGGTGATCGCCGCCCAGATGGTGGCGAGGGCGCAGCCCGACGGTTACACGGTGATGCTGACCACCGAAGCCATCTACGCCATCACCCCGGCGCTGTATTCCAAGCTTTCCTACGACCCGCTGCGCGATTTCACGCCGGTGACGCAGGCATTGCGCGGAACGCTGTTCCTGGTGGCGAATTCGTCCCTCGGCGTCGATTCGGTGCAGCAACTGATCGCGCTGGCGAAGACGCGCCCCGGCATCAACTATGGCTCGCCGGGCAACGGCCTGGTGCATCATCTCGCCATGGCGCAATTCGCGCTCATGGCCGGGGTCAATCTCACCCACGTGCCTTATAAAGGCGTCGCGTTCGCGACGCCGGCGCTGCTGTCGGGCGAGGTTTCCTTGATGTTCATCACCTTGCCGTCGGTGTTGCAGCACGTGAAGGCGGGCAGGCTGCGCATCCTTGCAGCGGGCTCAGCGCAGCGGTCCACGTTCATGCCGGACCTGCCTACGGTCGCGGAATCCGGGTTTCCGGGGTTCGACGTCGGTTTCAACATGGGATTTGTCGTGCCTGCGGCAACGCCGCGCGCCCTGGTCGAGCGCCTGCACGGTGAGTTCGTGAAGGCGTTGAAATCACCCGACACCGAATCCAGGCTGGTGCGTTTCGGCGTCGAGGTGGTCGCGGGTACGCCCGAGCAGTTTGGAGAGCAGATCCGCAAGGACCATGAATATTATTCCCGGCTCGTGCCGCAGATAGGTTTGAAGGTCGATTGATCCGCGCCCGGATGCCGTCGGCCGGCGCCCGGAAACCTCGTCGAACTTGTTGAGGGACTGAAAATAATGAAACGACTGGAAGGAAAAGTGGCCATCGTATTCGGCGCCGGCCCGGATATCGGCGGCACCATCGCCCACTTTCTGGCGCGGGAGGGCGCCCGCATCACCGTCAACGACGCCGATCGGAAGAACACCGACGATACCACCGCATTCCTCCAATCCCGCGGCTACGACGCCATCGGATTCACTGCCAATGCCATCGAGGAGGAGCCGGTCGCCCACATCGTCGCCGAGACGGTGAAGCGCCACGGCCGGCTCGATATCGTGGTCAACCTGGTGGGCAAGCTCCACTGGAGTCCGCTGGTCGATATGGACATCCGCGACTGGACCGAGTGCCTGCTGAGCTATCCGACCGCGGCGATGGTCACGACCAAACACGCCGCCAGGGCGATGATCGCCGGCGGCTGGCGGGGCAGCGTCATCCACAACCTGTCGAGCGCGGCCCACTTCGGCGAAGCCTCGGCTACGGCCTATGGCGCATCGCGGGCCGCGACCCTCAGTTTTGCCCGCTCGGCCGCGATGGACCTTGCGCACGACGGCATCCGGGTCAACACCATCACGCCCTGCGGCCTGGAACACAACCTGTGGGCCTACATGCACGACGAAATGTTCGATCCGGACTACGTCCCGCCGAAGCGGCGTTCCTTCTACTCGCGTGACGATTACCTGAAAATGATCCCGCTCGAGCGCTTCCCGCGCGCGTCCGACATCGCCTGGGCGGCGGTGTACCTGGCCTCGGATGAAGCGAGCTTCCTGACCGGGGTGGACATTCCGGTCGACGGCGGGTTGCGTTTCAAGTATCCCACCTGGCGGCCCGGTGATTTCACCGGCGTGAACATCAGGGACTACATGAAGAACCTCAAACTGACCCGATACGGAGAAGAACATGGCAATGTCGTCAAGGAAGACGGCACGCCCCTGTGAATACCGGCAAGCGAGACGCATCCATGAATCAGGCTGATCGCAGGCGGCAAACAGCGGACCGGCTGGAACTGTTGCCGCAGACCTCGCGCGACACCCTGATGGGCCGGTTGCTGCGCAAGTTCTGGCAGCCGGTTGCGCTGTCGCGCGAGCTCGGCAACGGCGCCGCAAAACCGCTGCGGATACTGGGGGAGGACCTGACCTTGTACCGCGGCGAGAGCGCTCGTCCTTACCTGGTGGGCGCGAGGTGCGCGCACCGCCTGACCCTGCTGCACACCGGCTGGGTCGAAGGGGAAGCCATACGTTGCATCTATCACGGCTGGAAATACGACGGGACGGGGCAGTGCATCGAGCGGCCGGTCGAAAAGGATCCTGAAATCCCGAAAATCAGGATACCGGGATACCCGCTGCGCGAGTATTGCGGGCTCATCTTCGCCTACCTCGGCGAACTGCCCGTTCCCGATTTCGATCTGCCGCGAAAAGACGTCTTTGAGAGAAAACAAGGCACCGTCATCGCCAGAGCCGAAAAGTGGCCCTGCAATTGGTTCCAGCAGGTCGAAAACTCGCTGGATGCGGCCCACGTGAGTTTCGTGCATCGAAAGGGCCTGGTCGGACTGATCGGGGCGGCGGTGACCATGGCGATACCGGAGCTTTCGTATTCGGAAACCGAAGCGGGCATCGAGCAGGTCGCGACGCGCTCGACGAACAACGTGCGCAAGAGCGACTGGACCTTCCCCAACAACAATCACATCGTCGTGCCGGGCCTGGGCAATGGCACCCCCTGGTGGGACATCGGCATCTGGAATGTGCCGAACGACGATGAGCACACCACCCGCTTCCTCCTCTACTCCACCCCTGAGGCCGGCGAAGACGCCGGGCAGTTCACCCGATTCTTCGAGGATTACGGCGACTACAATCCGGCCGACCACCACGATGAGCTGTTGTTCGAAGGAAAGTATCCGCAGGATCCGGTGCTGCAACTGACCAGCGCCCAGGATTATGTCGCACACGCGGCCCAGGGAATCATCGCGGACCGCGCGAACGAGCTGCTGGGAAAGTCCGATGCGGGCATCGTGTTTTTGCGCAGGATGTTCTGGAGAGAGCTGGAGGCGATCCGCACCGGAGGTCCGACCAAGCAATGGCGGAGGCGATCGGCTCCCGCGGACATGCCGACCCAGCCGGGGGTGTAAAGAACGAATCGGAGCGGCCACGCAGGCGACCGCCGGGGCGCAGCTCCGGGTACAGTGAATTATACCTATTTTAATACATAAATCGCCCTGTCAGGTAATAAGGACGCGACTTCGTGGAAAATATTTTTCCAAATAATAACGATTATCCGGGCCGCCACGGATCGTCAGTGGGCGAGCACGCGATGCCGGTGCTATCGTTCCGCCACGCAACTGGCCAGCCAGGGAGGCGACGATGGGCGATTTATCCGGGGG
>Ga0080064_1002049_pt1 | contig 36508 bp, 45 predicted proteins | sample Subgrocontami54m_FD_69260 | JGI IMG/M metagenome (GOLD analysis project Ga0080064, IMG submission 69260) | Subsurface groundwater microbial communities from S. Glens Falls, New York, USA - GMW46 contaminated, 5.4 m (SPADES assembly) (version 2) ...
TGCTCCGCAATCGAGGATCCTCGATACCTTCGGTATCGGGACTTCGTTAAAACCTCCGCTTGCTCCTCATCATACATTAGTATGGCTCGTCGCAATGCTCAGTTTTGCCTCGAATTTGACCAAGTCAGCTGCATTCCAAAATCTATATTCCAAAATAGAGTATACCTTATTAACAACTCTTTTTCAAGGAGTTTATTTTATTATCTTTGGCCCAAGATGCTTCCCACCCAATAGATGAATGTGCAAATGTGGAACCAGTTTTCCGCCATGAACGCCTTCGTTAATGATAAGTCGGTATCCTTTCTCATGAACACCCAATTGTTTGGCTACTTTTTCAGCAACGAGAAGAGCTTTACCAAGAAGTGAGACATTTTTTTCATTAAAATCATGGAGAGCTTCATAATGTTCCTTGGGAATAATAAGCACATGGACAGGTGCCTGCGGATAAATATCATTAATTACCAAAAATTCCTCGTCTTGCCAGACAACATCAGCACTCAACTCTTCTTTTATAATTTTACAGAAAACATCAACGATCATAAATCAATTTTTAGTTTTTAATTATTAATTATTAAACCTATTTCTTTCTTGTAATAGCACTGAATATCAGAACCAATTCTTGCGCTTCTTTTTGCAATGATAACAAATCAATTTCTGGATGAGCGGTGGATAGCATTTTTAAAAAATGTCTTGACTCATTTGCTTCTTTTCTGCAAATAAAGCATTTGTGCATGAAATCATTACGCGATTCGCCTCCACTAGCTTCCATATAATTTGCCCCGACACTGGTAGAGGAACGGACTAGTTGGGAAACGATAGGCCTGCTAATGTAATCGGCTTTTATTTGTCTGACTAACTTTATTATATCTTGTCCAAACTTAGCAGTCCTTTCCTCAAGGTCATATTTCACTACCATTTTAAAAATTAGTAATTAAAAATTCAAAATTAAACGATTAAAATCTTAAGATTTTAATCGTTTTTTCACTTCATCCACTATTTTCTCCAAAGGAATCGTTTCCTGAATTCCGGTATCCATCTCTCTCAAAATAACCGTGTCATCCAAAGCTTCCTTCTGTCCGAATATCAAAGCAAATTTCACGCCAAGTCTATTTGCAATCCTCAATTGAGATTTTATACTGTCGCGACCCAATGAAGATTTTGTTTCCACGCCCGCTTTTCTAAACGATTCAAAAAGTAAAATACTTTTTCTCTTAGCAGCTTCTCCCAACTGAACTAAAAAAACTTTAGGTTTAGCTTTTATTTCGGGAACGGAAACATTTTTTTCTTTAAGTTCAAGAATGATTCTTTCTATTCCCAACGCCCATCCGGCAGCAGGGGTTTTAGAGCCACCCAAAAGTTCTACCAACTTATCATACCTCCCTCCCCCAGATAATGTCGACTGAGCACTGATATTTTCTTCAGGAAGAATTTCAAATACGGTTCTTGTATAATAATCCAAACCTCTCACTAAATGTGGGTTTAAAATATATGGCACCCTTGCTTCATCTAAGAATTCTAAAACATGTTTGAAATGAGCATGACACTCTTCGTCCAAAAAATCCACGAATTGGGGTGCTTCTTTTGAAAGTTCTTTACAGGCTTCCTCCTTACAATCCAACAATCTTAATATGTTTTCTTTGAATCTGATTTTGCAGTTGGAACAACTTTTTTTAAGACGGTTTTTATAATAATCTTTAAGAACTTTCAAATATGCCGGACGACAATTCTGATCACCAATACTATTGATGTGAACATTGTATCCTTTTAACCCAAGACTCTCTATAAATTTATAGGCCAAAAATATAAGTTCCGCATCCACTGCTTCAGAACTATCTCCGATTGTCTCTACTCCAAGTTGATGGAATTGCCTATATCGTCCCTTTTGAGGCTGATCATATCTAAACATCGGACTAATATAGTAAAGCTTTACCGGATGAGGTTTTACGTTCATTCCATTTTCAAGATAAGCCCTTACTGCGGGAGCTGTTCCTTCTGGTCTCAATGTCAAACTATCCCCTCCTTTTGTCTTAAGGGTATACATTTCTTTCTGAACAATATCAGTAGAACCTCCAACGGCACGAAGAAATAGGTCTGTTGATTCTAAAATTGGAGTTTCTATTCTTTCAAAACTATAAAATTCTAAAAGGTTTTCTATCTTTTTTAAAATATAACGCCAGTATTTCTGGTCTTCAGGAAGAATATCCTGCATTCCCTTTGGTATTTGTATATTTCTTTCTTTTTTAGATTTTGACATGCGAAATTATTTAATACTCTACGGAAGGTATTTTAATATCTTTATTAAACGGCCACGGTCTCAAAAAAACTTTTCCAGTTATGAATGTTTTATTAAGCATTCCCCAACGTCTCGAGTCTGAACTTTGGAGACGATTATCGCCTAAAACGAAATACTCTCTATCGTCTAACTTAACAACCAATTCTCCGATGGTTTTTTGTTCTGAAGAAAGATATTTTTCATCAAGAACAAATCCATTCGGTTTTTCTTTGTTGTAAATCTTAACTGTATTGTTTTTTATCTCAACCGTTTCGCTTGGTAAACCAACTATTCTTTTTATAAAAAACTGAGACTGGTCTAAGGGGTATCTAAAAACCACCACGTCACCTCTTTCTGGATATGAAAACCGATAACTTATCTCATCAACCAAAAGATAATCACCATCTTCAAAACTCGGCTCCATAGAAGCCCCTTTGACAAAAAACGGCTGAACCAGATAATACCTTATTGGGAGGATTATAGCAAGGGATATAAAAACAACCTTTATTGTTTCCCAAACAAAGGCCAGAATATCTGATTTTACGCTCGGCAATTGCGGAATTTGTTGCTCATCTCCATTCATTGCTGTATTTTACTAGTTTTTTTGCCTTAGTTCAATATCACGACGGGGTCCTGTTCCCGCCGCACCCCGAACGGGTTCGGTCTTGCTAGACCTCCACGCGACCGGGGTCCCCGCTCTGGCGTCACCCCTTCATCTGAATTAGACAAATAAAAAAGCGGGCGAGATTATCGCACCGCATTAGCCTCAAGAATTTTCATTATTTCTTCTTTGGCTTTTTGTTTCATTTTTTCTAAACCAATTGGATCATCCTGACTTATTTCTTCTCGGTATACATCCATTTTTAAACGATAAATTCTTTTGTGCCAATCTTTGTTTATGTTGAGACAACTAAAACTGTCATGCAAATGTTTTTCACACCCCATTGACTCTGCCCAACTTGTAGCACCAAGCACATTTCGCTCAACCTTCATTTGACCACCGCAAACGCCGCACTTAACCTCCTTTACTGTTCCTGGAACAGGATAGCAACGACCTCCATTACCGTGCCAATCTATCTTAGGCCTAATCTTTTTTGCCACCACTACTTCTCCTGAAAAAGAACATTTAAAATATGTTACCAAGATTACCATTAAAAACAAGGGTATTAACGCAGCCTGGCATCTTATTTCAGACCCGCAACAGGCGGACTTGGTATCCACGCCCTAATAAACAAAGAGCACCTTTGTTATTTAAAAAGTGTGGTATAATATTTTGCATTTTTAACTCAAAGTTGTATTATGTTTAATTATGGTAGCAACTAAACTAATCATCGGGCTTGGAAATCCGGACAAAGAATATCAGAACACGCGACACAACGTGGGATTTATGTTTTTGGATTATTTGGCAAAAAAGATAGGGGCAAACGATTTTGAAGAAGATAAAAAATCCAATGCTCTGATTTCAAAATCAAAAATAGATAAAACACCGGTCATTCTCGTAAAACCTCTCTGCTATGTAAATAAAAGCGGTGAAGTTGTGGCTAAATTAGCAAAACTCTATAAAATAAAACCGGTGGACATTATTGTAATTCAAGATGATCTTGATATTGAATTCGGAGCATTCAAGAATTCATTTGAAAAAAATTCAGGCGGACATAAAGGCGTTGAATCAATCATTAAATCTCTGAAGACAAAAAAATTCTATCGCTTGAGAATCGGAATTGCGGTTCGCTCTCTACAAAAGGCCAGGGAAGAATCTGACAAAAAACGAGATGCATTCGTGATGGATTTTGTTCTCGCAAAGTTTTCACCTAAAGATCAAGAAATCATCAAAAAAATGTTTCCTGAAATATACATGCGACTTTTACAAATCATCTAGCCTCTAAAACAAAAACCCGCCCAAAAGGCGAGTTTTTGTTTTAGAGAAAAACTATTCTTTTATTCTTTTTCTTAAATCACCAATTACCTCCTCGGCATGCTTTACTCCCCCCAAACCAAAAGCTAAGCCCATGGCCAAAGCACTCGCCGCGATTAAACCGGTAATGACGATTTTTATAATATCATCGGCAACTTTCAATTGGGCCAATGCTATCAATAAGGAAAAAACAAACACTGCCCACTTGGCCAAAGCTCCCAAAAAATTAGCCGATACCAAACCGGCTGCTTTTACGGATGCCCTAACCATTCCTTCTGAAAATTTTGCCACCAAAATACCAATCAAAAGGATTACCGCCGCAACAATGACATTTGGAAGATAGAATACTACTGTCCTCAAAAATTCAGAAACTTGAACTAATCCCAAAATGTTTGTCGCCGCCATCAAAAAGACCACAACGAAGAACCATTTTACTAATTCGTAAAACAGAGTCGGAGTGTCCAACCTGAAACCACTCTTCTCCCAAGCTTGTCTAAAACCTACTTTGCTTAAGGCATTGTCTACATGTAATATCTTCACAACATGATAAGCAAATTTTCCAAGCAATTCCGCAACAAGCCAGCCTACTAAAAACACGACTAAGGCCGCGATAAATTGCGGAACAAAAAGCGCCACTCCGCCCCAAAGGGTGAGTAACGAACTCCTAACAATATCTGATGCTGCTACTACTTCAAACATAACAACACCTCCCTTCAGAAACCTTCTTTATTTTCACCCTTAAAGTATAGCATTTTGGCGTCTGGACGGGCATTTTTAAATGTGGATAACAAAACCGCCTCAGAAAAGGCGGTTTTGTTATCTTTATTTTTTATCTTAAAGAAATCTCGCAATGAGTAGTGCCACTATGTTGGCCACTTTAATCATAGGATTAATGGCGGGACCGGCAGTGTCTTTGTACGGGTCGCCTACAGTATCCCCCGTGACAGCCGCCTTGTGAGCATCAGAACCTTTACCGCCGTGGCTTCCATCTTCAATGTGTTTCTTAGCATTGTCCCAAGCCGCTCCACCGGAAGTCATTGAAATCGCAACGAATAATCCCGTGACTATCACGCCAACGAGCAATCCTCCAAGCGCTTCAGGACCGAGAATAAATCCGACAGCGATAGGAAATATGATCGGAATAAGCGCAGGTAAAATCATCTCTCTCAAAGCTGCTTTGGTGACAATATCAACTGCGGTTGAATAATCCGGTTTTGCGGTCCCCTCCATAATCCCAGCTATTTCCCTAAATTGTCTGCGTACTTCATCAACAACAGCACCGGCTGCTTTTCCAACAGATTGCATCGCCAGAGAACCAAACAAATAAGGCATCATTCCTCCGATAAATAATCCTATCAAAACATTGATATCGGAAAGTTCAAAAACAACAGTTCTTCCGAATTCAGAAAGTTCTTGGGTATATGCCGAGAAAAGCACCATAGCCGCCAATCCGGCTGAAGCAATTGCGTATCCTTTTGTTACAGCTTTAGTTGTATTTCCAACAGCATCAAGAGCGTCGGTATGTTGTCTGACTTCTTTTGGCAATCCTGCCATTTCAGCAATTCCTCCGGCATTATCAGTAATAGGACCAAAAGAATCTATCGCCAGAATAAGCCCTGTAAGCGAAAGCATGCTCATCGTCGCCAAGGCTATTCCATATAACTCTGCAATTGAATATGCACAAAACATTGCTCCGGCAATCACCATTACCGGCAAAGCAGTTGATTCCATTGATACCGCCAATCCAGCGATAATATTTGTGCCGTGTCCGGTTGTCGATGCATGAGCGATTTTTTTAACCGGACTAAAACTTTTTGAAGTATAATAATCTGTCACTAATACCATCAACGCTGTCACAACAATACCAATTAGAAGTGATAAAAATATATCAAAACCCTCAATTCCTCCCAAAGTCATGTTTTTAGTAACTCCGTAAAACATTCCAACAAGAATAATAGCAGTAGCCCCAAGCCCCTTGTAAAGAGCGTTCATGATGCCACCGGCCTGCCCCGAAGAATTTGAAGGAGTAAGACGGACAAAGAAAGAACCGATAATTGAAGCAAAAACTCCCAATGCTCCAACAAATAACGGAAACTCAATCACGGCCGTAATATTTCCAAACAACAAACTTCCGAGCAACATTACAGACAAAGCCGAAACAACATAGGTCTCAAAAACATCAGCTGCCATACCGGCACAATCACTGACATTATCTCCTACCTGATCGGCAATGACCGCAGGATTTCTCGGATCATCTTCCGGAATTCCAGCTTCAACTTTACCGACCAAGTCCGCTCCAACATCAGCACCTTTGGTAAAAATACCCCCACCCAATCTAGCGAAAACGGAAATAAGGGAAGCACCGAAACCAAGACCGATAAGTGATTTCACATCGGCAGACCACCAGTAAAAAAGTGTAAGGGATAATAAAGCCAATCCGACCACAAAAAATCCCGTAACAGCTCCGCCCTTAAAACCCATGCTAAAAGCACGAGCCAAACCATGCTTGGCTTCTTCAGCAACACGACTATTTGTTCTAACAGCAACCATCATTCCAATATATCCGGCCAATGCTGACGCAACAGCACCAACAACGAAACCAACTGCAACCGGAAGGCCGAGCCATTTCCAGAGAATCAAAACAGCAACTACCCCAACAAAAAAGACGGTTCTGTTTTGTCTTTTCAAGTATGCAGATGCTCCCTCCTGAATGGCTTTTTGGATAGAGACCATCTTTTCATCTCCAGGAGATTTTTTCATAATCCCCCAAATTAAAAAGGCTCCGTATCCGAGCGATGCCAATGACGCCACCAACGAAAATAGTAATGTATTCATCCCGTTTAGAAGTGCTTCCAATCGTCCACCGCTTTAAAGAGGTGGCAAACAGAAGTCGCTCTATTTAAAACCAAGCGTTATTTATTCCCGCCAGGGTTCACTTCTAACGGGATTCATGAGAGATAGAATACTTTAAAATAAGATGAAATTCAAGACTAAACCTTTGGGGCCTCTATACATTCGACCTGTTGGCCTCAGTATTTCCTCACCTTGGTTCGTCAATTTTCTTAACTTCTACATCCTCACGTTCCCCTATCTCCACTACATTCTTAACCCTGTCCATCCCGCACCAATCAATTCCGCTGATCGCCATCAGAAGGGGCGGGATTGGTACGGGACAAGCCATCGCTTAGTTTGGGCGATTCTTCTTTCTCTCCAATTTCTACAATATTTTGAACCCTACCCACAAGAATACCTAGGCGTTTTTCGGAAGAATCGTAAGCCGATTTAGTGTTTTCAATATGTTTGCCTAATCGTTGAAAATCTTCAGCAAGTTTGCCCCCGTCAGTGGCAATGCGTTCAAGACGTTTCATAATATCTTTGGTCTGCTTATTAAACTCAACATCTTTAAACCAGTGACGGATGGCCGAGATTGAAAGAGCGAAAGTATTTGGCGAAACTAAGAAAACTCTCTTTGAACGGGCATAACTCGGAATATCTACATCTTTAATGTTATTTATCACTTCATAATAGACGGTCTCGGCAGGAACATACATCAACGCCAAATCAGTTGTTCCTTCCGACGGTAAAAGATACTTGGACGCAATCTCGTCAATTTTCTTTTTTACGTCGGAATAAAATGATTTCCGATAAATTTCTTTATTCATGTCGGTCTCGGCGTTAACCATCTTTTCAAAATTTTCCCAATTAAATTTGGAATCAATCGGCAAAACGAGACCGTTCGGCAAATTTAAAACAGCATCAACCGCTTCGCCTGATTTAAAATAGTGCTGGAGCTCATACATGTCTTTGGAAAAATACTGATTAAGAGCCGCTTCAAGAGATGCTTCCCCCCAAATACCACGAAGCTTCGGAGACTTAAAAATATCTTGGAAAGAGGACACACTTTTTACGGATTCATGCATCTGTTTCATGTTTTCCTGAATCTGAGTCATGTTTTGAGTGAAACTCTGAACCTGTTGACTCACGGTCAAAGTTGCCCGCTCCGAGGCCTGTCGACTCCTCTCAAGCTGTTCGTTTATCAATTGAGATACGGTTGCACTCGCCTTATCCGAAGCTTCTCGGTTTTGGGTAAGTTGAGTGCTTACAACTTGAGACAAAGCATCAAATCTCTGGTGAAGAACCAGATATTTTTCATCGGGTTCCTGTTTCTTAGGCCTTGTCATCATATAGACGTTGATGCCAAGCAAAATCAAGGTTGATGAAGATACTACTAAAATTAAAGCAGATACCGGTGTCATATAAATTCATATTAACACACATTCTCCACCAAATTAAAATACCCCGAATATTCGGGGTATTTTAATTTGGTGGACCCACGGAGAATCGAACTCCGGTCTCCGCTTTGCAAAAGCGGTGTTCTACCGTTTAACTATGGGCCCAAACACTCTTTATTTTAACAAAATTATCTGGTATATTGTATCATAGCAGTTTGACATTTAAAAGGTTCCGACGTGATAACAATCACAGACAAAGCTTCAGTCGTAATAAAACAATTACTCCTCGCAGAAAACAGTAACTTTATAAGAGCATTGGTTCAAGGAGGCGGATGCTCTGGTTTTTCATACGGCCTGATGATCGAAAAAGAGGCAAATCCAAGTGACACTATTGTGGAGTCAAATGGAATCAAAATTTTGATTGATCCAATAAGCGCCAAGTATCTTGAAGGTTCTACAATTGACCACACCGACAATCTGGTCGGGGGTGGATTGACCTTTAGTAACCCCAACGCTAAAAGCACTTGCGGATGTGGTTCATCTTTTGAACCCAAATAGGCCCGTTTACAACGGGCTTTTTATTTGGTAAAATCGTGCCAGATATTGTGCTAATTTTCAGTAATCATGGGTGCGTAGTTCAGTGGTAGAACGCGTTCCTGATAAGAACGAGGCCGTAGGTCCGATTCCTACCGCACCCACCATCCAAACATAAGCCCCTTTTAGGGGCTTATGTTTACCACCAATTACTCTTGCCAAAATTAACATAATATGGTAACATCAAGTCATCAACTACTTGTTCGTATATGAGCGAGGAAATCAAAAAACTCAACCAGGTTAATGTTTTATTAAAGAAAAAATTCAAAGACAGAAAATTGGTCTTTGGAAGTGGTTTTGTTGGCGCCAAAATTGTCTTTGTTGGTGAGGCTCCGGGCCAAGACGAAGAAATGACTGGCAAACCCATAGCCGGTCACAAAGAAAAACTTCTCCATCAGCTCTTGCGAACTGCCGGAATAAACAAAAATAAAGTTTATTTTACCAATGTTCTTAAATACTATCCCTCAACCCTCAAAGTTCCTACTGCAAAAGAAATAAAATCATATGTTCCATTTCTAAAAGAAGAACTCAAAACGATCAATCCGGTTATCGTTGTAACCCTCGGAAATATGGCTCTAAACGGAATAGGAATGAGACAACCATTAGACAATGTTCATGGCCGGACATTCAATCTTGGGAGCTATGAACTTTTACCAACATTCCACCCCGATCATGCTCTTAAAGATCCCCTGGTCAAAAAGACTCTTGAGTTAGACTTCATAAAACTAAAAAAACTACTGGACTCAAAGGAAGCATAAAAAATCCACTATTCAGTGGGTTTTTTATTATCACTCTTTCTGGAAATTACCTTTTTTACAGCCTCCTTGATTGAATTCGATCCCAAACCTAAAAATTCAATCAAATCCTCCGAACTACCAGATTCACCAAATCTGTCCTTAATACCTATATATTCTTGGGGTGTCGGATGATTTCTAGACAAGACTTCAGCAACCACCGAACCAAGTCCCCCATTGACCTGATGCTCTTCTACAGAAACAACGGCGCCTGTTTTTTTAACAGAATCAATGATTGTTTTCTCATCAAATGGTTTAATAGTGTGTGAATTTATCACCTCACACTCCACACCTTCTTTAGACAACTCTTCGGACGCAATCAATACTTCATATACAAGAATGCCACAAGCGATAATCGTAACATCATTTCCTTCACGCAAGACATTGGCCTTTCCAATTTCAAAAGGAGTCTCTGTTGTCGTAAATACTGGAGTTTTCTCACGAGCAAAACGAATATATGTCGGCTTATTCCGCCATCTGGCGGATACAGCCGAAGCAATAGTAGCCTTTTCAGCCTCAAACGCGTCACATGGCACAATAACGACCATGTTTGGTAATACCCTCATTAATGCAATATCTTCAAGAGCTTGATGGGTAGCACCGTCAGGACCAACCGAAACTCCGGCATGGTGACCGGCAATCTTAACCGGAACATTATTTAAACAAATATTTGTCCTAATTTGCTCATTATTCCTACCCGGAGAAAAAGCCGCATATGAAGAAATAAAAGGAATCTTGCCATAATTTGCCAAACCTGAAGCCACCAAGGCCATATTCTGCTCAGCAACTCCAAGTTCGATAAATCTTTCCGGAAATTTTGTTTTAAATTCAAGTGAACGGGTTGATTCAGTTAAATCGGCGCAAAGCACTACAACCCTCTCATCTTTTTCTCCGGCCTTAACTAAACCCTTCCCGTATCCGTCACGGGTTGGAACCATTTCTAATTTAGACTTATCAAACAAATTTTTAATCAATTCAGTTTCTTTGTTTATCATATAATCTCTACAATCCCGCCCCACTTTTTATAACAAGGTGAGAAAGATAACTGCTAAACGCAAATTGTGCTGAACAACAACCTATCACATCTCACGACGAAAAGTGGGGCTGGACAAAGAAATTACTTACACCTGTCGCAATCTCCACAAACACAACCGATATCGTGACTGCAAACTTTACCACCTTCCATTTTCATCTTGCGCATTCCACAGCATCCGCAAAATCCGGATGCCCTGCTTAACACAAATAAAACGACTACCGACCATCCCCAATACAAAGCATCAAAACCCCAGAAAGTTCTTACTCCCCAGCTTGACCAGAAAAACAAAACACCGGCAACATATGCCAACACCATCATTACTTTGTTAACCATATGGTGTGGACACTTACAGTTATTATGCATAATTTAAAAAAATTTTGTTAATTATTTTTTCGACCGGGCATTCGCCCCTATACTATTGATGTTCACTTTCTATTTTACCATTCAATGTTCTAAGTTCAGATAAGAATTTCTTTGCCTCCTCAGGTTTTGGGGGAACACCGTGCCATTTATAATCAAACTCTATTTCTTTTATCCCTTTCCCAGGAATCGTATGGGCAATTATAACTGTCGGTTTTTCGTATATTGCTTTCGCCTCTTCAATGGCATCCACAAACTGCTCTATATTGTGTCCATCAACCTCAAGAACATGCCAATTAAATGCCTCATATTTTGCTCTCAAAGATTCCAAGGGCATGATATCTTCAGTCATACCATCTATTTGAATATTGTTGCGATCAATAACACCTGTCAAATTGTGCAATTTATTTTTCCCAGCAAACATTACCGACTCCCAAAGCGAACCCGAATCATGTTCTCCGTCTGACATAAAACAATATACTCTATCTTTTTTATTATCCATTCTCAATCCATAAGCAATACCGCAGGCCTGACCGAGGCCGGAACCAAGAGGACCAGATGTTGTTTCAACACCAGGCAATCTTTCTTTTTCAGGATGACCTTGTAGCCGAGTGCCTAATTTTCTAAGTGTTTTAAGTTCTTCAATCGGAAAATATCCCGCCATCGCCATCAGCACATAACGTATCGGCGTGATATGGCCGTTTGAGAGTATCAACCTGTCCCTTTCTTCCCAGTTTGAATTCTTGGGATCATGATTTAAAACATGAAAATACATGGCCGTAAAAATATCCGCCATCCCCAACGGTCCCGCCGTATGCCCCGACTTTGCCTCTGTAAGCATTTCAATCAAAAGCTCCCGAGCCTCATTCGCTTTCACTTCTAATTCTTCGATTTTACTTTCGGAAATATATTGGGACATTTAACTAAAGAAGGGGGTAAGCCGAAGGAAAAGCACGAAAAATAGTACACCAAGTAAGGTTATAGTTTTTCCAGCTTTGCCATCCCTAAATAGGCTTAATACCCCAAAACAAATAGCCAATCCCATGAAAATAATACCGAAACCGATTCCTAAATATAAAGAAACAAATAGCATTATTAAAGTTATTATACAAAACTTATTTTTTTCAATTAATTTATTCATAAATTCTCTGCCACTTTTAATACATGCTGTATAAGTGAATTCGTATACCCAAATTCATTGTCGTACCAGGAATAAACACAACAAAGATCGCCATCTACGACTTTTGTGAGGGAAAGATCGGCAATCGCGGCATAGGGGTCACCGACAATATCACTTGAAACAATCTGGTCATCGGTGGCCCTGAAAATCCCCTCCCAGCGCGGTTGAGCAGATGCATCACGAAGTATTTTATTAATCTCTTCGGCTGTAGTCGGTCTTGCAGAAAGAAATGTAATCGCTGAAAGAGAGCCTGTGACAATCGGAACACGCATTGAGGTGCCCTCAAACTTACCTTCTACCGCCTTAACTGCCCGACCCACAGCAACTGCCGCTCCCGTATATGAGGGTACAATATTTACTCCAGCCGAACGGCCTCGCCTGAAATCATGACCCTTCACTGGACCATCAACCAAATTCTGAGTGGCCGTATATCCATGCGTAGTATTTAAAAATGCTTTTTTGACACCAATAGTTTCAGCAAGAATCTGTAAAACTGGAGATGCGGAATTAGTAGTACAAGAACCATTTGAAGAAATAGAGCAGGTTTTAAGTTCGTCTTCATTTACACCCATCAACACCGTTTTTGCATCAGCACCATCATCATCTTTTGCCGGAGCAGTAAGAACCACCCTTTTTGCACCAGCCTGTTTATGGACCGATGCTTTTTCATAACTTTCAAAAATACCCGTTGATTCCACGACAATATCTACCCCCAGCTCGCCCCATGGTAATTTGATGACATCTTTTTCCTGCAAAAACTGATACTCCTTCCCGTCTACAACGAGTTTACCGTTATCAACCGTAACGACCTTATCAAACCGGCCGTATGCTGAATCGTATTTTAAAAGATACGCCAAATTCTCAAGGTCACCCAAGTCATTAACCGCCACCACCTCAAGTTCAGGCTTTGTGATGGCCAGTTTAAAAAATGCTCTTCCTATTCTCCCAAATCCATTAATTGCTATTTTTGCCATATTACAACTTGCTGGCCGCTCTCGCCTTAATTATGGCGAGGACGCTCTTGACCGCCTTCTTCGTTAAAAGCTCCGTTTCTCCTTCGTCATATTTATATATGCCTCAGTCGAATACTCGCTTTTGCCTTGAAGTCTGCCAAGCCAGCTGCGTTTTAATTATTATTAAAAAAAATTAATTATTTTTATTCTTTAATTCCTTAAGTAAAAGTGTCGCTTCCAGATAGTTTAGATTCGGCAACATTTCAAAAATTTCTTTCTTGTGTTCATCGTCTGGAAGGCCCAACAAAATAGATTCCGCCTCTTTTTTGACTTCTTGTGCATCTATTTTGACCACATATCCATTATATCTCAAAAAATCCAATATTGCATACCCTATATTTTTACCTCCCCCCAACACCTTCATCTTTTCAATAACAAAATTACCATTTTTCTCTTTTTCGTTAAAAACTTCTATCCCTTCCGAAATTTTTAAATTCAAAAAAGATTCAAAAGAATCATCTTTAAACTGAACATCATAGACACCATTTTCATCAACCTCAATGGTTGCCAGTTCTTTGTCAAACTTATCGTAAACAAAATATTTCATTATCGTTTTTCTGAATCAGGAATGTGAGGATTAAGAAATAAACCCTGTATTTCCGATCTTTCGCTTAATTTTTTCCTCCAATCATATTCTGGGTCATTGCGCATAACAAATTCATGCACCAAACTAAAATCATCTATGTGAAGCTGAGAGGGATCAGACATATATTGAGCACATGTCTCCGCCCAGTATTCTCTAATCATTGGAAGCCACCCGTATTTTCCCTGTTCGAATTTATTTTCTAATTTGAATAGGTAGTGTGTTCTAAATCTGTTTTCAGATTTTAATCTTTCTTTGATTCTTTTATAAAGTGAGTATCGTTCCTGCCAAGAAATATTTGAATCGGACAAAAAATCGTTCCCATGAGCAATTTCGTGACTGATTGCATGAATGTTATATCCTCTTTTTTGTGTTTTAGCCATATCTCTATTAAAAACAATCCTTCCTGATTCATGATAAAAAATAGCAAGCGCAGAAGAAGGCATACCGAAACCTTCTCTCCATTCCCCAGAAGACCCGATACTGGAGATCTCGCCCTTAACCCAACCCTCAGGAAGCGTGGCCAAATATTTTTCAATGTCTTCCACGCTAACTTCTTTGTCTTTTGAAGGAATTGCTTCTTCAATAACAATGTCCCTCTTAATAACATTTCTGGTCAATTCCAAAAAAATTTCCCGGTCTTCTTCATCAATTAGTTCCATCGTCTCAGCCAATGAATAATTTTTAACCTCCGCCTTAGTAGTAGGAACTAAACCAATTTCGGAACCCAGTAAAATTGTCCCCGCCAAAACAAACCTCTTCAAGATTTTTAAAATCGTGCCGAGTCTTTTTCTTTTATCTAAAGTCTCCTGATTATAATTTTCAAACATATGTAAGTATAATTTTACAGCAATTTCACCACGGGAGCAAAAGATTTCCTATGGATTTCAGATGGGCCCAAAGAAGCTAATTTTCCTAAATGATACGGCGTTCCATAGCCTTTGTGTTTTTCAAATCCATAATTAATATATTTCTTAGCATATTTTGTCATAATTTTATCCCTGTAGACTTTGGCAAGAATTGAAGCGCAAGCGATGGCAAACACATTCCTGTCCCCTTTCACGATGGCCTGTTGGTCAAATTGAATATTTGGGATTTTGTGTGGACCATCAACAAGAACAATTGTTTTGGAAATACTACTTGTCGGGGGCCTGCCCCTCATCACCCCAGAGATGCTCGACTGCTGTCTGCGCGTCACTGGGGTCCCCACTCGGGCCACCCCTCCAACCTTACACACAGCTCGAATCATTGCTAATTTTGACGCCTGATAAATATTTATTTTGTCTATAATCTTGGGAGACACTGATGAAACCGCATAAGAGAGGCGCTTATTTTTTGACAATTCCTTGGCGAATTTTTCTCGCTGACCGGCTGATAGTAGTTTTGATTCTCTCAAGCCTTGAAATCTTGGGTTATTTTTTAGGTAAAACTCTTCACTAAAAGCCACCGCACAGGCAACAACTGGTCCGGCCAAGCACCCTACACCCACCTCATCCACGCCAATTACACCTTGGTAACCAGACTTAAATAATTTGCGTTCAAGAGTTTTTTTGGGAAATTTCATTTTATGATTTGGTAGAGAGCAATACCCGCGGCAACAGAAACATTTAATGACTCCTTCCTGCCGAGCATGGGTATGTACACTTTTTTATCGCATAATTTTAAAATGCCAGAACTTAATCCCCTGACCTCGTTACCCAGAACCAATACAATGGGCGCCTTTGCAAAGGCGCCCATTGTAAATATATTCCGAGAATTCTTGGTCTGTTCAAGCGCAACGATGTTTATTCTCTGTTTATTTAACTTTTTCAAAATATCCGCAGTTCTTTTGTGATATTCCCACGAAATATACGTTTCCGCGCCCAACGCGGTCTTGGATATTTTTTCATGAGGAGGGGTCGGAGTGATGCCACAAAGATATATTTTATCCACACCTGCCCCATCAGCAGTTCGGAAAATCGAACCGACATTCTCCCGACTACGAATATTATCAAGCACGACCATTATTTCTTTTTTGGACATAATTTGGTATATTAACAACATGAATCCCGTTAGAAGTAGCCCTGACGGGGTCTAAGGGATTATAATAACAAATAATACATTAACGGTATTGCATGGCAACCAAATTGGTTATGCTACATGCTTTGCACTACTTCTAACGGGATGAACAACAACTACAAATATTTAGTTTGGTCAGGGACAGCGGTTTTAGTGATACTTGCTATATTTTTACTGGCAAGTACGAACAAGGTCGTAAACACAGCTGCCACAACAAATACAGTGTCATTCAGCGGTGAAGGCAGGGTGGTTGCCAAACCGGACATAGCAAAAGTAAATCTTTCAATAGTCACAGATGCCCTCACTTCCAAAGTGGCACAAGATGAAAATTCAAAGAAGTCTAAAGCCCTTACAGATTATCTGAAAAAACAAAACATCGACGACAAAGATATCAAAACAACCGGCTACAACATCTATCCTCAGTACAGATATCCTCAATATGGCGGTCAGCCGACAATTACCGGCTATCAAGTAAATCAGTCAATGGAAGTTAAGATCAGAAACTTAGATAAGGTTAGCAACATTCTTGACGGGGTTGTTTCCGCAGGAGCAAATCAAGTAAATCAACTGAGTTTTGAAATAGATGATCCTGAAGCATTGAAGGCTGAAGCCAGAGCCAAAGCCATTGCAGATGCAAAAAACAAAGCCAACGAACTCAAAGGACAAGTTGGAATATCTCTTGGAAAAATAATAAATTTTTCAGAAAACACCGGTGGTTATCCTGTACCGATGTATTACGATTCTAAAGCTGTAGGAATGGGCGGTGGCGGAGGTGGTGGCCCATCAGTACCAACTGGGGAAAATGAAATAGTAGTTAGCATCACCATCACTTATCAAATTAAATAAATATTAGTATAAACAATAAACCCCCGCCATCTGGCGGGGGTTTATTGTTTATACACTACTTCTCCTGATGAATTTCTATGTCGTTTGGGTGCTCTGAAATATATTTGTTTTGGGCTTTCATTATCTCATCTCTAACCTTATTTGGATGAGCAATGCTTTTGAAAAAAAACTTAGGCTCTGTTCCCGCCGTCTGAATCTCCAAATTTCCAAAATCAAGAAAAGTCTGTATCGGACCGGTTATTTTAACTGAAATATCCTGAATACGGGATAAATGTAACTCCGAAACCGAACGACTAAAAAAACCGTGCTGTTCATTGTCCAATATTCTATGATCTGTCACAATCCAAGTATCCAGATAATACATTGTGAGGGCGTAAAAAAGCGATAACCACCAAATAAATATATATGTGATGGACAAAAAATTAAATAAAACTTCGAGGCCAAATTTTTGAATATAAGAACCTGCAAAAACCCAAACAATTAAAGGCACGAAAAGCAAAATAACGTACGCCAAAAGTTTAGAAATGAGTATAAACCAATGTCTGTAGAGCAAAACAATCACTGTCTCATATGATTTTTTACCCTCAAAACTATGGTGCGTAACAGAAAATAATGAAATTAGCTTTTTTATCATGGTATCAATTGAAAATTAAAAATATCCGCCTCTTTGAGGTTGTTGGTCACCATATCTAAATCAATCTGGTTCAACAGTGTAAACGCTAAGGTTAAGAGAATGCAAAATCCCACGAAAAATATCATGCTCAATATTTTTGGATTGGGACCGATACCGAAACGATTTAAGTGATAAATTATGCAAAAAGCGTAAACGACGCAAACAACAAAAAACAATAGCTCCAAGATTGGTAACGCTGGAATTTGCATTAAGAAAGATAAGACGGAATCCATGCTTTAATTGTATCAGAAATACAGAAACCCGCCGAGAGGCGGGTTTCCTTGAAATTATCTTAACAAGTCGAGAACTCCTGAACTCGCATATCTTTCCCTCATTGTCTGCATCTGTTCTTTATCAAAAAATTTGAGTTCTTGTATAACCTTGCCATATTTCTTGTCTATTAAATCAGTCTCAACTGAAGTAGCGACTTCACCGTCCACAACATAAGGCTCATACACACCCTGATTGCTTACCCTAGTGACCTCATGCCCCCGTGCCTTAAAACTGATTTCTGTAGTTCCATCTTCAATTTTATAATCAAAAGAATTGACAATCTCATCAAAAACTTCAGGTTCAAGTCCCGATCTCTTAAATACATTCTCATACACTTCTTCCCTAACTTCACTAAGAGTCATTTGATTACGATCCATTAAATCTTCTGCCATATTTCTTTGTTCTATTGTTTCCTTTGATTTTGGTGTTTCAAGTCCCATTTTTTATAATTTAATTATTTATTGTCCTAATTCTACCCCCCCCAGAAATAATTCAAGTTCTTTATCCACAAGACTACAAAGACTCCCATTGTACAATGGGAGTCTTTGTAGTCTTCAGTCTTTAGATTTACTCAAGATTTCAAAACTAAAAATCCGCCTTAAGCGGATTTTTAGTTTCTCAACTTTGTACAGTTAACCAGCTAGACACACTTTCTGTTGCAGTGTCATAGAACTCCGATTTAAGCTTCGGACCAGCCTGAGCCTAAAAGTAAAAGACTCAATCGACTACATTTTAATGAAGGATAGAGGTTGGATGTGAAAAATTAGAAAACTAATTCTTCCCATCTTTCGCCTCCCACTTCTAACCTTTCGTGCATATATCTAAAAAAATATATAGAAAGGAGGTGATCCAAGACCAGCTTCCGCTAGCCTTGCCTTGTTACGACTTAGTCCCTGTCACCGATCCTACCGTAGCCCCACATAATAAAACATGGATCTTCAGGTATTACCGGCTCCCTTGACTTGACGGGCAGAAGTCTTCAGTAAGAACTTACTTAGATTCCCCACCCTAATCACTTATAGCGATCAGGGTCTGATTTTATACGATCAGACGTAGTGAGCGGATTTCCCGCGCTACGCGAGCCCCATTGAACTGAATCATATTTACGATATCCCTTACCGGTTGGATTCATTTTGTTTCTCATTGCCACTATTCTTTTGGCATATTTAATTTGTCGATGCTTCTTTTCTTTTATCATTTCAACGATTTTACAAAAAATCTTGAAACTTTTACTTTTTTTAGATTGAAGAGGATACTTTTTGAAAAAAGGTATAACTTTCTCGGTTAATCCTTTCATGTTAGAAACCTTTAATTTACAATGCGGTTTCCATCTCGGATAACGTTTAAATTCGGAAGTGTACACTTGGCCTGGATTACCCAGCGTAGCATGCACCTTCTTTAATACTTCCATATCATCAATGGTCATCTCTATTTCAAACGCTGCCCTTATTTCATATCCACAAAGAATGTCTGGCCGCCGGCTACAGCCGACAGAAAAACATCCTTCTCCATCAACAAATCCAACTATATAATTAGGATTCAATAGGTTTTGCCCTTTTCGTTGATTCGGTGTACGCATACACCAAGCATAATATAAATGTCATACCTACTTATCAACAATACTACGGCAAAGCTGACTTCTCATGGAACTCTTTAGTTCTTTAATTCCATGAGATCTCCACGGGTTATTTACAAAACTATTCCCTACATCCAAACAACCTTTTTGTGTCATCTTCATCTTACCTCACTGCCGATATAAGACTCGATAACGGTTTTTACTGTTTGGCTGTGATTTGTTTCCAAATCCTCCGCCGATAGCCTCGCGGCTAGCGACTATTTTTCAACTACGCTCTGACGGCGAATCAGAGGGACTGATTTTAACAGTCTAGTTTTATAAACTGCCATGCGCATTTCATTCTGAGTGCAAAATTCGAGAACGTATTCACCGCAGCGTTCTGATCTGCGATTACTAGCAATTCCAGCTTCAAGGAGGCAAGTTTCAGCCTCCTATCCGAACTGAGGATGCTTTTGATGGGATTAGCTCCACCTCGCGGTTTGGCAACCCATTGTAACATCCATTGTATCATGTGTGTAGCCCAAGGCATCAAAGGGCCACGCTGACTTGACGTCATCCTCACCTTCCTCTCGCTTACGCGAGCAGTCTCGCCTGACAAATATAACAGACGATAAGGGTTGCGCTCGTTAATCCACTTAAGGAAACCATTCACATGACGAGCTGACGACAGCCGTGCAGCACCTGTCCAAGAGTCTTGCGAGGGTCGCCGTTTCTGGCGACTTACACTTGGATTTCAAGCCTTGGTGAGGTTTCTCGCTCAGTGTCGAATTGAACCACATGATCCACTGCTTGTGCGAATTCCCGCCTATTTCTTTGAGTTTTAATCTTGCGATCGTACTTCCCAGGCGACACACTTAACGCGTTGGCTTCGCCACTGGAAGGGTCGATGCTCCCAATAGCTAGTGTGTATTGTTTAGGGCGTGGACTACAAGGGTATCTAATCCTTTTTGATCCCCACGCTTTAGTGATTGACCGTCAGTAGAGCACCAGCAGACTGCTTTCGCTTTTGGTGTTCCGTGCAATATCAATGGATTTCACCCCTACACCGCACGTTCCGTCTGCCTCTTACCCACTCTAGTCTTGTCGTTTCCAACGCGGTCTCGAAGTTGAGCCTCGAGATTTAACATCAGACTAACAAAACCGGCTACTCACGCTTTACGCCCAGTAATTCCGGATAACGCTTGGGGTCTCTGTATTACCGCTGCTGCTGGCACAGAGTTAGCAACCCCTTATTCTCGTGGTACCGTCAGGGACCCCCGACTCTGGGTATTTTGTTGCCCCGAAAGCTAAAAATAATACGAGTTCGCGAAACGACGACGAAAACATAGATTGTTCTATGTCGAGGAGAAGTGACAAAGAAATCGTATTATTTTTAGCTTCCCTGTAGGACGGGCTAATTTAAAACAAATTCTTTGTTACTCGTCTTCGCAGTAGAATAATCTACAGCTTCATCCTCGCGTCGCGAATTTGTTTTAAATTCGCTCCGTCGGGACTCACAAAATACCCAGAGTCGGGGGTCTATTTCTTCCCACGCAAAAGCAGTTTACGGACCGAAGTCCTTCTTCCTGCACGCGGCATCGCTCGATCAGGCTTTCGCCCATTGTCGAATATTCTCGTCTGCTGCCACCCGTAGGTGTATGGACCGTTTCTCAGTTCCATCGTTGAGGGTCGTGCTCTCACACCCCCTACCCGTCATAGCCTTGGTGGGCTTTTACCCCGCCAACAAGCTGATAGGACCTAGGCTCCTCTCAAAGCGTCTTGCGACTTTACTCTTACGAGACCATCAGGAATTAGTTCGCCTTTCGGCGAGTTATGCCTGACTTTGAGGCAGATACCAAGGTGTTACTAACTCGTTCGCCACTATGCAAAGTATTGCTACCTTGCACCGTTCGACTTGCATGACTTATCCGTGCCGCCAGCGTTCATCCTGAGCCAGAATCAAACTCTCTTAATAGAACCCCACACATAACCTCACGGTTATGTGTGGGGAGAATTCACCCCGACGCCACTATTACATGGGTCGGGGGGCCGACCTCGCAAAGCGAGCGTCGGCCCTGGTTAAACTGTACAAAATTGACAAAGGTCTTTGGTTCTAATTAATAGCAGAACCACGATTATCCAGCAAGCCGGACAATCGTGGTTCAACAGTTCGTATTCGGTTTTAAGTATCACTACATATTAATACCTATATTATTCCAAATCAAATTTCATGTCAATCCCTCATTACTTAGAGTTTTTCTTTCGCCATTCCCCTATCTACATTCGTAGTGCTCTACTCAGTATTTCGTCGTCGCCACTCCTCAATTTTTTTGTGGTTCCCTGAAAGCAAAACTAAGGGCACTTTTAGCTTCTTTCCATTTAAAACAAACACCTCGGGACGGGTATAATGAGGATGCTCCTTCATCAGTTTCCAGTTTACAGTTTCCAGTTTACAGTTACCTGCCGAAAAACTCTCGTTTTTTACCGATTCTTCTTTGGCAACTACTCCGGGAATCAATCGTGATACGGCTTCAATAATTACCATGGCAGGAACTTCACCTCCGAACAAGACATAATTCCCGACGGATATTTCTTCATCGGCGATGTGCTTTGCAACTCTTTCATCCACGCCCTCATACCGTCCACAGATAAAAATAATCTGATCATATTTTACCAATCTCCGAGCATCTTTTTGTGTAAACGTCTTACCCTTTGCCGAAAGCAGAATTACTCTAGTTTTTAGTTTACTGTTTACGGTTTTTGATTTAGGTTTTCTGTAAACTGACGACTGTAAACTGGAAACTGCCCTGAAAATAGGTTCTATTTTCAGGACCATGCCGGCTCCCCCGCCATATGGCCGACCATCCACGGTCTTGTGATTATCGTCGGTCCACTTTCTTAGATTATGAGTATTAATTTTTATTAATTTTTTCTTCTGCGCCCGCGCTAATAAGCTTTCTCTCAAAAAGCCATCAAAAATATTTGGAAAGATTGTTATAATATCAAATTTCATAAAGTTGAGGGCGAGCTTTCAGCTCGCCCTAGATTCCTAACAAAATTCAAACTTGATTCCACCATGACTGAAACATGCATTGAGATTTCTCCGACGACATACTTCTGTCAAAGCCTCCTGTGCCTCCATTGTCGTAAAATTGTTGAACTGAGAAGCATAAAGAGGAAACTCCATTTTTATACCATACCCATTCAAATGAGCCTCCATCGCTGAAACTAATACTTCGGCACCAAATAGTTTCATTAAAAAATCCTATTTAAAATTTTATCACCAATACTCTAACACAAATCAAAACAGCCCACAAGGGCTGTTTTGATTTGTGTTAGAGATTCCCTAATTCATCCATCACATCATCAACATTCTTTGTCTTTCCAGCTGGCGCAACTCTGCCACCTTCCGGTTCCTCAATCTTGAGGTTTACTCTGGCATTGTTTCTCATTCCGACAATTCTTGCCAAAGTTCTGACGGCCTTAGCGGTTGAACCGCTTCTTCCAATAAGCAATCCCATATCTTCAGGGGCTACTTTGACCGTCAACAAGACACCAAGTTCATCAACAGTCCTTTCAACCTTTACGGCATCGGGATTATTGACGATTTCTTTTATGATAAATTCTACAAACTCTCTATCTTTATCTTGTGCCATATTTGTCTATGAGGCGTAGCCGAATAGCTACAAATATGAGCATCCTCCGAAGCCTTGGCGAAGGAGGATAGCCCACCTCATTTTTAAATATTTATCTTTAAAACTTCCGACCAGTCCTGCTTTCTTTCCGCGAGGACCCTTATTACTTTTCTTACTTAATATATTACTCCAAATAATGACGTTCGTCAATGCATTCGGCTTCGCTCAGTATTGACCCTGAAGTTTTGTCGAATGGGTCAATCCTCAATCTGCTCGGCTTTAATCAAGTGGTGGATAGGTATGCCGGCATGCGTTTTTTTATCCGAGCATGTTATGACGACATAGCATCCAGAAATCTTTGCGGAAGTTTTGTTAATTTGCATTAATATCTGCTCAAGACTTGTACCGAAGCTAAAAACATCGTCAACAACAGCGACTTTATCTTTTGGACCCGGAACATATCCCTCAATGATCTTTCCCAGTCCATGCCCCTTGGCACTATTACGAACCATAACCAATGGTAGCTTTAATTTTAAGGAAACCGCCGTTGCCAAAGGAATTCCACCAAAACCTATTGAGGCTATACAGGTTACCTTATCTCCAATTTTCACAGCCAAAAGTGAAGACATCATTTCCAATAACTCGGGATTGCCGACAGCTTTTTTTACATCAAAATAATAATTGGATATTTCACCACTAGTCAAAGTAAAACTACCCTTATTAACTATCCCCTCTTTTTTGAGCGCTCCTATGAGTTGCTTCATCCCGTTAGAAGTAGTGCAAAGCACCTATCGCCACCGTGCGATGCTATCCACTAGGTATTTTATATTAATTGGTAATTATAGCCATTCAACCCCACTAGAGATACTTCTAACGGGATTCATATAACCAGGTTCGCAATCCTATCTTTGACATATATAAACTTCTTAATTTCCTTGCCGACAAGATGTCTTTTGACATTTTCATTGTTTAGAACAATATTTTTTACCTCTTGTTCAGATAATCCTTTGGTAATTTTCAAGACATCACGCTTTGTACCGTTTATTTGAATCACCAAATCAATCTTATCTTCTGACAATAAGGCTTCATCATATTTGGGCCATGATTGTAAATGTACAGACTTATAATTTTTAGGAATCTGTCCCGATTCGCTTCGCGAATCGCGGATCCTCGATTGTCTAGTCGCGCTTTTGCGCGAAGACAATCGGGACCAAAGTTCCTCAGAAATGTGGGGAGCAAATGGAGCAAGCAATTTCAGAAAGGTTCCATACTGTTTTTTAGTGAGCCATTTATCTTCAATAGCATTGAGCACTTTCATTAATCCGCTGACCCCCGTATTAAATTTCAAGTTCTTGATATCATCCCCTATTTCTTTGCCTGCCTTGTTTAGTATTCTATCAATTTCCTTGTCAGTGGATTTGGGTTCCTCTGGCTCGCTGATAAAATTCCAAATTCTATTTAGAAATCTAAAAACCCCGACCAACCCTTCCGAGTTCCAGGTTATGTTTTGATCATAAGGACCAGCAAATGCTAAATACATTCTTATTGAATCTGCTCCGTATTTAACAATCTCCTTATCGGGATCAACGGCATTTCCTTTTGACTTAGACATTTTCTGATTAGTAGTCGGGTCAAGAACAAATCCATGATTCCTACGCGCTAAATACGGTTCTGAAAATTCCAAATAACCCAAATCATTCAAGGCTTTAATAATAAACCTTGAATATAAAAGGTGCATTGTATTGTGTTCTGCTCCTCCGATATACAATGGCACAGGTAGCCAAGATTTTAGTTTCGCCTCATTGGCAAACTCTTTCTTGTTTTTTGGATCGGCATAACGTAAAAAATACCACGATGAATCAACGAAGGTATCCATTGTGTCTGTTTCTCGTTCAGCTTCTTGTCCGCATTTGCGACATTTTGTCTTCACCCAATCTTCTGCCTTCGCCAAAGGAGACCTGCCATCATCTGTGGGTTTAAAATCTTCAAGATCTGGAAGCTCAATCGGCAAATCTTTTTCAGAAACAGGCTGATATCCGCAATCCTTACAATGAGTCACCGGTATTGGCACGCCCCAATATCTTTGACGAGACAAAACCCAATCGTGCAATTTATAATTTTTCTTAAAATCAGCCGAACCTTTTTCTTGCAATTTTTCTACGATTTTTTTTCTGGCCTGACCGGAAGAAATTCCACTAAAAATATCCGAGTCAATGAGCTTTCCGTCTTCTTTAAATGCCTGTTTCTTGCAATCTCCACCCTCAATTACTTGTTTAATCTGTAAACTATATTTCTTGGCAAATTCAAAATCTCTTTCGTCGTGTGCCGGAACCGCCATAACAGCACCAGTTCCATACCAACCAAGAACATAGTCCGCTACCCAAACAGGAATTTTTTCATTATTTATTGGATTCACTACATAACCACCGGTGTCCACACCGGTTTTAGTCTTATCAGTATGCAAACGCTCAATTTCCGTTTTATTTTTTACCTCTTCCAGATACTTATTTACGGCATTCAAGTTTTCGTTTTTTGTAAGTTTTGTCACCATCGAATGTTCAGGGGCAAGGACAAGATACGTTGCACCAAACAAAGTATCAGCACGAGTTGTAAAAACATCTATATATTCTTTGGAATTTGGAACTAAAAATTTTACAATTGCCCCTTCTGAACGACCTATCCAATTTTTTTGAGCAATCTTTACTGTTTCAGGATAATCAACGCCCTCCAAATCATCAATGAGCTTGTCCGCATAGTCCGTGATTTTAAACATCCATTGGAAAAGTTCTTTTTGTTCAACCTCAGAACCACACCTGTCACATACTCCCCCTTCAGCCTGCTCATTAGCAAGAACTGTCTTGTCTTTGGGGCACCAATTTACAAAAGTCTTTTTGCGGTAAGCAAGACCTTTTTCATACAATTTTAAAAATATCCATTGAGTCCATTTGTAATATGCCGGATCAATAGTAGATACCTTGCGGGACCAGTCAAACATGGCTCCGATGCTTTTGAGCTGTTTGGTCATTTGCTTAATATTGTCTTCGGTCCAATCACGTGGATTTATGTTTCTCTGAATGGCAGCGTTTTCAGCAGGCAGACCGAAAGCATCAAATCCTGTCGGGTACAAAACGTTATTACCGTTCATCTTTAAATATCTCGCCAAAATATCCGGCACAGAAAATGCCAACCAATGCCCTATGTGCAAATTACCGGAAGGATAGGCAAATTCCGTTAGCAACATAAAATTACTTCGGCTCGCCGACCCGCGCTTCGCCGAAGGCTTTGGCGAGGCGAGAGCGTTTCGCGAAGGTGGCTTGTCCTTAGTATTGTAAAACTTCTTGGTCTCCCAATAGTGTTGCCACTTTTTTTCTATTTTGACTGGATTATATTTCGCCATTACTTGATTAATCTTATCTAAATGTACCTTAAAAATCAAAATCCCGGCTTAACGGGATTAAATATCTACCACGGTCCACGGGTCCTGTCTGGGATAATAATATCCCTCTCTGTTGCCAACGGAACTGGCGTTTACAACAATTCCATCTCTTCCCCTCGCCTCATGGATATGTCCACACACAAGCAATTTCAATTTTGGTAAAGACTTCATCCTTGCCAACAACGAACGACTGCCACAAAATTGTCCACCATTAGATTTGTCGCACATCCCATATGGTGGCGTGTGGCTGACGATAACATCAACATCATCGGGTATTTCTTGATATATCTTTTTAAGAGTTCTCTCCGGGGCCATCCATGCCCATCTATTGAATGGCAGACTCCATGGAGAGCCGTAAATTTTAATTCCGTTTATCATCACAGATTCTTCCACCAAAACAAATGCATACATAATGCCAACTCTTTCATTGAAAGCATCCCAATCATGATTACCCCAAGTCATAACAACACGACCAACAGGAGCATTCAAAAGCCAAGGATTGAGTTGATTTCTGACGAAAGAATGAACATCATCATTTGGCAATATATCTCCAGCCAAAATCATAACGTCACCCTCAGGGATACTTTTTGGCAGATAGCCGTGAAAATCACTGCCGAGAACAAGCCTCATTAAATTCTCCAAAGAACTGAGCGAATGAGAGAATCATATCAATCCAAATAATTTTTTACAATTTTGAGTTGTTTGTTCAATAACCTTTTCCAAAGACTCGTTTTTTAGTTCTGCAATTTTTTTGGCGACCTCAATAACATAAGCCGGCTCATTTCGCTTTCCTCGGTAGGGTTCTGGGGTTAAAAATGGCGCATCTGTTTCAAGAAGAATTTTTTCTAATGGTGTCTCACGGACAATATCATCGTACTGACGCGCGAAGGTTATTATACCGTTAAATCCAAGATAAAAACCTAGCTCAATATATTTTTTTGCATCCTCACTAGAACCGGTAAAAGAATGTGCCACGCCACGTAGGGGAGAGTTTACGGTTTTTAGTTTACGGTTTACAGAAATTAAAATCTCCAGCATATCTGAATGAACCTTGCCCGTACTTCCTTTACCGGCATCACGGGCATGGAGAACAACGGGCTTATTATGTTGGACCGCTAAATCTAAGAATTGCTTAAAAACTTCTTTTTGTCTTTCTTGTTTCTCCAGCTCCGGCGTCCGGTAATAATCAAGGCCAATTTCTCCCACTGCAATAACTTTGTTTTTCTCTATCAGTTCACTGTAAACCATAAACTGTAAACTAGAAACTTCTTCAATGTCATTCGGATGTAGCCCGACTGATGCCCAAATGTTTTCGTGTTTTTGAGCCAATTCAATCCCCTGCCTAGATGTCTCTAAATCAGTGCCGACGCAAATCATTAAAACGCCCTCTTTCAGGGCTCTATTTATTACCTCATCTCGGTCACTATTGTATTGCGCCATCTGCGGATGACAGTGTGAGTCAAAAATAGTTGACATGTTCTTGTTTTTATAATATTATTTTACCAGTTTTTTAGAGGAGGCTACCGATGTACCTCGCATATCTTCTGGGATTTTTCTATGTAGTTTTTGTCATTGTAAACCTTGGCAACTTATTAACCAGAATCAGGGATCAATTTGAAGATTCGGAATTAAATTGGAGTTATGTCTATGAGTGGGTTATTGCTGGAGTTATTCACTCTATAGCTGAAATCGTAGTTTTTCTGCTCCTTTCTGTTTTTGCTACTATTCACTGCTTCGTGCAACTCCCATCAGTCGTTCAAGAGGTTTATAAAAAGTACAAACTACATCCGCGGGAATAAACCCCCGCCTTTTTTTACAATAAATTTGTAATTTTCAGGAACTTTTTTGTTTAATAAATCAGATCCAAACTTTGCGGCGATTTTTTGAGATGTCTCCGGCATAAAAGGCTGAAGCATCCAAACTATCTCGTGAATCATTTTTACAAGCGTGGTAATTGTTTTTAAAAACTCTTTGGGATTTTCTTTTACTTCTTTCCACGGTTTTCTGTCATTAACAAGCACATTGGCATCGCCGATACATTTCCATATGTATCCCAATGCGTCATGAAGTTTAAAAGATTCAATGTGTTTGCCGAATTCTTCTTTGCTGAATTCGGGTACTCCGGAAAGAAGATTTTCTTTTTTATACACTAATTCCCCATCAAGACCAGTTTCAATGGGAGTTGCCACTCTCTGAACTAAATTTCCCAATCCATTGGCTAAATCACCATTATATCTTTCCTCCAGTTTTTTATAAGAAAAATCTCCGTCCTCTTCTGATGGAATTTCCCTCAAAAGAAAATATCTCACCACATCGGTACCATATTTCGCAACCACTCCGAATGGGTCTATTACATTGCCAATTGTTTTAGACATTTTTTGGCCTTCAACATTTATAAAGCCGTGAACATAAATCGCTTTCGGCAACTCGATACCCAAAGACAAAAGCATGGCCGGCCAAATCATTGCATGAAAACGAAGAATATCTTTTCCAACCAAATGAACATCGGCCGGCCAGAATTTTTCAAATTTTTCTCCCTCGTCTTTGTAATCAAGCGCAGAAATATAATTGGTCAAAGCATCGGCCCAAACATACATAGTCTGGGTCTCATCGCCCGGCACAGGTATTCCCCACTTCAATGTCGTTGCCGGTCTTGAAAAACTGACATCTTCGGCATCATCTAAAAGATTCAACAACTCTTTTGATTTTGTTTCAGGGACTATTTTAAAATCATCTGATTCAATCCTTTTTCTTATCTCTTTTTTATATTTTGTAAGTTTAAAAAACCAATTTTCTTCCTTTATGTTTTCGGGTACTGTTTTATGTAACGGACAGAGATCGTCAACCAAATCGCTTTTTTTAATAAACGCTTCATGTCCGACGCAATATAAACCTTCATATTCTTTTTTATACAAATCACCGTTTTCCACCAACTTATTCCAAAGTTTTATTACCGATGGCCAATGTCTTACCTGATCACTGGTTCTTATAAAATCATCGTTAGTAATGTTCAATTTTAATATCAAATCTTTAGCCAGTCCCGACATCTCATCAGCAAGTTCAATCGGTGTCTTGCCATATTTTTCCGCCGCCCTTGCAACAGTTGTTCCGTGTTCGTCTGTTCCGGTCAAAAACCAAACATCGTTTCCTATAAGACGATTATATCGCGCCAAAACATCGGCTTGTATCAATTCCATAGCAAACCCAATATGGGGCGGTCCATTGGTATATAATATTGCTGTTGTTATATAGAATTTATTTTTCATTTTCTACTAATCACCACCGCAAATTCTCCTAAAAGATTTTTGTCGGTTAATTTAAGTTTTATTTCAGCCAATGTTCCACGGTAAATAGTTTCAAACTGTTTTGTTAGCTCACGAGCAATCATTATTTTTCTATCGCCTAATCTAGAAAGTTTTTCCAAATTGTCCAGCGCTTTTAATATTCTATGTTTTGATTCATAAAATACAATAGTTTTTTCTATTTCGGCAATGTTTTTGAAAAATGTCTGACGGCCCTTTTTGTGTGGAGGAAAACCAAGAAAAACAAATTCATCTGTCGGAAACCCACTGATGCTCAATGCTGTAATCGCGGCATTTGGCCCAGGAATCGGCACAATTTTCAAATCAGGAATTGCCTTCAATGCCTCGCTTACTAAATAATTCCCGGGGTCATTAATTGCAGGAGTTCCGGCATCAGTCACAAGGACTAAATTTTTACCGTCTTTCAATAATTCAATTATGCGATCAATTTTATTAAAACCGCTATGCTGATGATAACTTAAAATATCTTTTTTTATATTATATTTCTCAAGTAAAACCCTTGTAACCCTAGTATCTTCAGCAAGAATGAGATCTGAATTGCTTAAAACATTAATCGCCCTCAAGGTAATATCTTCAAGGTTTCCGATAGGGGTGGCAACTATGTATAACATGCTATGAGTTTTGACGTTTTGAATCCTTGTGCTTAGCAAAGTCATCCATCATTTCTACAATTATTGTAGCCACCGGAACCGAAAGTATCATACCAGGAATTCCTGCCAATTGTTGTCCGACCAACAACGAAATGATAACAACGATAGGATTTAATCCCACCGTTTTTCCAAGAACAACTGGCACCAAGAGATGGTTTTCCAATTGCTGAACAACCACATAAAATACTATCACCCAAAGACCTAGTGCCGGTGACTGAAGGAATGCAAGAAATATTGCCGGTATTGCTGCTATAACCGGGCCAACCATGGGAACAATTTCAAATATGGCAGCTAGAAAACCAAGAATCAAAGCAAACTTAATGCCCATAAAAGACAGGCCGACATAAACAAGCAACCCCATCACCAAACCCAAAAGCAACTGCCCCTGAAGCCAGAGACCAACTTTAACTTCAGACCTCTTCCAAAGATCTAAAACATATTCTTCGTGTTTTTCTGGAACAACGGAACCCAAGAAATTTTCTATACCTCTTTTTGTAACTGAGAGATAAAAAGAAATTATTAAAATAGCGATGGCAGAGGTTACACCTCCAAAAATACTAACCACAAGTCCAAATATTGACTGCGAAGATTGCTGGAGGTAATCCGAAAAAACTTGAAGAATATTTTGTATTTCACTTATAAAGTCAAGGTATTCCGGAGAACCTTGTTGAACTCGTTCAAGTGAAGTAGAAACTTTGGCCACCAGTTGAGGTAATGTAGAAACCAATTGGCTAATATCTTGAGAGACGTAAGGGATAATCAAAGACAAAAGGCCAACGATCAAAGACAAAACCACCAAAAACAATAGTAGCACCCCCCAAAGACGAGGAAATCCTTTTTCGTCCAACCAATTAGCAAATGGTGAAATGGCTGAAGCTATTATCAATGCGAAAATAAAAATGATTAAAACATCTTTTAGGACGTAGAGGAAAAAGAAAAACAAAATAACTAAAACCACCTTCATTATGGTTCCGGTGCTAATATCTACATGTATGTGGTCTTGCATTTTTATTTATTTAAATCTTTAATATTTCTTTAAAAGGCTTTTCGTCCTCAAACGGCCCGATGACAGCCAAGTTCAACTTGGCATTATCAAAAACATCTTTAGCGACCTGATGAACCTGTTCAAGGGTCACATTCTTTATTTTAACGAGTTCTTCTTCCGGGGTCAAAACTTTGTTTTCAAAAAGAATCGGTCCGGCATAGGCATTTGCCACCGAATCGGAGTGTTCAAGGCCAAGTGCTGTTGAACCGGAAATATTATCTTTTGCACGCTGAAGCTCTTCTGCCGTAATTCCGGAATCTCTTATTTTTCGGACTTCATCTAAAACGACCCTAATCGCTTCAAAAACTTTTTCATTGTTTACTCCGGCTTTAACCTTGAAATACCCCGTATCAGTCGCCGAGTCATTATCAGCCCCAACATAGTAGGCCAACCCTCTTTTATCGCGCACCTCCTCAAATAACCTTGAGCTCATTCCCCCACCCAGAACAGTTCCTAAAATACCTAAAGCATATTTACGCTCATCAAACATATCAAAAGAACGAAAACCTAAATAAAAATGTGTCTGATCTGTTTTTTTGTAATGAATTAAAAGTGCCGGTTCAGATTGTTTTTCTATAACAGTCAGTTTATTAACCGAATCGCTTTGTCTGATATTGGCAAAATGTTTGGCGGTTTTTTCTTTTACAACTTCATGGTCAACATTTCCGGCAACAGCAATAATTGTGTTCTTGGCGACATAATGAGAATTGAAATAGTTCACGAATTGTTCCCTCTTAAGACCCATTACGGTTTCTTTTTCTCCGCCAATGTCCCAACCGGCTGGCTGGTCACCATAAAGAAGTTTCTCAAACAAATCACCCACGTAACGTTGAGGCATATCCCTATACATATTCAACTCCTCAACAATTACGCCCCTCTCCGTATCAATATCTTCTTGAGCAAGTTTTGAGTTTAAAAAAATATCAAAAACAACATCCATAACTGTATCTAATTTTTCCATACTCGCCTTTGCGTAATAACCGGTATATTCTTTTCCTGTAAAAGCATTATACTCTGCGCCAATGGCATCCAACTCTCTGGCAATATCCATCTTACCAGGTCGTTTTTCGGTACCCTTGAACATCATGTGTTCCAAAAAATGAGAGATGCCGTTAATCTCCTTTGTTTCGTATTTTGAACCAGTGCCAACCAAAACCAAAACTGTCACGGTTCTTGTTCCTTCCATCGGGACAGTAATCAGTCTCAATCCTGAATCAAATTGATGAAAATGATGTTTAAAACCTTCTTGCATAATTTCTATGGTGCTGGCGGCAGGGATCGAACCTGCGACCTAACGCTTATGAAACGTTTGCTCTACCACTGAGCTACGCCAGCATTTTGTGTTGCAGTAATCCCTCAATCAATCCCTTTATTCTATACAACAAATCACTGCTTTTCAAGACTTCAAAATGCAATGTCCCATAATGATAATCATGATTAGCATAAATTTTTTTCCGTATAGAATTTATAAATGTTACTCGTTTGAAATTAGGTAGTGGAACTTTTAAATAATTTGACCAATAATCAACAACAATTTTTTCTCTATTTCTGTGGATTTCGTTTATGTAAACATAAAACGAAATCTGATCTGAAGAAATTTTAAAAAATTCTTTAAACCATTTTAACATAAATTTAATAATTCTAGGGTCTGAATTTGTAAATACAACTCTCAAGGTTTTTCGGCCCTCGGCCAAATAAAGAGCCAATCCTGCAACAAAAAACTGATCGGAAGTAAATTTTTCAAATTTTTTGCAACCTTCTCGCACATATCCTTCTATTCGGGCAAGTCTTCTTGTTTTCTGAACCAGAGCCCCTTTAAGCTGAGCCCTTTTAAGTCCCAAAGATTTATTATTTAGCAATTTAAGTATCTGTTCTTCAGATAAAACTACGTCTCGACACCACTTACTCACGGTACCCTTAGAGATGTTTAATTTTTTAGCTATAACGATAATGCTTTCCCCTTTTTGTCTTAACTCTATAGCCTTTAATCTTAGTCTTGATTTTGCCATTTGTTCATACTACAGTTTATATATCCTAAATAATTATACTCTGGAGTATGAAAAAATCAAACAAAAACGGCTATGTGCCGCATAATTGTTAATCATTTATTGCATAAGGTTGTTCCGATCTATTCAAGAGCCAATCAAGAATAATTTGTTTTTTAATGGGCCAAGGACTATGCTGTGCTTTCCAAAAAAAATACCGACCAACACCACTAAGATCATTCTCAAAACTTTGTTCAGCATAATCAAGATCAATCTGTTGCCATCTATCCTTAAAAAGTTGACTAGAACGATAAAGATATCGTGCCTGCACGGCAAGTCGCAAATAATATCCTTTCAAAATAGCCCACTTTAAGCCAATATAAAGCTTAGCAAATTTATAATAAAGAACCTGTAACATTTTTGCCACCAACAATGCAAAAAGGTTGCCTATATTCTAAAACTTCTAAAATTAATGTCAAGTATTTATCTCTGGTTATTAATAAAAATGTATACTACAATGAATATATGGAAAAGTTTGGACTAAAATATTTTACCAAAAACATATCAGTAGCAATCGGAATCATCATTATTTGGCGGGGGGTTTGGATTATTTTAGATATGATTGATGGATTGATTTTTGGAGGCAACCATATTGTAACGGCAATTCTTGGTATTATTATCGGAATAATAATACTCTATATTCCCGATAAGAACCTGAAGGCTCTTGAGCGTCTTTAACCTCCCAATTTTTAGATTTGACATTAAATCTAAAAATTGATATAATATAAATACTACGGATAGGCAATCATGAGTGGGCCCATAGCACAGCGGTAGTGCCATCGCCTCATAAGCGGTCGGTCCCAGGTTCGAATCCTGGTGGGCCCACCACTCCTCAATCCGTAATGATCTTTTTATAAAATAGCAGGCCTCCCTCGTGCCGGAGTGGCGAAACTGGCAGACGCCCGGGACTTAAAATCCTGTGAGCCGAAAAGCTCGTGTGGGTTCGAGTCCCACCTCCGGCACCAAAACAGAACTAAGAGGCTCTGAACGAGCCAATGCGTGGGCGTGCCGAAGGCACGCCCACTGTGTTTCGCCTGAATTTCGCCCAGAATCCGCAAGGGAATCCGCCAAAAAAGAATCCGAATTCGGCGCGCTTGCGCGCACCTGTTTTTCGCCAAGAAGCAGGTTCGAGCCAAAGATTTCTTTGGCTTTGACCTTTTTTGCAAAAAGGTCATCATCAGAAGCAATTTTGTCCAAGGATTGTGCGTCTTTTATCCATTCTTTCATCGGTTCGAGCCAATCATTCTGCTTGTGTGAAAGATTGGTGATTTCTTCTTCGAGCGACTTCTTTTGTAAAATCAATTTTCCTTTTTCAACACGATATATTTCTTTCTCAATATCTTGGTCGAGATAACCCGAAAGAAGTCGCTCTAGCTTTTTCGACAAAGAAGAAATCTTTTCCTCTTTCTCTTTCACACTAGCAGTCAAAGACGGGGCGGAATTGTTGAAATCTTTTTCTGCCATTTTTAACAATTCTTCCGCCCAGTCTTTGGGCAAAGAAACTTTTTTGATTAGAGATGATAACTGGCGATTCATTTCTTCTTCTCTAACGGCAGATTCTGAACAGTGAAAATCTTTTCTCTTTTTCGTACACCGATAATATGTATATTCGTGGACATTACCATTTTTCTGCCGTTTGAATTTGTGTTCGCCAGTTATCATCATCCCGCATGAAGCACAGGAAATGAGACCACAGAAAGGTTGAGGTTCGTTTTTAGATTTACGCTCAGGTTGTCCACGAAGTTTAAGCATTTCCTGTGCTTCATCAAAAAGTTTCTTTGAAATGATTGGCTCGTACTTTCCTTCGTGGCGTTCACCACCATATTTGAATAAACCGACGTAGAAAGGATTGGACAAAATGAAAGTCGCACGGGATTTGGACATTCTCTTTCCGGAACGCGTGGATATTCCGTTCTTCGCCAAAAAGTTTGCGATGTCCTCTAACCTCTGACCACCTTTGACATATCGTTCAAAAGCCAAGCGGATGACACGAGATTTTTTCTTGTCCACCACAATAGACTTAGTACGAGAATCATTTATATACCCCACTGGCGCTTGGCTTGGATAATCTCCGTTACGGACTTTTTGGCGAAGTCCACGCTTCGTGTTCTCGGAAAGAGAATCTATATAGTATTTGCTTTGTCCGAAAGCCATGTTGAGCATGAACTTTCCTTGAGATGTGGAATCACACCAAAAAGTTGGAAACTTCAAGCTCGCAAGTTTCCCTGTGTCGAGGAGATAAATCACCCGACCTCCGTCCACCGAATTGCGGGCTAAACGATCTGGATGCCAAGCGAGAATACTTCCGCCGAATTTCTCGATGTCATTCAAAAGTATATTAAAAATTGGACGACCTGGAACTTTCGCAGATTGTTTTTCCACTAATTCGGCGGAGATTTCGATATTCTCTCGCTTGGCATACTCCCGCAATTCGGTGAGTTGTGCTTCGATAGATAACACCTGCTTATCCTCGACATCAGTGGACTTGCGAGCATACAAAAAGAATTTTTGCATAATATTTTTGGAACAGGAATAGCTACACTGGTGCTCACAATTCAACGTTAATCAAATTGTTACCAATGTAGCTATTCCTGTTGATTAACTAATAATTATTGTGAGCAATATCAGTATACCAAAAATATTTCCGACACAAAAATTCTTTTTGTATTCAAAGCAAATACTATGTCAAAATTGCTTCTGATTTCGAACCTGCTTCTTGGCGAAAAACAGGTGCGCGCAAGCGCGCCGAATTCGGATTCTTTTTTGGCGGATTCCCTTGCGGATTCTGGGCGAAATTCAGGCGAAACACAGTGGGCGTGCCTTCGGCACGCCCACGCATTGGCTCGTTCAGAGCCTCTTAGTTCTGTTTTGGTGTCTCTATTGTACCAAGTTAGAACCTACTTTCAAAACAAATGATGTGGCACGCGCGGAGCGCGTGGTGAAGCCAAACTAATCTGTACGCTCCACGACGAACTCCGTCACGCCGTAGC
>Ga0080064_1002051_pt1 | contig 36482 bp, 37 predicted proteins | sample Subgrocontami54m_FD_69260 | JGI IMG/M metagenome (GOLD analysis project Ga0080064, IMG submission 69260) | Subsurface groundwater microbial communities from S. Glens Falls, New York, USA - GMW46 contaminated, 5.4 m (SPADES assembly) (version 2) ...
CCCGGAGCGGCTAGCTCATGTGGATCTTACCCGCCTCCCCAGAGCACGAGAGGCAAGCCAGCCCGTCTAGTCGGCGCCCAGATCCCACCCGACGAGCGAGGCGGGGTGAACGTGGCCACTCTTAGGCGGCCAGTGCCAATTCGTGGTTGGCAGTTGCTTGTATTCCCACCTTTTCACGAGGCGATGGGTCCTCGGCACGCAGCCCTTACTCCCTTGTCCCCGTCGAAACCGGAGCGCCCCCGCAATAATAAAACTATTGCCACACCTGGTTGGGCCTGGAGGTAACAGACTACTTTTACTTTATGCCGCCTGGCTAAAAAAGTCAACAGCTACCCCCGATCAGCACGGCCGCGAGCGAGTTGGTCCATCTCTTTCGTCATCGCGCGCTGCTTCAGGGTTTCCCGCTTATCGTACAGCTTTTTCCCACGGGCCAGCGCCAGCTCCAGCTTGATCTTCCGTCGAGCCAGATAGAAACTCAGTGGGATCAAGGTGAGGCCCTTTTCTTGGACCTTCCCTATAAACCTAGCGATCTCCATCCTGTTCAGGAGAAGTTTCCGCTTACGGTTCGGGTCCGGGTTAAATCGATTTCCCGCGGCGTATGGGCTGATGTGGCAGTTGAATAGATATGCCTCCTGCCCCTCAATGGCGGCATAACTATCTTTCAGGTCAGCCTTGCCATCCCGCAGCGACTTCACCTCGGTTCCGGTAAGGACTATCCCGGCCTCGATGACCTCCTCGATCTGGTACTCATACCTCGCCCGCCGGTTGGAGCAGAGGATTCTTCTTTCCTGCGTCAGTGCCATTGGACTGACTATAACGTAGCCCAACAGTACGCGGCAAGTGGAATTCCAGGCTCTGGGATCAAAGGGCCAGGTGGTGACCCGTCAAGGGAGAGCGTCTCCACCCCTAGCCGTGACCTGAGACGGAATGGGCACGTGGGGCGGCGCCATGCGCGGAGGCGGTACTCCTCGGACACTGGGCGCCTGGCGTCTCCCCCCCGCCTGCGTTGGGTGCGGGCGTGGGGGGAGCGAGCCCTTCACCGACTCGGGGGCTGGAGACCATGCGCCTGGACTGTTCTGCACTACGTTCAATTGCTAAGGTCTTTTTTCCCTTGACAGATCATTGGAGAGTTTGAGAAGAGCTTTCCAGGCGAGTCGGCAAGGACCGATGGTGATCTACTTATGCTAAGGTCTTTTTTCCCTTGACAGATCATTGGAGAGTTTGATAAGAGCTTTCTAGGCGAGTCGGCAAGGACCGATGGTGATCTACTTATTATTAGTGGATTCATTGAGAAAGGGGGGGGCATGACCAAGGCGGAGCTCGTGGACAAGATTGCCAAGGATGCGTGCATCACGAAAAAGGCGGCAGAACTAGCCCTATCCAGTGTCACAGCAGGGGTGCGGGACTCTCTCAGGAAAGGGAAGAAGGTCACCCTGGTCGGCTTTGGGACGTTCTCGGTGGCTAAGCGAGCGGCCCGGAACGGGCGCAATCCCCAAACCGGTGATGTCATCAAGATCAAGGCGGCTAAGATCCCGCGGTTCAGGGCGGGAAAGGCCTTGAAAGACGCCGTCAGGTAAGTGGGGTTTGCTGGTGCCCTGATCCATCGACCATCGCGTCAGACGTCATAGTGCAATGCGAAGAGGAGAGACACAGTCTCTCCTCTTCGCATTGATGAACGTTTCGGAACTACTTAGGCAGATAGACTGAAGGCTGAAGGCTTTTAGAGGTAGAAACCGAGAAGGTCTTGAATGGCTCGATCCGAGCGTTGCGTGATGGAGGGTAGACTGAAGGTGGACGGTAAATAGCTTTTAGGATACTTCAGCCTTTAGCCTACATGCATGGTCTTGGAACCCGCCCCTGGAACTCGAACATCCACCTCACAAGCGCTTTAGAGTGGTGATCCGGCGCTTGGCTTGTCTCGATGGGCGTCGAGCGGGGCCCTTTAGCCTTCGAGACCCTGGGGATTCGGGGACTGATTCGTCATCTTTTTGAAACTCGCCCCCATCCCCTTCTCGAAGCGCGAGATCCAGGCGCTCGTGAAACTCCTCGGCCGAGAGGACCAAGGCGCCGGTTCGCGACACGTCATGTGCTAAAGCCCGATCTGAGGTAACCACGACCGCCCCTGAGGGGGCTTTCTCAACAAACCGCACGATGACCTGATCGGCCCGCTCTCCGCGGCGCGAGAAGATCACCTGCAGACCAGCGGTGAGTCTCACCTGCTCGCTGATCCCGCCCTGTTCCCACCCATCGAAAACGACAGTGATCCGGTGACCCTTCAGGCGTCGGTAGGCGCCTAATACTGCCAGGAGAGCTTCCCGCCCCTCCTGCAGATCTCGGCGATCAAGGGGGTGAAGCTGAGGGGAACGGCGGATCACATTATAGCCATCAATCACAATCCACATGGACCAGACCTAGTGCCCCGCCACACCCCTGGGGGCAGAGCGGATGACATGTAGCAGGGAAGCAACGGCGTCGGCTGGATCGTCCGCCGTCATTATGGCGGAGATCACGGCCGCCCCGTCGGCACCAGCCGCCATCACGGAAGCCGTGTTTGAGGCTGTGATTCCTCCAATGCCCAAGATCGGCAGCCGGACCCGCCGTCTCACATCCTTAAGCCGCACCAGACCAATGGGCGGTCCGTACGCTGCCTTGGATGGCGTCGGAAACAGCGGACCGAGTATGATGAAGTCGGCCCCCCCTCTCTCAGCCTCGATCGCCTCTTCGAGAGAGTGGCAGGAGACTCCGATCAGCCGCGCTGGTCCCAGTAGGGCTCGCGTCTCGGCAGGCGGGAGGCTCGTTCTGGAAAGGTGGACACCGTCGATCGGCAGGGCTAACGTCACATCGACTCGGTCATTGATGAGGAGACAGGCGCCTCGCCCGTGCACAAGAGGGAGGAGTCGCTCAACCAGTTCACAGAGATCCCGCGTCGAGAGATCCTTCTCTCGAAGCTGGATGGCTTTCGCCCCACCGGCAAGCGCGGCCTCGACTACCACCTCAAGGGGCCGACCTTTCGTCAGGGAGCGGTCGGTTACGACGTACAGACCCCATGAAGACGGGTGCGAGGTGCGAGGGAAAACTAGCGACTCATCGCACGTCGCACGTCGCACCGCCCTACTCGATCATGCCTTCGAGCGGGCTTGAGGCGTTGGCGTAGAGCTTCTTCGGTATCCGTCCGGCCAGGTACGCCAATCGCCCGGCAATCATCGCGTGCCGCATCGCTGCCGCCATCGCAACCGGATCTTTGGCGCAGGCGATCGCCGTGTTCATCAGGACGCCATCGCATCCCAGCTCCATAGCGATAGAGGCATCCGAAGCCGTGCCCACTCCCGCATCGATAATGATCGGGACGCGCGCCGCCTCGAGGATGATCCTGATGTTGTGCGGATTTCGTATCCCAAGGCCGGACCCGATCGGGGCGGCAAGCGGCATCACGACGGCTGCGCCTGCATCCTCCAGCTTCTTCGCCATGACGGGATCGTCGTTGGTGTAGGGCAAGACTACGAAGCCTTCCTTCACCAAGACCTTGGTGGCCTTCAGCAGCTCCTCGTTGTCCGGGAAGAGGGTCCGCTGATCGCCGATCACCTCCAGCTTAACCATGTCCGAGAGACCGACCTCTCGGGCCAGCATCGCGGTCTTGATCGCCTCGTCCGCAGTGTAGCAGCCGGCGGTATTGGGCAGGAGCGCGTACCTCTTGGTGTCGATATAGTCCAGGAGCGACTCCTGGGTTCGATCCAGGTTCACCCTTCTGACCGCCACCGTCACCATCTCGGCGCCCGAAGCCTCGTGAGCCTGCTGCATCGTTCGATGGTCCGGGAACTTGCCCGTCCCGACGATGAGCCGCGACCGAAACTCCCTACCGGCAAATTTAAGGGTGTCGCCGTTCTCCATCACATGATGCTCCAGCACCGTCTCGCTCCTCATTGGGACCCGCCGGCCATGAAGGTGATAATCTCCAGCATGTTCCCTGCTTGCAGCGCAGTGCTCTCATACAGCTCGCGCTTGATGATCCGCTGATTGAGCTGGACCGCAACCCTGAGCGGGTTGATCTGCAACTCCTCCAGCAGCGCGGTGATCGTGACGCCATCTGTCACTTCGAGCTTCTTCCCGTTAACAGTGAGTTCCACGTCAAGCAGCCCTTTCACTACCCCCCGATGTCTTGGACCTCGCCGTTTTGCCTGGTAAGCAGGCGGCGGATCACGTCCGCCGTGCCACGGGTCATCTGATACTGATGCAGACTGTCGGGATCCACCCAGCAAGCGTCTTCCACCTCTTCCGAGACGGCGAGCTCGCCTTGCAGCCACTTCGCCTGGTAGTCGAGAATGACGTAGTGATACTGCAGGCGACCCTCGGCGTCCGGGATCATCCGTTCCGCAGCCTCGGCGGCCTCCGTCACAGCCACGTCGATCCCACACTCCTCGCGAAGCTCCCGGACGACCGCCGCCCGTAGCGACTCGCCAAGGTGAACGAGGCCGCCGGGTAGACTCCAGAGGCCGCGGCCAGGCTCTCTGCCCCGTAAGACCAGCAGGACCTTTCCGTCCCTCACTACGACCGCCCCGACCGCGAGGACGGGGCGGTCCGGGTATATCCGCTCAGCGCCCACCGTTGCATACCTGCTGTAACTACTCAGGTAGATAGACTGTAGTCTTTTAGACTGTAGGAACGCGCACAGATGAGCCAGGCGTTTCCAATTGCGACGCGACAATGATGGAGACCGAAAAGGTTCTGAGCGCCTTGATTCGGTCCATGCGCAACGACTAACAGCCTTCAGCCTACAGCCTAAACACCTGAGTAGTTACTACCTGCTTACTGTTGACCTTACCCCACGTATGGCGACTTGTCAACGGGTGGGGAAGAGCCTGAGACCTCCTCAGCTCCCTCCTCGCTCCTGCCCACTGAATGCCGGTGTGCGCTTCTCGGCAAAGGCCTGTACCCCTTCGCGAAAGTCCGCAGTCTGGCTGCTCAGCGCGATGAGCTGGGCCTCGTTCTCCATTTGGGTCTCCAGGCTTGCATGGTCGCTCATGAACAGGAGCCGCTTGGCCCGCCCGAGGGCAAGCGTCGGGCCGGTGGCCAGCTCGTTCGCCATGGCGTCTACAGCGGTAACGAGCTCAGCGTCAGGCACCACCCGGTTCACCAGTCCCCATTCTTTCGCCTCTTCTGCCGTCAGAACCCGGTTGGTGAAGGTCAACTCCATCGCCCGTCGCAACCCCACCAATCGGGGAAGAAAATAACTCGAGCTGGCATCTGGGGTAGCGCCGATTTTCGTATAGGCCATGGTGAATCGGGCAGACTCAGCCGCTACCGCCAGATCGCAGGCCATGGCCAAGCCCATCCCGGCGCCGGCGGCCACCCCGCCCACCCCAGCGATGACCGGCTTTGACATCCGACAGATACATGTGATCACGCTGTGAAGAGACATCAACAGCCGTTTTACGTGCAGGGCGAGGGTACCAGTATGTTCGATGAACTCCCTGACATCTCCGCCAGCGCAAAAGGCCTGGCCGGCGCCCGTCAGCACTACTGCGCGAACTGCCCGGTCCTCATGGCAGGCGAGGACCGCCTCCAGCAGTTCCTCCACCATCTGCCTATTCAGGGCATTGTAACGATCAGGCCGGTTCAGGGTGATGGTGGCCACCGAGTCCTTTACCGTGTGGATCAGTGCCTTATAGGCCATTCAGCCTCCGCTTGTTCCCGTTCACTGGACGGTCAGGGGCCTGGCGCGGCGCAATTGGAGACCCTAGCGAGGAAGACTCGCGACTAGCCGCGCAAGCCTCATCGAGGAAGCTTCAGGCTCACGGCGCCCTGAAACTTGGCCGCAGGGTCTCACCAACCGCGTCACGCCGGATCCTGCGACGAAGCCATAGAAGCCTATGGGGAGTTATCGCGGAGGTTTACACCAAGCGATAATCTATTCAGTGGACCAGGTAAGATGCCGCCACGTCAGCCCGCTTATCTATGCGCCTTCCGCGAAGCTGGTGATGATATACGTCCCGCTCTTAGGGTCCCGCCTCAGCTCGATGATATTGTGTTTGGCGGCGTCTTCGAGCAGCTTGGAAAAGGTGCTGTACCCGTAGTACCCTTCGTTAAAGGAGGGCCGCTTGCGGATCATCGTCTGTTTGACCATTGACCCCCAGAGCACCTCTTTGTTCTCCCGCATGAGGGCCTGGATGGAGTCGCCCAGGAGCGCGAACGCCTCTGCCTTCTTCTCGGGCAGTCCGGCGAGGACGGGTGGCTTCTTGGGGGAGCGAATCAGGTCTTCGTAGTAGATGAATTCGTCGCAGTTGTCCACCAGCAGTTCCGAAACCGAATTCTTAACGCCGAGACCGATGACCTCCTTATTATTCTCTCGCAATTTGGAGACCAGGGGCGAAAAATCGCTATCACCAGAGACGATGACAAAGGTGTTAAGGTGCTCCTTGGACCACGCCATGTCCATCGCATCTACCGCCAGCCGGATATCAGCGCTGTTCTTGCCGCTGATTCGCTTCTGTGGGATGTCGATCAGCTCGATAGCCGCTTCGTGGAGGTGCCGTTTGTACTCGGCGTAACGTCCCCAGTCGGCGTAGGCACGCTTGACCATAATTGTTCCCTTCTCCACGAGCCGCTCAAGCACAAGGCCGATCTCGAACTGCTTCTTGGCCTGCTTGATACCAATCGCGATGTTCTCAAAGTCGATGAAGAGGGCGAGTCTCTTCTCTTCGTTCATTGAACCCCTTTCTGCGTGACGCCCTTCAGGCAGCGCCGATGGCATGACGGACGATCCGCGTTTCCGACCGCAGTACCCTCTTGGCTCAAGATAAGCCTAAACATGCCACCCTTAGCCTGTCAACAGGTTTAATCGGACTGAGTTCCTGCTTGGGAGGCACCGCTCCCCTCCTCAGCCCAGTTCTTCGGCCGTCACCCGTTCTCGCCGGATTGTCTCTTTTCATTTCTGATGGCAAGTCGCTATGCCTTTTCCGGTCCATCGCTCCACCGCCATGGCGGCAAGGCCTTGCCGACTTGAGCGGCTTACGATGAGCCACGTCGCCGCGAGTAGAATGTAGCCGATGGCATAGAGATGGCGGGAAAGGGGATCCGTGAAGAATAGTTGAGTGACAAAGAGAACGAAGATGAGACCAGCCTCTGCCAGAGAGAACGAAAAATTGGCCAGCACGGCAATTGCGAAGAGGGATTGGGCTGCTGTCAGAAATATCTCCTCGGTCTGCCTGGCATCCAGGTGCATTACCCCAAGATGGCCGGCAGAAAGGTTGAAGGCAAGCGGGAGCGTGCCGATCAGAAGAGTCCATTGATTGACCTTGGAAGACAGGAGCGTGCCCATGCTGGCCCCGGGGTTCCCACGAAGCGCGAAGACGATCGCCACGATGAACTCGGGCGACTCGGAGGCCAGCGGTGCCAGCCACTGCACCAGGAGAAACTCCTCGATCGCGAATATCCGGCCGGTAGCCAAAAGGCCCTCGGCAAAGGGCTTGGCCGCTAGAAAGATGCCGAGCCCGGCATAGACGAACATCGCGATGGTAGCCAACCGACGCAGATTTGGCCGCATCCGTATCAATAATTCCCCGACCCCTCCATCTAGTTCGGGTTCGACGACCTGCGCCTTCGAGGCCGAAATCATGTACGACACAAAGATCGCCAATAGGACGGCTGAATCGAGCGCCGAGAGGGTCCCTTTCAGTGGGATGATGAAGCTATAGGTGGTGGCGAGCATAAGATGAAGGAGTTCGATAGAGCGCGATCGATCGAGGACGACCTGCCGATGTCGGGTCTTGAACCAGAATGTCACGACAACGGAGGCCCACCCAACACCGATCAGTAGGCGATTTGCCCCGGTCATGTTGGCAGTGGCGTAAGCGATGTAGGTCGGGTCCTTGCCGGCAGACCAGGCGAAGTAGATGTCCACCGCATATTCCGGGAGCACGGCAACCAGCGCGAGGAAGGCGAGCGCGAGCGCCTGCGGGATATCAACTTGTGCCACCTCGGCCGCCCAGGAGAGGAGGAACGCGGCTCCAAAGATGGCCAATCCGGCGCCCACCACCTCCCATTGAGGTAGCAGGTGAACATCGAAGAGCCTGATGCTTATCCACTGTAAGGGCAAAAGGATGGCGGCGATCAACCGCAGCGTTGCGCTCATCGCCGGGGTCCCGCTTGGCCTCCCTCACCCACCTTCCAGAGGCTCATCCGACTTCCTGATCTCTCGACATGTCTCGCTTTCGCCGCTGCCGCCGATGATGATCGAGCTTGATCCATCTGAAGAGCGACTCCCGATACAGGTAGAGCAGCAGGAGCGCCACAGACAGGAAGAAGACGAGGACAATCAAACTGCCGTAGTGAGCGGTCCGGACCTGCCTCCCCTGTAAGGAGAGGAGCCAGGTACCCGGAATACGGCCCACGGTGCTGAGCAGGAGGAAGGTGCCGAACGGCAGGGGGCTGGCACCAAGAATGAAGCACAGGAAGTCCTTCGGGAAACCGGGAAGGAGGAAGAGGAGGAAGGTAATCCATTTCCCTGTGGTTCGCGTGAGAAAGAAGAACATCTCGTAGGTCTTGGGTGTGACGAACCGGCTGGCGAAATGGTGTCCCAGCCAACGACCCAGGCCGAAGGCGATGCAGGAACCGATGGTCAGGCCGATGGTGGAATAGAGGAGACCCGGCAGCGTCCCGAAGAGATACCCGCCGATGACGCCTGTCGCCTCACCGGGGATCGGCGCGACTACGACCTGGAGGGCCTGCAGCCCGATGAAAACGAGAGGTCCCCACGGTCCGAACTGTTCGATGTACCGGGCTAAAGCCTGTTCGTTGGTGTAGGGCTCAATCCACTCCCAGTACGCTCCCAGGTCGAGCCACTCGCCCCACAGGGTATAGGCGTATGCCAAGCCGGCCACGGCCATGAGGACCGTGGCAATCATCACGATTTTCTTCATTGACGAACGTTGCTCGAGCGTTGTGGGCAACACGGAACTAGTCGCGGCGTCCCGCAGGAAGCGACCGAACCTGGTCGATCTGAGTCAGAACTTCCATCGCCTCGTCAAGCTGATTAGGCCGCGAGCGTAGCTCACCACAGAGCCCAGCCAATGAACGCGCTGAGATGAAACGGCAAGGTGTGGGGCTTGACTTGGAATGATTGGGGTGCAGTATCGTCATGTCTCGCAACTCTCTTACCTGTTAAGCCACGCTACTGTCAAGAAAAATCCTTCCAACCCGCCCTACGACAGACTGGCGTCAGCCTCTTCACCTCAGAGCGGGGATGGGCTCGCCACCTTGACATTACGGGACCCGTGGCTTATCCTACTGTGCACGGCTGGACCGAACCAGCTTGAGCCGATGAGCGTGGCCAGCGAAGGCGTACTGTTATCGGTCGTCTTCTGGTGAGGCTGGTCGAAAAGGAGGTAGCATCTGTGCCAATCTACGAATACGAGTGCGAGGCCTGTAATCACAGGTTCGAGGTGATCCAAAAGATCTCTGACAGACCGATCAAAAAGTGCGTGTTGTGCCAGGGGAAAGTCTACAAGGTTCTCTCCGCCCCCGGCCTACTCTTTAAGGGGTCGGGGTGGTATGTGACCGATTACGCCAATCCCGAGCGGAAAAAGGCCGTGGAGGCGGATAAAAAGGCAGCATCGGCCGATAGCGGAGGCGTGAAGACCGAGAGCAAGGAGTCGAAGAAGAGCGGGACCCCCTAACTTGACCAGAACGGCCGGCATCATGCGCGACGAAGCAGACGAGGAGTCACTTTCTCGTTCGTCTGGGTGCGTTACCCTACACAGCGTCGATAAACTCCAATGGAGGCGTGGACTTGAGTTCCCCCTCCGTCTCCAACAATGTGAAAAAAAGGTGGAGCCCCTGGAGATGCCGTGGAGTCAGGTCGAAGGAGAGGCGCTCCTTCAGGTAGGTTGCACAGGCGTCTCGGTCCAGCCTAACCCGTTGACAGACTGCCTCGCAGATCTCATCAAGCCGAGCGAGGCTGTAGCGCTTAGAGCAGAGCAGAGCACGATGAAGCCGGTGCGTCTCCTCCCGATGATCGCGATAAAAGTCTCGGCGGACCGCCCAGACGGCAAAGACAAACGGCAGACCCGTCAATTCTTTCCATCCCTGGCCTAAATCAAGGGTGAAGGGGAGTTGCCCCCTCGCCCGAAGCGCCGGATCACCGATCATCAAGACCCCAGCAACATCCTCCGGGAGCGAGTCGGTCGTCTTTGCCTCGGCAGACAGAAACTGAGGCCTCACCCCGAACGCTTTCGCGAGCAGGAGCTTCACCAGGAAGACCGATGTAAGGGAATCCCTGCTCAGGCGGACCGGTCTCCCATCGAGGTCACATGGCTTCACTCGGCTCAAGAGCAGGACACTTTCGGCCGGGCCATCCGAGCCGATCGCCAGATCCTGGAGGATCAGATACCTGTCCGAATGGCACGCATACTCGATGGCGGAGATGACTGACAGATCGAGATCCCCCGCCCGGAGCATAGAGTTCAGCTCAGCAGGGGTCCCCTCAACGATCCGGCATTCTGCAGGGATCGCGCCCTGCTCGATCCCGTAATAGACCGGCTCACAATTGATATATGCCACCTTGCCCAGTGCCGGCTTCACCGTTCCGCTCCCTCGCGTTGATACACGATCTTCCCTTCCACCATGCTCAAGACGACCTTGTCAGCCGAGGCCTGGCTGACCACTGAGCCATACGGGTTGGCCTCGTCGAGGTGATCGATAGCCAGGGCGATGAGGTCTGCGCGCATACCGGGCGTAAGCGACCCGACGACCCCGGCCATACCGAGCGCAGTAGCCCCGCCGAGCGTTGCCATTGTTACAAGCTGCTGCGCCGTGACCGCCCCGCCATAGAGCCGATGTGCAAATCGCATCTCGTCCCAAAGGCTCAGCGTCTCGTTGCTGGCCAGTGAATCGGTTCCCAAGCCGACTCGAAGTCCGGACGCCAGGTACCGGGAGAGGGGAGCAGTTCCCACGTTGAGGTAGTAATTACTTCTGGGACACATGGCCAGTGCCACTCTTCGCTGTTTCAGCAACTCGAGATCGGATCCCCCCACATGCACCCCGTGGACAGCCAGTAACTGCTCCGAGAGCAGGCCGGCTCGGTCGAGGAACGCGACCGGGCTTTCTCCGCAGACTCGATGGGATGGCGAATGCCGACCCACGGCGGGCAGCAGCTCACTAGCGATCGACCCAAGCCCTAGCCCGATATACGCCACCTCTTCGGGAGATTCGGCCAGGTGAATTGTCGCCGGGAGGCGCCGTCGCCGCAGCAGTTCGGCGCAGCGCAGCAGAAGCGGCTCGGACAGGCTGTACGGCGCATGTGGCGACAGGCCGACCGACAACAGACTTCCGCTCGCTTGGAGTTGAAGCGACCGAAGGGCCTTCTCGGCCGCATCGAGCCGTTCTGTGGCCTGCTCAGGGTCAAGTCCCAGGATCTCCTGAAAGATTATACCCCTGAGCCCCGCTGCCTTGAGGGGGGCTACGCTTCCGCCGGACGTAGTAATATCGGCTACGCAGGTGACGCCGCTTCGGAGCAGGGTCGTTGCGCCCAGGCGAGCTGACGCGGCGAAGAACGCGCCATCCAACTCGGAACGGAGATTGAGCAGGGCGGTTGCCCATTCGGTAAACGATCTGTCAAAAGGAAGGCGGCCGTGCAGCCCGGTCAGCTCCAAGTGGGTGTGAGCATTGACCAGGCCGGGGAGGAGAACTGCGCTCCCCAGGTCATCGTGAGGCTCTGTCGCGAAATCCCTGATGAGCGCGGACGCCTTGCCCACCGCGCAGATGGCCCCGTCGCGGATCAAGAGGCCACCGTCCAAAAGGGGAGGGCTGGAAATAGGAAGCAGGAAACGAGAGGTCAGGATCACGGCAGCCGCATTTCAGCCGTCAGTTGATCGCTGGCGCCTGTGTGGGTGTCGCCTGATCGCCTCGGCCTGCTCAAGCTCCGGTGGAGTATTGACGTTCATGAACCCGAGGAGATGAGGATCCACCGCCCTGATCGCTGGCTCCTCGATGATCTTCACCTTGGCCTTCGGGAAGAACCGGGCAATCTTCAGCACGCCACCGTCGATGGCCTCTTTAATGAGCGGGAGGCACGACTTCGCGTACACGGCATGCAGCGGCTGTAACTCACCTCCCACAAGTGGCACCACCACATCCCAGCCCTCAGCCTCGCGGATCAAGAGCTTGATCAGGTCGGCATTGAGGAAAGGCATGTCACAGGCAACGAAGAAACACGCAGGATGACTAGCAGCACTCAGCCCAGTATAGATCCCACCGAGCGAGCCGGAGTCGGGGATCAGGTCTGGGATGACCTTGACACCGAGGTACGCATAGAGCGGAGGGTCATTGGCAATAATCAGGACCTCTGGGAAGAGCGCCCTCAGGCAGTCCACCGTCGCCTCGATCAGCCGCTTACCCCCGAATTCGATACAGGCCTTATTGAACCCCATCCGCGAGGACTTGCCGCCCGCCAGCACAATACCCGTCACCTTCAGGCTTCGTCCTCTACTTCCCTTGGCTCTTCCAGGGCATCGAGATCGGTCACCTCCAATTTCTCTATCTCCTCGCCCGATTCGGCGAGCAGCTCCGCTGGGGTCTCCTCCAACTCGGCCCCCTCCTTTTCCTCTTCTTCCTTCTCGACGATCTCCTCCTCACCAAGGCTGTCCCCAACGGAGAGGCTTCGGAACCAGGTAGCCCCGGCCTCTGGACCAACCAGTTCCACTGCCCCCGCACCCTCTACGGGCTTCATGTCATAGGCCAGCTTTCCGGCGCCTATTTCCTCCAGGGCGATATACGTCGGCTTGCTGCTCTTCGGGGCGATCAGGTACTCAGCACCGTGCATCAACTGCTTCGCGCGCTTGGCGGCGATGATCACCAAGCGATATTTGCTATCCACGTGCGTCAGGAGTTGTTCCAAAGGGAAAAGCGGCATGTCCAAGATCCTCCCCACCTCAGTCGATTCCCACATCCAGAAAGGAGAGATCCACTCGATCTCTTCGGGATCGCTCGGCAGTGATAATGCAGCAAAGCTGCTTGACGGCCTTTTCGAAGATATCGTTCACGACAATATACTGGTAATGCCGGTAGTGATGCAGTTCCTCCCTGGCCATGGCTAGGCGCCGGCGGATCTCCTCCTCCGAATCAGTCCGCCGCTGCCGGAGCCTGGTTTCCAGCAGGTCGAAGGCGGGGGGAACGACAAAAACAAACACCCCCGTTCGGTAGTCCTGCCTGAGTTTGGCTGCCCCCTGCGTGTCGATGTCAAGGATAACATCAAGACCTTCCGCAAACTGTTTCTCCAGCAGCGGGCGGCTGGTTCCATAGAGGTGGCCATGCACGTAAGCCCACTCTGCGAATTCGCCCGCCTCGATCATCCCTCGGAAGGTGGGCTCGTTCACGAAGTGATAGTCGCGTCCGTCCTGCTCGTCTGGCCGGGGCGCACGGGTCGTATAAGAGACAGAGTGAATCAGCCGGGGCAACCGCCGTGCGGCCTCCTGGCACAAGGAGGTCTTCCCAGCCCCGGAGGGGGCCGATACGACTACCGTCAGCCGCTGCCGATTCATTCTGCTCGCGAGCCCTTACCCAGCCGACCGGAAAGCGCATCGGCCTCGAATCGCTGGGCTAGCGTCTCGGTCTGGATGGCCGATAGCACGACATGGTCGCTATCGGTTACGATGATAGACCGGGTACGCCTACCGTTGGTTGCGTCAACCAGTTTGCCGGCCTGCTTGGCCTCGTCCTTCAACCGCTTCATTGGGGCCGAACCGGGATCGACGATGGCGATGACCCTGGCGACCGCCACCATATTCCCGAACCCTACGTTCAGCAGCTTTGCGGCCAAGGCGGTTTGTCCCTTCTTACTCGACGTTCTGGACCTGCTCCCGGAGCTGTTCCAGAATACTTTTTAATGTTATCACATCGTGCGAGGTCTTGGCATCGTTCGCCTTGGCGCCGATGGTGTTGGCCTCGCGCTGCATCTCTTGCAAGAGGAACTCCATCCGTCGGCCGTGCGGACCCTGTTGTTGGATGAGATCCCGGAACTGTCGGAGATGGCTTGTGACCCGCGCGGTCTCTTCCGCGATATCCGAACGATCAGCCAGGATTGCGACCTCCTGTTCCAGCCGGCCGGGATCGACCGGTTTCCCCTCCAGCAAGCGCTGGATCCGAAGCTCCAGACGACTCTTGTAGCTCTGCACCACTTCCGGCGCGCGGGCGGCGATCGTCGCCAAGGTCGCCTCGGCTTGCTCCAGGTGGCCGAGCAGGTCGGCCTTAAGCGCCCTTCCCTCTTCCCGCCGCATCTCGGCGAGGGCGTTCATCGCCCCTTCAAGGGCAGTCTTGACCGCTGACCAATCAGCATCCGCCGTCCCCGGCTCCTCTCCTTCCAGGCCGAACAGGTCTGATTGGGAAAGTAGTAGTTCCAGCGTCACCTCTCCCGCAAGACCGAGTTCTGACTGAAGCGTCTTGACGGCGTCAAGATACGCGTGGGCCAGCGAACGATTGAGACGCAGCTTGCAGGACCGCTCACCCGTCAACTCCTCAAGCACCGTCACGTCAAACCGCCCTCGTGCGAAGCGTCCCTGCAGGATCTTCTGGACCTGCAACTCCAGGGCGCCAAGCCGCTTCGGGAGCCGGGCGCGGGTCTCCAGGTAACGATGGTTGACCGACTGCAGTTCGCATGCGTATCGTCTTGAGGAGGTGACACACTCTCCTTGCCCGAACCCGGTCATACTGTTCAGCATCTCGTCACGGCCTCGATAATGTTGGCATGAGTGTTGCCACTACCTGGATAGGTGGACGCAAAGGGGGGCCGCGCGGGGATCTCTAAAAATGGTAGTTTAGCGATCACCGGCGATTTTGTCAAATCAAATCCTCGACATGGCTGGAGTAAAATGTGTGACACTCTACCCGCGTCCGACGGATATCGATACCTTCGAGTTGACTCGAACATCCTTTCACCTCCCTTGCTCATGTCGAACCCGGGGCGCGGTCTTCGGGCGAGGTCCCGCCTTCACCTCCATAGCCTCGCTCAACTAGGTGCCTTTCGATATCCTCTTTCGCAAAACCGATTCGTCGGGCGACTTTATCGGCATGGCTCACTCGTGAGATCCCCTCGACCAATCGATGGGTTGGGGAACCATGGATAAATTCTGCCTGGCGATACAATCCAACACCTCTTTTTTGAAACTGCTCCGCCAGCTCGTGATTGTGGGTAACCAGAATCGTATTGTTGCCGACTTGGTAAAATCCACCGAGGATGGTGTGGGAGATTTCCAACTTCTCTTGATAGGTGGTTCCTTCCGCCAATTCATCCAGAATAACCAGGCTTCTGGGCGACGATGCGAAAAAGATGGCCTTGGTGCGCTGTAACTCCGTGCCGAATCTCCCCTCCCGATCAGCCAGCGAGTTGCTTTCCGGAACCTGACAGAAGATCCGATCAGCCACCGAGACCTGCGCCTGTTCGGCAGGCACATAGCAACCAATCTGCGCCAGCAGTTGCACCTGGGCAATGGTTTTGCAGAAAGCGGTCTTCCCGCCTCCGTTTGGACCGGTAATAAATGTCAATCGTGCCCCGTTCAGGTTGATATCGTTGGGCACGTAATCGGCATTCTCTTTTCCCAGGATAGGGTTTCTGACCGTTTTCAAGATCATCGCGTGCTGATCTGAATCGAGAAGCCCGGGCAGCACGGCGGCGCTCCCGAAGGCCTTGGCATAGCGGTGAAAGGAAAGCAGTTCATCGATCTGCCCCAAGGCCTCTAACGCCTGCTGAACATCGCGTGAGTCTCTATAACCATCCCGCAAGGGATAGATGATACTGTCCCTGTCAAAACCCCCGATGAGAGGTCCATACAGCAGGAATGAGGGGAGCAAGACAATCATCAAGGCGGGCATCGCGTGTCGGGAGACCCCAAGAGCGGGGGCGTAATGTAGCAGGAAGCCCAGCGCAATCAAGAGCGTGATAATCAATCGTGGCTTGAAGAGGCTTGGTCTGAATTTGATGGCAGGGGTCAGTAGCCACCTTTCAGCCTTCGTCCTGATTGCCCTCTCCGTCAAGTAGACAGGACCTTCCATCAAGGCATGCGATCGTGTGGAACCAAACGCCCTGAGAGCTTCTAGGCGTGCTCGAAGATAGGGGCTTTCGGGTGTTGGCAGGCCTTGAGCGCCCTTGACGAGATCAAGCATGAGCTTCGTCCCTTGCCGGTACGTTGTATGCCCATAGCTCCCTGTCTCCATTTTACCCCGGGGATTCCCGAAAGTGCCGACAAAGGTCCCAAACAGCAGTCGGTAAAATTCCTCTTCATATTTCGCAGCATGCCGCACCAGCCCTTCGATGCGTGCTCTCAGATCAGCCTTCGATTCCAGCTCTTTGAGCGCCTCCTGTTTGGCCGTGATGGCCTCGATCGAATTCAACGGGTGGGCTAATGAGCGGTAAAGCGTTGCTTGCCCGACGACGGTACTGGCGCAATTGACAGCGTCAAAGAGTCGATCGACTTCTATGGTGTTGAACGTGCTCTCATCGAGCACGCCTTCCCCTGTTTTCGCCGCTCTGGCCGAGCGAACCGACAACTCCTTGCCGATGGCTGTCAAAAGAGGCTCATGCATTCACATACTCCCATCGAGAAAGTCACCACTAGGGTAGCACCTCCTGCCCCCTGCTGGCTAGTCCTGTGGTTGCACCCTTCCGGGCCATACACTCTCCTCGACTTTTCCAGCCATCTGATCACGGTGCAGGCGGGCAAGGGTGATAAGGATCGATACGGTCCAGGAGCTATTGGGTCATCGGGATGTCAGCACGACGAGGATCGACACCCACATGTTGAACCGGGGCGGACGGGGGGTCAATAGCCCGGCTGATCGGCTATAGGGCGGCCGAGATAGGCTGCCAATTGTTAGGGAGATAGGCCGCCGAAGCTGGCAGCGTTTGTCGGTCAGAATCGTCTTGACCGGTTGGGCTAAGTGTGGGAGATTTCAAGCACAATCGCTGTTGAGAAGTGGAGCCGTCCTGGGACATAGGCCGCTGGCCCTTGTCGGCTTTTGAAGCGGCTCACCTAATAGTTAAACCGAAACCAGACAGGACGTATGGCCAGTACAAGGGGCCTAGTAGTTGCTCCGAGATTCGTGTGGGATGGCCACACTCTCAGTTTCCCAGGTCTCGTTGGCCTGGCACCCTCCGATCTGCGTCGTTACGCCCTTTACTGGGACCGCCTGGATTTTCCTGATAACAATCTAATCGGCATCGCTTCTTCGCCGGAAGTTGATTACCTTGCCACTGCTGGCGTGCTTGGCCGAACTCGGGTCGTCGTGAGGCAGAGTGGAAACGTAGGCGCGCTCTACGTTCTCGCGCAGTTCGAGGCTTTTCAGCAGCTTAGCGCGAAGGATCCAGGCTTGTGGACCATTGGCCAGTCTGCCGCCGATTTTTACGCGCCTCGTGAAGTATCGGCTCCTAGCAGGGGCATTGAGGTCGAGATCTACGAAGCGTTGCCGACTCCGCCGGACAACGTGGCGTTATCGGACATTCTTGAATTTAAGCATCGTCGGGTTTCTGAACTGGGCGCGCTACGAGCCAACTTGGACGACCTGTACTTGGAAATCAATAAGGCAGGCGATATTCCTCGCGCCAAGACGGCGGCCTTGGATCGATTAGGGCAGACTGTGGCGGACTTGAACAGGGTCGCAAACGAAACATGGCCGAGCCGCGTCATGTCGTCTGTGAAGGTCGAGCTGAACATCCCAGACATTGCCGCGAAGGCATCGGCGGGCTTAGTCATTGCACTTAGCGTCGGCGTTCCTGGTTCGGTCGGTGCTGCAATTGGAGCTGCCGCGGCTTCCATTAAAATCAGCATCAACGAAATGATGGCGCCGAGGCTTCCGAATGGCCTGCGTGATTTCGCATATGTGTATCGTCAGTTGAACGAGCTAAAGTGAGGTTCGGTCTAACATCCGGCTGCATCAGACGGCCGACTGATCGGCACGGCCGCTGGTGAGCCGGCGCGTTGGGTACCAGGGCTCGGATGGCGGGTGCTGGAGTAATTGACAACACGGCTCAGTGTTGGTATTCTCTCCAACATGAAGGCTATGCCCTTGCTCCTCCGGCGAGTGATCGTTGCTGCAGACGCATTCGTCGAGGTCGTAGTGTGGGAGGTTCCAGAGCCGGTATCTCCATCAACTCATGAATTCAAGTACCGGCTTGCGTATGTCGTTCGTGGCCAATGCGTGCTGCGATATGACAATGAGCGGGGAAAGGGTGATCACCGGCATACCGAAATAACCAAAGAGCCTTACAACTTTTCTACGCCTGATCAACTGATGGCCGACTTTGCAGCCGACGTAGCGAGGTGGAATCATGAACACGGTCGTTCTTGAAGTTCGTTCTCTCAAGGAAATACTGGTCGATGCCTCACGCGCAATGAAGACGGGTCGCGCGAAGCCTGAGGCGCATATTAGCTTTGCTACGCCAGAACTCCTTTGGGAAGTCCTGACGGCGAAGCGCTGGGAGCTTCTCAAGGCTCTTTGCGGAGCTGGCCGCGTATCTATCCGCGAGGCTGCGCGTCGGGTTGAGCGCGACGTGAAAGCCGTCCATGGTGACGTAAGGGCGCTTCTGGAAGCTGGGATACTTAACCGCACACCCGATGGGCGCATTGAGTTTCCGTTCGACGCCGTGAGAGTAGAGTTTCTACTGAGAGCAGCATAAGCCGGAGGGAGCCGGTGCCGAACCATGGCGTGCAGCCGATTGGGCCTTCGGCCCACCACTGACGCCTATCGGACGGCGACTAGGCAAACACTACGGTCTTGTTGCCATGCACCAACACCTTGTCCTCCAGGTGCCAGGTGACGGCCCGCGCCAGCACCATCCGCTCCACATGACGGCCGATCCGCTTCAGGTCCTCCACGTTGTTGCGGTGATCCACCCGCTCCACATCCTGCTCGATGATCGGCCCGGAATCCAGCGCGTCGGTCGCGTAATGCGCCGTGGCGCCGATCAACTTGACCCCGCGTAGGTACGCCTGCGCATAGGGGTCCGCCCCGACAAAGGCCGGCAAGAAGCTGTGGTGGATGTTGAGAATCCGGTTGGGAAAACGGCTGATGAAAGATGGCGAAAGGATTTGCATATAGCGGGCCATGACGATCACGTCAACCTTGCCTTCGACCAGTTGAAGCTCTGCGGCCTCGGCCTGATCTTGACCCTCGCGAGTAACCGGGATGTGGTGAAAAGGAATGCCGTAGGCCTCTACAAGTCCGCGCAGGTCGGTGTGATTGCTCACCACCATGGCGATGTCTGCCGCCATGTCGCCCGCCTTCCACCGCCAGAGCAATTCCAGCAGGCAGTGGTCCTCCCTCGACACAAAGATGGCCAGGGGCTTGACGCGGGCTGCGTACGCCAGCCTCCAATCCATCCGGAACCGGCGGGCAATCGGCTCGAACGCTCTCTCCAGTTTAGGGCTATGGCTGTCCAGCCCCGGGAGATCGAACTCGATCCGCATGAAGAAGATACCCCCTGCCGGGTCGGTGGTATGCTGGTCCGAGTGCACAATATTGGCGCCCTGTTCACACAAGCACTGCGAGACGGCCGCAACGATGCCTGGACGGTCAGGACACGAGATAAGCAGGCGGGCACGAGCGCTTGGCGTCATAAGCTCTCCTCCATTCAAAACCGCTCCAGAAGAAGCGTCGTCCAATGCGAGAACAGAACAGGGAGCCCGGGGATGGCCTCTACGCGTGAATTGAAACGAGAAGCGGTCGAACGCGCTGGGGATGGGTACTGGCAGGCGCTCATCGCGCACCACGTAGACACCTATCCCGCGAGTCGGTCCACGCCTGGGGATGTCTGTCGATTAGAAGCGGAGCGACTCAACGCGCTTGATCTTGGGGACGCGGAGAAGTTCGAGCTGATTGAGACCAGAGAAGAACACGTCGGGCCGGAGATTGCGCTTGCCCATGTCCTCTTGTACCGCCCGCTCGGGATACGTCTGCTCACGGAGCCGTACCACGGGTACGCCTAACGAGCCCCTGAACTGAGTCTATCGCTTCCCCTTGGCAAAGCGCCCTTCCCACTGCACGCCGGGGGCGTTGGGATCAGTCGGGATGTTCAGCTCGTAGTTGAACTGACCCATGAGATATTCATGGACATACCCGGCAGCCTGCTTTGCCTGCCCCATGGCCAGGATGACCGTGGAGCCGCCAGTGACAACGTCGCCACCGGCGAAGACCCCCTTCTTGCTCGTGTGGTAGGTCGTGGGGTCCACCATGACGACACCCCACTTGTTGATGCGAAGCTCCGGCGTCATGCTAGGGATGACCGGGTTCACCTCGCACCCCAATGAGAATACCACCGTATCCACCTCGTCGATGAAGTACTCGCCGGTTGGGAGGGGCTTTCTTCTACCGGACTCGTCCGGCTCGGACAGCTTCATCACCTCGCACCTGATAGCTTTGACAAAGTAGCGCTCGTCGCCGATGAACTCTACAGGGCTGGAGAGCCACTTGAAGTCGATGAACTCCTGCTCGGCATGCTCCAGCTCCTCTGTCCTGGCCGGGGCCTCCTCATGGGAGCGGCGGTAGTAACAGGTGACATCCGCCCCAAGTCTCTTCCCAGTGCGGAGCACGTCCATGGCGGTGTTGCCCGCACCGATAACCGCCATCTTCTTGCCCTGGTAGAGGGGCGTAGAAGAGCGTGGAAACTCGTTGGCGTTCATCAGGTAGATTCGGGTAAGGTACTCGTTGGCGGAATAGACACCATTCAGGTTTTCGCCGGGGATGCCCAGCATCTTTGGTAAGCCTGCGCCGGTGCCGATGAACACCGCATCGAACCCTTCCTTTTCCAGAAGGTCCTCGATGGTGAGGATCTTACCGATCACCATGTTATAGACAAACTCCACCCCCATATCTTCAAGCAGCTTGAGATCTTCGTCGATGACCTCCAGTGGCAGGCGGAACCGGGGGATACCGTACACCATCACACCACCGCCCCGATGGAATGCCTCGAACACCGTGATCTCATGACCGCGGGTGCGAAGCTCGTAGGCGCAGGTAAGTCCCGCGGGACCGGCACCGATGATAGCCACTCGCTTGCCGGTGGGAGGTGGGATGACCGGAGTGCGGTCCAGCTTGTGCTCCCGCTCGTAGTCCGCCACAAACCGTTCCAGGTTGCCGATGCCCACCGGATCATTCTTCTTGCCTACAACACACACCGCTTCGCACTGCTTGTCCTGGGGACACACCCGACCGCATGCGGCGGGGAGGAAGTTGGTCTCCCGAATCTTCCTGGCCGCGCCGCCGATATCCCCCTCCTCAACCAGTTTGATGAAGGCGGGGATGTCAATGCCCACGGGGCACGCGGGCACACATTCTGGCTTCTTGCACTGAATGCATCGTATGGCCTCGTCCATGGCCTGCTCCTGCGAGTAGCCGATGGGCACCTCCGTCCAGCTTAGAATGCGCAACTCTGCCGGATGCAAGGGCATGAGATTGCGCGGCTTCTTTATCCGCTCCTTTGAACTCAATCCCTTAGTTGCTTCTGCCATATTGACGCCTCTCCCTTATCGCTGCATCGCCTCGAAGGCGATCTTTTCTTGTGCCACGAACATCTGCTGGCGCTTCACCAACTCGTTGAAGTCCACCTGGTACGCGTTGAAATCCGGCCCGTGATAGCAGGCGAACCTGGTTTTGCCGCCCACCGTCACCCGGCAGGCGCCGCACATGCCGGTGCCGTCCACCATGATGGCGTTCAGCGAGACCCATGCTTCTATCCCCTTCCCCTCCGTTACCTTGGCGACGGCCATCATCATCGGCACGGGGCCGACCGCCAAAACCATGGAGACCTTCTCCCTCTCCATGATCTTCTCCAGCGCGTGGGTAACGAAGCCTTGAATGCCGACCGACCCGTCATTGGTGGTAACGAACACCTCGTCGCATACCGCCTTGAGTTCGTCCACCAGTATCAGCAGGTCCTTCGTGCGGGCGCCCACCACGCCGTAGACCTTATTGCCGAGCTGCCTCAAATCCCGCGCCGTGGGGATGACGGCGCCCGTACCGTAGCCTCCGCCGAGCACCACGCAGGCTCCCTCGTATTTGGCAACATGGGAGCGCTGGCCCAGCGGCCCGACGACGTCCTGGATACTGTCGCCTACGTTTTTCCGCGTAGCCTCGGTGGACGTCCTGCCCGCAGCCATGATGACGAGTTCGAGGTACCCCTTTTCCCTGTCCCATCCGGCGATGGAGAGGGGGATGCGCTCACTGTCATGGTTGGGACGAATGATGATGAACTGCCCGGCTTGTATCTTTTTTGCCAAAAGCGGCGCGTTCACCTTAAAGTAGTAGGTGCTGGCGCACAGTTCTCGCTTTTCAAGTATCGTAAAATCCTGGTGGTATCTGCCCCTGGATAGGCTCTCGCGCTCTTTCGAGCTGCCCTGGCAGTAGTGAAGTTGATGCTCAGCCTCACTGCGGACGATAAAGGCATCGTCCCAGTCGAAGTGATCCATTCCGAGGATGGCACGAAAAGCATTGTGGCTCTTCTCCACCTGCCCCGGCGTAAAATAGGAGTGGCGAACGCCTTTCCCTGTAGCGCGCACGGCATGCCTGCGGACAAGGGGCGACGGATCCGAAAGGCCGGCGAACAGCGTATCGAACAGCGTCGACCGGTCCGCGTCGCTGATCGTCTCAGGGGGAATGCGGTTGAAGATCCGCCCCATACAGTAAAAGGCGGCGGACTTCACCTGTTTATTGGCGGATCCCGCGCATCTCAAGGCCTCAGGCAGGATCCTGACAATGGCCGGATCGGTAAAATGTCCCGCCGCCAACAGGAGGTTTATCTGGGAATAGTCGTCGCCCCTGCTCGTATCGAACCAGGAAAGAAGCAGATCTACAGCAGGTGCGCCGATCTGCCCTAAGGCGCCGGCGAAATGCTCCGCCGATTCCGCATCGGCCTCAACCAGTTGCTCGATCATCCATCCAGCCACCTCTGCGCCAAGGGAGGCCAGGACCGATTCTCCCTGATCAATGAGTTGAGCAAGTTCCTCATTGCCGGCGGGGTCCCTGTAAAAGGCAGTGGAGATCGCCGCCGCCAGTTCCCGCTTCTCCTCGGAAGAAAGGCCGGAAAGCGTCGAAACCTCCGCTAGGGCGGCCTTCAACTGGTCAGTGTTCTGGGACGAGATTTTGGCTGTGATACTGTTGATTCTATTTGTCATCGGGGCAAGCTTCCTCCAAAGATCCTTCACCTCTTACACTCTTACTTGAGCAGAAAACACACACTTATGATACACAAAACTTCATCAGTTCACAACCAAATCTGCAATCTCCTAGCAGTTTCGGAACGTTTGTGTGGACGTTGCGGAGCCGCGCCCTAGTCGAGGTGCCAGAAAGGCGGTTTATCGGGGCTGGACGTCAAGGCTTTTTGTAGATGCGAAAATAGAAAAACCCTCAAAGGAGGGCGTTACCCCCCTCAGGGGCTTCCACCAAAGGTTCCAACTACCTCCCCACTAAGACCCTTTCGAAATTGCCGTGAATCCCCTCGGCCTCTTCGGTAGTAGCACGTGGCATAGTCACCTGTCGAACTGCACCCAGCATCGGAGAAAGCGCTTGACATCCCCCGCGTTCCGCATTGATATTGCAAGTAACTCGCGCTTGAAGCCGATGTTCGCCTTTTCATCGTGTCGTGAGCATCGGCCACATTGTGGTACGCGGCTGAGCCTTGCAGTGAGTGGGCGTGGAGAGTGAGGATGGGTCATAAGAAGGCGGGGTATGTCCCGGCGCTAGGCTGGGATTTCCTCACCCCGCTCTACGATCCCCTCGTTCGCCTTACTACGCGCGAGATGAGCTTCAAAAGTCGCCTCTTGGATGAAGCAGGTATTGACAAAGCCGCTCGGATTCTAGATGTGGGATGCGGCACGGGAACGCTACTTCTGTTAGTGAGGCGCAGGTCAAAATCTCTGTTGGCTATTGGCCTGGATGGTGATATGAACGTTCTGGGCATTGCGAGGTCAAAAGCCCACAGGTATGTCGAGGAAATCGCGCTGGTCCAGGCGTTCTGCTTTGATATCCCCTTTGCCGATGGCGCGTTCGACCGAGTCCTCTCGAGCCTGATGCTGCACCATCTGACGCGATCCGAGAAGGTCGAAACGCTGAAGGAGATCTTTCGCGTCCTGCGCCCAGGGGGAGAGTTGCACGTCGCCGACTGGGGGCGACCCCACAACCTGCTGATGCGCGCGTTGGCTTTTTCTGTGCGCCTCGGCGACAGTTTCGCCAGGACTGCTGACAACATGAAGGGGCTCCTGCCTGCGCTCTTCCGGGACGCCGGGTTTGAGGAAGTATCGGAAACAGCTCAGCTTGCGACGCTATTTGGCACGTTGTCGCTGTACAAGGCGAGGAAGCCGCTCTCGGCTGCCGCTCAGCGGCACGCCGGCAGCTCCTCTACGCACTCGCTAACTGGCGTATGAGGCCATCGCGCAGGAGAGTCGCCCGGTGAACGCATCAGATCGGATCGGTAGAGCGACAGGCGGTTCTGGCACGCATGTTTTAGTCCTTCGCGCGCCAAGTACAGTATCTGCGTAAAGGACGGAACCCCCTTTTAACGACTGGACCCTTACAGACCGGATTGTGGCTACGGTGGTGGGGGAGGCCGGGTCGTGGGGAAGAGGCGTAGGAGGTTAAAATGCTGGCTGCAGGCGCTATAATCTTTACGGTGGTGGCCTTGCTTGGTTTTGCTTGGCCCTTTCTCCACTCTTATCGACTCAAGCGGAGAAGAATCAACCTGGATGAGGAGATCCAGCTTTTGCAGAATCGGATCGCTGTGGTGACTTCAGACTCCATCTCGGGGCGGGTAACGGAACAGGTGCTGGGTTCCGTCACGGGGACGTCGCAAATACCCGCCTCAAACGACGAGGAGCGGAAGCTGGCCGAGCGGGAGGCGATGCACAGCCTTATCAAGCAAGCGTTCCAGATGGGGGCCAACGCAGTTGTCGATCTGAACATGACCACAGAAAGTTTCGAGTTCACGGAGCCGAAGAAGTTCCTCGTCTTCCCCGCTGTTACGTGGACGGCCACGAAGGTGATATATGCGGGGACGGCCGTGAAAGTGCCCTAGACCGATTCCCTGGGAGCTGGTGACCATAAGCTTGGACTGTTCTGCACCCCCTGGAAATGACTTGACTCTGTTTTCTCTGGTATGGTATCGGTTGCACGGTTTCTGCTGGATTTCTTTCCAGGTTCGTCTGTGTGCCCCACCCGACGTGAAAATAAGGCAAGGGGGCGATCGCCGTTGTGCTTATCCGAGGAGTTTGTAGGATGACCTCATGCCTCCGAGCCATCACAGCTATCTTGCTGGTCCTCTGGATTGGATGGTTTGCCCGTTCCGCCGAGGCTACGGATCTCAAGAACACCATCAGGAATCTTTACGGGAGTCAGGGGATCCTTCTCGAACCAACCGGCCTGCCCTTTTTCGCCCAGGAGTCGCGTTTTCAGGCATCATCACTTCAGGGGCTTGACAATCTCAACACCCAGTTGACCTCCGCAATAGGGCTTCCCTCGTTTAGCTCCTCGGTGACCGGTTTCACCTTCGACATGGATCGCGGGATTCCGGTTCGAACCACCGAAAGCCTCGGCCCCTTACTGACGGAGCGCGCCACAACCCTTGGCGCGCGCAAGCTCGATATGACCCTCACGTACACTCGGCTGAACTTCACCAAGCTGCAAGGCAAAGATCTTGATAACTTGGAGCTTGTGTTCCTGCGGGACGATGCCAACGGAAACGGGATCCGAGATACTAGCGGCCCGTTCAGCTTTGAGAGTGACATCATCCGCGCCAGGCTCAAGGTCGATCTGAGCCAAGATATTGTTGCCTTCATCGCGACGTACGGTTTCACCTCTGTATGGGACGTGGGACTCGTCGTCCCCTTCACCCATGTTCGACTCGTTGCCAAGGCTTCTGCTGCTATCCTCGATCAGTTTGGCAATCCCGGTGGAACCACAATCGGCAACCTCCCGATCCACCGGTTCGGACCTAATTCGACTCCACCAGACGCCTCCGGAGGTGGTGAGGAGACCGGTCTCGGGGATATCATCCTTCGAACGAAATACAACTTCTTGCGCAACTCCGGCGGCTTGACCCCGGACCTGGCATTTCTGTTCGAAGTGAAGCTTCCGACAGGAGATGCGAAAAGGCTCCTGGGAACCGGCGGGACGAACCTGGCTGGCCTCCTTATAGCATCCAAAACCTATGGGCGATGGTTCACGCCTCACGTCAATGTTGGCTACGAGATCAATACTAAGGATCTTGAGCAGAACACCATCAGGTATGCCCTCGGTTTCGACGCACGCCTCCTGTCAGAGCTGTCGTTTGACGCCGACGTGATCGGTCACCAGAAGCCTGAGGGAAACGGAACCGGGAACCATACCGTGGACCTGTCCCTCGGCGTAAAGTGGAATCCTCTCAATTCCTTGATCTTTCGGGCGAACGTCCAGATTCCACTGGACAAAGATAGCGGCCTCCGGGCAGATTTTATTCCCACAGTAGGGGTCGAGTATCTTTTCTAAGGTCTTAAGGATCTCCTGAATGTCACTCCTGACAACTCGTACCGCTTCCCTTATATTTGTGGCTTGCGTCGTCGTTGGAGCGATTGTCCACTCCTCGACGCCGGCAGAGGCGGCAAAGATCATTGTGCTCAAGAGCGCCGATGTCGATGTCTATAATGAAGCGCTGGAGGGGTTCAAGGGCGCTTTGCAGGAGTCCGCTATCGTCGAGTACGATATGGAGGGAGACCTCCAGAAGGGTAAGAAGTTCCTGGCACGACTCAAGTCCGGTCCCAGACCGGACCTCATCCTTGCGGTAGGGATCTGGGCCTTACAGGCTGTGGTTGAAGAGATACAAGACATCCCAGTTGTCTTTGCCATGGTGCTGAACCCCACCACAGTGATCGGACAAGAAGCCCGCAATATCACCGGGGCCAGCATGAATGTTCCTAATGAGCAACAGCTTGCCCTGCTGAAAAAAGTCTCGCCCCAGGCAAGAAGAATCGGCATCATTTATGATCCCTCTCAGACCGGCTTTTTGGTGAAGCAGGCTGAACGAATCGCCAAAGATCAGGGTCTCAGACTCGTCACAAAGGCCATCACCTCACCCAAGGACTCGTTCGCTGCCCTCGATGCCATGCAGGATGAGATCGACGCCCTCTGGATCTTGCCGGATCTAACCGTTCTGGCGCCGGAATGGGTCCAGTACATGCTGCTCTTCTCCTTCAGACATAAGATTCCTGTTCTGGGTCTCTCAGAAAATCAGGCTCGGATGGGCGCCCTACTCGGGCTCTCCTTTGAAAGCGGATGGGATATCGGAAGCCAGGCCGCTGAGTTGGCGAACGGGATCCTTTCCGGCAAAAGCGTCGAAGAGGTCCCGTTCACGACAGCGAGAAAGGTGCGGTTGACGGTGAATCTGAAAACCGCCGGCAAGCTGGGTGTGCACATCCCGAAGGAGATCCTCGACCGGGCAGCCGTAGTGATCCGATAGCTCAAGAGGGACCATGGGTGGCATAAGGGTGAGCAGATGGTAATCAGACGGATGACCAGATTCAGGACGAAGGTCTTGTGGTCGATCATTCCGATGATCCTGGCGCTCTGCGTCCTCTTTGGTGGGATGTCGCTCTATCAGCACAACAGATTGCTGCGTCGAGAGTTTGTGAAACAGGGAAAGGCCCTCGCCAGTAATCTGGCCGCCAGCGGCGAGCTGGGCGTGTTCAGTGAGGACGAGCGGTTCCTGAATGCCCCGTTGCGCGGGATCACCGGCGAAGAAGATGTTGCCTACGTCTTTATTTACAACGACGCTGGAAGGCGCCTGATCGGCGGAGGCAGGGCCCTGACCCAACCCAGCCCGGCATTGACCATCGAACCCTTGAGTGATGAGATCCGCACACGGATCCTGGCCACCCGCCAACCTGTCAGCAGGACCCTTAAGGGCGCCGGGGGCGAGTCGTTCCTGGAGTTCTACGCTCCGATCCTCTCTGCCGAAGTCCGCCTGATCGAGGAACAATTCTTCGGGATGCCCGGGTCCGTTCGAAGCCCCGGTGAGAACCGGACTCGAGTCATCGGGATTGCAAGGGTCGGCCTGTCAATGCGAAATATCGATGCCCACTCAGCCTACTTGATCAAACTCTGGGCCATGCTGTCTATTGTCTTTTTGGCTGCCGGCGCCCTCGCCGCATACGCTCTCTCCCGGAGGATCACGCAGCCGATTACCCGATTGACAGAATCTGCCGCGCGGATGGCCGAGGGGCAGATCGATCAGGAAATCCCGGTCGATTCTCAGGATGAGATCGGGACATTGGCAACAACTTACAACCAGATGGCCAAGGCATTGAAACGAACCCTCGATGAGCGGACGAGGGTAGCCACGGAGCTCCGGGACTTGAACCGGAACCTGGAAGATCGGATCCGCGAGCGGACCTCTCAACTACGCCACCTGTACCAGCTCGGCGTGTCCATGCAGGAACCACTCCCCCTGTCAGAACGGCTGAACTTAATTCTGAAAGGGGTGCATGAAGTTATTGGGTTTGATCGAATTATTATCTGGCTACCGGATCGCGAGGATCTTTCTCTTGAGATGGCTGCCGCTGTCGGTTTTTCATCAGCGTCAGGGACAGTCCAGGTGCCAATCTCCGACGAGGTGCCCACGTTAGCGCGGGCCTATCGGGATCGAGTCGAGATCATCATTGAGGAGAGGCATGAGGTTCCGCCGGAGCTTCGGGTGCAGCCCCCGCACGATAAGGTAGCAGCCCTGCGCTCTCGCAACTTCGTGGTCTTGCCGCTGATCTCTCGAAGACGTTCTGTTGGAGTCCTTGCCGCCGACAACGCGGTTAGCCGAAAGCCGATTGCGCCGCAACTCGACCTGCTCCGCATCTTCGCCTCTCAGGCGGCAGTGGCGATAGAGAACGCCCAGCTTTTCCAGGAAGTGGAAGAGACGAACCGTCAGCTCGCGCGGGCGAGTCGCCACAAATCAGAGTTCCTGGCCAACATGAGTCATGAGTTACGGACGCCTCTGAACGCGATCCTGGGATTTACCGAGTTGATCATCGATGAGGTCTACGGCAAGGTTCCAGACGAGTTGCGCGAGTCGATCGAAGATATCCACACAAACGGCCGGCATTTGCTCAGACTCATCAACGATGTGTTGGATCTCTCGAAGATCGAAGCCGGACAAATGCAGTTGAATTTGAGTCAATACTCTGTGCAATCATTAATCGACTCTGTGATCTCAGCAACGCGATCTCTTGCAACAGAAAAACGGCTGGAGTTGGTCAGCGGGGTGGCGGAGGGTCTGCCGCCTGCGGTGGGCGATAGCAAGCACATCACCCAGATCCTGATGAATCTGGTAGGCAATGCCATCAAGTTTACCCCAGGAGGTGGCCACGTCACCGTCACTGCGAAGTATGTTCCAAGTTCCGAGTGCCAGGTACCGGGCTTAGAATCCGGAACCCGGAACTTGGAACCTGGAACACCGAAATCTCCTGACTTCATAGAGATTTCGGTTGCCGACACTGGAATCGGCATTCCCACCGAAGAACTGAAAAGTATTTTCAGCGAATTTCGCCAGGTCGACAGCTCTATTACCAAGGAATACGGTGGAAGCGGTTTAGGGCTCAGCATCGCCAAGCGGTTGGTCGAGATGCATGGGGGGTCTATCTGGGCGGAAAGCCAGGTCGGAAAGGGGTCGACCTTTTACTTCAGGATTCCGCTCCAGACCCAGTGGAGCGGCAGCCCGTGAGCGGCAAGCTGATCTTACATGTTGAGGACAACGAATACAATCGGAAGATCATCAGGGACCTTCTCTCCAAAAACAGTTACGAGATCGTGGAAGCTCACAATGGGGAGGCCGCGCTCGATGCGCTGGCTAGACAGCGCCCTGATCTCATCCTGATGGATGTTCAGTTGCCCAAGCTATCCGGCCTCGAGGCGACCCGCAGGATCAGGGCGGATCCCTTGCTCGCCCAGATCCCGGTCATCGCCATCACCTCGTTTGCCCTCAGCGGCGATGACCGGCTGGCCATCGAGGCGGGTTGTAACGCCTATATCGCGAAGCCCTTCCGGCCACGGGACCTCTTGGAGATGATTCGACGCTTCATAGGTCCATGATCTCTGCGGTTCGGGAAGAGGCTGTCGAAACCGGCAGGAAGGGGTTGCTGGTGAGTGTAGGAGGGGCCTTTTGCTGGAGGAGAGATGGAAGGGTATCGCACAAAAGTTCTGATCGTCGATGATGATGCATCGGCCAGGAAGATTCTCCAGAGCCGGTTGCGGGTGATGAACGTGCAGGTTCTTACCGCATCCAGCGGCTCTGAGGCCCTAGAGCAAATCCGGCAGGAGACGCCCGCGGTTGTCCTGCTTGATCTGCAGATGCCGAAGATGTCAGGGATCGACGTCCTCAGGTCATTGACGCGCGAAGGGTTGGAAACGACGGTGATCGTTGTGACCGCGCACGCAACCATCGAAACCGCGGTAGAGGCCATGAAAGAGGGCGCCTACGACTTTATCACCAAACCTATCGATGCAAAGCATCTGGAGATCGTCCTGGGTAAGGCATTCGAGCGGGAGTCCCTGCGAGCACAAAGTCGCTTCTTGCAGACAGAAATGGAGGGCCGCCTCGTCCAGGTCGTGACGGAAAATCCAGCCATAAACAACCTGCTGCAGCTTGCCCGCCGCGCCGCCAGCAGCAGTTCAACCATCCTGATTCTTGGTGAGAGCGGGACAGGGAAAGAGGTCTTGGCCAGAAGTATTCACCGGTGGAGTCCTCGGGCCAACTATCCATTCACTGTCGTCAATTGCGTGGCCATTCCGGACCAGTTGCTGGAAAGCGAGCTCTTCGGCCACGAGAGAGGAGCCTTCACGGGCGCACATCAGCTCAAAAGAGGGAAGTTCGAGATCGCGGATCGCGGCACGGTATTTCTCGACGAAATTGCGGAGGTCCCTGCAAACATCCAAACGAAACTGCTCCGGGTCCTGCAAGACCATGAGTTTGAACGGGTTGGGGGAACGCGTACGATCAGGGCCGACATCCGTGTTATCGCCGCCACCAATGGCGACCTCGAACGAGCTGTGCGGGAGGGCCGCTTTCGCGAAGATCTCTACTATCGACTGAACGTTGTTGGCATGAAGCTGCCGCCGCTGAGAGAACGGAAGGAAGATATCCCGGTTTTGATCGATTACTTCCTGCGAAAGTATGCGGGCGAGTTGAAGAAGCCTGTGAAACTACTGACCCCCGGTACGCTAGATGACTTGATCGCGTATCACTGGCCGGGAAACGTGCGCGAGCTGGAGAACGTCATCGAGCGAGCTATGGTCTTGAGCACGGGGGAGCAGATCGGCCCAGAGGACCTCCCACCCCAGGTGACCGCAGGCCCGCGCCGTGAAACGTTCAGAGGAAAGGAGTTTCACGAGGCTGTCAAGGAGTTCAAGCGGTGGGCGATTCAGGATGCCCTCAAGCGTTCGCATGGCAATCAGACGAAGGCAGCAGAGATCCTTGGACTCCAGCGTACCTACCTGGCCAAGCTTATCCGGCTGCTTGAGATCAAGGTGGTCCCGAGTCTCACCGAGAAAGATCGCTCTTGACGCAGCCAAATAGTTGCGTTCTGCGTACCTCTTTTGATTCTACGCTGTATTCGATTGGGTACTATCTGCTGATGCCTCTCTGGAGCCTGCCGGATTTCACCTTCTCATCAGATCCCACATCAGACAAGTAAATCAATAAGATAACGCCTCATTTTTTATTCACAACAGATTCAGCCGCCGAGATATGATATGGCACGCTTGTTGCTTAATCTATTGCAGTATCGTTGTTTTATCCAGGGTCGTTAGTGGCAGGCGCTGCGATCTACAAACTGAGAGAAATGCGTCGTCGCAGGGTCGTTCATCTAGCGACCGTTTCCCCAACACGCACGTCGCGTCCAATGGGTTAGAGAGGGGAGCCTATCCGATACCCCCCGGAGGGCTCTCCTCTTACCCTATTCCCCCTAGCATCTGCTGACTTTCCCCCTTTCATTGGTCCAGCCGTCTGCTGGGTTCTCGCTCTGCTGACCTGACGGGGAGAAAATACCGTCTAGAGGAGATCCCTATTTCTTCCTTGACTGGCATCACCCGGATTTGTTAAAGTTTGTATGTACTAACCGGTCGGTTTAATCGAGAGAATCATGTCTGGCACTAAAGAGTACATCATAGAGGTCGCGTCTCGCGTGGTGCATCTGAGAGGCTTTAACCATACGAGCATTGGCGAGATTCTAAAAGAAAGCGGGGTCGGGAAAGGGAATTTCTATTACTATTTTAGAAGTAAAGAAGAGTTGGGCTATGCAATCATAGAAAATAACTTCAAGCGATTTTCAGAAGAGGTGACGGAGAAAGCCTTCAGAGATGACAGGGATGCCGTGGCACAACTGGACGACTTCCTGAATATACTCCTTGATATGCATCGGACGCGAAATTGCGCTGGCGGGTGCCGCTTGGGAAATATGGCGATGGAGATGAGCGACATCCATGAAGGGTTTCGAAAGAAGTTTCAGGAGGTCTTTGACGATTTGGGGATTCAGGTAACGAACGCTTTGCGAAAAGCTCAAGCGGACGGACAGCTTGCAGACCATGTGGATCTTCCAGCGTTAGCTCAATTCATCATTGCTTCCGTCGAGGGGGCGATACTGCTCGCGAAGGTGAGGAAAGATATTAGCATCTTAGAGCGCTGCTTTGAGGAGCTGAAAAAGCACATCTGGATATACGTTAATAGCAGTACACCGCTTCGTGTGTAGTAACTACAAGGTAGATAGACTGTAGTCTTTTAGACTGTAGGAACGCGCACAGATGAGCCAGGCGTTTCCGATTGCGACGCGACAATGATGGAGACCGAAAAGGTTCTGGTCGCCTTGATTCGGTCCATGCGCAACGACTAACAGCCTTCAGCCTACAGTCTAAACACCTGAGTAGTTACCGTGTGTAAACGAATGCGCCGATCGCCGAGTCGGAATACGTATGACGTTAAAATCGAACAGACCGGGGGGTGAGTTGGCTCGGTCGCCCTCATTGGACAAACAACTTGTGCGCGAAATGAGTCTATAGAATACGGACGACAGTCCATGCTGCGAGGGTGAAAGAACATGGCTACAATCATCCAATATACCGATCAGAAAAAGCCGGCTAATAGCTATCCTAAGCGGATCATCTCACCGCTCATGCCAGGCGCATGTTGTTACTCTAAAATGGAACAGATTGGGGTGGAGCAGCACGAAGAAGGCTGGAGTTTTATTTATAAGCGTTGCAAGAAGTGCGGTTTTGCAGTCCGCCACGTGACGGCACGGAACCCACAAGTCCTCACGAAGAAAGATACTCATTTTGATCACCAGGAGCTGGTCGGTTTCCACAACTAGAACTGCTCGAACCTTACCTCCTGCAACGTCCTCCACCTATGGTATACTCCCTAACCGAGCGAAAAATCGCAGTCGCGGAGCCAAGAGATGAAAGTCGGTGGTCTTATTGAAGAAACTGAGGTGAGCGCCCTGCTTGATCTCGAAGGAGAGATTGAGCGGCTGAAGGAAGATTTGCATGCGGTGGTACTAGCGCATTACTACCAAGACTCTGAAATTCAGGATGTCGCCGATTTCGTCGGCGATAGCCTACAACTCTCCCAGCAGGCGGTAAAGACGAGCGCCGAGGTCATTGTCTTTGCCGGCGTCCACTTTATGGCGGAAACGGCAAAAATCCTGAACCCCTCCAAACAGGTGCTGCTTCCCGACCTAGAGGCCGGTTGCTCGCTGGCGGAAGGGTGTCCACCGCCTCTCTTCAGACGCTTCCGGCAAAAATATCCGGACCACATCGTCATCAGCTACATCAATTGCACTGCTGAGATCAAGGCGATGAGTGATATCATCTGCACCTCGAGCAATGCCGAAAAAATCATCAATCAGATCCCGAAGGAGCAGCCGATTCTTTTTGCGCCCGATCAGAATCTAGGTCGTTATCTTATCAAAAAGACCGGTCGTAATCTGGTGCTGTGGCCTGGCACCTGTGTGGTGCACGAAATGTTTTCCGAAAAGAAGCTCGTGCATCTCATGCTGCACCATCCTCATGCCAAGGTGCTGGCGCATCCTGAATGCGAAGCCGGCGTGCTTCAGCATGCCGACTACATCGGCTCAACGAGCGGAATCCTGAATTACGTGAAACAGAGCGAGGACACCGAATTCATCATCGCGACCGAGCCCGGCATCATTCATCAGATGGAGAAGGCCTGCCAGGACAAAACATTTTTTCCGGCCCCTCCAGATGGGGATTGCGCCTGTAACCAGTGCCCCCACATGCGACTCAACAGCCTGGAGAAGCTGTACCTGTGCATGAAACACCGTGCGCCGGAAATTACACTGGATGAAGAGTTGCGGCTTCTTGCCTTACGACCAATCCAGCGTATGCTGGACATGAGTTAGGGCTCTCTCCTTTACTCCCATGCCTCTCTCCCTCGCTCAGACCAGCCGTCGAGAAGCCCTCAAGAGGTTTCTTGAGGAAGATATTGGACAAGGTGATGTGACAACCCTCGCGATTGTGCCGCCCGACCAAAAGGCGATTGGCCGTTTTGTGGCCAAGGCGCCTCTCGTGCTGGCGGGGATCGAGATGGTTATCGAAGTCCTCACCCTTTTGGATGAAGGCTTAGCCGTTGAGAGCCGGCATCGTGATGGTGATGAGTTGTGTGAAGGCGATCTGGCAGCATCCGTTCGTGGTCAGGCCAGAGCGCTGCTGACTGGCGAGCGTGTGGCTACAAATCTGCTCCAGCGACTCTGCGGAATCGCTACGCTAACTAGACGGTTCGTTGAGGCTGTCCGCGGAACGCAGGCGAAAATTCTCGATACACGAAAAACTACACCAGGACTACGGGTGTTTGAGAAGTACGCGGTGACCGTCGGCGGCGGGATCAATCACCGCTTTGGGCTTGATGACGCGATCTTGATCAAAGATAACCACATCAGGCTGGCGGGTGGTATCCGCACGGCCATTGAAACAGCCCGGCTACACGAGAGCCGTTCGCACCGGTTTGAGGTCGAGGTCACCACGCTCAAAGAGTTACAGGAGGCCCTCCAGCATGACCTTGACGCCGTTCTCCTTGATAATATGAACCCGGACATGGTTCGTCAGGCGGTGACGTGCGTGCGCGCTCACGAGAGCGGCAGCAAGATCGTGGTCGAAGCGTCAGGCGGAATGACCCTCGACAATGTTCGGGCATTCGCGGAAGCCGGCGTCGATTGGATCTCCGTTGGAGCCTTGACGCATGCCGTCTCAGCCGTTGACATGAGTTTCAAAATTCACCCCGCGTAAGCCGGCCATGAAAACGGATATCCTGATAATCGGCAGTGGCCTCGCAGGGTGTGCCGCGGCGCTGGCGGCGGCTAAACAGGGTGTGGAGGTCACGCTGCTCACAAGATCGCCTCACCCGGAGGAGAGCAGTACCTTCTGGGCCCAAGGGGGGATCATCTATCAGGGGGCGGACGACTCCCCTCAAAAGCTGGTGGCTGACATTGTTGCTGCTGGCGCAGGCCTGAGTTCGCCCGAGGCAGCGTCACTGGTCAGTCGTGAGGGCCCTAGGCTGGTGAAGGACATCCTCATCGATGAGCTTGGGGTTCCGTTCGACGAATCCTCCGAAGATTCAACCCGATGGGATCTGACTGCCGAGGCCGCACATTCACTTCCACGTATCCTGCATCAGAAAGATCGGACCGGATCGGCGATCCAGCGCGCGTTCATCGAAAAGATGGCCTCGTATCCAAAGGTCAAGCTGCTCTGCGCGGCCACCGCAGTTGATCTGCTCACGATTTCTCACCATTCGATCGAACCACTTGATGTCTATAAACATCCGACGTGCATTGGGGCGTATGTACTGGACCAAGCGAGCGGAGAGATCTTTCCCATCCTCGCGAAGGAGACGATCCTGGCGACGGGAGGGCTGGGTCGTGTCTTTCTGCATACCACCAATCCTGCCGGCACCCGCGGCGATGGCATTGCGATGGCCTACCGGGCCGGCACCCGTTGCATCAATATGCAGTACGTCCAGTTCCACCCCACAACGTTCTTCCATCCCAGCGGCCGATTCCTCATCTCTGAAGCGATGCGGGGGGAAGGGGCCCGTCTGGTGGACGGTAAGGGCCGGGAATTTATGACCGATTATCACCACGATGGATCACTGGCCCCGCGGGACGTTGTCGCGCGCGGGATTCACCAGATGATGTTGGAATCAGGCGAGCCGTGCGCATATCTCGACATCTCCTACAAACCGGCCGATCAGGTCCGCGAGCGGTTCCCCGGGATTTATGCGCACTGCCTGAAGTACGGAATTGACATGACCAAAGAATCCATCCCCGTCGTCCCGGCCGCGCACTACAGTTGCGGCGGCATTGCCGTTGATGAGTGGGGACGATCAAATCTGTATCGCCTGCGCGCCGTTGGTGAGGTCGCCTGTTCGGGGTTACATGGCGCCAATCGCCTGGCCAGTACGTCCTTGTTGGAATGCCTGGTGTGGGGAA
>Ga0080064_1002052_pt1 | contig 36438 bp, 35 predicted proteins | sample Subgrocontami54m_FD_69260 | JGI IMG/M metagenome (GOLD analysis project Ga0080064, IMG submission 69260) | Subsurface groundwater microbial communities from S. Glens Falls, New York, USA - GMW46 contaminated, 5.4 m (SPADES assembly) (version 2) ...
CCGCTTCGCCGCCTCGTCCGATTTGTTCTTTACTTTCATGGCTCAACCCCGATGTTATACCCACATCGGAATAACGCATGAAGGTCAAAGTGGTTGTCATACGGTTACGTAATTCTCAATAGTACCGCCCAAGGCGGTGTCGGTACCGCTCAAGTTCCAGCGCGAGGGCATCAAATATGACGATCTTCCGGAAGAGGACAAGGAGCAATGGGATGCGCTGGAGTGGGACGAAGACGGAAGTGTGCCCGACCGCGTGGAGGCGGATGCGGTCAACAAGTGGCTGTTCAACAAGGACACGGTGGACAAGGTGCTGGCGCACCTGATGACACGTGGACTTACCGTGGCAGGCGGGGATCGTTTGGGCAAGACGATTCTTTTCGCCAAGAATCAGGCGCATGCCGAATTTATCGCGGAGCGGTTCAATGCCAATTACCCGCACTACAGGGGTGAGTTCGCCCGAGTCATTACATTCGAGACTAAGTACGCGCAGAGCTTGATCGACAGCTTCTCGAGCAAGGAGAAAGCGCCGCATATCGCGCTCTCGGTGGACATGCTAGATACCGGCATCGACGTGCCCGAAGTCGTCAATCTTGTTTTTTTCAAGTTGGTGCGGTCGAAGACCAAGTTCTGGCAGATGCTGGGGCGCGGCACGCGCCTGTGCCCCGACCTGTTCGGGCCTGGGCACGACAAGCAGTTTTTCTATCTGTTCGACTACTGTCAGAACCTGGAGTTTTTCAGCCAGAACCCCGAGACCGTCGATGGTGCGATCGGCGAATCGTTGGGCAAGCGGCTGTTCAAGACGCGGCTTGAGGTCATTGGTGAACTGGACCGGAAGCTGTTTGCGTCTGCTGAGGGAAGCACGGCCAAGGATCCGCAGCTCTTCTATGGCGAGCCCAAGACCGAGGCGCAAGTGATGCGTGCGCTCTCCGGAGCGCTGCACGGCGAAGTGGCCGCCATGAATCTCGATAATTTTGTCATCAGGCCCAAGCGCAGACTGATCGAGAAGTATGCAAAACCCGATGCGTGGATGCGGCTGACAGGTGAGGCGCAGATGGAGTTGGCGCATGAAGTAGCCGGACTGCCGTCGGAACTGGAGGCTGAAGCTGAAGAGGCTAAGCGCTTCGACCTCCTTGTGCTCAATCTGCAACTGTCGCTGTTACGCTCCGAACCTGCCTTCGAGCGACTGCGCGATCAGGTCAAGGCCATCGCAAGCTTGCTGGAGGAGAAGTCGGCCATCCCCATGGTGCGGGAGCAGATGCAGTTGATTCAAGACGTGCAGACCGATGAGTGGTGGCAGGACGTCACGACGCCGATGCTGGAGTCGGTACGGGGCCGACTCAGGAATCTCGTGCAGTTGATCGAGAAAGCGAAACGGAAGCCCATTTACACCGACTTCGAGGACGAGATGGGCACCGAGACGGGAGTGGAGTTGCCCGGCTTCGGCGCAACTGCGGACTTCGAGAAGTTCCGTGCGAAGGCGCGGGTTTTTCTGCGGGCGCATCAGGATCACGTCGCAGTTCACAAGCTGCGCGCGAACAAGGCACTGACGGCGACCGACCTGACAGAATTGGAGCGCATGCTTGCCGAAAGCGGCGTTGGCAGCGCTGACGAGATCAGTCGTGCCAAGCAGACTTCGAACGGGCTTGGACTTTTCGTGCGTTCGCTCGTCGGCCTGGACCGCGAGGCAGCGAAGGATGCTCTGGCCGGGTTCCTTGCCAGCAAGACGCTAAGCGCGAACCAGATCGAGTTCGTGAACCTGATCGTAAACCACCTCACCGAGCACGGGGTGATGGAGGCGTCTTTACTCTACGAGTCCCCGTTTACCGACTTGATGCCGCAGGGTCCGGATGGGCTGTTCAGTTCGGCACACGTGGAGGAGTTGTTGATGGTGCTCGAACGCGTAAGAGCGACCGCGATCGCAGCGTGACATGCAGCGTACGCCATTGGACACGCGCACTCCATATGCCAAGAGAACCGCATGGCTGTTGGCTCTCCAGCCCATCCACCTCGCACGCGTGAGCGCGCGAATTGCTCACTCCGCATCCCGCAGGAGTGTGAAAAAATAGAGGCCTTGATGACCCAAGGACGACTCCAATGACCACGAAACTTACTCCCGCGCTACGCGCAGTGAAGGCGCTGACTTTCGACGTGTTCGGCACCGTGGTCGACTGGCGCGGGAGCATCACCCGCGAAGGGCGCAAGCTGGGAAAAGAGTTGGGCATACGCGCGGACTGGGCGGCGTTCGCCGATGCCTGGCGCGCCGGTTATCAGCCGGCGATGGCGGAGGTGCGCTCGGGCAGGCTGCCCTGGACCAATATCGACGGCCTGCACCGGCGCATCCTCGATCGCATCCTGGATGAATCCGGCCTCGATATGTTAAGCGAGGAGGAGAAGGACCACCTCAACCGCGCCTGGCACCGCCTTGCGCCCTGGCCCGATGCGGTGCGCGGCCTGAAACGTCTGAAGAAAGGCTACCTCATTACCACGCTGTCCAACGGCAATGTCAGCCTGCTCACCAACATGGCGAAGCATGCGGGCCTGCCCTGGGATTGCGTGCTCTCGGCCGAACTGTTCCATCATTACAAGCCCGATCCCGAAGCCTACCTCGGAGCGGCGGCCATGCTCGGCTTCGAGCCGCACCAAGTGATGATGGTGGCGGCGCACAAGGACGACCTGCGCGCGGCGCAACGAGCAGGCCTGCGCGCTGCGTTCGTGCAGCGGCCGCTCGAGTTCGGCGATCCGGCGAAGAAGGACGTGAAGCCGGAGAAGGATTTCGACGTCAACGCGCGCGACTTCATCGATCTGGCGTCGAAGCTTGGCTTGTAGTTTCTATGTCTTGCAAAAAATAATATCCCACACGCCGTGGCCGAGCTTCAAGCCGCGGCTCTCGAACTTGGTCAGCGGCCGGTAGTCCGGGCGCGGCGCAAACCCCGGCGCGGTATTGGCAAGCGCGGGCTCGGCGGCGAACACGGCGAGTATCTGCTCGGCGTACTCCTGCCAGTCGGTGGCGGCATGCAGGTAGGCGCCCGGCGCGAGGCGCGACACGAGCAGCGCGACGAATGCGGGCTGGATCAGCCGGCGCTTGTGGTGGCGCTTTTTCGGCCAGGGGTCGGGAAAGAAAATATGCGCGCCGGCGAGCGTTGCGGGGGCGATCATGTGCTCCAGCACTTCGACCGCATCGTGCTGGATCAGGCGCAGATTGGTGAGCCCGACTTCGGCGATGCGCTTTAGCAGGCTGCCCACGCCCGGCGTGTGCACTTCGATGCCGAGGTAATTGTTCTCCGGATGCGTCTGCGCAATTTGCGCGGTGGTCTCGCCCATGCCGAAGCCGATTTCGAGTAGCGTCGGCGCACGCCGGCCGAATACCCGCTCGAAGTCGAGCGCGCCCGGCGCGTAGGCAATGCCATAGACCGAAAGCAGGGTATCGACCGCGCGCCGCTGCGCGTTGGACACGCGGCCCTGGCGCAACACGAAGCTGCGTATCGGCGGATGGGAAGATTGGGGCATCGAATGGGACGCCTCGCGCCGGGCCTCGCCCGGCAGGCCTCAGGCGGCCTTGCCGATAATGCCGGTGGTGGGCGAGCTCGGCGCGGCCGCGTACAGTTTCTTCGGCATGCGTCCGGCCAGATAAGCCTCGCGCCCGGCCTCGACCGCTTTTTTCATCGCCTGCGCCATGAGCACCGGATTTTTCGCAGCCGCCACCGCCGTATTCATGAGCACCCCGTCGCAACCCAGTTCCATCGCGATCGCGGCGTCCGAAGCAGTGCCCACGCCGGCGTCGACGATCACCGGCACCTTGGCGTTTTCCAGGATCAACTGCAGGTTCCAGGGGTTGAGTATGCCCATGCCCGAGCCGATGAGCGAGGCGAGCGGCATCACCGCAACGCAGCCGATTTCCTCCAGGCGCTTGGCCAGGATCGGGTCGTCGCTGCAATACACCATCACCTTGAAGCCGTCCTGCACCAGGGTTTCGGCCGCCTTCAGCGTTTCCATCATGTTCGGAAACAGGGTCTTCGGGTCGCCCAGCACCTCCAGTTTCACCAGCTCGTGGCCGTTCAGAAGTTCGCGCGCGAGGCGCAGGGTGCGCACCGCGTCGTCCGCCGAGTAGCAGCCGGCGGTATTGGGCAGATAGGTATATTTCGACGGCGGCAGTGCATCGAGGAGCGAAGGCTCGCCTGCGTTCTGGCCGATGTTGGTGCGGCGGATGGCCACGGTGACGATCTGCGCGCCGCTCGCATCCACCGCGCGGCGGGTCTCGTCGAAGTCCTTGTACTTGCCGGTGCCGATGAGCAGGCGCGAGGTATAAGCCTTGCCTGCGATGGTGAGGGAGTCCATAAATGCCTATACAGTTTCAGCGACGCTGACGCGCGCGTCGCAGGATACGGGAAAATTGACCAAGTTGGCGCTGAAATGATGAATCCAGGCCATGCTCAACCGCCTCCGACCGCGACCACGATCTCCAGCCGGTCGCCGTTGGCGAGCGCGGTTTGCGTGAAACGGCTGCGCGGCACGATCTCGCCGTTGCGCTCCACCGCCACGCGCTTGCCCGTGAGCTGCAGGCGCTCAAGCAGGGCGGCGACGTCGGTGTCGGATTCGAAGCGCTGTGCGGCGCCGTTAACTTGGACTTCGATCACTTTTCGAACCTCCGTGAGCGGGCGGGTTCAGTGGCGGCCGGACTGCACTGCAAGCCCTGCTGTCTTTCCGGGCAGTTCGCTCTGCACCGGAGAACCGCAGCTGAGATAAGAGTAATTTTACGACAGTTCGAGCTACAGGTCATCATCGGACCGCAGAACGCGCTGTGCAAACCAATATGGCGTCAAACCGCAGGTGAGCGCCTGCTTTGCAGCGCGAGCATCAGCACAGCGGCCAGAGAAAACATCGCGCCGGCATAGAACGTCACGCCCGGGCCGAGTTGGTCCCAAAGCAAACCCGCGAGCACGCTCGCGATCAGCATCGCGATGCCGCTCGCCAGATTGAAAAAACCGAACGCCGTGCCGCGCAAATGCGCCGGCGCGGTATCCGCGACCATGGTTGCCAGCAGGCCCTGGGTCATGCCCAGATGCAAGCCCCATAAGGCCACGCCCAACGCGACCGCGGCCAGCCCCTGCGCCTGGGCCAGGACCAGGTCGGCGATGATCAGCGTAACCAGCCCGCCGCTGAGCAGGGCCATATGGCTCATGCGGTCCGCAAGTTTTCCCAACGGATAAGCGGCGAGCGCGTAGACGAGGTTCATCACCACCAGCACCAGCGGCGCGTAGCTATCGGGCAATCCCTGCTGCTGCGCGCGCAGGATCAGAAACGCCTCGCTGAACCGGGCCAGCGTGAATACGCCGCCCGCCGCCACCACGAACCAGTAGGCGCCGCCCAGTTCGGCCAGCGTCTTCCACCGAATAGGATTGACCGGCTTGCGCCGGGCTGCGCCCGTGCTGGGCTCCTGCACGCCGAACACCAGCAGCAGCACCGCGATCAAGGCCGGGATCAGGGCGTACCAGAATACGGTCCTGAAGTCTCCCGCCCAGAACAGCATCAGCGCTACGCCGAGCAGGGGGCCGATGAAAGCGCCTACCGTGTCCAGCGATTGGCGCAGGCCGTATGCGGCGCCGCGTATCTCCGGCGGCGCGAGATCGGCGACCAGAGCGTCGCGCGGAGCGCCGCGTATGCCCTTGCCTATCCGGTCGATGAAGCGGGCGGCGAGCACCCAGTTCACCGACAGCGCGAGCGCGAACAGGGGCTTGGATAAAGCGCCCAGGCCATAACCAATCACCGCCAGGGCTTGTTCGCTTGCCGAGGTAGTCGCTAAGCACGCCCGAGAATACCTTGACGATCAGGGCGGTGGACTCAGCGATGCCTTCTACGACGCCCACGGCAAAGGCGCTCGCGCCCAGACTGGACACCATGAATACCGGCAGCAGGCCGTGTATCAGTTCGGATGAAACGTCCATGAACAGGCTCACGAAACCGAGCATCCAGATGCTGCGCGGAATGGCGGCGGAAGGTTTCAAGGCAAAGATTGACCTAAATCAAGATTGGAACACCGCAAGCAAGTATCGTATCGGAAGTCGATAACGATGGACAATACAATAACCCGTGGCGTGTTTCTCGCGTTTGTGCGCGTGCACGTTTTGCACCATGCCGCCGAGGGGCCGATCTTCGGACTTGAGATGATAGAGGAACTGCGGCGCCACGGCTATTCGATGGGTCCGGGAACGCTCTACCCGATCCTCCACAACCTGGAGAATGCAGGGTGCCTGCGCTCCAAGCAGGAAGTGGTGAACGGAAAGCAGCGCAAATACTACGCCGCGACGGCCAAAGGGCGGCGTGCCCTGGCAGATGTGCGCAAGCAGATTCGCGAGTTGGTCGATGAAGTCCTGGAGGACTGACGGATTCAATCGACCCGCTGAGAAAGCGTTATGCGCCGAGACCGGGAATGTGAGCAGGAACAGCCTGACTTGCACCAGACAGTTTGTGGATCGATTTTCTACGTTCTTGTTTGATTGATTAGCTTACAACACATGGAGAGCATTATGCGGAGAGCCACATTAGTATTGGGTTTAAGCGCTATCGTCGCAGCACCTGCCATGGCCGCCGACCCGGCCGCCATCGATTGGTCAAAGATTTCAGCGACGACCGTGCCGCTGTTCTATCCCGGCCAGTCGTCCTACGAGTGGTTGCGCAGCGACAAACACCCTGGGGCGAAATTCGTCCTGGATGGGAAGGCCTGCAGCACCTGCCACACGGGCAAGGAAACGGCCATGGGCGACAAACTGGTCAAGGCTGGTCCGCTGGAGCCGATGCCGGTCAAAGGCAAGAACGGCACGGTGGATCTGAAGTTCCAGGCGGCCTATGACGCCAAGAATGCCTACTTCCGCTATCAGTGGAAAACGCTGAACCCGTATCCCGGCTCGGAGCACCAGTACCTGCGCTTCGACGGCAAGGAATGGAAGGTCTACGGCTATCCCAAGCTCGACAAGGTGGTGCAGGAGGGCAAGCAGCCCGGCATCTACGAGGACCGCATGACGATCATGATCGACGACGGCAAGGTGCCGGGATTCGCGCAGCAGGGCTGCTGGCTGACTTGTCACGAAGGCGAGCGCGACATGCCGAAACAGTTCACCAAGGAAGAAGTCGCCGCCAACGCACTGCTGACTGCGATCAAGAAGAACGACGTGCGCAAGTACCTGCCGGCGACCCGCAGCAACCCGTCGGACTGGAAAACCGGCAAGCCGGTAGAGGAGATCGCCAAGATCAAGGCGGCCGGCGGTTTCGTCGATCTGATCCAGTGGCGCGCCCACCGTTCGCACGCTGTGGGCATGGCCGACGACGGCTACGTGCTCGAGTTCCGGCTCGCCGATGCAGGCAAGGACATGTTCAGCGGCAACTCCGACAAGACGACGCACGCGCCGAGATTCATGTGGGACGCGAAGAAAGTGGGTTACAAGTCGATCACCGCCGACCAGTTGCGCAAAGGCGACCATTTCCTGATCCGCGAACAGAACGCCGTGCCGTTTGACTCGAACGCGGGCTGGAAAGAAGGCGACATGATCCCCGACTACCTCGTCAGCCGCGAGGACGCCAAAGGTTCGGCCGCCGACAACAACGCCATCTCCGCTTGGAAGGACGGCATGTGGACGGTGGTCCTGATCCGTCCGCTCGGTCTCGCCAACGACGACGACAAATTCCTCAAGGAAGGCGGCGTCTACAACGTCGGTTTCGCGGTGCACGATGACAACATCACGACCCGCGGCCACCACGTTTCGTTCGTCAGAACCCTGGGGCTGGGCGCAAAAGCCGATATCCAGGCGGTCAAGCTTCCCTGACAGGTATCGAAAAGGGGCCGGAGGAAAGGAAGTGGCTCGGCCTTTCCTTGGGTCCCTTTTTTCTTTAGCTTCCGATCGACCACGGTATAATCCGCGGCGGCTCGAACTTCCCACCGATCCGCGCCACCTCTGGTGAATTACAGGCTCGCTGGCGGCCGAATCGCCCTACCGCGGCTACGAATTCGTCGATCACCGCTTTTCAATTTGCATCGTGGTACTCGTGCCACCGTCCGAATCGCGCTGATGAAGAGCTTCCGGAAATGCTTTAGAATCCGCCCCATGAGCGGGAGTAGCTCAGTTGGCAGAGCGCCGGCTTCCCAAGCCTGAGGTCGCGAGTTCGAGACTCGTCTCCCGCTCCATTCCGATTTCGTGCAATTGAGCGCGCACCCTTGATCGCCTGGAAACCCGCGTCCTTATTGAGTCTTCAGCGAGTCGCCGTGCACGCATTCTGCCGCGTGCGCGCGGCGACCGCGCATGGTACGCGTGGCCCTTGCGCAAATCGCGCGCCTGGCCAACAATGCTCCTCCGATGTCACGCCGACCGTTGCCGCGAGAGCCCGTAGCACATGCCCGAATCCTTTGACGGAAAACTGGTCGTCGCCATTTCCTCGCGCGCCCTGTTCGATCTGGAGGAGAGCAACCGCGTGTTCGACGAACAGGGCGTGGCGGCCTATCACGCATATCAACGCAAGCACGAAGACGAGATCCTCGCGCCGGGCATCGCTTTCGGCCTGGTGAACAAGCTCCTGGCGCTCAACCGGCGCGATCCGCCGCGGGTGGAAGTGATCCTGCTGTCGCGCAACACCGCCGACACCGGGCTGCGCATCATGAACTCGATCAAGCATTACCGGCTCGATATTTCCCGCGTGGCCTTCACCGGCGGCGAGAGCACTTATCCCTATGTGCCGGCCTTCGACGCGCATCTGTTCCTTTCGGCCAACCCGGACGACGTGCGCAAGGCGCTAGCCGCGGGCCATGCCGCCGCCACCATCCTGCCCTCCAACGTCGGGCAGAACCCGGCGCTCGAGGGCGAACTGCGCATTGCCTTCGACGGCGACGCGGTGCTGTTCTCCGACGAGGCCGAAAAGGTGTACAAGCGCGACGGGCTCGAGGCTTTCACCAGGAGCGAAACCGATGCCGCCAGGGAACCGCTTTCGGGCGGGCCGTTCAAGAACTTCCTCGCCCCGCTGCATCGCATCCAGTCCGAATACCCGCCGGAGCGCTCGCCCATCCGCACCGCGCTGGTGACGGCGCGCGGCGCGCCGGCGCACGAGCGCGTCATCCGCATCCTGCGCGCCTGGAATATCCGCGTCGACGAGGCGCTGTTCTTGGGCGGCCTGGACAAGGGGCGTTTTCTCAAGGCATTCGGCGCCGATATTTTTTTCGACGATCAGCAGGGCCACTGCGATTCGGCCTCGATGCATGTGGCCACCGGGCATGTTCCGTTCGGCATCGCCAATCAAAAATAAAGCCGATTTCGCAGCGCGCCTGATCGCCTGGCACAAGCGCCACGGCCGCCACGATCTGCCGTGGCAGGGCACGCGCGATGCCTACCGCATCTGGGTCGCTGAAATCATGCTGCAGCAGACCCAGGTAAGTGTAGTGATTCCGTATTACCGCCGCTTTCTCGAGCGCTTCCCCGATATTGCCACGCTCGCCCGCGCGCCGCAGGATGAAGTGTTGCGGCTGTGGAGCGGGCTCGGCTATTACTCGCGCGCGCGCAATCTGCAGCGCGCGGCGCAGCTGGTGCAGGAGCACCACGGCGGCGTGTTTCCGCGCATGCTCGAAAAAATCCAGGCGCTGCCCGGCATCGGGCGCTCGACCGCGGCGGCGATCGCCGCTTTCGCCTACGGCACACGCGCCGCGATTCTGGATGGCAACGTGAAGCGCGTGCTCGCGCGGCATTTCGCCGTTGCCGGCTTCCCCGGCGAGAAGCGCGTCGAAAACCGGCTGTGGCGACTGGCGGAGGAGCAGTTACCGCCGCGCGCCATCGGGCGCTACACCCAGGCGATGATGGATCTCGGGGCGACGCTGTGCACGCGGGCCAAGCCTGCCTGCGCCGACTGCCCGCTCGCGCCAAGCTGCCAAGCGCTCGCGCTCGGGCGCGTCAGGGATTTTCCAGCGCCGCGCCCGGCGAAGACCGTGCCCACCCGCGCCACCCACATGCTGCTGCTCGTTCGAAACGGCGAGGTGCTGCTGGAAAAGCGTCCGCCCTCGGGCATCTGGGGCGGGCTGTGGAGCCTGCCGGAGCTCGCCGCCAGCGACAAGGTGCGCACGCACTGCCGCACGCACTACGGCTGCAGCATCGCCGCGCCGCAGCCGCTCGCGCCGCTCGCGCACGGCTTTACCCACTTCAAGCTGCAAATCCAGCCGCTCCTGTGCCGGGTCGAGAAGCTCGTCCCAGCCGCGCGCGAGGCGGGCCAGATGTGGCTGACCTTGGAAGAGGCGCACGGCGCGGCGATACCCGTGCCGGTGCGCAAGCTCATCGAGCGCCTGCTCGCCTGAAGTCAGCGCGATAAAGGGTTCGATTTAATTTGCACAAACCACAAAACCCTACCCGCCCGCGATCTTCGTGATCAGGATTACATCGCTATCCCGGGCGATCGGCTGCAGCAAGGCGTCCTGATAAATTTCGCCGTCGATCGCGACGGCGAGACCCGCTTCCAGGTGCGCTCGCAGTTCCGGATAGCGCTTGCCCAGCGCCTGAAACAGCTGGCGCACGTTGGCGACCTCGAGTTCCAGCTCCAGCACGCCGTTGGTGTACGGCGCCAGGTTGCTTGCGAGCGCGATCCTGGCCACGGCCTCAGCCTTTTGCGGCCGCCGCGTCGTCGATCGCCTTTAACACTCGCGGCGGCGAGAACGGCTGCTGGCACAGGCGCAGACCGATCGCATTCTCGATCGCGTTGGCTATGGCAGCCATCGGCGAAATGATCGGAACCTCGCCGCAACCGCGCACCCCATAGGGATGGTTGGGATTGGGCACCTCGACGATGACGGTGTCGATGAAGGGCAGGTCCGATGCGACCGGGATGCGATAGTCGAGGAAGCCGGGATTCTGCAAAACGCCATCTTCACCGTACACATATTCCTCGTTCAGCGCCCAGCCTATGCCCTGCACGGCGCCACCCTGAAGCTGGCCTTCGACGTAGGCCGGATGGATGGCCTTGCCTACGTCCTGCACCACCGTGTAGCGCAGGATCTTTACCAAACCCGTCTGCTTGTCCACCTCGACATCGACGATATGCGCGCCGAAGCCGGGTCCGGCGCCCTGCGCATTGATTTCCGCATGGCCGGCGATGGTGCCGCCGGTCTTGCCGGCCATTTTCGCGATCTCGGCCAGGGACATGGGCACGAACTGCGCGACATCGCCGCCGGCCGGCCGGGCCTGGCCATCTTTCCACACCACCGTTTCGAGCGGAACCTCGCGTATTTTTGCAGCGCGCTGGCGCAGCCTCTCGATCAGTTGCCGGCTCGCGATCACGCAGGCCATGCCGCTGGCGAAGGTGCTGCGACTGCCCGCCGTGAGGAAGTTGAAGCCGAGCGTGGACGTATCGCCGATGATCGGCCTGACGCTCTCGTAATCGATGCCGAGCTCCTCGGCTACCATCATCGCCATCGCGGCACGCGAGCCGCCGGCGACATCGATGGTCCCGAGCATCAGCGTCAGGGTTCCATCCTCCTGCAGATTAAGCGAGCAGGTGGTTTCGTTGCCGATATTGAACCAGAAGCCGGTGGCGATCCCGCGGCCCTGGTTCGCGCCCAGCGGCGCGCTGTAGTGCGGATGCGCCCGCGCCTGCTCCAGCGTCTGGATATACCCGATCGGCCCGAGCTTCGGGCCGTAATAGGTCTGGGTGCCTTCTTTCGCAGCGTTCTTGAGCCGGAATTCGATCGGGTCGATGCCGAGTTTCTTCGCCATCTCGTCGATCACGCTCTCAACGCCGAACACCGCAATCGGTGCGCCCGGCGCGCGATAGGCGGCGACTTTCGGGCGGTTCACGGTGACGTCGTTGCCGACGACGCGCACGTTCGCGAGATCGTAGCGGGTGAAGGCGCACATCGAGGCTTGCGGCACGGGCGAGCCGGGAAACGCGCCGGCCTGGAAGTTCAGCTCCGCCTCTGCCGCGGTGATCTTACCGTCCCTGGTGCAGCCAATCCTGACCTTGACGTTGGCCCCGGAAGTAGGGCCGGTGGCGCGGAATACCTCCTCGCGCGTCATCACCATTTTTACCGGGCGGTGGGACATGCGCGACAGCGCGATCGCCAGCGCCTCGTTATAGATGTTGTTCTTGCCGCCGAACCCGCCGCCGATCTCGGTTGGCATCACGCGGATCTTCGACACGTCCATCTGCAGCACCTTGGCGCACTGGGCGCGGAAAACGAAGTGCCCCTGGGTCGAAGTCCACAGCTCTGCCTGGCCATCCTCGCTATAGCTCGCGAGGCAAGCCTGCGGCTCGATATAGCCTTGGTGCACCGGTTTGGTATTGAACTCGCGCTCGACGATCAGATCGGCCTCGTTGAAACCTGCCTCGACGTCCCCGCGCACGTACTCCACGCGCTTGGCCACGTTGGAGGGGCGATCCGGCTTCGGCTTGACCCCTAGCGTGTACTGGTTTTCGTGCAACAGCGGGGCGCCCGGTCGCATCGCCTCGACCACGTCGATCACGTGAGGCAGGACCTCGTATTCGACCTTGATCAGCGCCAGCGCCGCACGCGCCACCGACTCACTCACCGCCGCGACCGCCGCCAGCGGATGGCCGTCGTAGAGCACCTTCTCGCGCGCCATCATATTGCGCGTGACATCGCGGAAATTGATCATCAATTCGCCCACCGCCGCGTACTCATCCGGCATCTCGGCGAAATCGTCGCGCGTGACCACCGCCTTCACCCCCGGCAAAGCCAGCGCGGCCGAGGTGTCGATGGACTTGATGCGCGCGTGCGCATGCGGACTGCGCAGAACCTTGCCGATCAGCTGTCCGGGCAGATCGTAGTCAGCGCCGAAACGGGCGCGGCCGGTCACCTTGTCGACACCGTCGGGCCGCAGCGGCCGCGTGCCGACGATCTTCAGCTTCTTTTCCTGGTACTTGAGCATGGTCGACATGGTCAGCCTCCCCGCATTTCGCGCGCGGCATCGAGCACCGCCTCGACGATCTTGTGATAGCCGGTGCAGCGGCACAGATTGCCGGCCAGCCAGTAGCGCACTTCGCCCTCCGTCGGATTCGGGTTGCGCTCCAGCAGCGAGCGCGCCGCGATCAGAAATCCGGGCGTGCAGATGCCGCATTGCAACGCCGCGTGCTCGATAAATTTACGCTGCAAGGGATGCAGGGTTTCGCCGGCGGCCATGCCTTCTATCGTTTGTATCGATTTGCCTTCGGCTTCAACCGCCAGCATCAGGCACGAGCACACCAGGAGCCCTTCGACGATGACGCTGCAGGCGCCGCAGTCGCCGGTGCCGCAGCCTTCCTTGGTGCCGGTGAGCCGCAGTTCGTCGCGCAGTGCCTCCAGCAGGGTCTGGCCCGTTTCACAAAGAAATTCGACGCCGTCTCCATTGACCGTCGCGCTCACATGATGTCGTGCCATCAGCTCGGCCTCCTCGCCCGTTCTGTCGCAATCTCCGCCGCGCGCTGCGCCATCACGGCGGCCACCTTGATGCGGAATTCCTTGGTGCCGCGCTTGTCGTCGATCGGCCGGCAGGCCGCGCTGGCGGCTGCGGCCAAACATTTGAGCGCCGCCTCATCGACCCGCGTGCCGATCAATGCGGCCGCGGCCTCGGGCACCAGCAAAGCGCGTTCGGCCACCGCGCCCAGACTGACCCGAGCGCGGCTGCATACGCCCTTGTCGTCCAGCGTCAGATTGACCGCGGCGCCGACGACCGCGATGTCCATCTCGGTGCGCGGCGTAAAGCGCAGATAGGCATCGCCCGAATGCGGCGCCCGCAGCGGCAGCAGGAACGAGGCGACGAGCTCGCCGCTGGCCAGAGAAGTCTTGCCCGGGCCCGTGGCAAAATCCTCGACCAGCGCCTCGCGCCTGCCTTTGGGGCCGGCGATGCAGGCAACGGCGCCGGCTGCGATCAAGGCGGGGACGCTGTCTGCCGCGGGCGAGGCATTGCACAGATTTCCGCCCATGGTGGCGCGCCCCTTCACCTGGATCGAGCCGATCAGCCTGACCCCGTCGACGATGCCCGGCCAGCCTCGCGCGAACGCCTCGTTCTCGATCAGCTCCATGCAGGTAACGGCCGCGCCGATGCGGTAGCCGCCCGCCTCGGCGACTATCGACCTCATCTCGGGTATGGCCTTGATGTCGACCAGCAGCTCGGGTTCGGCACGGCCCGAACGCATCTGGATCAGCAGGTCCGTGCCACCCGCCAGCACCCTCGCCCGGCCATTCGCGCCGGAGAGCAGCGCGATCGCCTGCTCCAGCGTCTTTGGCGCTTCGTAGCGCATTTCGTTTGTCTCCCTTTTCCTAAACCGGCCTAGCCGGTACCAAACAGGCTCGCTCGCTTATGCATCCCTCGTCTCCCGATTTTGGCAAAATCGGGAGACCTATAAAAACCCAAAAGAATCGAGATTCTTCGCCAATTATGTCAACGCTTGATTCGTACGTGACCAATTATCGTACAGCAACTTGCCCTGACATCGGCGATATTGTCACACATGAATATGCTTTTGATGGCACTGCCTCAGGTCATGCGCTTGGAGCAACGCCCGTTACGCCGCCGATTTCTCAGGCAAACAAGGCGTCGAAGCCATCGAACGGCTCGAAACGTTCGTTGCGGTAGACGAGAAACGAAGGTCCCGGGAGCGCGCGCTCGACCACCGGGTGCCGCGCGTCGCCCGGAAACGCGATGGCGCGCCCTTGCTCGTGCGTGAATGGTTCGGGCTGGATCACCGGCGGCCGGCGACCGCGTGCAGCGGCGAGCACATCGGCCAGATGCGGGTGGCGTGCAAGAGCGGCCATACTCATGATTTGCGCCGGCGCCAAGTTGATCTCCCCGGTCCAGTATTGCTCGAGCACGACGCGTGGACGCAGCCAGAAACTCCCGGTGGTTTCGTGACTGTCGTGCCGCGCCTCCTGGTCGTTCGGCACCGCCGCCAGGAAAAAGCGCGCGTCGAAACGCTTGTTGATCATCGCCGGCACGCGTGGCGTGATCCAGCGCGACCAAGGAACGACGTTACTCCAATCGAGCCGCAGTCCGAGCCGCGCGAGGATGTCGCCGAAGTAAAGGCCTTCGCGCGCACCCGTTTTGGCAACGTCCACGTGCCGCGCGCCAGCCCCCTCGGCCAGCAGTACGCCCGCCTCCTCGAATGTCTCACGGCAGGCGGCAACGAAGAGCCCGGCCGCCGTCGATGTATCGAGTTCCGGCTCGCCCAGCGCGGCATGCAGACCTTCGAGCGGCGCGCTCAGCTGTTGCAGCACATCCGGATCGGCGTCGGCCCGATCCACCTTGCCCCCCGGAAAAACGTAGGCTCCACCGAACACGTCCGAAAGTCCGTGGCGCTTGACCATGAATACTTCCATGCCGTCGGCCGCGTCGCGCAACAGCACCACAGTTGCGGCCGCACGTGGTGGCATCGCTACCGGTTGATCATTGAATTCCACTTTTATCCTCAGGCCCTTCAGCGCGATGAAGAAACAACGAAAACACGGGTACTGTCAAATTAACACCGATATAACCCCAGTGCGTTGATTAGAACTCGAACCCCGTCTGCGCGCCACAATCTTCAACTTTATTTTGCTGTAACCGGCTTGTCGCTTAGCCGAACGGCCTACCCTTGCGACCTCGACCAGGCCGATCTCGGTGATGCGCTCATGCGTCGCAGTCATGCCGGTGGTCTCGAGGTCGAGGAAGATCAGCGATTGGGGGAGCATGGGCACGGCGGTTCGGGTCAGGGGTGCGATGTTACAAAACAATTCAATCAACCCCATTATTCTCTGGCGTCTATTGAACTTTCCGTAACAAGTGACAAACCTGATTCGATAGTGTCATTCCGAGGGCAAAGCCCGAGGAATCTGCTTTTGGATGGGAAAACAGCAGATTCCTCGCGAAGTTTATCCCCGCAGGGGGACTCGGAATGACAATAGCTTGACCAACGGTGTCGCATATTTCGGAAAGATCAATAATTATGCGGAGCGATCAATTGGTAACCGCAACGCCGCCCATTTCGAGCAGCAGCACCGCCTCTCCATCCTTCGGCGCCGGTCCGAGGCGATGCCGCAGGGGACGCCCGGTGGCCAGCGGATCGTCGGCAGAAAACAGGACGTCGGCGACGGCACCATTCCCCGGCACGCGCAGGTCCTTGTTCTCCCAGTCGGCGTGATAGCAGAAAATGACCAGGGTTTCGGCGTTTGGAAGCGCGGCGCAGCGCACCAGGGTCCGGTCCTGCATGATATCGAGGACGCCGCGAATGCCCTGCTCCGGTTCCGCCGCGAAAGCAAATTCCACGTAGGTCGCGCCGCAGGCCGGCGCGGCATCGATCCAGAGGATCTCGCCGTCATCTTCCACCGTCGGCCGGGACAGGTAGTCGGTCGGAAACGCGATCCAGGCCACGCGCGAGGCCCTGCCGCTGCCGCGCGGAGGGGTGGCGGCGCGGCGCCACCTGAAGCCGGCGCGATCGCGCAGCGCTGCCGGCGCAGCGTCGGCGCCGGTGTGCGCGCTGCGGCACAGGCCGGATTTGTTGAAGCTGTATTCCTCGACGCCCGCGATCGAACTCGTGCCCAGCTGAAAATTGCCCAGGCGCGTGGTCGACGCGCGCCAGATATCCGACACATAGCCATCAGAGCGTTTGACGCCAAAGCTTAGATCGAGCAGAACGTTGGACATGGCCGCTGACGAATTATCGATCCATTTTCCGAAAAAGCAAAACCCGGCCTCGCACTTATGCATGCGCTTGCGGCCTAGTCTTCGAATTTCAGCGCGCCCGGGAAGCCGATGGCGGCGTCACCTCCCGCAAGGCCGTGCACGCCCGCACCGAGCAGGCGTATCGGCCGGCGCCCGGCTTCGGTACGCTCGAGCAGCGTCAGGGCGCGCGCCGCGATCTCGCCCGCGTCGCGCGTGGGCGTCGCGACGGTGTGGCTGCGCGTGACGGTGGTGAAATCGGCGTAGCGCACCTTGATGGTCACCGTGCGCGCGAGCAACTCCTTGCGCGCCAGCCATTCTGCAGTCTGGCGCGCCATGCGCTCGATCTCTGCGCGAATCGCGTCGAGATCGAGGAGATCTTCGTTGTAAGTGTTCTCGCTGCTCGACGATTTGTAGGGCCGGTCCGGCACCACCGGCCGGGGATCGTCGCCCAAGGCCAGGCGCCGCAGGACGTCTGCCAGGCTGCCGACCGCGCGCCGCAGCAAATCGGGATCGGCCGTGCGCACCTCAACCAGGCGCTCGATGCCGATTTTGCGCAGCTTCCCCGCCGTTACCGGCCCGACGCCCCACAGCGCGTCTACAGGTAGTTGCTGCAGGAAAGCCTCGACCCGGCCGGGCGATATCACCGTCAGCCCGTCGGGCTTGCGCCATCCGGACGCGATCTTGGCGAGGAACTTATTGGGCGCGACGCCTGCCGACGCCGTCAGCTGGAGTTCCTCGCGGATGCGCTGTTTCAGCCGCTTTGCCACCGGCGTGGCCAGCGGCTCGCCCCAGCGGTTGACGGTGACGTCGAGATAGGCCTCGTCCAGCGACAGCGGTTCGACCAGTGGCGTGCACGAGCGGAAGATTTCCAGAATGCGCCGCGAGGCGGCGCGGTAGCGCTGGAAATCGGGCCGGACGATGACGAGGTGCGGACACAGGCGCACCGCGCGTGCCATGGGCATCGCCGAGCGCACCCCGAACGCCCGCGCTTCGTAGCTGGATGCCGCCACCACTCCGCGCGAGCCGGGCTGGCCGCCGACGGCTACCGGCTTGCCGCGCAACGACGGGTCGTCGCGCTGCTCGACCGACGCATAGAATGCGTCCATGTCCACGTGGATGATGCGGCGGACGCCGGCTGTCACTAAAATGGGCCTGTGATTAAATGCGGTGCGGGCATTGTTCTCTCCCGCTCGATCGCGGTCAATGCCTGGAGTGCGGCCGTGGGAGATCGCGAACGATGAAATTCGCGAGCAAGCTCGCACCAGGGCGCCGCTCCCACAATGACAATGAGGCCTTACGCAGCAGCTTGGGTGCGCGAGGCGCGCTTGCGGTCGTGCTCTTTCAGGTCGCGCTTGCGCAGGCGGATGCTCTTCGGAGTGATTTCGACGAGTTCGTCGTCGGCGATGAATTCCACCGCTTTTTCCAGCGTAAGGTCGATCGCCGGCTCCAGACGCACCGCCTCATCCGTGCCGGAAGCGCGCACGTTGGTCAGCTGCTTGCCCTTGATCGGATTGACCACCAGGTCGTTGTCGCGCGAGTGGATGCCGATGATCATGCCTTCGTACAGGACTTCGCCGGGGGAGACGAACATGCGGCCGCGTTCCTGCAGCTTCCACAGCGCGTAGGCCACGGCAGCCCCGTCCTCCCGGCTGATCAGCACGCCGTTGCGGCGCTCGTCCATGTCGCCCTTGACCGGGCCGTAGTCGTCGAAAATGTGGCTGGCGAGTCCGGTGCCGCGCGTCAGCGTCAGGAACTGGCCCTGAAAACCGATCAGCCCGCGCGCCGGAATGCGGTATTCCAGGCGCACGCGGCCGCGGCCATCGGACACCATGTCCTGCATGTCGCCTTTGCGCCGGCCCAGCTCTTCCATCACCGCGCCTTGGTGGCCGTCTTCGACATCGACGGTCAGCAGTTCGTACGGTTCCTGCTTCTCGCCGTCGATTTCCTTCATTACCACGCGGGGTCGGCCGACGCCCATCTCGTAGCCTTCGCGGCGCATGTTTTCGAGCAAGATGGTCAGGTGCAGCTCGCCCCGCCCGGAGACGATGAAAGTATCGGAATCCTGGGTGAACTCGACCTTGAGCGCGACGTTGCTCTTGACCTCGCGCTCGAGGCGCTCGCGGATCTGGCGGCTGGTGACGAACTTGCCTTCGCGGCCGGCGAGCGGCGAGTTGTTGACCATGAAGTTCATCGTCAGCGTCGGTTCGTCCACTTTCAGCAGCGGCAGCGCATCGGGCTGCTCGGGGGCGCAGATGGTCGTGCCGATGCCGATTTCCTCGATGCCGTTGACCAGCACAATATCGCCGGCCACCGCTTCCTCCGACACCACCCGTTCCAGACCCTCGAAGGTCAGCACCTGGTTGATGCGCGCCTTGATCCGTTGCGAATCCGGGCCGTTCATCACGACCACGTCCTGCAGCGGCTTGATGCGGCCGCGCGAAATGCGGCCGATGCCGATCTTGCCGACGTAGCTCGAGTAGTCGATCGAGCAGAACTGCAATTGCAGCGGGCCGTCCGGGTCGTCATTGCGCACCGGCACGTGCTTGAGGATGGCGTCGAACAGCGGCCGCATGCTGAAAGCCTTGTCATCCTTCAGGTCATCGATCGAACTCGGCGCATCCTTCATGTCGGCCACCGCCCATCCATGCAGCGCCGAGGCGTAGATCACCGGGAAATCGAGTTGGGCCTCGGTCGCGCCAAGCTTGTCGAACAGCTCGAAGGTGTGGTTCACGACCCAGTCCGGCCGCGCGCTGGGGCGGTCGACCTTGTTGACCACGACGATGGGCTTCAGGCCCAACGCCAGCGCCTTGCGCGTGACAAAGCGCGTCTGCGGCATCGGCCCCTCGACCGCGTCGACCAGGAGCAGCACGCTGTCCACCATCGACAGCACGCGTTCGACCTCGCCGCCGAAGTCGGCGTGACCCGGGGTGTCGACGATGTTGATGTGGGTGCCTGCGTAAGTGACGGCGCAGTTCTTGGCTAGAATGGTGATGCCGCGCTCGCGCTCGAGGTCGTTCGAGTCCATCACCCGCTCCTGCACATGCTGGTAGGCGGCGAAGGTCCCCGACTGCCGCAGCAGCTTATCGACCAGAGTGGTCTTACCGTGGTCGACGTGGGCGATGATGGCGATGTTGCGGATTGGGCGGGTCATGGGGAAGCAGTCTAAAGAGAATCGCAGGTCGTGTCGCGAACCGGCACAAAAAGCAAACAACCGCTTGCTCCACCTGATCTTGCTCGAACCTAGGTTGAAATACCTGGACCCAAGATTACCTGAGGCTTACCCGCGAGCGGCTTTGGAAGGCCAGAAAATTCAATATGTTAGCACGTTTCTCGCGGATTGGGCCGGTTTTCCGACTTGCTTGTATAATCCGCCATGTTCGCGGCATCGCAGTCGTGATATTTATCTCATAAAAACATTGAGTTATATATGACTACCCGGTCTGGTCCCGCTGTCGCCGGCTTCAGCTGTATGCCCTGGCGCCTGCCTCAGGCACTATGACGGAAAGCGACGCTGCGTTGCTGGACGAGTTCTGCGACCATCTCTGGCTCGAGGATGGCCTGTCCAAAAACACGCTCGAAGCGTACCGGCGCGATCTCACCCTGTTCGGCGACTGGCTGGCGCGCGAGCGGGCGCGCACGCTGCTCGATACGCGCGAGGAGGACCTGTCGGCGTATTTCGCCTTCCGCTACATCCAGGCCAGGCTGCGCGCAAGCTCGCAGGCCCGGCTGCATTCGAGCCTCAAGCGCTTTTTTCAGTTCGCTTTGCGCGAGAACAAGGTCGCTGCGGATCCGACGCTCAAGCTCGACACGCCGAAAAAACCGCAGCGTTTTCCCAAGTCGCTCACCGAAGCGGACGTGGAAGCGCTGCTCGCGGCGCCGGATGTGGAATCTGCCCTGGGCCTGCGCGACCGCGCCATGCTGGAGATGCTCTACGCCACGGGGCTGCGCGTGTCCGAACTGGTGGCGCTGAAACTGATCGAGATCAGCCAGGACATGGGCGTGGTGCGCGTGTTCGGCAAGGGCGACAAGGAGCGCATGGTGCCGATGGGCGAGGAAGCATCGGACTGGCTCACGCGCTACCTGAAACACGGGCGGCCGCAACTGATCGCGCGCGCGCAGTCCGACGCGGCGTTCGTCACCGCGCGCGGAGCGGCGATGACGCGCCAGGCCTTCTGGTATCTGGTCAAAAAGCATGCGCGCGCGGCGGTACCGGGCAAGCCCATGTCGCCGCACACGCTGCGCCATGCCTTTGCCACCCACCTCTTGAACCACGGCGCCGACCTGCGCGTGGTGCAGATGCTGCTCGGCCATGCCGATATCTCGACCACGCAGATCTATACGCACGTCGCGCGCGAGCGCCTGAAGCTGCTGCACCAAAAGCACCATCCTCGCGGATAAATAAAAGCAGATTCTTCGCGAAGTTTATCCCCGCAGGGGGACTCAGAATGACAAAATTGGGATTATTCGAGATGAATTTCGCTGACAATTACAAGATTGGGATTATTCGAGATTAACTACTTTTTCCTGTTTCTCTCGATCACCACGCCGACGCGCCGCGCGTTGCGCTGGGCGCCGATCTTGGCGATGCTGACGCGCACCCACGGAGCATGGAATTCCCTGAGTATGATTTGCGCCACATGCTCGGCCAGGTTTTCCACCAGGCCATAGTGCTGCTCGACCAGGGCGGCGCGGATGCGTTCGATCACCACGGCGTAATCGATCGTATCGGCGACCTTGCCGCTGGTGAACACGCGCTCGTCGGGCAGCGCGATGTCCAGATCCAGTTCGAGCGTCTGAGTAATGGCCTTTTCGCGCTTGTAGATGCCGATGCGCGCGTCCAGCCTGATTTCGCGTAGAAAAATAATGTCCATGTCGGGGAAGGTGGGATTGGGGGCTAGGGCGGGACTCGGATCCCGCGTAAAATGAGCAGCACATTCTAACAGGCCGTTTCAGAGTTACCGAAACGGCCCCTGAATTAGAGGAGCATGAGCGGAGGTATCCCGTCATTTTGTAACGGGCTTTAAGGCAAGATGGCAACCATAATATTCGTAGTTGCGGCTTATCTCATCGGCTCGCTTTCGTTCGCCGTGATCGTGAGCCGGATGTTCGGATTGCCCGACCCGCACGGCTATGGCTCGGGCAATCCGGGCGCAACCAACGTGCTGCGCACGGGTAAAAGGCTGGCCGCCGCGCTGACGCTCGCGGGCGACACCGGAAAAGGCGCGCTGGCGGTGATCCTGGCCAGGTTTTTCGCCGCGGACTATGGCGTGGACATGACCGGCATCGCGCTGGTCGCGCTGGCGGTGTTCCTCGGCCATCTCTACCCGGTGTTTTTCCGCTTCAAGGGCGGCAAGGGCGTGGCGACCGCGCTCGGCATCCTGTGCGCAATCGACCTTTGGCTTGGCCTGGCGACACTTGCGAGCTGGCTCGTGATCATGCTGTTCTTTCGCCTGGTCTCGCTCGCCTCGATCATCGCCGCCGTGTTGGCGCCGTTCTACACGGCTTGGCTGTTCGGCACGGCGAGCCCGCTCCTGCCGGCCGCGCTGGCGATCGCGGCGCTGCTGATCTACAGGCACAAGGAGAACATCCGGCGCCTGCTCGCGGGCCAGGAAAGCCGTATCGGCGCGAAAAAGCCGGGTTCGGCGTGAATTCGACTCCGTTGGTCGCCGCGCTTCTGGGCTTCGGTCTGACGCTGGGCCTGATCCGCTTCCTCGCCCCCCGCGCGAAACGCTATGGGCTGGTGGACGTTCCCGGCGCGGGACGCAAGGATCACGGCGACACCACGCCCGCCGTGGGCGGCGTGGCGATCGTGTTCGGGCTGGCATTGACCGCGCTGCTGGCGCAATTTGCCGGCCAGGTACACCCGGCTTTCTGGGCGGGCCTTTTCCTTATCGCGGTCACCGGCACGGCGGACGACATGTTCGACCTGCAACCCACCATCAAATTCGCGGCGCAGATTGCGGCTGCGCTGCTGATGATTCACTGGGGCGGGCTGTATTTGCATTCCCTCGGCGATCTGGTGAGCGACAAGCCCCTGATGCTGGGCCGGTTCGCCGTGCCGCTCACCGTGTTTGCCGTGATCGGCGTGGTCAATGCGGTCAACCTCTGCGACGGCGCCGATGGCCTTGCCGGCGGGCTGGTTTTCATCGCGGTGTTCTGGATCGCCCTGATGAGCGCGGTTTCCGCGAATACGGGCACGCTTGCGCTGTCGCTCGGATTATTGGGCTGCATCGCGGCTTTCCAGGTGTTCAATCTGCGCTTTCCCTGGCGCAGTCGTGCCGTAATATTCCTTGGCGATGCCGGCAGCCTGTCGCTCGGATTCGTGCTAGCGTGGCTCACGGTGGATGCGGCGCAGTCGCGGACGCCATTGTTCCCGCCGGTCACGGCGATCTGGTTGGTGGCGATCCCCATCAGCGACACCATAGTCTGCATGAGCCGGCGGCTGGCCAAAGGGCAGAATCCGTTCCGCGCCGATCGCACCCATCTGCACCATATCCTGATCGATCTCGGCATGCCGGTGGGGCGTGCGGTCGCGCTGATCCTTCTGCTCGCGTTCGTGCTCGCCGGCACGGGCGTTGCGGGCTGGGCGCTGGGCGTGCCGGAGCACCTCATGTTCTACACCGCGATGGCGGTGTTTGCGCTCTACATCTTCCTGGTGCAGTACGGCCTGCGGCGCGTCGCAGCGGGCCGCGCAACAGCTGCCGGCGTACACAAAATTTGACAATTGCCTACCCTGTGCAGTAAGCGTGCGGAATATGCCGTAGACTAATATTGTTCGCTGTCCGTATTGTTCCCGGGCCGCAAGAAGCAAAGATAAGAATCAAAGCGTAATGCCAAAACGCAGACACATGAACTCTTCGCCGCTATTTGCCATGGCCAGCACGGTCGCGCTGGCGTCGGCGGCCTTGGCGCAACAGCCGGGACAGGCCTTGCCCGCTGAACTAACACAATACACCGCGACCGGCGCGGCGGCATCCCAAAGCGGCGCGCCGCAGCCGGGCGCGATCACTCTGAGACTGATGGATGTGCTCGTCACGGTCCATCCCTCGGTGAGGGTGGACGTGCAGCACAACGACAATATTTACAGCACCCCGAACAACAAGACCGGCGACCGGATCCTGGTGCTGACCCCGGCGCTGCGCCTCGAGGCCAGGCAAAAGGGAAACACCTTCAGCTTGCGCATGAGCTCGACCATAGGCCAGTATCAAAACAATAAAGCGGACAACTATACCAACACCAACCTCAACGGCCTGGCCGATTTCGATCTGGGCACGCGCGTGCGCGCCCGTCTGGAGGCGGATTATATCGATGGCGTGGACCCGCGCGGCTCGACCAACAACCCGCTTTCGGCCACGCCCGATCATTACCGCCAGACCCGTGGCCAAGGCATCTTTTCCTATGGCGCCCAAGGCGCCCGCGGGCGCCTTGACCTCGAACTGGGGCAGTTGCGGCGCGAGTACTTGAACAACCGCGCGATCACCGCAGCCAACGACCGCACGGTCGACAACATCGGGGCCACCTTCTATTGGCGCGTCGGCCCCAAGACCTCGCTTCTGTTCCAGGGCAAGCACAGCAAGATGGACTACGCGCTCTCCACCTCCACCCTGGGCAGCATTGAAAACGCACTCCTGGCGGGGGCGACCTGGGAGGCGACCGCGAAGACCAGCGGCACGTTCAGGTTCGGCATGGTGAAAAAGGATTTCGACGATTCCGCGCGAGGCAGCTCCAGCGCAATCAGCTGGAGCGGGGAGCTGCGCTGGAACCCCCGCACCTATTCGCATGTCGATTTGAGCCTCAACAGGGCCCCGGCCGAAACCACCGGCGGGGCGGGCGATTTCATCGACAGAACCTCCACCGGAGCGCGCTGGACGCACGATTGGAGCAGCCGGCTCACCACCGAGGCCTCAACTTCCTTCGCGACCGACGCCTACCAAGGCGTGGCCCGAACCGACAATACGCAGAACTACGGGGTCAGGGCGAGCTACAAAATGCGCCGCTGGCTGAGTTTCGGCGGCGACTACGCGCACACCGTCCGCAGTTCCGACGACAGCAATTTTGACTATAAGCGCAACGTGTTCATGCTGTTTCTCAATGCGGCCCTCTGATAAAATCAACGGTCCGTCAGATCCAATGCTAGTACTGCGAATCACTAATTTCGGAACATTGTTCGCATCTGTCGTGATGTTGCAAAATTAACGTGTGTCGATACTAGTCTGCATGTACGGAGTGTGAGTTCTTATGGCGCGTCCCGGCCGCTACATTCTTCTTGTCTGCTTTTGTCTGTTCGGCGCAATCGCCTGCGCGCAGGCGCCGGCGGTCTCCAGTGCGGCCGCGGATGCGCCCGCGCAGTCGGATACCAACACGACTTCCAAGATCGACACGCTTTCCAGATATCGGTTGTCGACCGGCGACGTGATCAGCATTAGCGTCTATGGCGAAGACGATATGACAAGGGGAAAGATACGCCTCACCGACGCGGGCACCATCTCCTACCCGGTGCTGGGCGAAATCCAGGTTCGCGGCAAGACCGTCGGAGAGCTGGAAAAATTCCTCACCGACGGATTGCGCGGGCGCTATCTGGTCAATCCGCGCGTGGCGGTGACCATCGACGAGTATCGGCCGTATTTCATCAACGGGCAGGTCTCCAATAACGGCAGCTTTCCCTACCAGCCGGGGTTGACGGTGCGCAAGGCCGTCTCGGTCGCCGGAGGCTTCAAGGAGCGGGCCTCGTTGAGCAAGATCACCATCGTGCGCGACGGCGACGCCACCAACACCCCAGTCAAGGCCGACCTCAATGCGCAGGTTCATCCCGGCGACATCATCACCGTTGGAGAAAGCTTCTTCTAGGGCCGAAGCTTTCTCGTCAGCGGTGTACGCGGTTGTTATCATTGAGTGACTGGCGATGAAAATGCGTCTAGCGGTGCTCGCTTTTGCGGCCGCGGCAACGGCCCTGGCCCCCGCCGGCCACGCCAGCGGCAAGCAATTCGACCTCGCCTACCGGGCTGACCAGCGGTCATTCCGAATGCCTGAGGCGGCAGCAGGCCCGCAGCTCCCGCGCCTGATCGAGGAATACGAGCCGCGACCGGAGCCGCCGCCTGCCGCCGAAGAATCGACACCGTCGTCGCGGAAATCCTACCTCTACGTTTGGGACCGCGTGCGCGCCGGATTTTCCCTGCCCGAGCTCGAGAACCGGCTGGTATCGCACTGGCAAGCCTACTATCTCAATCGCCCGCAACTCCTGCAGGCGATGTTCGAGCGCAGCCGGCGCTACGTCTATCACGTGGTGGAGGAGATAGACAAGCGCGGCATGCCGACCGAACTCGCTTTTCTGCCTATGGTCGAGAGTGGCTACAATCCGATGGCACTTTCTTCCGCGCAAGCCTCTGGCCTGTGGCAGTTCGTTCCTTCCACGGGGAAGGAACGAAAATTGGAGCAAGGCCTCGTATACGACGGCCGCCGCGATGTCATCGCTTCGACCGCTGCGGCTCTCGGTTACCTGCAATCCCTGTTCGAGCAGTTTGGCGACTGGCAACTCGCGCTCGCCGCATACAACTGGGGCGAGGGGGCAGTGGGAAAAGCGATCGCGCGCAACAAGGCCAAGGGCTTGCCGACCGGCTACCAGGCGCTCGTCCTGCCGGAAGAAACCCGCAACTACCTCCCGAAGCTGCAGGCGCTGAAGAACATCGTCGCCAATCCGGGCGCCTTGCGCATCGAAATCGAGCGGGTGCCGAACAAGCCTTACTTTGCCACGATCGCCAGCGACCGTTATATCGACGTCGATGTTGCGGCCAGGTTAGCGGACGTTGCACTGGAAGAGTTCCTCGCCCTTAATCCGTCACACAATTTGAATTTGATCTCCAAAAGCCCGCGCACGCAAATCGTGCTTCCAGTGGAAAAGCTCGAATCGTTTATTCGCAACCTGGACAATTATAAAGAGCCGCCAAAACCAGAGAAAGCCGTCAATAGCAAAGCGTCATCGAAGACGAAGGCGCGCACGACGTACCTGGTCAAGAGCGGCGACACGCTTGCCACTATTGCGTCAAAGCTCGAGCTGACAGAGAGCCAGTTGAAGGCGTGGAACCCTACAGCCGAAAGCGGCATCCGGGTGGGGCAGAAACTGCGTGTTCAGCCGAACTAACATGACAGGGTTCGCGGCAATTCGCACAACTCCACGCTCCCTCTGTGGGAGATGGTATGGACGTTCCCCGTTCATCCTCGCGCTGCTTATCGCGCTTTCCTGCGGAACTGCGTTCGCATCGTCCGAGACGGAAACCGACGCCCTCGCCACACGCGCCGCCAAAGGTGAACCGGCCGCGATCGTCAAGCTGCTCGAGCTCGCGCGCGCGGGCGACGCCGAAGCGCAGCTGAACGTAGGATGGATCTATTACGAGGGGCTGATCGTGCAGCGCAATTTTGCGCTCGCCCTGGACTGGTTCCGCAGCGCCGCGGCGAAAGGCCAAACCCAGGCCATGAACCTGATCGGGCACCTTTATCAGGAAGGCCTCGGCGTGCCCCGGGACTACGACCAGGCGCGCCTGTGGTACCGGCAGGCTGCGGAACAAGGGCTTGCGGCGGCAGCCAACAACCTGGGCTGGCTATACCTCAAGGGCTATGGAACCGGGAAGAGTCCCGGCCTCGCGAAAGAATGGTTCGAGCGCGCTGCAAGCAAGGAACTCCCCGCGGCGCTCTACAACCTCGGCTATATCTATGCAGAGGGGAGTGGCGTCGCGCGCGACCCGGAGCGGGCCCTCGACTGGTACCGCAAAGCGGTAGAGCGCGGATATGTCCCTGCGATGCGCGCCATCGGCTGGCATTACCAGACCGGCCAAGGCATCGCCCGTGACTACACCGAAGCGAAAAACTGGTACGAAAAAGCGGCCGCGCAAGGCGACCTCGAAACCGAGGCCATGGTCGGCCAACTGTTCCAGCAGGGCTATGGCGTACCCCGCAACATCGCCGCCGCGCGCCAGCATTACGAAAAGGCGGCCGCAGGCGGCGATCCCGCCGGGCAGCTATTCCTCGGCTGGCTGTACCAGCATGGCGTGGGCGTGGAGCGGGACTACCGGACCGCGCTCGACTGGTATCGAAAGTCCGCCGAGCAAGGCAATGCGACCGCCCAGAACAACATCGGTTACCTGTACGACGAAGGGCTCGGCGTGGCACGCGACTACAAAGAAGCCTTCGCCTGGTATCTCAAGGCGGCCGAGCAGGAAGAACCAGTGGCCCTGTTCAATGTGGGCTTCATGTACGAAGAAGCGCACGGTGTCGCGCGCAATCTCAATGAAGCGTTCCGCTATTACCAGAAAGCCGCCGATCGCGGCCATCAGGAAGCACAACGCGTTCTCGGGAAGACGGCGCGATAGCGCCGGGCTGGTACGCATGTTGCGCCAGCCGCGGAGTTGGGAGTAGTCTGACGGTACCTTCGAACGCGATCAGTCTGCGAATACCAGCTGCAAAGTGGCTAACGTAGCCGATAGTGTCTTGGGTGTGACCGTTCCCAATCGCCTGGCGAGCCGGCTCTTGTCAAGAGTCCGAACTTGGTCGAGCAGAATCAGCCCCTTCTTGCCCTCGAAGGCCACGGGAATCCGGAATGGGGCTGGCCGGCTTCCCGTCGTCATCGGCGCCACGATCACGGTGCGCAAGTAATCATGCATCTCGGCAGGAGAGATGATCACGCACGGGCGTGTCTTCCGGATCTCACTGCCAATCGTCGGATCGAGCGCCGCGAGCCAGATTTCGCCTCGCTTTACCACGCAAACTCCGAGTCTCCGGCGTTGCCAAATTCCGGCCACACCAGCCTGTCATCGCCGCTTGCCGCGATCGCCTTGCTCGCCTCGGCCCAACCCTCGCGAACGCCCTTACGGGGCTTGCGCAAAACGATCGCATCGCGTTCGATCGACATCTCGGCCTCACTCTCAAGACCCAGCTGTGTCAAAACCGGTTTGGGGATGATCACTCCTTGGGAATTGCCCATTTTCCTGATTGCGATTTTCATGCACGGCCCCTCGTTCATTGCGACGTAATAACAATGTTATAACTTGTAGGCGGATTTGTCCAACGCCAGTCGTGCCCGTATCACGCGCAGCAAGAAGCCCGGGTTGGAGACGAAATTCCTGCGCCAGAGGCGGCGCGGTTCCTGCAGCAGGCGCGGCAACCACTCCAGCCCCATGCGCTGGAACAGCGGGTGCGAACGCTGCACGCGGCCGATGAAAAAATCGAACACAGCGCCCACCGGCCCGATGAAGCGGACGTCGAGCCGGTCCCGGTGCTGCCGCACCCACTTCTCCTGCTTCGGCGCCGTCATGCCGACCCAGAGCACGTCGGGCCTGGCGCTGTTGATGGCATCCACCATCGCCGCGTTTTCCGCGGCAGAGAACGCGTCTCTGAACGGCGGGGAATAGACCCCCGCGACCCGAACCTTGGGATAGTCCTTGCCCATCCGCTCGACAATCCTGGCGAGCGTCTCGGCGGTGGACCCCAGGAAAAACACGCTATAGCCGCCGCGCTCGTTCAACAGGCTGTTCAAGCCCCAGAAAATGTCGCTGCCCGTGATCCGTTGCCGGATGCCCCCGCCCAGGATGCGCGATGCGATCAGCATCCCCACCCCATCCGGAACGGCCAGGTCCGCGTCGTGCAGCGCCGCGGTGAAGGCTGCGTCGCGCCGCGCGGTCTCGATGGAATGCGGATTCAGGCAGGCGAAATATCTGCCCTTGCCATCGGCCGCGCCCTCGACCCAAGTCAGAATCCGGCGCAGGCAGGCGTCCAGCGAAATTGTCGTGACTCGGTAGCCGAGTATGTCCTCGCAGGCGCCGGACGAATCCGGCGCCCCGGGGTCAGCAGGCGTTGGCGGTACAGTCGAACGCGTCATGAGCCTGCCGTCCGGCGCGCGTCCCGCACCCCGATGGCCGCAGCGTAAATTGCCATGAGCGATGCGTAATTCCGCTCGGCGCTGTACTTGTCCTCGAACTCCGCGCGCGCGGCCAGGCCCATGCGCGCGAGCGCGGCGGAGTCACCCCAGAGAGTGCGGGCTGCGCGCAGCAAGTCGCGCGCATCGCCCGGGGGGAAGAGCACGCCCGTCCGTCCGTCCTCGACGATGCACGGAATCGAGCCCAGGCGCGAGCCCGCGACCGGCACCCCCAGCGCAAACGCCTCGCGGATGGCCATCGGAAATCCTTCGTAACACAGCGACGGCAGCACCAGCAGCCGCGCGCGCGCCAGCCGCTCCTGGGTTGCGGCAAATGAAATCTGACCCAAAAGCGCGATCTTCCCACCCAGCCCCGCAGCCGCAATCGAGCGTTCCAGCGCCGCGCGCTCCGGCCCGTCCCCGATCATTTCCAGAGGCGGGGCCGCGGCGCCCCAGAGGCGCCAGGCCTCCACCAGGGAATTCAAACCCTTCTCCGGCCCCAGCCTGCCGACGTACACCACCTTGCCCTCCCGCGCCGGCCAGGGGAGCGGCACCGGCGGCGCGGGATAAAAATGCGGCTTGAGATGCACGCGCTCCGCGGGCAGCCCGGCGGCAACCAGCTTGTCGCGCTGAAACGAAGTCAGCGCAATGAACGCATCGACGTGGCGCCGCCAGGTACCCAGGCCGCGGTGCAGCGCGATCATCGCCGCCAGCGGCAGCGTCGCCAGGCGGCTGCCGCGATAGCAGCCGTAGCGCAGCGCGGGCAGCACACTCCTCCGATCCAGGCATTGCGTGCAGGGCAGGTTATCCCGCAGCGGGATCCCGGCGGCGCAGAAGGTGCGGTAGTTGTGCAGCGTGAGCACGGTGGGGACGCCGAGCCCATGCGCTGCCGAAAATATCGAGGGCGAGATCAGCGGAAACGTGTTGTGCGCATGCACGACGTCCGGCCGCTCGCGCAGGATCCGCCGGCGAAGCGCTCGTGCGCTGAACGGGTTCCACGGCGTCGCCAGCGCGCCTTGCAGCACGCCGGCCGCGCCGCGGCCCCGGATGTCGTCGCTCTTGCGCGTGAACTCGATCACCTGGTGGCCGCGGGCGCGAAGCAAATCCCGCTCGGCTTCGTAGACGGTGTTTTCGCCGCTGGGCGCTTCCAAGCCGTAGAAATTGTGCGCGAGCAGGATCTTCATCTCAGTTGACGCTGACCCGGCCTTTCCACAGCCGGATCGCCAAGTCGGACATCAATCCGGCCGGCATGGAGCGCGGCAGTTGCATCGCCTGCAAGACGCCATCGACGAATCGGTCGAGCGACCACGCGCCGATGATCTGTCTCGATTTCCTGCCCATCTGCGCGAGAGCCTCGGGCGTAGAAGCGCCCGCGCGCAGCATGAGTTCCGTCAATGCGCCCACGTCCTCGGGAGGAAAGCACCATCCGTTCTCGCCCTCCGACACCAGAGTGCGGGCAGCGCCGCAGCCGGTGCTGACTATCACCGGCAGCCCCGCAGCGAGTCCCTCGTTGACCACCAGAGCCCAGGGGTCCGACACGCTCGGCACGACCAGCGCCTTTGCCCGACCATAAAAACGGCACAGCTCATCTCCGAATTGCGGCCCGGCGAAGCGCAGGCCTTCGATATCGGCAGCCATACGCCAGATCGTCTTCAAATAGTCGCCGCCTCCGACCAGGACCAGATCCCAGGGTTTTCCGCCGGCGCGGGCGCGGTAGCGCGCGTAGGCCCCGAGCAGGGTCTCCAAGCCTTTGCGGGGAACGAATCTGCCGACGTAGAGGAAATAGTCGTCCAGCAGCGCTGCGGCCACCTTGATGGGCACGGCCTCAGTACGTGCCCGGTCCGCCCCCTGCGAGAAACGGTCGTTATCGACCACATCCACACCGAAAACGATCTTGTCTTGCGGGAACCCGAGCTTTCTGTAGTATGCCGCGTGCGACTGCGCAGGGATGAACACCCCGTCAATATTGGCGTGAACCAGCCGTTTCACCGCAGTCACCATGGCTCCCCTGCGGTCGGTGTGTTGCCAGGCGTCATCCATCATGAATGTGCGGTTGCCCGACTGGCGGCGATACGCCACGGCGGCCATGCCTTCCGGGAAGGGCGTTGCTGGAGCGAAAACCACATCCGGCTGCGCGCGATTCAAAGCCGCCAGCACCTTGGCGTGAATCTCTGCCGCGCGATCATCGTGGTAGGAAGAATCCGGAAAACAGCAAACGTGATCGAAGTCCGCTTTCGCCACTGCCGGATTAAATCCATACGAAGCGTCCTGGGATGCGACCTCGATCGCCGTCAAACGATACCCCAGTTCGGCGCAGCGCTCGCGTAGACGCCTGATGCGCGCGACGTGATAGGGCAGGAACCGCTGCCAGATAACGGCGATATGCCATTCGGGGATGGCGCGCCGCCCCTCGGCAGGGATAATGTTTTCAATATCGCTTGCCGGAGCCTCACCCCTGGGCCGCGCAATCGGCGGCGCATCCAGCGCATGGACAATCCCGTCGCAAAAACGCTCCGCCATTTGGTCGAGGGTGTAGCGTGAAGACGCCGCATCGCAGCCGCCGACCAGTCGATCGCGCAGGCCCGTGTCATCAAACAGCCCGGCGACCCCTTCGACGAAAGCCGGAATATTGTCCACGGTCACGAGGCCGTTTTTGCCCGGTTCCAGATAGGCGATCTCCGGTGAATGGATGCCACAATCCGTCGTCACCAACGGCAGCCGCATCGCAAAACCGTCCAGAATTCCCAGCCCGACCATGCCCGGGTTGAGCAGCACCTGCCCCAGTGCCATATGCAGCGCCTTATCGCGCCCCTGTCGTGCGCCCACCCACCTGCACCAGGGTCGGGTAGCCGCGAAATCCTGCACCACTTGCCGCAAAGGGCCGTCGCCGATGACCAGCAACTCGAATTCCGGAATCCGTTCGCGCAAACGATCCGCCGCCGCTAGCAGGAACTCGATGCGTTTGTCCCGGTGCAGGCTGCCGATAAATGCCCCGACTTTCTTACCGTGCACGCTTAGCGTTGAACGCAGAGCGTCAACCTCGGCCTGCGGCAGGCTGTCGCGCCACCGCATCAACGCCTGCGTGTCGACGGCGTTGTTCAGACAGGTGATTCGCTCCGCGGGAAACCCGTTCTCGGCCACGCGCTGCGCCGAAAACGCGGTGTACGCAAACCACCAGTGACCGTGTTGAGAAATCCAGGCTTTGAACCTGTCGCGCAAACGATTGCCTGCGTTCGACTGAAAATTCGCCCCGTGCCCCCAAAACGCCAGCCGCGCACGATGCGAGTGCCGCAACAACAACAGAACGTAATTGTTGAACATGCTGTTCTCGTGCGGAAGGATCACCAGGTCTTGCTGCTCTATCAACTCGATCGGTATGCGTTGAAAGGCGGCGTTGGAATCACCCAGCGACAGATAGCGGCACGGAATTGGAATTCCCCATGGCAGGGATCCTTGATCGCTCCGCATTTTCTCCGCGGGGGTCGGTGTGCCGTAGATCACCTGGAGGCGGATGCCCGCAGCCGCGAGTTGCCGATGCAAGCGTTCGAACAGGGGCACTCTGTATTCGGTCAAGCGGCGCTGGACAATGAGGACGCTCTTATGCATGTCCAATACTCACGACCGCCTCGTTACGCACGCGTTACCCTGAAGGTGAGCATGCGCTTCATTGTTTCATAGAAAAGTCGGGCGCTTGGCCCGGGCATCAGGCTTATCAGGAACAGCGCCAGCAATCTGCCGCGCACGCCAGCAAGGCACATGGCCTTTTCAAATTCTGCCCGAGCGCTCCGACTGTCAGCCAGCCGCAAGAATATTACTCCACGCATGCGATGCCAATGGGCGACATAGTCAATAAGGCCCGCGGCCGCCGCCGATCCACGCCGATCAATCAGTTGTGCCAATTCCTCGCCAACACGATCAGGCACTGCCGGGACGCGCCCAGGTCTGCTTGACATCTCCTCAGGTTCCCAAAAGGTCGCCAGCGGCGCGATAGAATAGGCGATCTTGTATTCCACGGCGAGTTTCGCCCAGGTCAACAGGTCCTCGCCCGTTGCAACGCCGACGGGGAAACCCCCGATAGCGCGGATCGCCGCGCCACGTACGGCGATTGCCGAGGACCATAGGGGCGGGTCGGACTGCGAAGCCACCTCGAAATATCCCTGAAGTATGCCTTCCCGGAAGTTTGGCGGTAACCCGCGGAGTACCGCACGCCTGGTACCGGTTTTGGTGTTTGCAATGTAATAGCTCGTGGCAAAAACGGAGCACTCTGGGTACTTCAATGCCAAATCCAATATAGTCATAAGAAAGTTTGGATGCCACTCGTCGTCCGCGTCCAGAAACGCAATCAGCCCGGCGCGCGCCAACTCGATCCCGCGATTGCGGGCCGCGGACACACCCGCATTGGCCTGCAATTCCATTCGAATCCGCGGATCGCGATAGCCGCGAACGATCTTCGGACCCGAATCCGTCGAGCCGTCGTCCACCACGATCAGCTCGAAATCGGACATGCTTTGCGCCAAGGCCGAAATGATCGCCCGCGCGACCTCTTTCTCCTTGTTGTAAAGAGGCATTACCACCGAAATCCGCGGACTATCAGACATCGTTCCGCTTAGTGTCGATCGGGCTCAGCCGCCGCGGCAGCAAACCGCGTACCCACGATGCCCCGGTGGCAGCCACCCAAGCCAGCAGCACCAGCAATATCCAGAAGACCACGGTATTTGCGGGAAAAGGAAGGGAGGCTATGGCCGGATTCGAGTACACATAGAACTGCAGCAGATATATTTCGAGCGTAACCCCAGAGAGGAGCAAGACCGCGTTCATTGCTATCCGGGAACGGGCAACGTTGCGCTTCAGCCAATCGGACTTCGAAACTTTGAATACGGAAATGACTAGCGGCACCGTGATCAGGTGCATCGCAAATTGGTATGCCGTGAAGTACCCCCTGCTCAGGAGGTAGCCGAACCCAAAATAGGCGCAAAGAAGGCAAACCGCGATCCAAAGATCGCGCGCCAGTGGTGCGCGCGACAGGCTGTCCCGCGCTGCCAGAAAGCCTCCCACCAGCATTAGCGCGAAATAGAAAATCCACTTGAACCTTGTAGCCCCTTCAATGGAATAGCGCGTCAGATCGACTTGCGTGAAGTAGGAATAGACATAGAGTGCGCCTAAGGCCGCCAGGCCCCACAGATATACCGCACGGTTGTTAAGGCGCATAAAAGGGTAGGAACCCGCATAAAATATCAATATCGCGGAGATAAACCATGCCGGAGTCGGCCAAAGGAAAACCTCACCGTAGTCGCCCAAGGTCCAGTGCGACCAACCACGCAAGATTCCCAGCTCAAAAACAGCCATTACTATGATGACAGAGGGGTAGAGCCTCATCAGGCGCTGCCAGTACCAGGTTGGAAAAGACACCGGCGCGGACTTGTAGCTCAGCGCCAGGCCATAGCCGGAGGCGGCGAAAAACAAGGCGTTGCCAAGGGCGCCCCCCGTAGCAAGCTGCGGGATAGGATATAACCCGTCCAAATGGGAGTTGGTGACCAGCAGGATAGCGAGACAGCGCACCAGCGCCGCATCGAGCGGTCCTCGGAATTGTGCCGTCCACTTGGCCACTCGCGTCGGTTCCTAGTAGACCGTGTGGGCCTAGCGCCCGGTGACTCTGGCGGGGTGGCCCCGCTGCTCAACCCGATCAGGCCCCGCGCTTGATTCGTCCGCGGTCCGCAACGCGGCATAACCGAGCCCCAGCATGGCGAAATGCAGATTACCGAAATAGGATACGTAGATTGAAATATTGTCGGTGTACATGAAAGCTACAAATGGAATAAAAGCGGATGCTCCGGCGAGAAGCAGAATGCGAACCTCCGGCGAGCGCGCGCGACGGACGCGCAGATAGGCGTGAAGCGCGAGCGCAATCAGGGTAACCAGGTACAGAACCGCCCCGTGAACGCCGTAATCAAAGGACATCAGCAGCCAATCGTTGTGGGGGTAGCCAGCCATGCCATCGGTAATCCTCCAACTCAGATCCTCCCCCGCACCCGTTCCCCGAGCCAACCACGGCTCGTCCCTGATGGCGTCCTCGAAAATGTCCCACATGTGTTTCCGCCCGCTGGTCTTATAGTCACCCTCGAGTATGTCAGACAAAGTGCCTTCGCCCGAATCGAACATTTTTTCCTGGAACCTTGCTGTGTAGAACACGAACAGCGCCGCAGCGGCTGCCGCACCCATGCCGGACAGCCGCTTAGCCAAGCCAAGCGGCGCAAGCGTCAACGGTAGTGTCAGCAGCACTGCGACTACTCCAGTTCTAGTGACACCGATGATCGGAACGAGAGCGAGCAAGCCCCAGATAACCAACTCCCGTGATTGCCGGTTTTCGGCATAGCGCGCCGCAAAATAGCAGCACAGGAGCGCAACGGTCATGACCTGCGGCGCAAGCGCCGTGCTCTCTGGCAGGCTCCCGGTTACGACTATTCCCGTAACCAACAATACGGCGATAAGCGCTACCAAGGACGCGACCCGGAGCAGCCACGAAAACTGCCTAAGCTGCGCGTCGCTGATCGTGAGCGATGAAGTCGCGATCCCGACAAGCAAAGGACACAGGAGTTGCGCCGTGCGTTGGTCCGATGGGAATTCCGTCCCAAGCCAATTCGAGACCAGCAATATGCACCAGGGAACCATAATCCAGGCTGGAAAGCTGACCTGTTTGGCCTTGGACGATATTACCAACACTGACAGTACCAGGGTAATTACCCATGCCCAGCCGCTCAGGTTATTGAGTATTACGTAACCTTGTGACATTAAAACAGTTCCGCCTGAGTCCAGCAAGCCGCGATGATGGAAGAGCGTCGTTGCGCGGATTTCAGTTTCGCGCGAGCGCCGTGATGCAATTCG
>Ga0080064_1002055_pt1 | contig 36395 bp, 25 predicted proteins | sample Subgrocontami54m_FD_69260 | JGI IMG/M metagenome (GOLD analysis project Ga0080064, IMG submission 69260) | Subsurface groundwater microbial communities from S. Glens Falls, New York, USA - GMW46 contaminated, 5.4 m (SPADES assembly) (version 2) ...
TGCGCCAGCAGATGGAGCAGCACCGGGCCAATCCGGCCTGCGCCGTTTGCCACACGCGAATGGACCCGCTGGGCTTTGCGCTGGAGAATTTCGATGCGATAGGCCAATGGCGAACCACCAGTGGAGTCACGAACACCCCCGTCGATTCATCGGGTGTTCTACCCGACGGCACCAAGTTCAACGGGCCGGCCGAGTTGCGAAAAATATTGCTAAGCCATCCGCAGGATTTTGCGACTACCATCATCGAAAAATTACTCACTTACGGCTTGGGCAGGGGCCTCGAATATTACGATGAGCCTGCCGTCCGGCTGGTCATGCGTGAAGCCGCTTCCAGCAATTACCGCTGGTCGTCGATCCTGCTGGGAATCGTGAAGAGCACGCCGTTTCAGATGAGAAAGTCTCGGGAACCGGCAACTACCGCGAGTCTTCATTAATTGCGGATATCGCCAAAGCCCGCTATTCGAGTTGAGGAGGTCGGCGCCGTCATGATGATTTTCAAGAAGGCTATCCCACGCCGCACGTTTCTGCGCGGCATCGGCGCGTCGCTGGCATTGCCGCTGCTGGACGGAATGGTCCCGGCGTTCGCCGGAGCCTTGGATACCGCGGCCAAACCGGCGCTCCGCATGTCGATGGTTTACGTTCCCAACGGGATCATCATGGACAAGTGGACGCCGGCGAAGGAAGGTGCCGGCTTTGAGCTGACGCCAATCCTGGAGCCACTGGCTTCGTTCCGGGATCACTTTCACGTCGTGGGGGGACTCCACAACAAGACCGCGAATCTGGGACCGGGCGAAGAAGGCGGCGGAGATCACGCGCGCACCGGCGGCTCGTTCCTGACCGGCGTTCATCCCAGGAAAACGGAAGGCGTCGACATTCACTCCGGGGTTTCAGTGGACCAGATCGCTGCCAAAGAACTCGGCAAGCACACCCAACTGGCTTCGCTCGAGCTCTCACTCGACACCACGGAGTTTGTCGGCTCCTGCGAGACCGGATATAGCTGCGCCTACATGAACACGCTCTCCTGGCGCAGTCCCACCACGCCGGTGCCGAACGAGAATAATCCGCGCGCGGTGTTCGAACGCCTGTTCGGCGATAGTGACAGCACGGACCCGGCGGAGCGGCGCCGCCAAATCCAAAACGATCGCAGCATTCTCGATGGAGTGACGCAATCCGTGTCTCGACTGCTGACGGGACTTGGTCCGAGCGACCGCGGTAAGCTGACTGAGTGGCTCGATGCCATTCGCGACCTGGAGCGGCGCATTCAAATCGCCGAGGAACAAGCCTCCAAAGAAGTGCCGAAGCTGGATCGGCCCGCCGGCATCCCAGCCACGTTTGAAGAGCACGCCAAGCTGATGTTTGATCTGCAGGTGTTGGCCTTCCAGTGCGACCTGACCCGCGTGATTACGTTCATGATGGGCCGGGAAACCAGCCCTCGAGTCTACCGCGAGCTCGACATTTCCGATCAACACCATCCCCTGACGCACCATCAGAACGATCCAGCGAAGATCGCGAAGGTGCTTCAGATCAATATTTACCATGCCAAGACGTTCTCGTATTTCCTGGACAAGCTGCGGTCGACTCCGGACGGCGATGGCAGCCTGTTGGACCATGTAGTCATGGTTTACGGCGGTGGCCTGAGCGATGGCAATCAGCATTTACACGTCAACTTGCCCCTCTTGCTGATCAGCGGGCAAATCAAGGGTGGCCGTCACATCCGCTATTCAAGCGACACGCCTGTGACGAACCTGTGGCTCACCATGCTGGATAAAGTTGGCGTCCCCGTAGATTCCATGGGCGACAGCACTGGAAAACTCGAACTTCTCTCCCTCGCGTAGATCTGTCGTCGTAGCCGGCAAGGGTTGTATCAAACTGCTTCGCCGTGGGGCGAGTAGTAGTATTGCATCCCTGTGGCCGAAGGTGTTCGTATTCCTCTTGTTTGGGATCTCGCAATTCATTAGTCTTCTAAGAAATGGGCCCGACTTGCTCCTGTGGTTGCCTTTCCTGCGCAATTCCGCGCAATTCGTATGAGGATTTTGCTTGACAATGTTGAATGCGCCGTTTTAAATGGAGCCACACTTAGAGAGCCGGCTGCAATGATGCCGGAAGGCGGACCTTGACAATCCAGGAGGTTAAACTTCGGTGGAAAAATATTTCCGCAGACTGAATTATTTGTGGATTCTGCTTGCGATGCCCTTAGCGGCGAGTACGTCCCTCATCTATGTCACGAACAGCGCCGGAACCACCGTTCAGGTAATTGACCCTGTGACGAACAAGGTCGTGCAAGTGATCGAAAACATTGAAAGGGCCGAGGCGGTTCAATTCTCTCCCGACGGAAGCCGGGTCTATATCGGCAATAGATCTGAGAACCTCTTCGTTGTGGATCGAAAGACCGGAAAGCTTATCAAAAAGGTTCCCCTCAGCGGTTTCGCCAACGATCTGGCGGTAACTAAGGATGGGAAGCGGGTTTTAGTCTGCATCAATGAACAAACCCCTGGGGCGCTGGATATCATCGACACAACCTCCCTGGAGAAGGTCAAGAGTATCCCGACGAAAAGTGGGCTGCACGACATTGTTGTGACAGCGGACGGCAAGTATGCGATCTCCGGCGGGGGGGGGAAGACTCTAATCGTCTTTGATCTCCAGAGCGAGCAAGTCGCTTGGGAGCTTCCGCTGGGGGGAAACATCGCGCCGATGGCCATCGAGAATGGCCCTGCTGGCTCGGCCCGCAGGTTATTCGTACAAGTGGGCGAAGAGGGGTTCGTGGTGGTGGATTTTGCCAAGCGGCAGGAGGTGGCTAGAATCCACTTTCCCGACCAACCACCCAGTCCGGCCACGCATTCCGGCACCGTCAGCCACGGCATCGGGGTAGCCCCTGACGGGAAAACCGTTTGGGTCAACAGCAAGACCTTTAATTCTGTTTTCGTCTATTCGGTCCCTGAGCTCAAGTTGCTGGGAAGTGTCCCATTGCCTGAAATCAAGCTGCCGGGAAAAGCACCGATCGGGGCGGGGCCGAACTGGATCACGTTCACCCACGACAGCCGGGGAGTTTACATTACCGGCCGCTCTTCTCATTCGGTGACCGCCATTGATGCCAAGACAATGAAAGTGGTGGCTGTCATCCCTGTCGGAGAGGCTCCCGACCGGATCAGCACGTTGGTGCTGCCCTAAAGTTATACTCTCTAATCTACAATCAAGGCCACCTAAACTCGATTGTTGGAGATGATTATGATTTCTAAAGTCCGCCCGAACAGAGTTGCTGCCAGTCTTGTAGTAGTAGCGGCGGCGGCCGCACTATATGCACCTGTTTCCTTCACGGCGGCGCAGTCCGACGTGCAAAAAACCTCTACTGCGGCGAAGTCTCTGGATTATGAGTTTTTCAAGACCCGCGTCCAGCCCATCTACCTAAAAATGCGGAGCGCGGACCATGTCCGCTGCATCGTTTGCCATGTGAAAACCAGACATCCCCGCGGCTTGAGCCTCGAGCCGCTTACGCCAGGGAGCGACTCTTGGACCGAGGAACAATCCCGCCGCAACTTCGCGACAGTCTCGAAATTGGTCGTTCCCGGCAACCTGACCGCGAGCATGTTCCCGATGCATCCGCTGGCGCCGGAGGCGGGCGGCGACGCCCGCGCAGTCCACTCGGGAGGGAGGCAATTTGAATCCCAGGACGACCCCGACTTTCAGACCATAGCCGAATGGATCCGCGGGCAAAAAGCAGGGGGTTCCTCCGCGCCGTAGCCGAAAGGGTCTGGTTCAAACTTTCGCCAAGAGACACGCTCCGCGTTCCAAATATAGTTCACATTGCTACGATACAGATGGCCGATTTTACTTGACGCTATAAGGCATCAGGAATATAAGGTTAGGCCAAAGGCGGAGCTCAATTCGAAAATTTTGGTCGAGGCGATTTGTCGGCGATCCGGCGTTTATTGGGAAAAAACTAATCAAAATTCGGACTTCGAGGAGGAGGACAAGCGTATGGAACAGATCATCGCGAAGCTGCTTCAGGACTTCGAACAGGGAAAGATGAGCCGACGGCAGCTTATTCAGAGCTTGGCCGTAACGGCAACGGCAGCGACCGTAGGCGCAACGTCGGCAGCCGCAGCCGATAGCAAAGGAGCCAAAGCCATCGCCGTTAACCACATTTCTTATCACGTGCACGATTACACCAAGGTCCGCGATTTCTATGCGGGTCTGTTCGGGATGAAGGTCTCGGAAGACGACGGATCGCAGTGCCGTCTGACATTTGGAAATAACATCCTCATTCCTCGTAACCGGCCTTCCGGCACGCCGCTCGTCGATCACATCGCATACACGATCGCCGACTGGGACACAGATAAGAATGTGAGGGATTGGATGGATGCCGAGATAAAGCGTCGCGGGGTGAAGTTGAGGCCGCCCGTAGCGCCCGAACCGGGCGTTGTACGCAAACACTCGGAAGAGCTGACGGCCACGATAAAAAAAGGAGCACCTGGGTTGCATGTTATAGATCCAGAAGGATTTATTGTGCAATTGGGCGGTAAGAATCAATGAGATGACGGACGGACGGCACTGCACGCGGCAGCATTCCTGTGAATGGAACGAAATCAGCGTCTTCTCGCGTGAGGTAACGAAGTATGTTAAGAAGAGCGGTGTGGTGGATCGGGATCGTCCTGGGGGCTCTTGGCTACCTTGAGGCGGCTAGCCAACAACAAGCGTCATCGAAGTCCGCTCCGCCGGTTGCCTCACCAAATCGGGCGCTTCTGAATCGATACTGCGTCACATGTCACAATGAAAAGCTGCGCACGGCGGATTTGACCCTGGACAAGGTTGATGTTGACAATGTCCGCGAAGACGCGGCGGTGTGGGAAAAGGTCATACGGAAACTTCAGGCCGGGCAGATGCCACCTACGGGAATGCCGCGTCCCGATGGAACAGCCATCAATGCCCTTGTCACGTATCTGGAGACGGCACTCGACCGCGAGGCGACAAACCAGCCCAATCCGGGAAGAACGGCGGGTGTTCATCGTCTCAACCGAACCGAATACCGTAACGCGGTCCGCGACCTTCTTTCAGTCGAAGTTGATACGGAATCTCTTTTGCCTCCTGACGATTCGGGATACGGATTCGACAACATAGGCGATGCACTCTCGGTGTCTCCGCTTTTACTGGAAAGATACCTGTCGGCGGCTGGTAAGATCAGCCGCCTTGCCATTGGAGATCCTGACATCCGTCCTGCCGTGGCGCTGTATGAACCCCCGAAGCAGATGATGCAGGAAGATCGCATGAGCGAAAACCTCCCATTTGGTTCGCGCGGTGGGATGGCGATTCGCCACCGCTTCCCGGTCGACGGCGAGTATACAATTAAGGTTCTCCTGGAAAGAAATCACAGAGAATACATCATTGGCCTCGCGGAACCGCACCAGCTCAACATTCATTTGGATAGTAAGAAAATCAAGCAGTTCACAGTTGGCGGAGAGCATAAAGGAGTATCCGGACCCATTTTTGCATCGGCGGGCCAAGTGGGAGACACGGAGCAGGAAACATACGAGCATACGGCGGATGCCGGCTTGGAATGGCGTACTGCGGTGAAAGCCGGTTCACACCTGGTTGGTGTCGCTTTCCAAAAAAATGCAGTGGAGCCGGAAGGTGCAATTATTCCGCATTTCACTGGTTTTGAGAAAAACCAATGGAAGGGCGGGGATCCCGCCGTGGGCGCCATTGTTATCAGCGGACCCTTCAACGTGGCGGGATCAGGGGTGACGGCAAGCCGCAGCAAGATTTTTGTATGCCAGCCCGCTGCCGGCAAGGAGGAGCCCTGCGCTAAGAAGATTCTCTCCACACTCGCGCGCCGCGCTTACCGGCGTCCCGTGACGGACCATGACCTCCAGCCGTTACTCGGGATATACAGAGCCGGCCGTCGTGAGGGGAGGTTTGAAGCCGGAATTGGAGATGCCCTTCAGGCGATCTTGGTGAACCCGGACTTCCTGACTCGCATTGAGCGCGAACCCGCAAACTCAAGGCCGGACACTCCCTATGCGATCAGCGATTTAGAGTTGGCCTCCCGCCTGTCTTTTTTCATCTGGAGCAGTATCCCGGATGAAGAGCTTCTTAGTTTGGCGGAGCGCGGCAAACTCAGGGATCCTGTCGTATTGGAACAGCAAGTGAAACGTATGATGGCCGATGTCCGCTCCAAGGCGTTGGTCGATAATTTCGCAGGGCAGTGGCTGTACTTGCGCAATCTCGCGAAGGTGTCTCCGGATGAGGAATTGTTCCGCGATTTTGACGACAACTTGCGGGAGGCATTCCAGCAGGAGACGGAGCTTTTCTTCGAATACATGTTGAGAGAGGATCAGAGCCTGTTGCGCTTGTTGGATGCCGATTATACGTTTGTCAATGAACGGCTGGCCCGGCACTACGGAATTCCAGACATATATGGCAGCCACTTCCGGCGAGTGCATCTGACGGACGAAAATCGGAGAGGGTTGCTGGGCCAGGGCAGCATCCTGACGGTAACGTCGTATGCCAACCGGACCTCGCCAGTGCTGCGCGGGAAGTGGGTGCTGGAACAGATGCTGGGAACGCCCCCGCCTCCTCCTCCACCGGACGTGCCGGCCTTGGAGGAAAAGAACAAAGAGGGTAAATCTCTTACGATGCGTCAGGCGATGGAACAACATCGGGCGAATCCGGTCTGCGCGAGCTGCCACCGGCTCATGGATCCGATCGGCTTTGCACTCGAAAACTTTGACGCGATCGGGCAGTGGCGGAGCGTGAGCAAGGAGACGAACACCCCCATCGACGCTTCCGGGGTGCTTCCCAATGGGATGAAGTTCCAGGGAGTCGCGGACCTACGGAAGATACTGCTCAGCCAGCCCGAACAGTTTGCCCGGACCCTCACCGAGAAGCTGCTAACGTATGCCCTCGGCCGAGGGCCAGAGTATTACGATGGTCCTGTCATCCGGAATATCCTGCGAGAGGCGGCGACCAAAGACTACCGCTGGTCCTCCATTGTATTAGGGATTGTAAAGAGCTCGCCATTTCAGATGAGGAGGTCGAGACCGTCATGATGATCTTCAAGAAAGCCATACCGCGACGCACTTTTTTGCGGGGCGTGGGTGCAACATTGGCATTACCACTTCTCGACTCGATGATTCCGGCGTTCGCAGCCGCAAGTGACCTCTCATCCAAGGGGCCAGTCCGTTTGTCAATTGTCTATGCTCCGATTGGGGCAGTCATGGATAAATGGACGCCTGCCGCGGAAGGTGCTGGATACGAGATGACTCCGATTCTGGCGCCGCTGGCTCCGTTTCGAGATCAAATGCTAATTCTCACCGGCCTCAGCAATGAAAAGACCGCTTCGATAAGGCCCGGCGAGAATGGAGCGCCTCATGCGCGCGCCGGTTCGTCCTACTTGACAGGCGCTCGGCCGGCGCCAACGGAAGGCGCTGGCATTGAGGCGGGAATTTCGATGGACCAGGCTGCTGCGAAGGAGCTAGGGAAACACACTCAACTGGCCTCGCTCGAACTCGGCACAGACGCTCACGGTCTGGTAGGCGCCTGCGAATCCGGGTTTAGCTGCGCCTACATGAACACCATCAGTTGGCGTACTCCCACAACGCCGATCCCGATGGAGAACAATCCTCGCGCAGTATTCGAGCGCATGTTCGGCGATAGTGACAGCACTGACCCGGCGGTCCGGCTACGTCGATTCCGGAAGGACCGCAGCATTCTCGATACGGTCCTTCAGAGTTCGGCTCGCCTACAACGGGAACTCGGGACAAGCGACCGTACCAGGCTTGTCGAATGGACCGATGCCGTTCGCGATATCGAGCGACGCATTCAGATCAGCGAGGAGCAATCTTCCAAGCGTCTGCCGACTTTGGATCGGCCTGCCGGCATCCCTGATCGCTATGAAGATCACGTGAAGCTGATGTTTGATTTACAGGTGCTGGCCTTCCAGACCGACATGACCCGAGTGATCACATTTATGCTCGCCCTCGAAGCTAGCGCCCGAATCTACAGCGAGCTGGGAATTAGCGAACAGCACCACCCGCTATCACACCACAGGAATGATTCGGCAAAGATCGCCAAAATCCTCCAGATCAACATGTATCATGCCCGGCTGTTCTCGTATTATTTGGAAAAGTTGCGATCCACGCCAGATGGCGAGGGGAGCCTGCTGGACAGCATGATGGTTCTTTATGGCAGTGGCCTCAGCGACGGTAACAAACATTTGCGCAGTAACCTGCCCGTTCTATTGGTGGGTGGAGGGGGCGGAATCAAGGGTGGACGTCACATTCGGTACGCAGAGGAAACGCCAATGGCGAACCTACACCTAACTATCCTCGACAAGTTACGAGTTCCGGTCAACGCCTTCGGCGACAGTACAGCTAAGGTCGATATTCCTTCTGGCGTGTAGGTGCTTCCTGTTGACTGGGACTGCCGTGAGGGCTGGCTCACCAAACAGAAGGGGTCCGGTCCAGGAGCCTGGCAGCATCGCGAAGATGAACGGAAGGGGGATGACGATGGGTTTTAGGATCAGAGCTATGGGCCTGCTCGGTAGCTGGTGGGTGGCGTACCTCCTATCGGTCGTCAGCATTCCCGCCGCCGCTAGCGATCTTCGGTTGGTAGATGCCGTCCAGAACAGAGATCACGAAGCTGTGCGTTCCCTGCTGAAGCAACATGCCGATGTGAATGCGCCCCAGGCGGATGGCGCAACGGCGCTGGCCTGGGCAGCCCATTGGGATGACCTGGACACGGCGGAACTTCTGATCCGTGCTGGCGCCAACGTGAACGCGGCGAACGACTACGGCGCTACTCCTCTCTCGCTGGCGTGTACTAACCGGAACGCCGCCATGGTCGAGAAGCTATTGAAGGCTGGAGCCAACCCGAACTCCGCCGAGAAGAGCGGAGAGACGGTGCTGATGACGTGCGCGCGTACCGGCAGCGTGGACGCAGTAAAGTCGCTGCTGACCCACGGAGCGGATGTGAACGCCAAGGAAAGTCGGAGGAGCCAAACGGCTCTGATGTGGGCGGTGGCGGAAAAACATCCTGACGTCGTGAAGGTGCTGATCGAGCACGGAGCAGACGTCAATGCCAAGACCATGCTCAATTCCGCGGCCTTGGTGAAATTTGATCACTACGCAAAGGCTTGGGACGCCCAAAACCGCTTAAAAGGCGGGTTCACGCCGTTGATGTTCGCCTCTCGGGCAGGTGACCGGGAGTCTGCCCGGCTCTTGGTAGAGGCTGGAGCGAACGTGAATGACGCCACCGTGGAGCAGGGCACCGCCCTGGTGGTAGCGATGGCCAGCGGTTACCCGGATCTCGCCCTGTATCTGTTGGAGAAAGGTGCGGATCCCAACGCAGCGGACGACTATGGTATTACAGCTTTGCACCATGCCGTTGCGGAAGGGATTTCAGCTTTTGGCCGTAACGTATACCTTTTCCATCCGAATCAACCGGACTTGGTAAAGGCTCTTCTTGCGCGTGGAGCGAACCCGAACGCGCGAATCAAAAAGAACTATGAGTTTAATTCGCGCCCGGATTTTGACCTCGCCACAAGCATGATTGGTGCTACTCCTTTCTTGTTGGCGGCGGCGGCTGCCGACATTGGCATCATGCGTATGTTGGTGACCGCCGGGGCTGATCCGTTGTCGATGACCGAGGACGGGGTAACGCCTCTAATGGCGTTGGCAGAATTATTTGTTACAAAGGACATCCCCGGTGTTGTTTCCAGAAAGCACACTTCTCCGGATGAAGGGCAGAATTCCGTAGACGTAGCTTCTCTATTGATAAAGCTGGGGGTGGATGTGAATGCGACGGATAAGGCGGGCCGGACCGCCCTGCACATTGCGGCGTCCATGGGAGAGAACCCACTGATACGGTTGCTGGTGTCGAACGGCGCCAATTTGGCGGCTAAGAATAAGAAGGGGCAAACAGCGTTGAGTTTCGTGGAAACCCCCGGAGATTACGGGGAAAGTGCAGGACGTGAGCATCTTAAAAGTACGGCGACGCTGCTTCGCGAATTGGGCGCTACACCGAGCAGCCCACCAGTTGCCTCATCCGGAAAGAAAGATTAGGATCGCGCGATGATGTCAGCCTCATCCCCTGGGAGGCCCGGGCGTCTTTGGGGATGTCCGGGTGTAGCGCTGCCATTATGGGACCGATTTTTAGAATTTACCGCAATTGAGGAGAGGAATACGTCCATGAAACGCAATCCGGCTTTTAGAATCACCCCGCCGCTGGTAAAGAACGTTGCGATCGCAATCCTGCTTTTGGCTTCCATGCTACTCGTCGCGCGCGGAGGCTCCGCGCAGGGCACCAAAACCGCTCTCCCCGAAGGCAAACATTCCATCAAGCCCTTTCACATCATTGGCAACATTTACTATGTTGGACTCGATGACAACACCTCATACCTGATCACCTCCCCGCAGGGGCATATGCTTCTCGACATGACGTACCAAGCTGGGGTGCCGTACATTCGCAAGAATATTGAAGACCTTGGTTTCAACGTAAAGGACATCAAGTATCTCCTGAACGCCCATGCTCACACGGACCACGTGGGAGGACTAGCCGGCTTCAAGGAGTTGACCGGCGGGAAGGTCTTTGTGATGGCGGAAGATGTCCCATCGATCTCCAACGGCGGCAAGACTGACTATCGCAATAAGAACGGGAAGGAACAGTGGACGCCTGTGAAGGTGGATGAAGTGCTCAAGGATAAGCAAGAGGTGAGCCTTGGCGGCAACATCATGGTTGCGCGTCTGACCCCTGGACACACCAAGGGTTGTACCACCTGGACAACCGTCGCGGAGGAGAAGGGTAAGAAGTACAACGTAATCTTTGTATGCAGCGTGGGGATTTCCGGCATCGGAGCAAACACTGGAGTTCTCCTGCTCGGCAATCCCACGTACCCCGGCATCGCTGAAGACTTCGCCAAATCGTTCAAGATTTTGAAGACCTTGCCTGTCGATGTGTTCCTGGCCTCGCATGGAAGCTTCTTCCATATGGATGACAAGATTAAGCGCATGGAGGCAGGCGCCGGGGTGGAGGCGTGGATTGCCCCCCAGGGCTACAAGGCATATCTCATGGAATCGGAGGAGGCTTACCTGGCGGAGATTGCGAGGGAACGAAAAGGGCCAGAGTAGCCTCGCGGCTTTGGATTGCTGTATGGTCTGACCTGTACCTTGTGGTTCGCCAATTTTAGATCGTGGTTCAATCGAGTCTTCTAAACATCAGGCCATCCTCGATGTAGTCCACACATTCGCGTCGAATCGAGCCGATCAATCATCCGACGAATCCGTTCCGCCAAGGACTCTGCGGTGCGGTCATCACCTCATTTATTCCCAGCGACTGCACCCGACTCCGGAATTCGAGCCCATAGTTACCGTCCTGGTCGCGAATCAGATACCGTGGAGCATCTCGGTCGTCGAACGCTTCGACGATCAGATCTTGGCGACACACATATGAATTAAGTCGCATCATCTATAGTTTTTCTGAAGCCACCAATCCACCAGCGGTTGGCGAGTGGTAAACCAAACGTCAGGAAAGGATTTGACGTACGAAATGACCTCATCGAGCGCATCGGCGAAATAAGGCCGTCCAGAAACGTGTGCATGGAGCACAAAATTGAAAAGTTTTCCGCTCATGGCTCCTTCCGAGTATTTGCGATCAAAATCCCGTTTTAGATACTCAACATAAGTAGCAGGAGAGTTGAAATTATTGAAGAATCCGTTGTCATTGAGGACGGTCTCCTGAACCACAACCACGATCTTCTTGCCCCCGATCGTGACGGCAAAAGGCACGTCCGCCGACGATGGAGAATTGGCGTGAGAAGTGAGGCCCTCTTCCGCTAGAATCTCCAATGTCTGCGGTCCCGCCCACCAACCAGGAGCCACCCACGCGACTGGTTTCTTGCCAGTAACCTTTTCAATCGTAGAAATCGACCGCCGAATGAGCGCGCGGTCGCGGTCCACACTGAGTTTGTCCTCGGGTATGTTGTTTGCCCAGAAATGTCCGACAATCTCATGCCCGTGGTCGGCAAGCGTCTTTACCAGCTCGGGAAACTGAACCGCGCAGAGAGCATTCGTGACAAAATTGCCTTTGACGCTGTGGCGATCCAGGATGTTCATGATTCTCCAGACGCCCGCTTTCCCGCCGTAGAGAACCTCACTGACCGTCGCCGAATTATCTCCCGGGTATTCACCCATGTCGTAGCTCTCGAACGGTATGCTGCATAGGAATGCCACCCGCGCCTTATTCGGCCACTCGATCGTCTGATGAGTTACCTTCCAGTTTTCGCGTCCCCAACGGCTTTCCTTCATCCAATCGTCGTTTCGAGCGGGCGTCTCTTCCGCCATAGCTGGAGCGGCTGGTGAGGCGAAGGATTCCGAAGTGGCCAAGTTCGGCAATGCCGAAGCAAGGGCGCTTCCCGCCACAATTCTGTTCAAAAATTTGCGTCTTGAAAACATAAGCAGTCCTCCCTCGCCGTTTGCGGCGTATTACGGGTCGGCAACATGGCCACTGTCATTAAGAATATTTCTGCTTGGTCCACCAGTCCGCAACATTTTGCCTGGTTGTGAACCACACATCGGGATAACTCTTGAGATAGCCGATCATTTCCTCAACGGCGTCTATGAAGAATGGTCTTGCACCATATTCAGGATGCACGGAGAAATTGAACATCTTGCCCATACGATCCCCTTCTCGATGCAAGGTCCTAAATTGACGCTTCAGGAAATCCAGGAATACCTCCGGGGGACGCCGGCTGCCAATGATGAATCCGGCATCGTCCATTTGCTTGTCGGCGTGCGGCATTACGATCATCGGTTTTGGACCGACATGAATCACGTACGGCCGGTCGTCCGAAAGATTGCAGGCGTGCCACTGAATGCCTTCCGCAGACAGAGTCTCCAGCGTCTTCTCTCCAAATCGCAGATTCGGAGCCACCCAGCCTGTTGGTCGTTTTCCTGTGGCGCTTTCAATGGCCGACAAAGTTCGGCGGATCAATTCGCGGTCCTCGTCAACACTCTGCTGGTCGTGAAAAATATTATCTGCCCAATGGAAGCCGACGATTTCGTGCCCACGGGTAGCAACCTCTTTTACGATTTCCGGGAATTGTGCCGCACTAATCCCATTCACCTCGAAAGAAGCCTTCACGTTCTGGCGGTCCAATACGTCCAACAACCGCCATATGCCGAATTTCGGTCCATAGACTTGAACGTGGATTCGCGCAACCTGTCCGGTAGTTCCTCCGCCTTCGGGGACTTTGTAGTTAAAATCCGGAAATCCAAACGGAATCGCTAGCACGGCCGCGACGCGTTCCTTCTTAGGCCAGTCCACGGCATCCCGTCGAATGCGCCAGTGTTCTCGGCCCCATCGGGGGTCGTCCTCCCAAGCGGATGAAGGCGCACTCGCCGTCCTTTGAGGTACTTGAGCAGATGAAAAAGATGCCCGCAGCAGACGAGACAACAGACCCTGATTCCGTGGTGATTGCATGTTAACTCCTAACAGTGAGTGAACATCTCTCTGGCGCAACCATTCGATTCTTGCTCAATATTCGGTGGTCTCTTGGCAAAAGTATCAAACTTCCGTTGACGTATCGGACCGGTTCGTAGCTGAGAGATCTCGTAATTGGCGCCTTAAAATCTTGCCGCTGATTGTTTTTGGGAGCTCGCGGACAAATTCGATCTCGCGTGGATACTTGTAAGGCGCGGTAGTTGACTTGACGTATTCTTGGAGCTCACTAACGAGATCCTCGGAAGGCACGTAACCCTGAGCCAATACGACAAAAGCTTTGATAATGTTTCCGCGCATCGAATCCGGTTTAGCAACCGCCGCAGCTTCCGCGACTGCCGGGTGTTCCAAGAGAGAGCTTTCGACCTCGAACGGTCCCACACGGTATCCGGCAGTGATGATCACGTCGTCCGCGCGGCCCACAAACCAAAAATAGCCGTCGCAATCGCGAATTCCCCGGTCGCCGGTGATATACCAGTCTCCGCGATGCACGGCAGCATTGAGTTCCGGAGCGTCCAGGTATTCCTGAAACATTCCCACGGGGCGATCGGGCTTGACGCGAACTGCAATATCGCCTTCCCTGCCTGTCTCCACAACAGCGCCTTCAACGTCTACAATCGCAATCTCAAATCCCGGGATTGGCTTTCCCATGGAGCCCGGCTTTACGGGAACGCACGGATAATTTCCGACCAGGCAGACGCTTTCGGTTTGTCCATAACCATCGTAAATGGTCTTTCCCGTAGCCTTCGACCAAGCTTCGATCACTTCAGGATTCAACGGCTCACCTGCGCTGACACAGTGGCGCAGCCGTGGGAAACTGTAGGCATTCAAATTTTCCTGAACAAAGGAACGAAATGCGGTGGGAGGCGCACAAAAGGTTGTGATCGGATACTTTTCGAGCATCGCCAGGACCTGCGAAGGTTGGAACTTTCCCTTCAACTCGGGGAAAAATATCGCGGCTCCCTGACTCCAAGGACCAAAGAAACTGCTCCAGGCAGCCTTGGCCCACCCGGTGTCCGACAGGTTCCAGTGCAGGTCTTCCGGTTTGAGGTCGAGCCAAAACCGTCCCGTCAGATTGTGGCCGATCGCGTATGCATGCGTGTGGAGCACCATCTTAGGCGCCCCAGTAGTGCCCGATGAAAAGTAGATCAGCGCCGGATCGGAAATCCGCGTCCGTGGAAACGAAGCTGTTTTGGCAGAGTTAAGCAGTTCCTGAAACGACAGCCAACCTGCTGAAGATTCCCCAGTCGTGATCAGAACTTGAAGATCCGGGATATCCCGGCGCACTTCCTCCACTCGCGGAGCGATATCGGAATCCACAACCACAGCTTTACAATGGGCGGTCTGAAGCCGCCATCGAATATCTTTTGGAGAGAGCAGCATGGTCCCCGGAACAGCCACAATACCGGCCTTCAGCATCCCCAGCAAGCACACATGCCAAGCGGGAGTCCGTCCCATTACGAGCAGCACACGATCACCTTTACAGAGACCCAACTCCAATAGTGCAGCGGCGAACCGATCAGAACGTTCCTTAAGGTCGGCAAATGTGAACCGCTCCTCCCTGCCAGCATCGGATATCCAAACCAACCCTAACTTATTTGGATCCTCAGCCCAGCGATCGATCGTGTCTAAGCCGAAGTTATAATATTCCGGCGCTTCCAGATGAAACGTTCTGCACGTCTCCTTGTAATTGGTCATGTTGGACTGAATCGAATTGACTGCTCTGTTTTGCACTTGAATCTTCCTGTTGGAGAGTCGACGTTTCGGGGGGCCAGCCGCTAGTTGGATCCAAAACCGGCTCAAGACTATCACGCCCGCCGCGGTGATTTAAGCGAAACTTTTCTTCCAGTGGGTCGCGAGCTCGCGGTACGTGCACATCCATACGTCGGGCAGAGACGAGATGTGTCGCAGCATCCGCTCCAATATTTTGGCCCTTTCGGGCAGACCTCCGACATAAGGATGTATCCCAAATGTCAGGCCCAATGGCCAGCCTTGCTCGACGGCGGTCGCGAGGTAAGCGTCCACATATTTCTTGCAGTAGTCCACCGAATCCTGAGCGGTGCGTATCCAACCCTGGTGGAACATTTGCAAATTCGGGTGTCCCATCGCGCTCCAATCCCCCGACGTAGGCGTCCGATGCGGAACCTCTACGATCATCTTGTCGCCCTTTTTGTATATCCACGGATTATCGTCGTCTCGCAGGCTGGCGGTGTAAAGATATCCCGCATCGATCTGTGCGGCGATCGTTCGGTCTGTATCTCCCTGCGTAATATATCCGACAGGCAATTCCCCCGTGACTTCTCCCAGAAGATTTCGAGCCCTCCTCATGATCGCCACTTCTTCCTCGGGCGTATACTGCGCCTGCGTTTCGTCCTCCGAGTAGTTGTGAACCATGATCTCGTGACCCGTTCGGTGGAATTCCTTGTAAATATCCGCGAAGCGCTCCCTCGGCCAGCCATTTTCCGCGGGCCATGCGTTTACCAATGCCGTGGATTTAATTCCAACGCGCTCCAGCATGTCGTGGATTCGCCAGGACGCGATGTGATAATTGTATTCGGAAGACGCTGAAAGCGCGGAAATATCCCATTTGAACTTAGCGCCCGGCATCGTAATGGGTTTGTGCACCGCATATTCAATGGCCACGTAAACGTGCACGGCCAGTTTTTTGTTATTCGGGAATTTAATCTTCCCTCGCCTTTCATTGTACGAAATAGCGATTTTTTGCACTCCGTCGCCTGGAAAGTTCATGGCCAGACGTTCCAACTCCGGCTCTCGAAATGACTGGCCCGCGCCCGCGGGAGCGGAGGCGCGCTGCATAGCACTCAGCGGGCTAGCTGTCGCCAGCAAATTTAGCCCTAGCGCTCCCAGAATGTTACTGAACAAGTTTCTTCGTTCCGGCATGGCGAGATCACTCCATTCTTTATACGTAATTCTTCTTCCAATAGTCGGCCAGCGTCTTGTATTGAACCGTCCAAACTTTAGGATGTGATTTTAAAAGATGAAGAATGTTATCCACCGCACGGATTCGGTCCGGGAGGCATCCTATATGCGGATGAATCCCAAAGACAAGAAGCAGCGGGTAATCGTCTTCGCCGGTCTCGATATAAAGATCCAGCACCTCTTTGAAGTATTCCGTCGCAGCAGGCGGATCGAGCCCAATCCGGGCGCGGCTATCTCCCCAGATGCCGATGTCGTCGGTTGTCATGGTGCGGAATGGAAGCTCGATCATCGTCTTGTCCCCAATCTTCAGACCGTAGGGGATATCGTCGTCTCGAAGATCGGCATTCCAGGAATAGCCGGCGTCGGCCAGCAGCTTGAAAGTCTTGTCGGTGCATTGGACCTGCGGGCTGAGCCACCCCTGGGGGCGCTCCCCAACGACATTGGATATCAGATCGGTAGTCGCATGGATGCACTCCGCTTCTTGTTGCGGCGTGTACATCACCATTCCTTTATTTGCGTCCCAGCCGTGGGCGGCAATTTCATGTCCCCGCTTGTGGAATTCGCGGTGAATGTCGGGGTATTTCTGCACGCCAAAACCGTTGGCAAACACGGTCGATTTGATCCCATTCTTTTCAAGGGCTTCCAGAGCCCGCCATCCGCCGAGAGAAAAGTTGTATTCACTTGTCTCGGATAATTGCCAGAAATCCACTTTGAACAAGGCGTCCGCACGGGTAACCGGCGGCGCAATGAAGTAATCGAGCGCAACAAAGACAAGCGCGGCGACCTTTGCATCATTCGGAAATTTGACCTTCCCTTTCCTCCCCCGGTACGGAATCCCGATCTTCTTCACACCCGCCGCCGGAAAGTCCTGGACAAGCTGTACCGCCGCTGGATCTGGCGTCCACATCTTGCGCGGACCGGCAGCCTGCGCGCCGCTCTGAGCCTCCAATGGCAGAGCTGCTTTCATGCCGCTGAGTCCAACCGTAGCTCCGGCGACTCCCAATCCCTTCAAAAGCGACCTTCTCGAAAACATCGGTCCTCCTATGAAAAACTACGAGGCGACTCCGGAGAGAGGTCAAATTCTACAGTGCTCGTCCCCGGAAGCGCCCCCTGTAGTAAAATCTCGTTGTTCAAAAATTGAACTTCAACCCAAATTGTATTTCCCGGCTACGCGAAACCGTTTGAACAATTACTCCGGTGTTCGACAGACGAGTTCCATCGGACTGGAAAAGATTGGTTCCCGGCAGGCCAAAATTGGTGCGATTCAAAATATTGAAAGCTTCGGTCCTGAACTGAAGCGTTTTGGTTTCGGCGATCCGGAAGACCTTATATATCGAAAAATCCAGGTTGACAAACCCGGGGCCCGTGATGATATTGCGCCCAGCATTTCCAAAGAAACCGACGGCAGGAAGCGAAAACGCCGCAGGATCGAAATAGAGATTTGGATCGCCGATGACGCGGGGCTTCGCTCCAGCCACCAGATTCGGCCGGTCTGCGCCACAGCTCAATGTGATATTCGAGCGGCAGAAACCGACTAGGGGCGTGAATGGATTTCCGGTCGACAGGCCCAGAATCGTTCCAACGCTCCAACCGTTCAATAGATAACGGCTAGCAGAACTCTTTCCTCCAAACGATGGAATCTCGTACAAAGAATTGAGCGAGAAAAGTTGCCGTGCATCAAAGTCGGAAGGACCCCAATCCGGTCTTGCATTGTATGGGTTCTCAAAAAGCGTCGGTGCGCCACGGGAGTCTGCCCCTGCATTGGAAGACAGATTATCCATGCTCTTGCTGTAAACGTAGTTCGTTTGCAGTTCGAGGCCGTGCGTGGGCCGCATTCGAAATTCCACTTGCAACGAATTGTATTCCGAAGATGCCCCGCTGCCTCTTTGTGTAATCTGATTGATATTCGGATTCACCAGCGGATTACTAGTTGGGAAGAACATCGTTCCATCGGGAAGAAACGATGGCGTCCTAGGATTGGCGACTGTATTGCTCAGCAGATGATAGCCACGACTGCCAACATACGACATCTTAAAGATTCCCGTCGAAAAGAGCTGGCGTTCCACTTCCAAACTGTATTGGAGCATCGTCGGGACCTTCGTGCCATTGTACTGAATGAACGCGCCCAGTTGTCCGGCGCCTCCGGGTCGAATGGTCGATCCAGGAAAGCCTAGCGCCTGATCGATGGCAAATTCGTTCGGGAAGCGCACCTGTTGCGCGGGAGTCTGAACGGTTAGGGTTTGGCGATACTCCGGAGCTCCCTGGATAAATATTCCATAGTCTCTACCGAGCCATTGGTTATAAAACATCCCGAATCCGGCGCGCACACTGGTCTTGCCGTTGCCAGTCGCGTCCCAAGCAAGCCCGATACGTGGCGCGAAATTGTTGGTGGGAATATGGAAGAACACGGGGGTAGCAGACACGTCTCGATCTTTCGTCGGCTCGACAAACGACACAGTATGGCCCGGTCGCCTATCGTAGGGAGCGGTGACGAATTCGTGGCGAAATCCGAAATTGAGAGTCAGGCGCGATGTCGCCCTCACGTCATCCATCACGTACCAGTCAAAGAAGTGTTGTACGTAATCGTTACTGGTATCACGAGTAGGAAAAGGAGCTGTAAAAATGGTCGGCTGAGCCGTCAGAAAACCGGGAATGCTGGTAAAGGTATAGGTGCCACCGGTAACCAAACCATTGTCAATCCAATCTCGAATCAGCTCATAGTCAATCCCGAGCTTGATGGAATGTGCGCCGCGCGTGTACACAAGCTGAGTTCCGACCTGAGGCGCTGTTTCAAACCAATGCCCGGGTGTCAGGGAGGCTTGTCCGAACGGCGTTAAGGCCGTCGAAGCGCCTGCCCCAAACGTATTAGTGGACGTACTAAACGTAATTTTTCCGAAGGGTTTACCCGGCACGAATGTCAATCGGTCTCCAGGAAAACTCGGGTCCGAAGCAGAAAAAGTCGACGGTTTCGAGCGCTTGACTCCTACTCGAAGCACCGTCAGGAGTGAGGGGCTTAAAATGCGAGTATACTGCACCACGCCGTTCTGCTGGCTAAACTCCTCCCCGGCACTGAAGAATGGAGTTGCGCCTGTCTGATCCGGGTCGCGCGAATTCGACATGTCGTAGGTATATCGGAAGAACAAGGAATCGTTGTCGCTCAAGTGATAATCCAAGCGACCCATTCCGAAGTCTTCATTGGTGGGTTTCTTGAACTGGAACACATATTTTCCGGTGATATTACCCGGAAGGATTCCAGCATTCGGCAGGGGCATTACGTTGGTAGCGAGATAGGGAATGACCGCCGGATCGACGGTGATGTTTCCAGTGGGAAGAATGCCGCGCCTGGCGTCGGCGGTGAGGACAAAATTTGTAAACGGACTTCCACGGCGTTCGCGAAAACTCTCATAATTCGCTGCAAAGAACAGCTTATTCTTGAAGACGGGGCCGCTCAAATAACCTCCGAATTGGTTTCGGCGCAGAGACGATTTCTCCTGATCGAAGAAATTACGCGCGTCTAACGCATCGTTTCGCAAGAACTCGAACAACGATCCGTGAAACTCATTGGTGCCAGAGCGTGTTACGACTGTAATTTCCGCGCCGGCATTGCGGCCATACTCGGCCGGATAGTTGTGGGAGAGGACCTTGAATTCCTGCACGGCATCGACACCAAGAAACAGCCCTGCGGCGCTTCCGCCTCCGCTTCGAGCCCAGTCATTGATTTCAATTCCATCCAATATCGTATTGTTGGCATCAATCCTGGAGCCGCTGACCGTCATTCGAGTCGAAAAGCTCGTATTGGCCGTGGTCTGGACTTGACGAAACGGTTGAACACCAGGTTGAAGTAAAGCAAGTTGGTCGTAACTTCTCCCGTTCAGGGGAAGTTGGCGTAACTGAGTGCTGCTCACAAGTCCGGCCACCTGCGAATTTGCGGTTTCAACGAGGGGCGCTTCCGCCTGGACCGTAACTTCTTCGGCTACGTTGCCAAGCGCCATCGTGATATTGATCGCCGCTTGCTGGCCAATCACCAGCGTAACACCGCTTTGGACAAACGTTTTGAATCCAGTCAGCGTTGCACGAATATCATAGCTGCCAATGGGCAAGTCGGAGATCTGATACCGGCCTTGAGCGTCGGTCGTAACGGTTCTGCCGCTTCCGGTTCCGGTATTCTGGGCCGTGACCGTGGCTTGCGGTAGGACCGCTCCACTCTGGTCCTTGACGACGCCTAGTATTGTGGCCGTCGTCGATTGCGCATAGCAGAACTCGGCCGCTAACATCACCACAAGGCTCAGCAACAAAATACCGATCTCGGAAATGTTTCGCCTAATCATTATTCCCTCCGTAGAAACCCTCCACAGAAATACCTACGTGTAATAAATTCTTATCATGACTCGTGCTTCTTCCGCCCTGGTGGTACCACGACCAGCAAATGTCGTTTCGACATAATAACCTCCACAGGGAAATTATTGGAACCTCTGCCATTGCGGGGCACTGTTCTTTGACCCCGCCGTTTGTCACCAAATGATCCTGAGCCCAAACTGCAACTGCCGCGAGGTTGTGGTGGTGTCCGTGATTCGTCCCGCAGTAGGCCGGGGAGTTCCATTCGGATTCAAAGTTTGGAAACTAGGGGTACCGAAATTCGCATGATTGAGCAGATTAAATGCCTCGGCCCGAAACTGTGCGCGCAGGTTCTCCGATATTGAGATGTTCTTGAACAGCGACATGTCTACCGTGCGAACATTGGGGCCGGTGAGGCTGTTGCGCGCCGAATAGCCGTACGTTCCAGCGAGCGGCAGCGTGTACGCTGCCACGTCGAACCATCTATCTATGGTTCTCGGATACAGTTCGCCGGAGAAATTCTGGTTCGGTGAAGGCCGGTCGGGATTCTGAGTGTTGCCACTGCGCGAATTGTTGAATCCCAAAACCGGGGTGAACGGCAAACCAGTTTGCAAATTCAGGATCGCGTTCAACTGCCAGCCGCCCAGGATCCGGTCCGCGATGCCGCCCAGGTTGGAGCCGAACGCTTTTCCGCTTCCTATAGGCAATTCGTAGCTGCCGCTGGCCGTAAACCGATGCCGCACATCGTAATTCGACAGACCGCGATCGACTCGCCAATTTTCGGAGTCTAAAGTTCCGCTGCTGCTGTTACCCAACGCCGCTGCGGAAGTTACAATGTCGAACGTCTTGCCCCAGGTGTAGTTCGACCGCAGAGTCAGACCCTGGGCAAACCGCCGGGTCAACTCGACTGACATCGAATTGTGCCAAGTCGCGCCGTAATCGCTGATCACTCGGGTCGATCCCATTCGCGGATTTCGGCGCTGAACGTTCGCGGGGAAGTACTTGCTGCCATCCGCCAGTCCCACCGGGCAGTTACGCGCCGCAGTGGAGCAGATCAGCGGAAGCGCCGTATTGAAATCTTTGGTGCCGTAGTCATGATATCCGTGGAAGGCGGTGTAACCGAAAGTAACCGCCAGATTGCGCATTAACTCTTGCTCGATTTTGAAATTGTAGCCGATCAGCGTCGGAGTCTTCATATCCTGTTGGAGGCTTCGGGGGGCGAGTACTACGCCCGGCAAAGACAGGATATTGGCCGGCGTAATTTGGGGGAACGGGAACGGCGCATTAGCGACCTGAATTCTCTGAGTAAAGGGCGGGTTTCCGATAGACCAAAACGCCAGATCGTCGAGTAAACTGTAATACATTCCAATCCCGGCACGGATGGCTGTCCTGCCGTTCCCAAATGGATCCCACGCCAATCCGACCCTTGGTCCGAATAGCCATTTCGCTTTATTTTCCTTGAAGCCGGAAGTCCCAATGCGGGGCTGGTCCAAAAGCGCTGCGGTGGGTCCTCCCACCTCGAACATGGAAAGCCTGCCACTAACTTCATTCCAGCCATTTGTAAATTCATGACGTACCCCGACGCTCAATGTAAGGTTGGAGCGGAATTTTATGGTGTCCTGAACGAACCACGCGCCTTGAAGCGAGCGCAGACCCAGAGGTTTTGGAAACGGAGCAGCCGTCAATAGCTGCATTCTTCCTTGTAGCATATCCGTAAGGTTTGTGAAGGTTACTTGTCCAATATCCAGACCCTTGTGCTCATTTTCTTGGAGTCTCACAAACCACACACCGGTGCCGATCAGATGTGCGCCTCTGGTAATCTGTACGGTATCCGTGTACGTAAACAGGTTTCTCATACCGCCGGTAGCAGAAGTGTTTCCGGCCTGAGATATGTCGCCTCCTCCGGTACCGCCGGTAGTGGCAACGCGTATGCGGCCCACCAAATTCCCTTCCGTAAACGATAGGTTTGCGGGAATGCTGATGAGCGGGATATCCCCGGAATCGAATGCCGCTCGGGAAAACCCGAGGGTAAAACTATTGAGCATGCTCGGCGAAAATATATGCACATGGGACAAGCTGGCAATCTGGGTGCGGGCCAGCAGTTCGGTCTGGAAGGTACCCACGTCCAGCGGGGTCCGGCTCTCACCGTCGTCTATGGTGAAAACGGCGTTAATGGAGTCTTTTTCGGAATGGATATGGTCTATCCGTACAGTGCCGAACTCCTCTCGAATGGACTGGCTGGCGTTGTTGTAGTAGAGCCCCACCCCTCCGACGAAAATCGGCCCATTCGGCAACGGCCAAAAATCCAGGTATGGCGCAACGCCGGGAGCCAGACCCACGTTCACAAACTGTCCCGGAGCATTGCTAATAAACCCGCGGCGCGCATTCTGATCCGGCACAATGGCTACATTGCTCAGACCCAACCGCTGACGCAGCCCTTCATAATTGCCGAATACAAAGGTCTTGTCCTTCCAAATCGGCCCGCCCGCCGAGCCTCCAAAATTATTGCGCTTGAACGGCGGGACGCCAAACGGATCAAAGAAATTCCGTGCATCTAGAACGCTGTTGCGTAAGAATTCGAACAGGCTGCCGTGGAACTGATTTGTGCCGGACATAGTTACGATCGAAATCTGCCCGCCCGCTCGTTTGCCGTACTCTGCCGAGTAATTATCGCGAACCACATTGAATTCACGGATAGCGTCAATTCCGAGAAGCTGTTTGCTAACGCTTCCTGGAGTGGTGGCGATACTGCCGTTTCCGCCGTATTCCACGCCGTTCAACAGGAATAGATTGGCATCGGGGCGACGACCCGACACAGAGAAGCGATTCCCCAGCCCCCCGGTGTACGAAGAACTGGTGGTATGCATGGATGAAAAATTCACGGTTCCGGCGTTGAGCGTGATCAGGTTGTCATAGCTTCGGCCATTGAGAGGCAATTCCTTCACGGCGCGTTCGCCCACCAAGCCAGAGGTCTCGGCTGTTGTAGTGTTCACCAGCGGTGCGGCCTCACTGACGGTCACTTCCTGCACCAGATCACCGATCTCCAGGGATAGATTGATTACCGCCTCCTGCCCAACCGCCAGCTCGATGCCGCTCCTTACCTGCGACTTGAAACCTTCCTTTTCTCCGCGCACTTCGTAGTGCCCCACGGGTAGAGAAAGGACGCGGTAAAAACCGGTTTCGTCGCTCGATGTTGTACGGGTTGCCCCCGTCTCGATGTTTCTGACGGCAACCTTCACCGAGGGCACCGCGGCGCCACTTTGATCCGTTAAACGCCCCGATAACGAAGAGGTCGCTTGGCCCCAGACCATCCCTGCAACAAACAGAATCATCCCAACAGCCAACAGGCTTCGCCTCGTTTCCGATTTCATTGTGTCCCCCTCGACGCCCTATCCCGCTAGCGGATCACTCGGTTGGTTCCATTCGCACGAGTAATCCATCATGGTCCACGTACCACACCGTAACCGGATCGGTGGAATTGTCAATCCACGTTCTGCGGACATGTGAGATCGGCTCCGGCAGAACGTATTCAATCCACACACTGGTTGCGGGATTGAATCGTAGGAAACGGCCAGCATTCATCTCGCCTGCCCACACCTCGCCGTTCTTGTCCGGCATGGCGTCATAAAATGTAACATTGGGAGTCGGAGGCCGGTACTCGGCTAGGCGGCGCGTCTTGCGATCGAATTTGACCAGCATTCCGCCATGCCCGCCAAACCATACGTTCCCGTCCTTGTCAAAGCCGCCGCGTTTTGGCGCGGCGCGCGGCGTGCGGGTTTGCAACTCCAGGACCTCGCCGGTTTGAGTGTCGAGGAAAATGAGAAAGTCTTCCGGCCAAGAGCCGCCCGCGAAATACCTGCCATCGGCGCTGATCTCATTTCCATACGCACCGCGAACTTTGTGGATTGGATATTCCTTCAGTTGCTGTCCCGTGCTCGGATCAAACTTTCGAATGGCCCCGTTGGTCGCGTACCAAATGAAGCCGTCCGCGGACAGCGCCAAGTTTCCCAGGCCCGGCGAATTCAGAGCACGCCCGTGGTGTGGGAACTGCACGTGTTTGATTTCTCCAGTTTTGGGGTCGAGCCTGCCGAGCTTGTGGGACCAGTTTTCCGAGAACCAGACGGTGTCATTTTTATCAACCGTAAGCCAATGGTGCCCGGGATTGGCGCCCTCCGTGGAAGGAACCTGGTATTCGGTCATCAGTCCAGTGCGCGGGTCCAGTTTGTAGATCTGCGATGTGCGGTGGCTATTGATCCAGATGTTTCCTTTGGAGTCCCCCACGGGATCATGAGGCGCAGTCATTATGCGCGGCAACTCATATTCCGTCACCACCATTTTCGTAGCTTTGCCCATCGGGCCCGGGAATACCTGCAATGCGGGCAGCTTCGAATCCGGTCCGCGAACGCGTGCCAGCCACTTCACGATCGTGTCCTGTTCCTCATTGGGGATGCGCACAGGCTCGGCTTTCTGCAATAGCATGGAACCGGTCTGGTGCGTCATCATAGTTACAATCGAGCGCCAGCCTTTTTCGTCAAACCGATTTCGAAAGACCTGCCGGAACGTGTGGCAGCCCGATCCGCAACCATAAATAAATGCGCGCCGCTCTTCCGCGGTGGCGGAAATATTCCACAGCCACTCGACTCCGCTCAGTTGAATTTCCAACGCATGGCTGGGAGGTAAGAGCTCTGCATCCGTAATTCGTTCCAGCTCGATGTCCTCGATTTTCGTATCGCCGTCGATGGCGATTGCATCTTTCTTGAATGGTTTGAACTCCATGGCTCGGACGATCCGTAGCTCATACTTACCCTGCGGCAGTTTGGGGAATTCATATCGGCCGTCCTCGTCCGTGATGACGGTCGTAGCGATATTGGAATTCTCCCGTTGCATACGAACCATCATTCCTTCCAGCGGCACGCCAACGGAAGTTCCCGCTACGCCTCCCCGCACGCCTTTTAGTTCGCTTCCACCGGCCGAGCGAATGACGCCGTGAGGACCGCCTTTTAAATTGCGTCCATTGGTCCGTAAAGGCGGCTCGGGCGCGTTGTGGTACCGGGGATTGGCAGGCGGGTGCTCCGCGTCCCAGCAGCACTTGTCGCTGCGAAGAAAAGCGACCAGGTCCTTGACGTCGGCATCGCTCAAGTTGTAACGAAAGGAGGGCATGATCGGCCCACCTTCGCGAATTTTGTCGGCCAATGTCGCCTCGGTGATAGGTTTCCCGGAGGGCAGGGAGTTACCCTTGAGGACCGTCTTGAGGTTTGGACCTACTTTCTGAAACTGGTTATGGCAAATCCAGCACTTGAAGTAGTAGAGCTCCTCGCCACGTCCTTCACCGCTACCGGCGCTTCTGGTGTAATGGAAATAATCTGCTTGGCGCGGCAGTGCGCCGTCCGAATTGGATGCTCCGGGTGGTGACGACAACTGGGCCGAGGAACTGAATGGAAGCAACAGTATCCCGCCAAGAATGATTGCGCCCAAAATCAACCCCAAACAAATGGGTTGCCACGCACCTCTGCCATTCTTCAATATCATGTCACCTCGCGATCCTTCATTTTGAAAATATTGATTACCTGAACTTGACTATTAAGTATTTTGCCGCGGATTCACCGCCGCCCTGCGGCGTATATACAGTAAAAGGGAACACCCCTGGCCGCGGAACCACGTCTGCCGGAACAATTGCCCGCAGTTCATGTTCATTGAGGAACTTAGTTTTCAGGGCGGCTCCGTTAAATTTCACAAAGGAGCTGTCGACGAAATCATCACCTTTTAGAACGACCTGAAAGCCCGGCACTCCTTCCGCTACAAGTTCTGGTTCGATTGAGCGTAGACTTGGCGCGGGATTGGCGCGCGCGTCCTTGCCGAGCCGATCAGGATTGCGCAATGGATTCACAAAGCCGGCATGATATGTCCGATCCACAATTTTCCCATTCAGCATCACCAGATGAATTTTTCTGGTATTGGAGATATTCGCCAGAGGGTCGGCGTCAAGGATGACAAGGTCCGCGAGTTTGCCCTCCTGTAATGTCCCCAGCTTCTTGTTCCAGCCGAGGCCGATGTACTCCCAAAAATCTTTTGTGACGGCCGCCAATGCCTGCGCGGGCGTTAACCCCGCGTCCACCAGCAATTCCAGATTTCGATGTACCGATACACCCGGTGTGGAAGCTACGGACCCCGCATCGGTCCCGGACAAAATTTTCCCGCCGGCGTTCACGAACTTGCGTATAAACTCCTGGATATTGCGGTAGCCCTGCGTCATCAGCCGTTTGTCTTCGGCGCTCAATTCTTCGAACATGAAGAAGTCCATCTGCTGTTTCTGCCGCATCTCCATAGGAACGTAGTCCAGGTTCGGGTCAGCCAGCAAACGGTAGTCTTCCATCGCATAAGCGTCGCGGCGTTCGGTGACGCCCCGAATTATATGGACCAAGTCGCAATCCATATAAACGTGTTTTTCCACCAGAAGCTGAATCAATTCCTCCTGCAATTGTGGCCGGCGGAGCGCGAACAGCATCACGTGACGCGGGTCAGGCCCGCGAAAATATCGGGGGTCAATCACTTCAAAGCGAGCGTAAACGGGTTTCCACTGTTTGACCTTTTCAATATCGGCTGGCTCGAGCATCGCCATCGCCACGCCGCTCAAATGGGCGATTCCATGAATCCCCGCCAGTGCCGCCTCTTTTGCGTTTACTTTCCCGAGATGTCCATGGACAGGCAGCCCAAACTTTCTGGATTCGTCCACGAAGGCCCTCAGAAGGTCGTCGCCAATCGCGACGTGGATCTTGACGCCTTCGATGTGGAATTTTGATAAGTTCCGGACAATCGATCGCGCCTCTTCCGTTCCCTTAACGGGAGGTTTGGTGCCTATCGGAAATTCCGGCTGCGACATGCCGCCGCCGGTTCCAAACAGCAGCAGGCGAGGGCCTGGGATCTTGCCTTTTTCTATTCCTTCGCGCTCTGCCTGCAACCAGGGGCGCTCGCCGTCGGATGGCACCAAGGCCGTCGTGACGCCGTGATTTAGGTACAGCTCAGGCATCCACTCGGTGTAATGTACGTGCGCATCCGCCAGCCCCGGAATAACAAATTTTCCGATAGCCTGGATCACGTTTGCGTCGGGCCCGTATGTAATCGCGCTTTCCGGACCGATCCTCTTGATGGCATCGTTCTCGATGACAATGCTGACATGCTCCTTCGGAGGACCGCCGGTGCCATCTATTAATGTTGCACCTTTGATCACTGTGACGCGAGGCGAAGCAGATTGTGCCCGGCCGATGGCCACGGCAACAAGCATCGCTGCCAAGATTCGAACGCTGATCGCGTGGCGGTACACTATTTTCGCGGGCATTTGGTGTTTAGTTACCACCTTTCCCTTTGACCCGTAATCCGCCAAGCGAGCGATACCGCGAATCATACCTGTGTTAGATTGCTAGTTCAACCAAAAACTGAAAGCATCGGCACGTAATCGTATGGAAGCAGGACATCGCTATCCGATGCCTGTGATCTGATAGCCTTGAGTGAAGCGGCGGCTGCCCGCAACCGCTGGGAGTTCCTGCTGACCGTATCGCCTCTGCCGCTGCCCCGCACAACCGGTTCGCGCGTAAATCCGGCTGCCCTGTTCTGAGTGCGGACGCCGGCAACGATTAACAACGATTAACTATTCCTGGCGGGGCATTTCTGTGACATCCTGTCCCTGCGGCGTAGCACGGTTCGAAGCGGCTGAATTCGGAAATTCCCTATCGAGGAGGAGACTTATGCGTAGGCAGAGCGTGTTTGCAGTATGGATTGCTCTTGGTCTTGGAGTGGTGCATTTTGCAGCAGGACCGCTCGCGCCTCCCGCCGAAGCGCAGACGCCGGCAAACCAATCGCCGGCGGCGGCAGGCAAGGACAATCCGGCTTATTACGATTTGCAGCGTTCCACTCAAATCGATCGCTACCAAGTGGTGGCAAAGAGCGGCGTGGGGCGGGGCGAAAACTTTTACTATTACAAGTGCTGGATGTGCCACAACGAGTACACCATTGAGTCCGAGCACGGCGATAAAGCTCCCTTCCTTCATCTGAAAGACCTCTACAAACGCACCAAGCTGATCGGCGGCGGACAGCCGGTGAACGATGAGACCGTCACCGAAAAGATCAAGAATGGCGGTCCCGGAATGCCTTCGTTCCGCACCACCATGTCCGATGCGGATCTTCAGGACCTGGTGAGCTATTTGCGAAGCGGCAAGTGTTGCCTCAACGGGGAAGATCCCCCGGTGAATCCGTGGTACAAGGCGCCGGGACAAAACTGGACAATGAATACACCGACCCGCGGCAGCCTGAAGGGCGGGCCCAGGGGCGTGGTGCGCGACGGCAACGGTATGGCTCTCGAAGGCATGATGGTGCAGTTAATCGCGCCCAGCGGAGTCAGGACCACCGTCTATACCAATGAGGACGGGAACTATGAATTCCCGCAACTCCCGGCCGCGCAGTACACGCTGCGAATTCCCAGGCCGCTGGAGTTCTTCCCCTACCAGCGCGACTCCGTCCAGATCCAGGGCGCCACAAAGCTGGACATTGTGCTGGAGCGCAGGCCGGAGGTGGAAGGCCACGTCCTGGTGGGAGATTCGGGGCTGGCCCCGGTGCCGGAGATTATTACCCAGCTAAGCGGCACGGAACTGGTGTTCAACCTGTCGGGTACGGGCCAGGAAAAGGAACTGCTCCATCGGGCCTGCGGAAGCGGCTGCCACAGCTATCAGCAGATCCTTAGAAATCGCTACGACGAACGGAGCTGGCGCCTGATCCTTGCGCGTATGATGCTTTATCAAGGCGCTCCGATCATCAACCGCAGCAAGGGGGTCTCGACGCGCGGAAATCCCGAGCAGGCGGAAATCCTCGTCAAGTGGTTGGCCAGGGTGCGGGGGCCCGATTCGAACTATGCCCCATTGCGCGTTTTTCCCCGGCCGCGCCGCGCTGCCACTCGCGCGATCGTGACGGAGTACGAGCTGCCGCGCGTCTTGATGAGCGCTCATGACGTGTCGGGAGATTCGAAGGGGAACATCTGGTTTTCAAGCCATAAATCTGCTTACGTAGGTCAACTGGATCCCCGCACCGGAATCATCAAGGAGTATAAGGTGCCGCTGACGCCGGGCGCCATGCCAGGCACGCATCGCGTTGCCGTGGACAAGAATGACATTGTCTGGTTTTCCGAAAATTGGGCACACAAGCTGACCCGGCTCGATCCGCGAACGGGACAATTTACGCAGATGCCGATCGAGGCCGACAGTCCCATCAACAATCCGGGGCTTGGTAATTTCGGCGTCCATCCTGACGGCACCATCTGGGATACCGACCACAATTCAGTGGTGAGATATTTGCCGGAAAATGGCGTCGCAAAAGTTGTCAACCAATATCCGCTCAGCAAGGAACCGAGCACCTACGACAACCTCATCAGCGATGACGGAAACTTCTGGGTCGGCGGCGCTCCCGCTTCTGGCGGACAGACCATGAAGCTCCTGGATATTCGGACTGGCAAACTCGAAACATTTGAACTGCCCCGCAACATGTCTGCCGCGAGGGGAGGATTTGATCGGAATGGCAACGCCTGGTTCGGCGGCCGGGGCGGCTCTATCGTGCAACTCGATACGAAACAGCGCAAGATTCATGAGTTCTGGCCTCCCGTAGTCACGGCGGAATTCTATGAAGCCATGCCGGACAACAAGGGAGACGTATGGGCCGGAGAGCTGCACGGAGCGGGCTTCCTGAGGCTGAATCCCCGAACCGATCAGTGGGTCGAATACGGAATGCCGGAGCCTTTTGCACACGACCGTAGAACCTGGATCGATAATTCCACGGATCCGATTTCCGTCTGGTACGTGGATTACCAAGGGTACATCGTGCGCATACAGCCCTTGGATTGAAGCAGAACATTCTTCCGGGCGGGAAACGCTGTTCATTGATAAACGCCGAACGGCCTTTTCTCTCCCGGTTTCCACCCTGGCTTGGCGGGAGAGAATGCCTTTCGGTTCGGCATTTCGATTTTCGGAAGGCTGCTGGCATTGATCACGTCGGTCTCTTTGATGATATCGTTCCGATAAAGTAGAAAAGCGGTGAGGCTATAGACCTCGTCCGCAGTCAGCTTACCGGGATCGTTGAACGGCATGGCGCGGTTGATATAGTCCCACAGAGTGGTCGCAAACGGCCAGTAACTGCCAATGGTTTTCTTGGGATAAAGACTGGTCATTGTCTCTTTGCCTCCCGCCAGAACCGTGGCAGGGCCCTCTACGCCAGTAGCTCCGTGGCATGCCGCGCATTTTTGGGCATAGACCTTAGCGCCTTCCTTGGCTGTTCCGCTGCCCGGCGGAAGCTCCTTGCCCGCAGGCCCAATGGCAATGTCCCAGGCGCGAACTTCCTCGGCGGTTGGAGTCCTGCCGACACTGTTGTAGGAAGGCGTCTGCGCCAGCGCCGCGCCGGCGGCAGCCAGAGTCATTGCGATGACAAGACGCTTAGATGAACATAGCATTGTGCACACTCCCATCGCGGCTGACCCTCCAGGGTTGAATCGCATTGATGTGGCTGATCCTGTTGGACGTTTTCTTGAGGTACTCGATATCGAAGCCCATCGTGTTGAGAAGCTCGGCAAGCGTTGGCTGAACCTGGCCTTTATCATCCGTACACCGCGACTGCAACACGGCTTCCTCGCCGTCCCAATTCCAATTCATGCGGAAGCGCGTATGCGCAATTCGATGGATGGGCTCTTGAAGCTGTGCATCCTTCCACGTGCGGCCCCCGTCGGTGGAAACTTCCACCCTGCGGACAGCGCCGCCTCCGGACCACGCCAAGCCGGAGATCTCGTGGAATCCGCGGGTGGACAGCGGACGCCCGCCACACGCGGGGTAAGTAATGACCGATTTGGGTCCTAGCTCGACCTGAAACCAGCGCGCCGTACCATCGCGCTTCAGCGTGGTGTAGCCGGAGCTTTCTGACTTGGACATGTACGGCTCATCCACCACTTTAATTCTCCGCAGCCACTTGACGTTGTGCACGCCTTCGAAACCAGGCGCCAACAGGCGCAACGGAAATCCCTGATCGGGACGCACCGGCTCGCCGTTCTGGCCGTAGGCCACGATCACATCTTCCATAGCCTTGGCGAGCGAAATGCTCTTGGTGTGCTTGACTGGCTCGGCTCCTTCGGCAAGCACCCAGCTCGCGCCGCTTTGCACGCCCGCCTCCTTAAGCAAAAGGGAGAGCAGCACCCCAGTCCATTCGCTGCAACTGGTCATTCCATGCGTTTGTTGAACTGTTTCCGGAGCCCATCGCGAGCGATCCGACAACTCGCTATTTCCGGCGCACTCGACGAAGTGAATGCGAGAGACGGACGGCAATCGTTTCAAATCATCCATGGTGAAAATCAGCGGACGGTCCACCATGCCGTGGATCATCAGCCGATGCTCTTTGGGGTCAATGTCAGGCGGCGTGTGCCCGTGGGAAGCCATGAAGTGGAGCTGCGCCGGCGTGATGATCCCCACCGAATCCTGGTGTGGAGTATACGAATGCGGACTGCCAGCCCGGACGGGAGTGCGCACCGCCGTTACGAAACGGGAGCGCTCTCCGAGAGCCACAAAGCCTTTGGGTATCTCGAACGGCGCTTCAGCGCCCGTCTTCTGCGCGCGCGCAGGTGCCATTACACCCACGGCCAAACCGGCGAGCGCGGCGCTCTCCTTCAGGAATCTCCTGCGGTCACGCTCTTTGTCATTCATGCGTCCGCCTCCTCATCTATCAAGGATTTCTTGCCGAACCGCTCGTGCGGCCGGCTGTTAGTCCGCTTGTATAACAACTGCCCTCCGGTTGTCAATTGTTTGTGAGTGATGATAATCCGGGGAATGATAATCTGGGGAATTACTTAACTCCCCTGTTCCTAGGTGGGCGCATCGTATTCATTTTCCGCCACCTGTTCAGGTTCGATGCCGTCCGCAAACTGCTCTTCAAAGCTGCATCCCTCGAAAAGGGTCCGATCTTCTTCTCCCATCTTTACAGCGAAGGCATCAATACCAGCGCTTGTCATAGTCGCTATATCCTGAAGTTTTCAAACAGTTCTTCAGCCGCTCCAGCGCCATCTTCCGCAACGCCCTCGAATACTGATGCACTCGCTTCTTCGCCACTGGCAGGCTCTTTTCCTTGCAGAGTCCGGCTACTTCGAGAGTCTCGGTTCAGGCGGGCAGTCCAAAATCCAAAAATTCCATTGACTGCCGTGCCATCCTCGTGATACAAAACAGCCAGCAGGCGTGGATCGTAAAATTTGAGGCGTATCGCAGGCTCTACCGTTGGCTTCTATCGGCTCCGCGGAAGTGTCGATAATGTTCACAAGATCAATAATAGCGGGCTGGCTGGCCATGGCGGCGCTCGGCGCGAGCTCCCTTCAGTCCGCCAGCCAGGAGCCATCGCCCGCTCCGCCAGGGACTTCGGCAAATAGTGCCCTGATCAATCGCTACTGCGTCACCTGTCACAATGAAAAACTGAAGACGGCCGGGCTGATGCTCGACAAGATGGATGCCGACCATATCGGCGAAGGCGCCCCCATCTGGGAAAAGGTAGTGCGAAAGCTGCGGGCCGGCCAGATGCCCCCTTCTGGGATGCCCAGGCCGGACAAGCCCACCTACGATGCCTTCGCCAATTACCTGGAGACCGAACTCGACCGCGCTGCCTTAGCCAGCCCCAATCCCGGCAGGGTCTCAGCCTTCCATCGCCTCAACCGCGCCGAATACACCAACGCGATCCGCGATTTGCTTGCAATCGACACGAATGCGATTGATCTTCCGTCGCTGCTTCCCTCCGACGATTCCGGCGGTGGCTTCGACAATATTGCGGATGTGCTATCCGTCTCTCCGGTACTGATGGAAAAATACCTCTCGGCTGCGCGGAAGATCGGCCGGCTTGCCATTGGCGATCCCACGCTCCGTCCGGACAGCATGACGTATGAGCTTTCCGAATACCTCAAACAAGACGACCGCATGAGCGAGGATCTGCCGTTTGGGACGCATGGTGGAATGGCGGTTCGGCATCACTTCCCGCTCGATGGCGAATATGTTTTGAGAGTCCGTCTGCAAAGAAACGAAAATCTGTATGTCCGCGGGATCGCCGAGCCGCACCCAATTGACATTCGCCTGGACGGCGCGCGAATCAAAATGCTCACGATCGGCGGCGAGCACAAGGGTAAAGCGGAAGGAACGGGCGCAATGGATTCGGTTGATCCGGACCATAACGAATCGCAATATGAGCGCACCGCGGATACCCCCTTGGAAATCCGCTTTCCGGTGAAGGCAGGTTCGCGGCTTGTGGCCGTCACTTTGCCGAACGAATTTTTGGCCGCCGAGAATCAGAGAGGCGAGGCGGACATTGCCGTGAGCAGTGTCACGATTGCCGGGCCCTACAATGCAAAGGGATCCGGCGACACAGAAAGCCGCCGCAGGATTTTTATCTGCCAGCCGGCCGAGACCGAGCCGCCCTTCGACTCCGCTCAGGGCCGTGAGCTTGTCGAACGGCGACCGAAAGGGAGCGGTCCGTCTGGCAAAGACCACGAAGAGACCTGCGCCAAGAGGATTCTCTCCACGTTAGCCCGTCGCGCCTATCGCCGCCCGGTTACGGATGTGGATTCCCAAGAGTTGCTGGGCCTCTATCGGGAAGGCCGGAAGGAGGGGGGCTTCGAAGCGGGAATTCTGATGGGTCTTCGAAGGATATTGATTTCCCCGGAGTTCCTGTTCCGGATCGAACGAGACCCGGCGAGCGCGACGCCGAATAGCACCTATCGCATCAGCGATATTGAGATGGCGTCCCGGTTATCGTTTTTCCTGTGGAGCAGCATCCCCGATGACGAGTTGCTTGAATTAGCTGAACGCGGCAAACTCAAGGACCCGGCTGAGTTGGAAAAGCAGGTTCGGCGCATGCTGGCCGATGCCCGCTCTAAGGCTCTGGTCGATAACTTCGGCGGTCAGTGGCTTTACCTTCGCAACATGAGGACGGCACATCCCTCTAAGGATGTGTTTCCCGATTTCGACGAGAACCTGCGCGAGGCATTCCAGAAGGAGACGGAGCTGTTCTTCGAAAGCATGCTGCGCGAGGACCGCTCCGTGCTGGATTTGTTGCGTGCGGATTATACCTTTGTCAACGAACGCCTAGCCCGCCATTACGGCATCGCGAACGTTTACGGCAACCGCTTTCGTCGCGTGACGTTGACGGACGAGAACCGGCGAGGGTTGCTGGGACAGGGCAGCATCCTGACGGTAACGTCCATTGCCAACCGGACGTCGCCGGTGCTGCGAGGCAAGTGGGTGCTGGAAAATTTGCTCGGCACACCGCCTCCGGAGCCGCCCCCCAACGTCCCGCCGCTGAAGGAGAAAGCCGAAGGCGGCAAAGACCTGACGATGCGTCAGCAGATGGAGGCGCATCGCGCCAATGCCGTTTGCGCGAGCTGCCACAGGATGATGGACCCGATCGGCTTCGCGCTCGATAACTTCGACGCGATCGGCCAGTGGCGAACCGCCGAGGGCAAGGCGCCCATCGATCCCTCCGGCGTGCTTCCCGATGGAACTCAGTTTCAAGGAATCGCCGAGCTGAAGAAAATCTTGATCAGCCGTCCCAATCAAATCGTCCATACGGTGACGGAAAAACTTCTCATGTACGCGCTGGGCCGGGGAGTCGAGTACTACGATCAACCGACCATCCGCACGATTATGAGGCAGGCCGCCCCGAGCGATTACCGCTGGTCTTCGCTTATTATCGGCATCGTGAAAAGTATGCCATTTCAGATGAGGAGGTCGCGAGAGTCATGATGATTTTCAAGAAAGCTATCCCGCGCCGCACATTCTTACGCGGAATGGGCGCCACGCTGGCGCTGCCGCTTCTGGACGGAATGGTTCCGGCATTCGCGGGGGCGCTGGACACGCCCAAGGCGGCGATGCGCCTCTCCTACATCTATGTTCCAAACGGGGTCATGATGGATCATTGGACCCCGAAGACGGAGGGCGCCGCTTTTGAGCTGACCCCGATTCTGGAACCCTTGGCTCCCTTTCGGAATCAGATGGTGATCGTGAGCGGGCTCGATGGAGGACCAACCATCGACGGGATGGGTGGAGGGCATCCACGCGCCACCGCCATGTGGCTGACCGGCGTGGATCCGAAAAAATCGGATTACGACGTGCGGACCGGCATTTCGGTGGATCAGATCGCCGCGAAGGAACTCGGCAAGCATACTCAACTCGCGTCGCTCGAGCTCGGCACGGAAAATGCCGCCGAGGTTGTTGGCGCTATTTCCGGCTATGCCTCCGCATACGTCAACACGATTGCCTGGCGAACTCCAACGACGCCCCTCCCGGTGGAGCACCAGCCGCGCGCGGTATTCGAACGGATGTTCGGGGACGGTGACAGCACCGCTCCGGCAGAGCGGCTCGCCCGCATCCGGGAGAACCGCAGCTTGCTCGATTCGGTGAGCCGGGACGTGAACCGCCTCCTCACCGGCCTGGGGGCCAGCGACCGTTCCAAGCTCACCGAGTATCTCGATGCCATTCGCGATGTCGAGCGGCGCATCCAGATGGCGGAGGAGGCGAGCGCGCAGGATATGCCGGAAATCGAGCGGCCCGTCGGCATCCCGCCGTACGATGAGCATGTCAAAT
>Ga0080064_1002057_pt1 | contig 36373 bp, 23 predicted proteins | sample Subgrocontami54m_FD_69260 | JGI IMG/M metagenome (GOLD analysis project Ga0080064, IMG submission 69260) | Subsurface groundwater microbial communities from S. Glens Falls, New York, USA - GMW46 contaminated, 5.4 m (SPADES assembly) (version 2) ...
CGAACGCGGCCGTAGCACGGTCAACCTGACCGTGCTCGAGCTTCCCCGGTGAGCGCGCGCGGTCAGGTTGACCGCGCTACCCAAGACGTGCGTTCGCTCCGGGAGGTTGTGAAACGAGCTCACGTGACAACGCGCGATGCGTGATTTGAGATGCGGAACGCAGAGCGGCGGACCTGGGATGGGCAGGCGGTTATGGGATGGCCATGACTCCAACCCGAGTGAGCGCCGCTTTGTCCTCGCCAAGCCAAACACCTTTTCGCTCGATGGCACACCACTCATGCACGGTTACTTCAGCTCCGCCGACTGGGTCGTGATCTTCGCCTATCTCGGCGGCATCATCGGGCTCGGCGTGTGGTTCGGCAAGGACCAGCGGAACACGCGCGACTACTTTCTCGGCAGCCGCAACATCCCCTGGTGGGGCATTGGCGTTTCCATCGTCGCCGCGGAAACCAGCGCACTCACGATCATCGGCGTCCCGGCGATCGCGTACGGCAGCAACATTCTGTTCATCCAGATGATCGTCGGCTACGTCATCGCGCGCATCATCCTCGCCGTGGTGATGGTGCCGCATTACCTCAGCGGCGAAATCTACTCGCCATACCAGCTGCTCGAACAGCACCTGGGGCTCGGCCCGCGCCGGCTGGCGGGGGCGTTGTTCCTCTTTCTCGAAACGATGGCCGCCGGCGTCCGCGTCTACGTCGCCTGCATTCCGATCCGGCTGATGCTCGGCGATCAGCTCTGCAGCTTCGGTGGGCTCGTCGATCCGATCTTCGGCGCCATCGTGCTCTTCGTCGGGTTGTCCCTGCTTTACACCTACATCGGCGGCGTGAAGGCGGTCATCTGGACCGACGCCGTGCAGTTCGGACTGTTCCTCGCCGGCGGATTGTTCGCGCTGTTCTTCATTCCCACGCTGGTGACGGGCGGCTGGAGCGCCGCGATGGCGCAGGCCGGGGCCGCCGGCAAACTCGCCTGGCTCAACACCAACTTCACCTTCTCCGCCCCCTTCAACATCTGGATGGGCGTGATCGGCGGCACCGTGCTGGTGCTTTCGACCCACGGCGCCGAGCAGCTCATCGTCCAGCGCGTGCTCGCGTGCGGCAGCGTGCGCGACGGCCGCAAGGCGCTCGCCCTCAGCGCGGTCCTGATTTTCCCGCTCTTCCTGATCTTCCTGCTCGTCGGCGTGATGCTCTGGGTCTTCTACCAGGCGCACCCGTTCCAGATTCCGCTGCCGGAGAGCCGGCCCGGCATCAAGTCGAACGATTTCATCTTCCCGATCTTCATGATGACGGAGGTGCCGCACATCCTGAAAGGCTTCCTCATCGTCGCGATCCTCTCCGCCGCGATGTCGTCGATCAGCTCCGCCATCACCGCGCTCGCCTCCGTCTCGACGATGGACTTCGTCAAGCCACTCGTCGGCGGACGCGACGAGGCGTTCTACTTGCGCTGGAGCCGGTACTCGACCGTCTTCTGGGCGCTCGCCCTCGTGTTCACGGCGTGGCTGACGCGCGAAGTGCAATTCGTGTTGAACGCGGCATTCTCGCTCCGCGGGCTGACGAGTGGCGCGCTGCTCGGCGCGTTGATCCTGGCGTTGTTCTGGCGCCGCGTCGGGCCGCGCGCTGCGATGGCGGGCATGATCATGTCGGTGCTGGTGATGAACGTGATCTACTGGCCGCCCAACATTCCCAGCCTGCAGGGCTGGTGGACACGCACCTTTGGCGCCGAGATCTTCTGGCCGTGGTTCACGCTGATCGGCACCTGCGTCACCTTGGGCGTCGCGTGGATCGTGCGCAGCGTGTGGCCGGAAAGAACCGTCGCAGCAGCGAGCGCCATGTAGGCGGGGTGCCCCGCGGGGTGCCCCCACCCCGCAGGTCATGGGTCACGAGCAGAATCGCGGGGTGAGGGCACCCCGCCTACAACTCCGCGGCCTCACCGAACTGGTTTCGTTCGCCTCACTCCTTCAGCGACGCGATCCACTCGACGATAACGCGGATGCCCTCCGCATCCGGCGTCCGTGTGCCGACGGGCGGCATCTGGCCGGGCTGGCGCATCACGATGCGCGGGATCAAAACGCTGCGGTCCGGTGCGCCGGGCGCAATCACGCGCGCATCCTTCACGCCGAAGTCGCCGTGCTGAGGCTTCTCGTCGATCGCGCGCATCCGCTCGCGCGGAAGCTGTGAATCAAATTCCATCGCGCTGTTGCCGCCGCCGTTAATCGTGTGGCAGTGCGCGCAGTTGACGCCGAGGTAACTGCGCGCGCGCAGTTCGAGGCTGGCCGACTCGTCGCCCAGCGCCGGAAGCTGGCGCAAGTGCTCGGGACTGCGGGGCAACAACGACGCTGCCACCGCGGTCCGCTGATTCGCCTGTTGCCGCCAACCGCCGCCGCCGCGCGTCCCGCGTTCGAAACGCCGGCCGCGCTCGGACGCCGCCGAGTCCACCGACAGGATACCGAGCCGCTCCCAACGCGCGAGCTGGTCGCCGCGGTTGAGCTGCGCTTCATTGAGGCTGAGCACGAAATTCGCCTCGCGCGAGTGGCACATCATGCACTCGGCGCGACTCGGGACTCGCCACGACCGCCCGCCCGCGAGCTCGAGGTCGGCGCCCGCTTTGTCCGCGAGCTCGGCCTCGGTTTGCGCCTCGTTCCAGCGATAGGTGTAACCAGCCCAGTCGTTCTGCTGCCGGAGCAGCACGCGCGTTTCAATCCGCCGCCCGTCCAGCACGAGGGTCTGCGCCAACGCCGCGCCATTCGGTAGCTGCCAGCCTTTGCTCGGCCGCACTTCAATCGTGGTGCCGGCCGGCAAAGCGAGCAGATGCTGGCCTTTCGCGCCGTCGTGCCAGCCCGGCAGGTTTACTTCGTACGGAATGACGCCCTCGGCGGGTGCGAGCTGGCGCAGCTCCGCGAACAATCCGGTGGCACTCAGCCGCCGGGGAAATTCCGCCGTCGGACCGCTCGGGGGCGGCGCCCGCTCGAGCCGGTAGAAACCGCCGCCGGATTTCGCCGCGAGATAGCTCACCGAGCTGCCGTAATCGACGAGCACGATTTCACCCGCGGCGTCCGCCGTGACGTGCGTCAGCGAAAACGGCGTGTCGATCAGCTCCCGCATCCATGCCAAATGCGTTCCGTCGTGTTTCGCCGCCCAGACGCGGCCGGTGTTGAAATCGCCGAACACGTAGGCGCCGGTCAGTTCGGGAAACTGCCTTCCCCGATAAACCATCCCGCCGGTCAGCGACCGGAACTCCGCGTGGGAAAACTCGATCGTCGGGAACGTGACCGGGTGTGGACCCGCGCGCTGATTCTGGTGAAAGGGATGGGCGCCCTCGTAGAGGCTCCAGCCATAATTCGCGCCGCGCTGCACGAGCCGCGCATATTCCCACTGGTCCTGTCCGTTTTCGCCCGACCAGAGCTGGCCGCTGATCGGGTCGTAGGTGAGCCGCCAGGGGTTGCGCAGTCCGTACGCCCAGGTTTCCGGCGCAAACCGCGCGTCGTCGATGAACGGGTTGTCGCGGGGGACCGAATACGCCTTCCGGCCGCTCGGATGGTCGACGTCGATCCGGAGAATCTTCGCGCGCAGGCTCCGCGGATCCTGGCCGACGCGGTCGAGATCGCTTTGCGAAGTGCCGTCGCCACTCGTGACGAAGAGCAAACCGTCGTTGGCAAAGGCCAGCGCGGCGCCGTTGTGGCCGTCGCTCGGCCATTCGATCACGACGAGCCGCGATTTCGGGTCGGGCCGCCCGTCGCGCACCGTGTAGCGTACGACGCGGGAGAACCGCGGCGGCGACGCTCGCGGGCCGTTCGCACCAATGAAGACGAAACCGTTCTCCGCGAACTGCGGATGAAACGCGATGCTGTACCACAGCTCGTCGAGCTCGAGCAGCGCCTCCGCCTCGCGGCCATCACCGTCGTGCCGCAGCCGCCGGAGCCGCATCGGGCCGTCCCACCCGTTCTCCTGCTCGATGAACCACGCCCACTCGCCGCCCGGCGCCGGCGCGAAGGTCACGAGCGAATGTGCACTCAGTTCCGGCCACGCGCGCCGCGCGGCGAAACTCGCGGGCCCGTCCGGCGAACCGCGCAGCGCGGTGTTTTGCCACGGCGATCGCGGCAACGGCTCCGGGCCGACAAACCGCAGCCGCGCGTATTCCGCCGTGCGATGAAAGCCCGCCTTGGTCAACGGCACCGCGCTCGACAACTCGCTGTCGGGGCTGCGGCCATTGACGCGCGCGAGATTGATCCGCCAGGTCTCGCCCGGCGCGGGCCGCCCGCCGGTCGCGCCAAAATCCGTCCACGGCATCCGGCCCTCCACCGTCCAGCCGACGTCGCGATCCCGCGCGTCGTTGACCGTGCCGTCCACCACCACCTTCGCTTCCACGTGAAACTCGCCGCGGCGAAACCCGGCCGAATCGCGCGAGCGTTCAGGCTCGCCGAAAAACGCATCGAACACGGCCGCCGCCGGATTGACTTCGAATTCATAGTAGCCTGTGTGCTGCTCCGATGGTTTGAGGAAGAATTCGAACGCGTCGTTCTTCCACAGTTCGCCGTTGTGCTCCCGGCTGTCGAACGCCACGTCGCGATCCGCCATCTCCGCGAGGAAGTAGATCCACTCGCGGTCCCACAGCAGCCGGACCTGCGTCCCCTCTTTGGCCGCGGGTGCACCCGGCAGCCACGGCTGGCTGAAGCCGTCGATCTTCGCCGCGTGCTGCCAGACCGCGTCGGTTCCGCGGCCGTCGATCACCGGCGGCGTCGACGCCCAGCGGCACTCGAAAGTCGGTGCGCCGGTCCCGGCCGCAGCGTGGATATCTGGCGCCGCGGCCACGGCGAAGCCGAGCGGGAGGGACGCACAGAAGATCGAGAAAACTCGGGGCACGTGGGGAGGTGGGGCGAGCAGGGGCCATTCCGTGCGACCGGCGCGGGCTGGCAAGCCGCGAAGTGGGCCGGAGTCGACGACGGGCGCATCTGCCTGTTGTCGGTGATCGCAGCGGCCTGAACGTAGCGCCGGCATCTTGCCGGCAGGATGCCGGCGCTACACTTGACCGACAACTCGGAGATGCGCCCGTCGGCGACCGCGGCTGCAGCGTTGTCGCCGGCCGCGCTGAGGCCGGCCGCTAATACAGCAGAAATTCCTTCCGCTGCTGCGCGAACTCCCGCCCTGCCGGCTGCCAGCGCGCCACGATTGCCTGATGGGGCTCGCCTCGCTCGAAGGCTTCACGAACCGATGATGTGCCGAGGACCTTGTCGAAATAGCCGGCGTGCAGCTCGAGTTTATCGCCGTGCAGCTTTCGCACCACTTCGAGCACGGCGAGCGTCGCGGCGACGGGCTGAAAAATTTCGCGATCCGTCACGTGCAGCTGGCAGCCGCCGCAACGTTGCCCCGCGAACTTCGAGAAGGTCGGCGCAAACCACGTCTCGCGGAACTGCGCGCCGGGCAAGCGCAACGCGTTCAACTCGCGCGCGAGCACGTAGCCATCGATCCACGGCGCGCCGAACAGCTCGAATGGTTTCGTGGTGCCGCGGGCTTCCGACAAGTTCGTCCCTTCGAGCATCACCTGGCCCGGGTACACCGTGGCGGTCTCGAGCGACGGCATGTTGGGCGAGGGCAACACCCACGGGAGTCCGGTCGCGTCGAACCAATCGCCGCGCCGCCACCCGCGCATGGGCACCACTTCGAGTTCGACCGGGCGCGACAGGAATTTCGCGTTGAACAACCGGGCGAGCTCTCCCGCGGTCATCCCATGGCGCAGCGGGATTGGATACAATCCGATGAAGGAACTGTGCTGCGGATACTCGAGGATCGGGCCTTCCATTGCGATGCCGTTGATGGGATTCGGCCGGTCGAGCACGACGAACCGGATGCCGGCGTCCGCCGCAGCCTGCATCGCGTACGCCATCGTCGCGATGTAGGTGTACACTCGCGTCCCGACGTCCTGCAGGTCGAACACCATCACCTCAATGGCCTGGAGCATCTCGCGCTCGACGGTCTTGCCGGCATGCTGCGTGTCGTAGCTCCGCATGATCGCGTCGATGTTCGTCAGCATGTCGGCGGCCGGTTGCTGCGTCTGGCCGTAGAGGCTGAAGACCGGCAGCTGGTAATGCTCGTCGAAGTAATACGGGACGTATTCGCCGGCCTGCGCATTGCCGCGCACGCCGTGTTCGGGTCCGTAAAGCGCGGCGAGCTTCACCTCCGGGTGCGCGCGAAACCGCTCCACCGTGCTGCGCAGGCCGGCATCCACGCCCGTGGGATTCGCGATCAGCCCGACGCGCCTGCCGCGGAGAATGGCGATCCGTTGGTCGAAGAGGACGTCGACGCCCAGTTGCATGGGGACGGTCTAGCAGAACCCCGGGCCCCAAACCAAGCTGTAGGTGGCGCGCTCGCCGCGCCACTCACCCGGAGCGAATTGTCAGTCAAGCGTAGCGCCGGCATCCTGCCGGCAAGTGGCTGCGGCTTCCAGCCGCAGACTGAACGGCTGAAGTTGATGTCACTTGCAATGCCGGCAGGATGCCGGCGCTACGTTCAGGCGCCTGCGAGCATCGACCACCGGCCGATGCGCCGAGCGAAACCTTGCGCCCCTGTGAGCTTGCCACCGCGGGCGTCCCGACTATCCACGGCGCGTGCGCATCCACCCCACTCTCCTCGCGCTGCTGGTGCTTCCGTTCGCCGTGCGTGCCGCCGACGATTACAAGCCGGGCCCCGACTCGGAGCCGCAGGACGTCCCGCACGGCGAAATCCGCCGTGGGACGTTCACCGCCAGCCAGATCTTTCCCGGCACGACCCGCGATTACTTCGTGTACGTGCCGAAGCAATACGACCCGGCGAAACCGGCGTGCCTCATGGTGTTCTTCGATGGCGCCGGCTTCATCCGGAACGACGGCCAGTTCCGCGTGCCGGTGGTCTTCGACAATCTCATCGCGAAAAAACAGCTGCCGGTGACGATCGCCGTGGGCGTGACGCCGGGCGTCGTGCCGCCCACCGTGCCGGGCGCGAAGCCGCGGGCGAACCGGAGCTTCGAGTACGATTCCCTCGGCGACGCCAATGCGCGGTTTCTGCTCGAGGAACTCCTGCCGGAGGCGACGAAGGGGCTCAATGTCACGAGCGACCCGGCGGGCCGCGCGATTTGCGGCAACAGTTCCGGCGGCATCGCGGCGTTCACCGTCGCGTGGGAAAGGCCCGACGCGTTTCGCAAGGTCGTCAGTCACATCGGCAGCTTCACGAATATCCGCGGCGGACACGTTTATCCGGCGATGATCCGCAAGACCAGGCCGGCCAAACCGCTGCGCGTCTTCCTGCAGGACGGCAGCAACGATCTCGACAACCTGCACGGTAACTGGCCGCTCGCGAACCAGGACATGGCCGCCGCGCTGAAATTCGCCGGCTACGACTACCAGTTCGTGCTCGGCGATGGCGCCCACTCCGGCAAGCACGGCGGTGCCATTTTCCCGGATACGCTACGCTGGCTCTGGCGCGACTGGCCGAAGGAATGAAAATGAAAAAAACAATCTTTTGGAACACAGAGGCCACAGAGGTCCACAGAGCGCACAGAGAATTCCTCCGTGACCTCTGTGCCGCCTCTGTGACCTCTGTGTTCCCACGCAAAAAAAGCGCCGCCCGCATCGCCGCCGCACTCATTTGTCTTGGCGTCGTCGAAATCAGCGCAGCCGACACTTTCAAGCCCACGCGCGACCACGAGGTGCAGGCGGGGGTTCCGCCGGGCAAGGTCACGCCGCAACTCGCGGTAAAATCGAAGACTTTTCCCGACACCACGCGTGACTGGTGGATCTACGTGCCAGCCCAGTACAAGCCCGATGGCACGGCGGCGCTGATGGTGTTTCAGGATGGGCAAAACTACATCAATCCGAAGGGCAACTTTCGCGTCCCGATCGTCTTCGACAACCTGATCGCCCGCGGCGAGATGCCCGTGACCATCGCCGTCTTCGTCAACCCCGGCCACGATCCCAGCAAGGGCAAGGCGAAGAGCCCGACCGCGGGGAGCAACCGCAGCCTCGAGTACAACTCGCTCGGCGATCGCTACGCGCGCTTCCTGCAGGAGGAGATCCTGCCCCAGGTTGCATCGCAGTATCCGTATTCCAATGACCCGGAGCTGCACGCCATCGCCGGTTCCAGCAGCGGCGCGATTGCGGCGTTCACCGTTGCGTGGGAGCGGCCCGATCAGTTCCGCAAGGTGTTCTCCACCGTCGGCAGCTTTGTGAACCTGCGCGGCGGCAACGACTATCCCGCGCTCATCCGCAAGACCGAGCGCAAGCCGCTGCGCGTGTACCTGCAGGATTCGTCCGGCGACCTCGACAATCCGTTCGGCAACTGGCCGCTCGCGAACCGGCAGCTGCACGCCGCGCTCCGCTACATGGGCTACGATGTGCACCTCGAATTCGCGGAGGGCTACGGCCACAACTCGATTCACGGCGGCACGATCTTCCCCGAGGCGATGCGCTGGCTGTGGCGCCAGGAAAAGCCGACGCCGGAGATCAACACGAAAGGCGACCTCGGCGTCGACATGACGCTGCACCGGCTGCTGATCGAAGGCGAGCGCTGGCAGCTCGTCGTCGATGGGCTGAACATGGCGGACGCGCTCTGCACGGACGCGGCGGGCAACTTCTATTATTCGGACGTGCGGGCCGGCGGCGTATTTCAAATTCGCCCCGACGGTGTGAAGAAGAAATTGAGCGACGAAGCCGCCAGCGGCCTGAAGTTCGGCGCAGATGGCCGGCTCTACGGGTGTCTCGGGGCCAAGAAACACATCTTTGCCGTCGACCCCATCACCGGCGCGCGCGAAACGCTCGCGAGCGACGTGCAGCCAAACGACTTCGTGATCACGCAGCGCGGGCACCTCTACTTCACCGAAACCCAGAAGAAGCAGGTGACATTGCTGGACGTGAAGACGAAGACCGTGCGCATGGCCGCCACCGGCGTCGCGAATCCGAACGGCATCGCCCTCTCGCCCGATGAAGGCACGCTGGCGGTGAGCGAAAGCGCCGGGCAGTTCGTCTGGACGTTTCGGATCAACGAGGACGGCGGCCTCGACGCGCGGGGCCCGTATATGACGATGCGGCGGCCGATCGATCCCAAGGGGGAATTCAAGTCGCAGGAACTGCCGCCGTATCTCCCGCGGGCCAGCGGGGACGGCATGACCACCGACACGCTCGGCCGCTATTATGTCACGACCGCGCTGGGCGTGCAGGTCTTCGATCCCACCGGCCGATTGTGCGGCGTGGTGGAGAAGCCGCAGCCCGACAAGGGCGTGACCAGCATCGTGCTCGCGGGCCCGCAGCGCGACCAGCTCTACGTCGCGAACGGCGACAAGATCTTCCGGCGAAAAGTGCAGGCGACCGGCAATCCAATCCCCCGGGCGCCGTAGCTGAGTGCGTCACACTTCGCCTCCCCGCATCGGAGTACGGCGGGCGCAGACTGCGCCGACGCAGGTACCGCCGTTATGCTGCCGGTTTCGGCGAATAATTTGCCCGCGTCACTCGCAGCACGTTTTCGCCCAGAATTTTTCGAATCGTTTCGTCGGAGTGTCCGCGCTGCACCAGGCCGACGGTGAACAGCGGCCAGTTTGTCCACGCGAGGCTCTGGATCGCCTGCGGCGTGGTGGTAAACTCGTCGCGCGGCCACAACCCCTCCCAGCGCTCGGCACTGCGGGGCCGGCGCGTGCCCCAGTTGATCTTCGCCCGCGCGGTCGCGTCGTGACGTGAGGTGTACGAAATGTCCGGCCCCACCGCCACGTGGTCGGCGCCGAATTTTTTCACCGCATAATCGATGTGGTCGAGGAACGCGGAAATGTCCCCTCGCCCGCCGAGAAAACGGGGAATGCAGCAAATCCCCACCAGCCCGCCGGTGTCGCAAATCGCCTTGATCACTTCGTCGGGTTTTCCGCGGAAGTGCCGGTAAACGCCGCAGCAGGTCGTGTGGCTCGCGACCATCGGGCGCGCCGACGCCTTCGCCGCCTCGAGGCTCGTCCGCCAGCCCGAATGCGCGACGTCCGCGATCACGCCGCGCCGGTTCAACTCGCCCACGACCTGTCGGCCGAAGTCGCTCAGCCCGCCGTCGTTCGGCTCGCCCGCGCCGTCGCCAATCGGATTCCGCCGATTGTACGTCACGTGCATCATGCGCACGCCGAGCTGCTGAAACACTTTGATCATTCGCAGTTCGTCGCGGGTCGTCCGCCACTCCTGCGGCAGCGGCACGCCGTTGGTCGTGAAGTAAAGGCAGAGTTTGCCGGCGGCCTTCGCCGCGACGACTTCCTCGGGGTTCGCCGCTTTCAGCAGCTCGCCGCGCATCGTGTCGGTCACGGCGGTGAACCGCGCCAATCGTTTGATCAGGCGCATTGGGCTGTTCCCCTCCTCGCCGCAGTTTTGAAACACGCAGGTGACGCCCGCCGCGCGAAACGCCTGCAGGAATTCCTCCCGCTCGCGCGCGTCGCTCGCGTAACCGAGCATCGGCAACTCCTCGACCAGTTCCGCCAGTTCGTCGTCCGACGCGCCGGCTTTGATCGCCGCATTCATGGCGTCACTGTCGATCGCCGCCCGCGGGGCAAAACCGTACGATTCGAACACCAGCGACTGCGCGTGCAGTTGGAGGCCGTGCTCGAGTTGCTGCGCCGACGGCTTGAGGATCGAAAGCGCGACGGACCGCCAGGCCGCGATGCTCTCGTTCGGCGGCGCGAACAGCGCAGCGGCCCGCGCGCGCGGCACGAAGACCTGCGGCCCGATGACGGCCGCGGCCGCGGCCGCTTTGGCCGTTAACTTCACAAAGTCGCGTCGGGTGGAGCGGGGCTGGCGCATGGACTGAGCTTGGAGGAGGTCACCGCGGTTGGAAAGCCCGGCTACGCCAGCCACCGCCGGAGCAATTCCTCCGCCGCCGCGTGAATTTCCGGGAGGGGCCGTGGCCGCGGGCTGGCGTAATGCAGGCTGGCGACTCGCAGTTCGCTGGCGCCGTCCCACGGCCGCGACATCGCCATCACCGCGACGCGCGGGTGCACCAGGTTGATCCGCGCCTGCTGCTTCGGCTCGAACGTCGACACGACCTCGGTTTTCTCGTGGCCGGCGATCCGCCATGACACCAGCCGCGCGCCCGCCCGCGATTGCAGCGCGAGCCAGTTGGCCGCGGCCTGCTGAACCGCCTTTTCGTCGGCGGCCAGCCCCAACGCATGCGAGCCTTCCACGACCTCGATCGCGCGACGCGGCGGCCGGGCGCCGGCGGGCGTGAGCACGTGCGAGCGAAATTCGAAGTCACCCTCGAGCCGAATCGTCGACACCACCCGCACCTCGCCGCCGAGCGTCGCCCGCCAGCTCGTGCGCACGCCGTCTTCGAGCAAGACGCCGTCGTCGGGAAAGATCCGCGCGGCGCACGCCCCCGTCTGCGGGTCGCGCAACACCAGCGTTTCATCGAAGGGCGCGAATTCCTTCGCGTCGGTCAGCACGTTGAAGGGGAAGCTGCTCGACGCGGTGAACTTGTTGTACTTGTCGCGATAGTAGTCGCGGCGCGGCGTGTTCTTCGCCTGCAACCAGCGCACCTGGCCTGACGCCTTCGTGCCGGTGAGCAGCATCCTCGGGCCGGCGATGCGCACCCGGAAGTCGCCCCGCTCGACCGGCAGCGGTTCCTCCGGGACGGTCCACAGCGGATCGTTCGCCGGCAGCGCGAAGAACGTGAACGCCTGCATCGCCCAGTAGGGATGCCCGTTGTCGATGTACGGTTCGGAAACGCCCGGCGTGCCCTCCGCCGACAGTGTCTCCCGCAGCTTGCCGCGTTGCTCGTCATAGGCGCCGAGCCGCCACCACCACGCGAAATTCTGCCGGACAATGCGTCGCAAGAGCCCCGGCGAATGCGGCCACACGCCTTGTTCATATCCGAGCAGCAACGGCGACAGCAGCGCCCACCGGTAGATCAGCGAACGTCCGAACAACGGCACCGCGCCGTCCGCGCCAAAGAAGTACGGCGTGTTCTGCAAAAACTCCCGCGCCCGCGCGTGGAGCCTGGCGCGCCACTCCGGATACAGGTCTCCGGCGACGCGCGCCCAGAACAGCGGGAAGTTTCCAAACGTCCAAAAATTGTAGTAGTCGTAGACGGTCAGCTTCGGATCGTCCGAGTACCAGCCGTCGGCCGCGTTCGCCGCGAGCCCCTCCATCGCCTCGAGGTCCGCGATCATCCAGGCCTCGTCGCCCTTGAACTCGGGAAACGTGCGCGAGAGCTTGAGCCGCGCCGCCTGGTTCACGGCGGTAAACCACGCATGATTGTTGGTGCGCTCGGGCACGACGGTGCAGCTCGCGAGCCACCGGTTCACCCGCGCGCGCTCCTCCGACGAAAGCTGCCGAACGAAATCGGGGCCAAGCCGCACCAGCGCGAAGGCGACCAGCGACGACTCGACCGTGCGCTGGGTCGGCTTGCTCCCGGTCGGCTCCGCCCAGTAGTCGGGATGCTTCGGGTCGAAGGCCGTGCGGTAGATGGAGAGCAGCACGGCGCCGAGGTCGGGGGCGCCGCGCGGGGTCGGCTGCTTCGCCGCCACAAATTCGGCCAGCGCCGGCAGCATCCGCGCGACCGAAGTGTACGTCTTTCCGCCCGGCGTGCAGCAGCCCTTGAGCTTCGTGCCCCCCGGAAAATCGCACACCGTGTAATCCCCGCTGGTCGCGTGGGCGTTGTGCAGGAACCCGAGAAGGATCTGCTCGAAACGACCGGTGAGCTCGGCGCGCGTATCCGGCACGGCGATGCGGCCGCTTTGTCCGTCCGCGCTGCGCGGCAAGACGGCGGCGGCGGCCGCGGCCGCCGCGGCCCTGAGCAGGAAATCACGACGATGCATGAGCGAAGTTCCCGCGCGGACGTGGCGCGCGGTGGCGCAAGGTGTATCGGTTGAGGCCCCGCGAACGCAAGCGAGGCCGCGCCAGCCCGCCGCGGGACCGCGGTTGCCGCCACCCGCTCAACCGATTTCGGGTTGCGTTTCACGGCCGCGTCCCGGCGGATTTCGGCGCGCCCCATGAAATCACCCCTGCTGCCCCTCTTCGCCCTCCTCCTTGCGCCGTGGCTGTGCGCCGCCGATCGCGACTGGCCCGTCTATCTGGGCGATGCCGCCGGCACGCACTACTCCACGCTGGGGCAGATCGATCGCACCAACGTCGGCCGGTTGCGCGTGGCCTGGACGTTCCACACCGGCGACGCGGGCCCGAACAGCCAGATTCAGTGCAATCCGTTGATCGTCGACGGCGTGCTCTATGGTTCTTCGCCGCAACTCGACCTGCTCGCCCTCGACGCCGCGACCGGCGCGCTGCGCTGGCGCTTCGATCCGTTCGCCGGTCGCGGGGAGGTCACCGGCGGCCGCGGCGTGAATCGCGGCCTCGTCTTTTGGCGCGAAGGCAACGAGCGGCGAATTCTCTACACCGCGGGACGTTTTCTCCACGCGGTCGACCCCGCCAGCGGCAAATCGATTCCGAGCTTCGGCGTCGACGGTCGGGTGGACTTGCTCGAAGGCCTCGACCGCGACGTGAGCGGATTGTCACTCGCCGGCACGACACCCGGTGCCGTGTATCGCGACCTGCTCATCGTCTGCACGCGCGTCGGGGAAGGCCCCGCCCCCGCCGCGCCCGGCCACATCCGCGCCTACGACGTGCGCACCGGCCAGCGTCGTTGGATTTTCCATACGATCCCGCATCCCGGCGAGGAAGGCTACGCCACGTGGCCGCCCGACGCCTGGAAGGAGATCGGTGCCGCGAACTGCTGGGCGGGCCTCGTCATCGATCCCGAGCGCGGCCTCGCGTTCGTCCCGATCGGATCGGCGGCGTTCGACTTCTGGGGCGGCAACCGGATCGGCGCGGACCTGTATGCCAACTGCCTGCTGGCGCTCGACGCCGCCACGGGCAAACGGAAGTGGCACTTCCAACTCGTGCACCACGATCTCTGGGACCGTGATCCGCCCGCGCCGCCGGTGCTGCTCAACGTGCGACGCGAGGGCAAACTCGTCCCGGCCGTCGCCCAGATCACGAAATCCGGTCACGTGTGGCTGTTTCACCGCGAAACCGGCGAGTCACTGTTTCCGTGGCGCGAGCAACCCGTGCCGAAATCGGAACTCGCGGGCGAGATGAGCTGGCCCACCCAGCCGTTTCCGTTGAAACCCGCGCCGTTCGCCCGGCAGCAATTCACGGAGGAGGAGGTGACGACGCGCACGCCGGCCGCGCACGACGCGGTGCTCGCCCGGTTGCGGCAGGCGACGCCGCATGTGCCTTTCTCGCCGCCGAGCACGCGTGGCACGATCATCCTGCCCGGCTTCGATGGCGGCGGCGAATGGGGCGGCGCCGCGGTCGATCCCGAGGGCATCCTCTACGTCAACGCCAACGAGATGGCCTGGATCCAGCAGATGATTCCCACGCAGGTGCCAGGCGCGAATCTCGGCGAAACGATCTACACCCAGCTCTGTGTCGCGTGCCACGGGCCGGGCCGCGAGGGCAACGCGGCGCAGAATGTTCCGTCGCTCGTGAACGTCGCCGCGAAATTGAAACGGGAGGAGGTGGCGACGCTTCTCCGGACGGGGAAGGGCATGATGCCGGCGTTCAATTTCCTGACGCCGCCGCAGCGCAACGCGCTGCTGGACTTCCTGCTGAACACCAGCCAGGGCACGAGTGACCGCAACGATACTGAAATTGTGGGCGGGGTGCCCCCACCCCGCACCAACGCGTCGCCGTCAGCCCGGCGGGGTGAGGGCACCCCGCCTACATTACCCGTGCTGTATACATCGAGTGGTTACACCCGCTTCTTCGATCCCGACGGCTATCCCGCGCTGCGCCCGCCGTGGGGCACCTTGAACGCGCTCGATCTCAACACGGGCGAGTACCGCTGGCAGCGGCCGCTGGGCGAGCTGCCCGAGCTGACCGCGCAGGGCCTTCCGCCCACCGGCACTGAAAACTACGGCGGCCCGCTGGTCACCGCGAGCGGGCTCCTCTTCATCGGTGCGACCAAGGACGAAAATTTCCGCGCCTTCGATTCGGCCACGGGGCGACAGCTTTTCGAAATCGCCCTGCCGGCTGGCGGCTATGCGACGCCCGCGACCTATTCCGTGAACGGCAAGCAGTACGTCGTCATCGCCTGCGGCGGCGGCAAGATGGGCACGAAGTCCGGCGACGCCTACGTGGCGTTCGCCCTGCCGTAGCGGCACAGCACAGCTCCCGTCGACGGGACTCTCCACGCGGCCATGCCCACGTTGCGCGGTGCAGGTCGATCGCAGTAATCTTGAAATCCCCTCTACGAGAGGGGTGGCGCGCACGCGCCGGGGTGTGGAGCGCTCCAGGAATACGAGATCCTCAATGGCGTCAGGTTCAGTTGACCGGCGCGTATTTCTGCTGCAACGCCAACTCGATCTGCAGCCGTTCCGCCGCGGACAACGCACGATTGTAGACGAGCACCTCGGCCATGTCGCCGTTGAAGGGCCGATCTCCGCCGGCGCCGAAGTTTCCGACCATCACCGGCCGCGGCGGATTGATCAGCATCTGCGCCGAGAGGGTCGCCACAAACTGCTGCTCGCCATTCACGAAACCGCTCTGCGTCGAGCCTCCCTTGACGACGGTCAGGATCTGCACGGCGCTGGCAGTGGCGCCGACCGCGGAGCCGAGCCCTTCCCACGTGCTGTTGTCGGGGCTCCGCCATCCAAGGCCATACTGGTTCAGCGCGCCCCCATTTTGCTGCAGGACGAATCCACCATATGGAGACGTCGCGTGATCGTAATCGAGAATGTCCGCGTACGTCACCTGACTCGCCGCCGGGCGGACGACCGCAATCACGGTCACATCCGGGCTGCCCTTCAACAGGTCTACCGCCGTGCTGCGCAAGGCCGTGCTGCTGCCGTTGAACCGGATGGCGGGCATGCTGCCGGCCGCGAGTGCGACCGCCATCGGTTGCGCGGCCGGGTTGCTTTGCACGGCGTGGGCTCCGCCACCCGAAAGATCCGTCCAGCGGCTCACGCGGTTGCTGCCGTCGGTCGCGACGCCCAAATCCGCGCGATACCAGAGCTGCAGCCCGCCGGTGACGGGCGCCGCCGGCCAGGGCGGCAGCCCCTGCTGTTGCGATTGGAGCAACGGGCGGTTGACGCCGCCGGGATCATCCTGCGCGCCGTAGCCCAGCGTGCCGAGCTTCGCCATTTCCCACAGATCGGAAAGTCCGTCCGCATCCGTATCAAAATAACGGACTCCGACCGCATCCTCGATCCGCGCACGCTCCGTCGCGGTGAGCGCGCGGTTGTAGATCAGCACCTCGGCGATGTCGCCGTTGAAATAGCGCGAGTTGTCCGCGACAAAGCTGCCGAGACTGAAAATCCGCGGGGCGTTCCCGAGCATGGCCGCCGACACCGGCGTCGAGAAGACCGGCGCCGCATTCAGATAGCCGGCCTGCGTGCCGCCGCCCTTGACGAACTCGAGCAGCTGCGGCGCTCCGGCGGCAATCGGGATGGTCGACGACAATCCGACCCAAAACGCATTGCTCGGGTCGCGCCACCCGAAGCCATATTGATTCAACGCGTCTTGCCTTTGCTGCACGACGAAGCCGCCATAAGGTTCCTGGCCGTGCGCGTAGTCGAGGATATCGGCATAGCTCGCCTGCGAAGCGCCGGCCTTGACGACGACGATCACGGTGAGGTCGGAGCTGCCTTTGAAAAGATCCACCGCCGCGGCGGTGCGCAGCGTGCTCACAATGCCATCGAAGTGTACGGCGGGTTTGCCGCCAATCGACGAGGCAACCGCCAGTGGCTGGGCCGCGGAATTCGCCTGCGCCAGGTGGACGGCATTACCGGACAAGTCAGCCCACGCGCTCACTTTCCCGGCGCCGTCTTGCGCGAGGCCAAGATCGGCGCGATACCACAATTGCAGCCCCGTGCTCACCGCCGGACTCGGCCATGGACTCGAATTCAGGAAAAACGACTGCGCCAGGCTGCGCCCCATGCCGCCCGGATCGTCGTTTCCACCAAAGCTGAGCGTGCCTAGGAATTGGAGCTCCCATCCGTCGTCCAAACCGTCGCCGTCGGTGTCGACGATCGGCGGCGCAATGTTGATCGAAAGCGTCTTGCTCTGCGTCAGACTGCGCGCCGTGGCCGCGAGCGCGCTGAGGGCCGCCGCGGGCGACGGATACTGGACATAGATAGAAGCATATCCCTGCGCGTCACTTCGCAGGGCGAGCGTCGCGGCGGGGCTGGTCCCCAGTGGGCTCAGCGAAAGGAGAATTCCGCCCGTCGTCGCTTCGAAACCAATCGGCGCATTCGCCAAGACCGTTCCGTCCGCGCGGAACACACGGACGGAAACGAGCCCGTTCGGGCCAGTGCGCAGGTTCGGTCCGACCGACGAAATCAGCTCCGGCATAATCCCGTTGTAGTAATCGTTCGGATTGGTGCCGGTTTGATATTCGGTCAGGTTGGACCTGCCATCGCCGTCGGGGTCGAGAACGGCATCGCTCGGATCGATCGGATTGAGGCCGAACGACAACTCCCAGCCGTCCGGCATACCGTCGCCATCGGTGTCGACCGACATCGGATTCGTGCCCGCCGCGAATTCCTGGAGATCGGTGACGCCGTCGCCATCGCTATCGTCGGTCGGCAAGGCAGCGCGCGTCGGCGAAAGCCCATATCTGATTTCCCAGCCGTCCGGTAATCCGTCGCCATCCGTATCGGCCACGTCGGGCCGCGTCCCATATTGATATTCGTGGAGATTGGTCACGCCATCGGCATCGAGGTCGGCGTTGCGGTCATTGACGCGAGGATCCAATCCATATTGCACTTCCCACGCATCCTCCATGCCGTCGCGGTCGGCGTCGGCGAAAAGCGGGTTGTCGAAGCCGGCGAAGAACTCATCGAACAGCGAGCCAAAGGTCGCCAATCCGCTCAAGGTGATGTGGCTGAAGGTCCGCGCCGAATTATCGCTGAATCCGAGTTCACCTCTCACCAGCCGCCCATTCACGTACAGGTCCCAGCGCTTCGCGGCGAAGTCTTCGCGCAAGGTGAGGCGCACCCAACTCGAGAGGCGGCCGTCTGCACCGATCGGCGCCTTCCAACCTGTCGCGACCCACGTGCCACCGCCCAGCCCGTTGCCGTCGAAAACGAAGAGCTCGCCCAGATCGGCGGACCGAACCAAGGCCACCTGCCCGCTGTCGGCCTGCACGACGAGAGACGAGGTGGGAGCAGAGCCCGCGGTCGGTTTCGCGAACAAATCGATGAAGGCAATCGTCTGCGTCGGATCGGCCGGAAAGCTGTGGCGCGCTTGCGACACGGTGCCCGCCCCGCCAACGAGCGCGGCGCGCATTCCCGCATAGCTCGATCCGTCGATCAATGCCGCGTCGCCGCTCACGGTCCAACCCAACTGTCCCGCAAGAGTGCCGGCTATATACCCGTCGCCCGCTTCGAAACCGGTAAAATACGGCAGGCCGATCTGGACCACAACGTTGCGGGCGGCCGACGTCGCGCTCGCCCCCGCGTTGTCATACGCTTTCGCGGTGAGCGCATATGCTCCGGGTGGCACGTTTGACCAAACAAACTCGAACGGCGAACTGAGCGCCTCGCCCAGCTTGCTGGCGCCGGCGAAGAATTCCACCTTCGCGATCGTACCATCGGCATCGGTCGCGGCCGCCGCCAGCCGCATACTGGCAGGTGCCGTGAAGACCGTGCCGTCAGCCGGGGCGGTCAACGCGACGGTCGGCGGCGTGTTGGTGACCGGCGGCACCTGCAACCGCACCTCGGGATGACCGACGATGGCAAGGCTGTCGCCGGTCAGGCCGCCGGTGATTCTCGTGTTTCCGCCCAACGAGACAGTTCCTGCCCGTGCATTCACGTAGCCGTCGATGGACGCGGAGCCGGTGAGCGACAGATTGCCCGACCAGAGGTTCAGCGTGAGCCACGCGGGATGCGCAGCCGAGCCTGCGGCGCCACTCATGGCCATCGCGTTCGCGACCGTAATCACAATCGGACCGACGACGTGAACCTGACTACCCGCCGCGAGATTCAGGTGCTGAAAATCATAGAGCGCCGGAACGGTCGATCCGGCCACACCCAGCGTGAAGCCGCTCCCGGCGTTCGCCGCAAAATCGCCATAGGCACCCGGGGGCACGACCACCTGGCCAACGCCGTCATTCAGCGTGAGGTTTCGGAGCGTCGAAAAATCGGGCGCCGGCTGGCTCGACGTCGTGATGACCACCGTCGCCGTCCCGCTCGCCGACCGCGGCGCGGCGAGACTGGGCAGCGCCACCGCGTTGGTCCGGCGGACGAGATTGCGCAGCGACGCCTTCCCGTTGAGTGTAACCTGGTAGCCGGATGGCGTGGCGTCGCCGGGGCCGTCGATCGTGCCGGCAAAAGTCGGGTTCCCATTGACGCGCACCGCCGGCAGGCCGGGCACGAGCAGGTCGCGAGTGATCGTCACCGGCCCGACGAGCGATACGTTCTCGCCCATCATCATCTGCACCGAGCCGTCGATCGTGCCGCCGTTGAGTGTAGGGGCGTGGCGGACGAGTGCCGTGCCGGCGGATTGTCCGGCCGACCAGGCGGCGACCAACCAGCAGGCGGCGGCGAAGCGGGCGACCCGCGCGCGGCGGCGGAAGAAACAGCCGGCCCGGCCGCAATGTGAACCGGTCATTGGAAACTGGATACCGAGGTTCATGCCCCGATTATCCCGCGCCACGCCGCGCCGCGCAATCGCCCTACCCCCAAAAATATGTAAACCGAAACGTATCGGTGTCTCGGAGACAGGAGTATTACCCAGTTGCGCGTAAAATTTCTGTTCACGCCCGACCCCCGGACCGCTGGCCGCGCCGCCGGTTACGCGGACCGCAGGATCGGCCGTCCGAATCGCGCCCGCGCGCCGCCGCCGGCATCCCGGCCGCACCCCCGATCTCACGGCCCGGCGAAGACGCCAGATTTGGCTGTGCGGCTGCAGCGAGAACGCTTAGCAGCTTCCGGTGTGATAAAGCGTCGCTGCATGTTCACTGCCATCCTGGTTGCTCTGCTCGCCACGGTTTCCGCGGCAGTGGCGGCCGTCGCACAGGTTGACGTCTTCATCTCCGGCCAGGATGGCTACCACACCTTTCGGATTCCCGCGATGATTCGCGCGGCGGATGGTTCGCTCCTCGCGTTCTGCGAGGGCCGGAAATCCGGCGGCGGCGACTCCGGCAACATCGACTTGCTGCTGAAGCGATCGCGCGACGAGGGCCGGACGTGGAGTGCGCCGCAGGTGGTGTGGGATGACGGCGACAACACCTGCGGGAATCCCTGCCCCGTGCTCGATGCGTCCACGGGCACGCTTTGGCTGCTGCTCACGCACAATCTCGGTGCGGACCGCGAACGCGACATCGTGGCGCGCACGGCGAAGGGCACCCGCACGGTGTGGGTTTCGCACTCGCCAGATCACGGCGCGACGTGGGCCAGGCCCGTCGATATCACCGCGCGCGCGAAAGACCCGTCATGGACCTGGTATGCGACCGGCCCAGGCGTCGGCATCCAGCTCGCGAGCGGGCCTCATCAGGGCCGGCTGGTGATTCCGTGCGATCACAATTACGACGATGAGACGGAGCAGAAGCACCTTTCCGGCTCGCACGCCCTCTACTCCGACGACCACGGGGTGACGTGGCAGCTCAGCGCGCCGATTCGGCCGCGGGTGAACGAATGCCAGGTCGCGGAGCTCTTCGACCAGCGCGGCACGCTGCTGATGAACATGCGTTCGAATCATGGCCGCAACGTCCGCGCGCAATCGCTCAGCACCGATGGTGGCGTCACGTGGTCGGCCCCGGTCGATGCGCCCGCCCTGATCGAACCGGTGTGCCAGGCGAGTTTGTTGCGGCACGATGCCGCGCATCTGCTGCTGTTCTCGAACCCCGCCGCGAAAACGCGCGCGCATCTCACGGTGCGCCGCAGCGAGGACGACGGCAAATCGTGGCGCGAGGTGCTTGAGCTGCAGGCCGGGCCCGCCGCGTATTCCTGCCTGGTGGCGCTCGGCGCCGACCAGGCGGGCTGCCTCTACGAGCGCGGCGAGAAACGCGCGTACGAAAAAATCACCTTCGCGCGGTTCACAGTGAAGTGACGAATTCGCGTGCTTCCGCCAGCCTCGCGCCGGGGGCGCCGCCCCGCCCATTCGCCCCCGCGTTCCCTCGGCCGGCCGCGAAGAGGCCGGCCATAATTCGCCCCGCCCCACCGCAAAAATCGTTCGCCAAGCGCAGCTTTTCCTCGAGCGAAAATAGCAGTTGACGGACACGAAGACGGGCCTACTCCTTGCACCCTGCTTTGCGGGCGTAGCTCAGTTGGTAGAGCACCACCTTGCCAAGGTGGACGTCGCGCGTTCGAGTCGCGTCGCCCGCTCCATTTTCAAAAGCCGTCGAATTCACTTCGACGGCTTTTCGTTTAAACCCATGCCGCGCAACTGTTCGGCCCGCGCCGTTGCCGGCAGTGGCACGTGGCCAGCCATCGCCATGGCAGCCGCCGCCTCGTCGCCGAACAGGAATGCCGCCACGCTGGCCGCGGCGGCCGGGCGCTCCGTCGAAAAGACAAGCTGCACGGGCAACCGGAGCGGATAACGGCCGGCGTGGAGCGTTTCCGCGGTGGCGGCGATCGCCGGCCGGGCGGGATCGTTCGCCACGCGCAAAGGCTTCATCGACTTGGCGTCGGCCGGAAGCGCTCCAGCCAGGGCGAGGACGCGTGATTTCGGTCCGAACTGGCCCGCCAGTTCATGCGCCGACGCAAACCTCGGCAAATCGCGCCGCAGCGCTCCGTCCAGCAGGACGACATGGCGGAAGTACTCGAGCGCGACGCCGGCCCCCACTTCCGGTACGAGCGGCGCCACGAATTCGTCCGCCCATTCGCCGGTGGCACCGAGGTCGCGCCAGCGTACCCCGGCCCTCGGCTGACCGGCCGGCTTCGCGCCAAACACCGCGGCGAGTTGACCGAACGTAATCTGCTCGACGGGACACGACGCGGGCGCAAGCACGATCACCGGCTGGTATCCGACCGGTTTCGCCGTGAAACCGCGCAAGGCTGCCATTTCCTCCGCGGGCAACACGATGAGCGCGCAGTCGGCGCGCCCCGTTTTCAACTGCTCGATGCCGGGCCGGCTGCCGTCGAACGCCAGCGTCAGCGGGATGCCGTTTCGGCCGGCGAACGCGTAAAACGATTTCGTGAACTCGATCCCGAGCAGGTCGGTGCCGACCACGCGGAGGTCGGCGGCTTCAGCGCGGACCGCGCTCTCGATGATCAGGATCGTCGCGACGATCGCATGCCGTAGCGCGGGCAACCTGCCCGCGCCTTTTCGTGCCGCGACTTCCAAGCACGGGCAGGTTGCCCGTGCTACGGCAACTTCGCCCGCCCGGAGGCGGGGCCTCAGCGGTGCGGACGTTTGCATCGGACTACTTCTGGTCCGGCTCGCGCAAAACCAGCCGGTCTTTTTCGTCCCGGCCGCCGGGCAGATGTCCGGCGGCGCGATCGCGTTCGGTCCGCCGCCGCGCCTTCGCGCCGCTCGCGTCGCTGTAGTAGGCGTAGTTGTGCGTGTAATACCCGTAATCGCCGCCCGCGTTTGCCGGCACCTGGTTCAACACGACGCCGATCAGCTTGGTCTTGAGCCCTTCCACGATCTGCTGTGCGCGGAACACCATGCTCTGCGGATTGCGGCGGTGCTGGATCAGCAGCACCGCGCCGTCGACCGCGCTGACCAGCACGCTCGCATCGCTCACGCCGATAATCGGGGGAGAATCGAAAACGATTTTCTCGTACCGCTGCTTCAGCTCCGTGATGATCTCCCGCAGCCGGTTGCCGTAAATCAAACTGAGCGTGAAGCCCGCGCCCGCGCCGCTCGGGATGAAATCGAGCCCCGGCGAAACATTCTTCTGCACGACCTCGTCGAGCGTCCGGTGGCCGAGCAGCAATTCGCTCAACCCGGGCTCCTTCGGCCGGTCGGCCAGCCGATGCTGCGTGGGCCGCCGCAAGTCCGAATCGATGAGAATGACGCGCTCGCCGCCCGCGCCCATCAGCCGCGCGAGCCGGTGCAGCGTGGTCGACTTGCCCTCGCCGGGTCCGGCCGAGAAAATGACGAGCGCGTGCGGCGCCTTCGCATTCAGCGTCAGGTTCAGGTTGGTGTGGAGCACCCGATACGGCTCGACCTCCGCCGGATCGTCCGAGCTGCTGCCGAGCGGATCCCGGGTGAAGGGGATCACCCCGAGCACCGGCAGGCGCAGCCGCGTCTCGACGTCGGCGACGTTGCGGAAACTGGTGTCGAAATACTCGAGCAGCACCGCGACGCCGACCGCGAAGATTCCGCCGAAGAGAAACGCGAACGTGGCGTTGAGCAGGAGGTTCGGCTTGCTCGGGAACTTGGCCGGTTCCGCCGTATTCAGAATCTCGATCGTCTTCTTCGGGACCTGGAAGTCGATTTCGCGCTGCCGCAGCGTCAGTTTCAACGTCGTGAGCAGCCGCTGTTCGTCATCGAGCTTCTGCGCCGCCTCCTCGAAGGGCCGCATCCGCTCGCGCGCCGACAGGATTTGTTCGACCTTGGCCTGCGCGAGCTGGCTCTTGAGCTCGGCCACCCGGGCATCGGCTTCCTTGTACGCAATCTCCAGCGAGCTTTCGTAGCCCTTGAGCTGCACGTCGAGCTGCTCCTTGATCTTCGCGCGCGCCTCGATCGCGGAAATCAGATCGGGGTGGGCTTCGCCCAGCCGCGACTTCAATTGCGTCACTTTCTGGTCCGCCATCAAGTATGCCTGGAGCAGGTTCTGGATGTTCTGATCGGGAATCAGCTCGGAGTTGACGAGGCTGATCCGATCCTCGGGCGGGATCGACTTGAAGCGCTCCCACCGCGTCTTGCGGCCAATCGCGTCGACGCTCAGCGCAATCAGCGTGTTCTGCATCTGCCGCAGCCGCTCGATCTCCATGTCGGAGTAGCGCGCGTTGAGATCGACGCCGGAGATATCGAGGTCCTTGCGCAGTTTCTCGACGGCATCGCGCTGCCGGCGGACCACCTCCTCCTGCTTCCCCAGTTCCTGCCGCAAATGCGCCAGGCCTTCGCTCTGGTCGGAAGTCGCCAGCGCGATGCGGTCCGACGAATAGGTGCGCGCGATCTCGTTCGCGACGTCGGCGGCGAGCTGCGGGTCCTGCGCGAACACGTTGATCTCGATCAGCGACGAACTGCGCTGCGACTCGATCCGCAGCATCTTGTCGACGAGGTAGCGATAGGTGATCGACGGGGGCAGCGGCGTGTTTGAACCCAGCAGCGGCGCCAGCTTCCCGTTGAGCCCGAGCCGCTCGATGACCGGGTACAGGATTTTTTCCGACTGCATGATCTTGAACTGATCCTGCAGGAAGTACGGGTCGTAGTTGTTGCTGCTCTGGGCCTGGAACAGCTTCACCTCGCCCTCGGGTTTCTCGACGCGCACCTTCGTCGTGGCGAGGTACCAGCGCGGCATGAAGGCGGTGACCGCCAGCGCGGTGACGACGACCAGCGAGAGGATCAGGATGATCAACCCGAGCCGGAGGCGAAGGATTTGCAGAAAGTCACCGAGCGACGCGGTGTCCTTGCCGGCGGGAACGTTAGCCATGAAACGACGGAACGAAGGCTAAGCCGGGCTTAGGCCTGACGATGCGATCGGCTCGAGGTGGAACGCGACCTCCGGGCGCGTTCTTGCGCCACGATCCGGACCGACGGCGCCCGGAGGTCGCCGTCCACCCGCTCGGATTCGCTCATGGTGCGATTGAAATTCAGAGGGAAAACCATGGCGCGGCCTCAGAACGTGTACGTCGCGCTGATGGCCGCACGTTTCCGCTTCAGGTTGCGGACCGCGTCGTCCGATTTCGTGCGATCGTAGTCGCCGCTGACGGTCAGTATCCAGTTTTTCGTCGGCAAATAGCTCAAGGCGCCGCCGAGCCGCACGGTGTTTTCGTCGATGTTGCTGAAGCCGCGCCGCGCCTGCAGCGTCGAAGGCTCGTACGTGGCGGAGCCGGAGGCGACGATCAGCGCGGTCAGGGAATGCTGGACGTTCACGAAGATCCGTTTCGCCTTGGTGTCATTGAAGCGGGCGGTATCCGAGGTCTCCTCGAGATTGTACCCGAACCCGGCGACAAAAAACGACTTCTCGGTGTAATCGTATTTCGCGGAAAACTCGGCGAAGGGCGCGGTCACGTCCCGCTCCGCCGCACGTTCGCGCCATTCGACGCCGACGCGACTGCTGAGCGAGAGCTTGCGGGCGATCGCGTAATCCACGCCACCCATGAGGTACTCGGAGCGCTTGTTTTTGATTTCCCCCTGCTTGCTGTAGTAGACGTCCTGGTGACGGTACTCGGCCACCGCCTTGAACTCGGGCAGGATCGCGTAGTCACCGGCGACGCCGTAAAGGTTCTCGATTCGATCGAGCGACCGGCCGAGCACGGCGTTGCGATAATCGAAATAAACGGACCGCGCCTTCACCGTGGTGCTCGCCTTCGCGTTGAGGGGCGTCGTGAACCGGCCGTCGAGTTGGTTGCGGTTGAACGATTGGTCCGGGTTCAACACGCGCGGGTCCGCGCCGGCGACACCGGGCAGCAGCGATTCCGGATTCCGCGAGATCATGTACATCTCGTTGACGTCGATTGTCGTGGATTTGTTGAACGCGTGCGCCAGCCGGAGGGTGGCGTCGTGGCTGTCGAGCGTCTTGTCGCCGGGCCGGTTGTCGAAATGATCGATCGTCAGGCCGTAGCCCGCCGAGAAGAAAGTCTGGTCGGTGAGAGACCGGTTGTAAATGACCCGGGGCGACAGCGAGTAAATCATGCTGTCCACCGCGCCATGGGCCGAGCCGAACAAGTTGCTATCGTAAGAGATCGCCGCCTTCACGTTCACCGTGAGGTCCTTGCCTTGATCCTGATCGGGAATCGGCGCATAGACGGCGCGCAGCAGCGGCATGGCAGTCACGAATCCGCCGAGAACGAGGGCACGCGGGAAGTTCTTCATCAGGAACCGGAACACTGGACGGGACCCTACGAGTAAACGATTGGCTGAAGCAATTATTTTCCCCGGGGAGGCGGCAGGGCGGGATTGAGCAGGACGTAGAGGTTTTCCGCGAGCTTGGTCGGCGAGCCGAGCGGGAATTCCCGCGGCATGGCGCCGGTCAGCAGGCCGGCGTAAATCTCACCCCACTCGCCGAAGCGGTTGGGCACGGCGGCGAGCGTGCCCGGCAGCACCGGTCGCGCGTTCAGCTCCGAGAAGAACGGCCGATCGAGCGTGCGGGGAGTCAGCAGAAGTTCGCCGATCGGCTGGTCCAGGGGGATGGCATAAAAGTCCCGCAACCGCGGTGGCTGGCCCCACGCCCGCGTCTCGCTATACCAGGCGATGCCCGCCGGCACGTCCGCCATCAGCCCAAACTGGCCGGCCGCATCGCGGCGTTCGAGCTCCTGCCGCATGCCCTGGAACAGCTGCGGGAAATAAGGCGGGTACTGGAAGTGCAGCCGACGTGGCTCGAGCGCGTCGTGCAACAGCGGGACGGCCTGGAGGAACAGCAGCGCGGTCATCGCGAGGCGCGGCCATTGCGCCAGCGTGGAATTGCTGCCGAGCAGCACGAAGAAGAACCCGGCACCGAAAATCATCAGGAGCGGCGCCAGCCAGATCGCGACCGGCCGCTCGGTGTCGCCGGAGTTGAGCGCGGCCTGGGCCACCAGCAGCACCGCCAGTCCCAGCGTGAAGATCCAGCGCAGCCGGTTCACCACGGGCGACCGGAAAGCGTACAGCCAGCTCGCGATGAAAAAGGCCGAGAGCCACATCGCGCCGCCGGCCCACAGCCGCGATTTGAAGTTCTCCTGGAGCGATGTCAGCGTCTTGTTCGCGAGTTTCTTCAGGTCGATCGGGGGCCGCGTCGCCGAGAACGTCGCCCGCGCCGCCGCCGGCTCCGCGGTGGAGTCGCCCGCCTTCAGCGCCACGTTGTTGGCCGCCAGCGCCACGGGATGGCCGGTCAGCCTAACGTTGCGCGCCACCCACGGTCCGCTCACCATCCCGAAGCTGACGACGAGGCACAACGCGGCCAGCCATGCGCCGGCCGCGCGGTAGCGGACGAACACATAGCCCAGCGCCACGACGAACAGCGCACCGGCCGAATACTCGGTGAGAAAAAGCAGCCCGCAGATCGCGCCGAGCGCACCGAGCCACAGATACGGCACGCCGGCCGGCCCCGTCGCGGACGCGCCGGACCCACCTTCGGTTCCCGCTTCCACGCGGTACCAGACCCAAAACGCCGTCACACCGAGCAGCATCGCCAGCGGCGTACCGTTGACGGCGACCGTCGCCTGCCACACGGGCACGGCGAGCAGCAGGGCCAGCACCGCCAGCCAGCCCACGCGCGGCTCGAACAGCCGTCGCCCCAGGTCGTAAGTGACCCACGCCGCGCACCACAGCAGCACGAGGTTCAGCCCGAGCAGGAAGTAATCCGCCGCGAAGCCGTCCGGCGGCACCGGCGGCGACGCGAAGAGCGCATCGCGGCGGTGCACCGGCAGCAGGCGCAGCCCGCCGGCGATGACGACCGAGTAAAGCGGAGCGTTATGCAGTTCCGGATAGGGCTTCCGCGAATCGAAACGCACGCCCCGCGCCTTCAGCACCGCGCTGGTCTGCGGATAATTGACCAGCGTGGTGAAACCCGCCCCGCGCGCGACCTGCCGGCCCGTGTCGGCCTGGACCAGCGTCGCTTCGGAGACGGGGCCGCGGAATTGCTTCCATGCGACCAGCAGCGAAAGGGCGAGCGTGCCCGCCAGCATGGCCGCCAGCCTCACCCAGCGCGCACCCGCGCCGACTTCGAGCCAGTGGATGAGTTCCTGCGCGCTGCGGGGCCGGCTCATGTCGTGGCGGCGGGCGTCGCTGCCCGCCGCGGTGCAAGGGTTCGAGGCGTCCGGCCGGGCCGCGTTCGCCCACGCTTCGGCGCGCCAATTCGTTCCCGCCGCGTCGAAGCCCGCAGAGCGAAGACGGGCCGCCGGCCGCCCCGCCGATCAGGATGGCACACCAGGTTGGTCACTTGTCGATCACGTCGAGCTCCGGCCATTGCGCGATTTTGCGGTGAAGCGTCCGGCGGCTGATGCCCATCAATTCGGCCGCCTTCGTGCGATTGCCGCGCGCCTTGAGCAGCGCTTCGCGCAGCAGCCGCTTTTCGTTTTCCTCGACCGAAAAACTGCTGGGCGCCGACGCCCCACCGGACGGCGGCGTCGCCGGCCCCGTGGCCGCCGGAGTGGAACCGGTCGAGGGAACGGCCGCGCCGTTGCCGCGCCGAAACTTCGGCTCCAGATCATACTCGGTGAGGCTGCCGCCGCGCCGCAACACCACGGCGTTTTCGCAGAAATTCCGCAGCTCGCGAATGTTGCCCGGCCAGAAGTAGGCTTGCAGCGTCCGCAGCGCGCCCGTTTCCACGGTCAGCGGCGGCACGCCGTTCTCCTCGGAGAACAGCTTGATGAAATGCGCGAGCAGCAGCGGGACGTCTTCCGGCCGCTCGCGCAACGGCGGCATGAACAGCCGCACGACGTTGAGCCGAAAGAACAGGTCCTCGCGAAACTTTCCGTCGCGAACCAGCTGCTCGAGATTGCGATTGGTCGCAGCCACCAGCCGGACGTCGAGTTCGATCGGCTTGGACCCGCCCACGCGTTCGATCGTCTTCGTCTCGAGGAACCGCAGCAGCTTCACCTGCGTCGACTGCGAGATTTCGCCGATCTCATCGAGGAACAAAGTGCCGCGGTCGGCCGACTCGAACCGCCCGATCCGCCGCTCCGTCGCTCCCGTGAACGACCCGCGTTCGTGGCCGAAGAGCTCGCTCTCGAGCAGGCTTTCCGAAAGCGACGCGCAATGCACGGCAATGAACGGTCCGCGGGCCCGCGGGCTCGACTGGTGAATCGCCTGCGCAATCAGCTCCTTGCCGGTGCCGGACTCGCCTTCGATCAGGATCGTCGCCCGCGAGGGCGCCACGAGCTTCATCTTGTCGATGACCGCCTTCAGCTTGGGCGAGGTGCCGATGATGCCTTCGACCTTGAACTTCTCGTCGAGCCGTTCGTGCAACTGCTGGACCTCGACCTCGAGTGTCTTCGTCTTCAGCGCGCGCTGGATCAGCACCTCGACCCGCTCGATGTTGACGGGCTTCGTCAGAAAATCCACCGCGCCACGCTTCATCGCCTCGACCGCGGTCTCGATGTTGCCGTACGCCGTCATCATCAGCACCGCGGGGCGGTGCGGCAGCGCCAGCGCCTTGTCGATCACCTTGAGCCCCGATTTTCCCGGCATCCGCAAATCGGTGATGACCACATCGAATGGCTGCGTCTCCATCAGGTTGAACGCCTCGTCGGCATTCGCCGCCACGGTGACGTCATAGTTCTCCGCGAGGGCCTGTTGCAGCCCCTCGCGGGTGTGTTTCTCGTCGTCGACGATCAGCACGCTCGGCACCATGCGACCCATTGACGCGGTGCGAACAAACGCGGTCAAGCCCGGTGGTTGCGCGGCGAGCGCGCAATCGAACTGACCGACCGATGCCCCGGACCGCGTCTACTTTTGCTTCGCGGCGCCAACCCGCTCAATCATTGGCGCCAGCCGCGTGAGCCGCAGGCTCGGGTGCGGCGTGGCTTCGAACAGGGCGATGTACTTGTTCCGCCGCGCCGAGAGCAGCGCGCGCGCGCGCGTCTGCTGATCCTCGGTGAGCTCGTATTCCTTGATCAACCGCTCGAGTCGCGGCGTCACGGTGATCATCCAGTAGATGTCGGTGAGCGGCCGTTCCCGCTCGCGCGCGATGGCCTCGTCTGACAGCGGTTCACGGTCGGCGACGCGTTTTGCCTCCAATTCCGCGCGTCTCTTCAGGTAGGCCGCGCGTTTCTCACGCTGCGTGGGATTGAGGATCGCGGTGAACTCGCGATCGAACTCCGACTCGATTTCCTGGACCTGCGCGATGTACGCGTCGATTTGCGGCCGGAGTTTCTGGATATCCGCCACCACCTTGGCGCGATCCACTTCGCGCCGCGACTTGCCGGACTTGGTCGCGGCCGTCGGCGCCAGCTCGCGTGCCAGCGCCGCCGGGGGTGGCGGCACCGGCTCCACGCGCGCGGTCAACGCGCGGGTGAAGTAACCCGCGAGAAAGACCACGACTGTGAGAAGCGGGACAAAGAGCCGCTGCGTCATAGTCTGACGTCGTCGTCAGCAACCGTCATGGCCAACTGCTGCCAGCTCGCGAGATTGCGCTCGTCCTCCTGGCGGGCGGTGCGGTCTTGAATGAAAAACACCGCCAAGGCGCACACTACGGCCGTGCCGAGGCTGAGGGCGAGTTGATCGGCCAGCGAGGGCATGTCGACGGCGGCGCGCGCCGCGCGCAGGACGCGTTCGGCAAAGCCCGGGCGCAGCTGCGCCGCGCCGCGCGCCGACAGTTGCCGCCACGCTTCCGGCTGCGGCCCCTGAGCGGCCCGGAGTACGCGCTCCGCGAAACCCGTGCGAAGTTGCGCGGAAGCGTGTTGTTGGAGGGCGCGCCAGGCGTTTTCTTCAGGCTTCATGGTCCGGTTGATAGTGCTCGCGGAGATGTTCGCGTGCACGGTGGAGGCGAGCTTTCACCGCGGCAACGCTCGTGGAAAGTATTTCGGCGATTTCGGCATGGCTGCGGCCTTCCTGGACGAGCGCCAACAGCGCGCGATCCTGTGGCCGCAGTTGCGCAAGCGCGTGCCGCAGCGCGTCGAGCTCCTCCGTGTCGACCGCGCCGGCCGGTTCGGGAATATTCTCGTGCTCTTCGCCAAACGGCAGGAAGATCCGCCGCAGCTTCTGCCGCCGCAACTGGTCGATGCAGGTGTTGCGGGCGAGCCGGAAAAGCCACGACTCGAACTGCGCGGGAGCCTGCAGGCGATCGAGCGCACGGATCATCTTGATGAACACCTGCTGCGCGAGATCCTCGACGTAATCACTTCGACCGGTCATGGCGTAAACGAAGCCGGCGACCCGATGCTGGTACGCAATGATGAGGTCTCGCTGGGCGACTTCGTCGCCCTTTTGAGCCCGCCGCACGAGGTCGGCCAGCGCAGTCGGTGAAGTTGATTCCATGCGGAGCGCATAGGTGTCAGCAGCAAGACGCGGTGAACGCCAGAAAGATTCGGCGCCGGGCCGGGGGTGAGAGGGAAAGTAGCAAGTGAGAGTGAGAGTGGCAAGCGAAGGCGTACGAGTGGAAGTCCGGAGTGCGGTGAACCTTGGCCCGGACGGCCCAGGCGAATAGAACCGGGGAAGCGAACTGCCGCGCCCCTTTCACCTTCCCTTTTACCCACACTCCCATTTTCACTTTCACCCTCACACTCACTTTGCCCTCGCCGTCCGGCGCAACCTTCGCCTCGGCTTCGCGTCGAACGATCTTCCCATGAACACCACGGCAACTTTTCCTCCGCTGCGTACGGCGGCTTTCCTGATCGGCCTTGCGGTCGCCGTGACCGGTTGCAATTCCCACAATGGTCCGCGCGACCTGATGATGGAGGAGGCGCGGAAGGCTCCCGTGGAGCGTCCGGTCGCCATGCGCGGCGAGGGCGTGTTCCTCGAGGGAAAAGTCGCCGCCGTCGCGACCGTCAGCCGCGGCTTCGATCGCGGGCGTCCCGCCCGCGCCGGCGGGCGCGCTGGTCGCGGCAGCCGGGCCGCCGGCGGCGTGGACGACGAGGACAATGTTTTCCAGGAGGGCGGACGGCGCCGGCGCGACGACGCGGGCGCGTTCACGGAAGTCTACAACATCGGCGGATACGGCGACTCGGAGGAGGAGCAAAAGGAGATGATGCAGGACTACATTCGCCAGGCTCGCGCCCGCCGCGCGGCCGGCAGTCCGATGCCGCCGGTGACACTGCGCGTCGCGTTCGAAAACAAGGGCGCGGAGCCGCTCGAGATCGAGGTGACGGAAGTGAACTCGGACCTGGGTAATTTTGCGGTGCGTCCGCCGAAACTCACCATTCCGCCCGGCGGCACCGGCACGCTCGAACCCATGGTGTCGCAGCTCGGCGTCACCAGCGACGAGATCCCGCTCAAACTTTCCGTCCGCGCCGGCAGCAAGAAGGAGCAGCAGGTGGTCGTGGTGAAGAACATCATCGCGCAATCGCTCCGGAAGGAATTCGAGACGCTGCAGAAGTGAGCGCATTCGCGGAGGAGCGGCCCGCGAATTCACGCGAATGAACGCGAATGTTGGGGGTAGACGTGGACGCTTCAGTGGCGGCGGGCTTTGAGTCGCTCTTGATCGACTCTGATTCGCGCTAATTCGCGTGGATTCGCGTGGATTCGCGGGCGGTTGCTGGTCGCATCACGTCGCTTACCCGCGGCACCCTCACCGAATACGCGGTTGCACTCCGTCACGTTTCCGGATTCATAACGTCTAGCTTTTCAACCCCACCAGTTGTAGACGTCGTCGGAAATCACCAGCGGTCGGAGGTTCTTTGGAACCACAACAAGAAGGCCCCGCCATGAAACGCTCGATTGCTTCCCTGCTCCTGTGTGCCGCCACGTTGTTTCTCACGGCCTGCGCCACGAGGTGGAACAAGTCCGTGCCGGTCCGCAATTCTCGGCCGACCACGATCGCGCTCTCGATCACCGTCAACGGCGTGTTGCAGCCCACGCCCCAGCAGTACGCGCTGGTCCAGGCCGCCGCCGTGCGCGAATTCGGGCGGCTGGGCTACACCCTGGTGACCGACCTCTCGCTCGCGGAACGCATCGTTCGGATCGATTTCACGCCTGATCCGGTCAGTCCTGATACCACCGGCCGTGCGACGGTCCTCGGCTTCCGGACGAACCCCTATTACGCCAGCGCCAGCAGCTCGATTTCGAGCCCGTACCCGACCGCCTTCGGGTATGCCGGCTCCTTCTCGAATGCGAACTGGTACGCGCTGAATAATTTTGGCTACGGCTACTACGGGTACTCGAACTCCTATTACGACGGCTACAGCTACAGTTCGCCCACGCTGAATCCCGTGCAGCCAACGGTGATGACCCCCACGCGGCCGACCACGCCGCCGTTCCGTCACGATTCCAACCACTGCCCGCCGGACATGCACCGCGTGCAGCCGCTGCAAGGCACATTCGCCGCCGAATTCGCTCCCATCACGCCGGCCAACTATCCGCCGTCGAGTTCGCGGGACCACGGCCGCTGGCATGGTGGCGACCCGGGCGGCAGTGCCGCCACTGGCGCCAGCTACGCTTCGGGCGGCAGCAGTTCCACCGGCCCGACCTACGCTGCCAACAGCCGCGGCAGCAGTGAATCGCGCGGCAGCTGGCGCGATCGCGCGAACAGCAGCGACCGCGGCGGCAGCACCAGCAGTAGCACCGAGCGCGCCAGTCGCGGGTCCTGGTGGTCGGCGTTCACCGGCCGCTCGGATTCGGCGGCGTCGTACCCGTCCAGCTCCGGCTACTCCTCGTCGTCCTCTTCCTCGTCCTCGGGGTCGTCGTACTCGTCGTCCTCCTCGTCGCCTTCGTACTCATCGTCATCGGACTCGTCTTCCTCGAGTTCGTCGTCGTCTTCCAGCGGATCTTCGTCCGGCGGGAGTTTCAGCGGTTCATCCGGCACGCAGGAAAGCACGTCGAGCCGTAATGCGAATTGAAGCGCGGCGCCGCTCCGCGCGCCGCGCCGTAACACGTATCGAGAATCAAGTGACAAGCGGCAGCCGGTGCCCCTCTTGTTACCGGATCCTTGTTCCCTGATCCTTGTCGCGCCAGCGATTCCTGGCCCGACTACGCTCAGTGCCCCGAAAGATCGCCTACTCTACAGTGTAACGTAATACGTTACACCCCGTCTGATGAAAGAACGGTGGGCCGCGGCTTGACGGAAGTGATGGCAGACTAGCTGTGCAGCATCCGCACGCGGCGGTCCTTCCGCGGGAACTGCAGCGTCACGATGGTTCCGATCCCGTCCTTGCTCTCGAGTCCGATCTGGCCGCCGTGGTCGCGCATGATGCGCTGCGCAATCATCAGCCCGAGTCCGTGGCCGCCGGCCTTCGTCGTGTGGTACGGCTGGAAAAGCCTCACGAGGTCCTCCTGCTTGATGCCGCTGCCCGTGTCCGCGAAAATCAGATACACGGAGTCGTCGTCGGCGCGCGAACGGATGCGCAGCGTGCCGCCGGGCCGCATCGCTTCCATCGCGTTCTTCGCGAGGTTGAAGAACACCTGCTTGATCTGGTTGCGGTCCGCCAGCACCACCGGCAACTCCATGCTTTCGGCTTCGACCGTGATGCCGCGGTCGGCCAGTTCCCGTTGCTGAAACCGCAGGACCTCCGCCAGGACCTCCATCAGGTCCGTGTCGGTGAGGTCGGGCGGCCGCGGCCGGATCGCCTCGAGGAAGTTCGTGATAATCCCGTCGAGCCGCGCCACTTCGTCGGCACACACCCGCAACGACTCGGAGATCGATTCGACGTCCTTCGCCGCCTTCAGCTTCTTCAGTTTTCGCTCGATCAGCTGCAGGTGAATCGTGAGCGAATTCAGCGGGTTGCCGAGCTCGTGCGCCACGCCGGCGGCGAGCAGCAGGATCGACGACGTGCGCTCCGACTCGATCCGCTCCTCGGTCGATTGTTTTTCCTTCGTGATGTCGGAGAGGATGACCGCGAATCGCCGGCCGTGCCCGCTGCTGGCCGCCCGAAACGGCACCATGTACAGTCGCAGCGTGCGCGGCTCGGGATAGCTCAACTCGAACTCCCGCGCAACCACGGGGGCGGCGCCGATCCCCGCCTGGTCGTCGAGCGCGGCGCCGAGCGAACTCCGCAAGCCCGGCACGAGCCGCCAGAGCGTCTGGCCCGCGAGCTCGTCGCCGCCGAGCCCAATCAGCCGGTGGGCGGAGAGATTCGCGTACTCGATCGCGCCGTCGTCGCCCACGACGAGGATGCCCTCCTGCAGGGTGTTGAAGATCTCCTCGAACACGCTGCGCTCGCGGGCGAGCCGCTGCACGAGATTCGCGAGATTGACGGAGTCGAGGGTATCGAGCCGGCCCAGCACGCGATCGAGCGAGGAATGTTTTTTGGCCATAGGATTTCGCGCGGCGAAAACCTAGCTTTCGAACCAAAGGAATCCCAATCCTAAACATCGCCAGACCTCCGGGTTGCCGAAACCCAGCATGCGACCTTCCGCTCTCCAATGTGGCTGGGAGCCCAAGCGAGCGGCAGCCGCCCCCACGCTCACCCGCTGCCCGCCAGCCAAGAACCCAGGTTTTCGCGCCGCGAAAACCTATTCCTGCGCTGTCAGGAAATCCATCTGCGCGGGGTCGACGCGGACGGCGAGCAGTTTGCGCAGGAACATCTCGCGATGTTCCGCGCAACGGCCCAGCCGCAGCACGGCATCGCGGTGGTCCTCCGTGCCGTAGCCCTTGTGCCGGGCGAACCCATAGCCTGGATACTTCGCGTCGAGTTCCACCATCAGCCGGTCGCGGGCGACCTTCGCGACGATGGACGCCATCGCGATGCACAACGACCGCGCATCGCCGTCGACGAAGGCCCGATGCGGATACGGGAAGTTGCGCAGCGCGAGCCCGTCGATCAGCACGCGCGCCGACACGGCTGGCTGAAAGGTTTTCCGCTCCTCGAAGCTGGAGAACAAATCCGGCTCGGTGCGCTCCGGTTCGAACGCCTCCGGCGGATAAATCCCGCCGAGCGCGCGGCGCATCGCCAGTTTCGTCGCACCGAGGATGTTCTGCGTCTCGATCTCCTCCACCGTGGCCAAGCCATGGTTCGCGTGAATCCGGCCCGCCGCCGCGAGCTGCTCGAACTCACCCCACAACTCCAGCCGCTGATCGGCGCTCAACAGCTTGGAATCGTTGACCCGGCCGCCCTTGACGATGGCCCACCGGCTTTCCAGAAAATCGCGCGTGACCACCACCGCGGCCGCGACCACCGGCCCGGCAAACGCGCCGCGGCCGACTTCGTCGACGCCGATGAGGCTGGTGACACCGGTGATTTGCTTGAGGTCGAAGCCGCGCAGCTGGCGGCGTTTCATGGCGCGATGTCAAAGCCGAGCCCCGGGATCGTGGCAAGCGCGACGGCGTGCCGGCGGGACGGAATTCCCGCGCGGCGCGACTTTCACCGTGCCCGCCATGGAGATGCGCAGCCCGCCTTCTACGCCCCAAGCCCACGGAGCGATTCAAATCAACCGCGAAGAACCTGGCGCGGCGCAGCCGCAACCAAACCCCAATCCATTGAACAAAAGGCAACGAAGGGAACGAAGGCCCCGGAGCCTTCGTTCCCTTTGCTGCCTTCTGTAAAATCCTGCTGCTTGAACATGCTCGCAGGAAAACACCATGTTCAGGGATAGTGAACGAAGGTGCGCCAATGAAAGAGCAACAACTGGCGGACTGAGCAGATCGTGAACTCTGGTCAGTGTGATTAAGAGCTCATTTCAAAAACATCCTGAAGCGAACGCACGTCTCGGGTAGCGCGGTCAATCTGACCGCGTTCCGCTCACCGGGAAGGCTCGAGGCCCGGCAGA
>Ga0080064_1002060_pt1 | contig 36323 bp, 41 predicted proteins | sample Subgrocontami54m_FD_69260 | JGI IMG/M metagenome (GOLD analysis project Ga0080064, IMG submission 69260) | Subsurface groundwater microbial communities from S. Glens Falls, New York, USA - GMW46 contaminated, 5.4 m (SPADES assembly) (version 2) ...
CCCAAAAAAAACAAAAAAAAAAAAAAAAAAAAAAAAACCAAAAGAACAAAGACATGCTCTTTTTTCTCCGCCCTTTACCCGCACACATGACCCAGAAAAAAAAAAAAAAAAAGCCAATTTCATTGTAACCATCAACCCCCTTCCGCGATCAGCACCAACAGCGAATGTCCCGTTACACGGTACGTCGATGCCACCGGCACGATTGGCCCTTCGTCGAGCGCCAGGATGTCCAAGGGCGACGGCAGCGCGGTATCGACGGCACGGCGCCACGGCTTGCCCGACGGCGCCGGTGGGATGACGAACGGCAGCGGCTGCGTCCAGGCATTGCAGGCGACGTAGAAGTCGCGGTCCGGCTCGCGGCCTGTCTGGCTGCCGTTGAGGCTGAACGCCAGCGTGCGGCTGCCGGCGGAGAAATCGGGACGCAGCGGCTCGACGCCGTGCCAAAAAATGTCGGGCTCGTAGTTGCCCAAGGGGCCGGCGCCGCGGAAGAAGTTGCGGCGCCGCAGCGCGGGATGGCGTTTGCGCAGAGCGATCATCATTTGCGTGAAGCGCCAAAAGTCGGCATGCTCGGACCGCAAGCGCCAGTCAAGCCAGCTCAGCTCGTTGTCCTGGCACCAAGCGTTGTTGTTGCCCTGCTGCGTGCGCAAGAACTCGTCGCCGGCCAGCAGCATGGGCACGCCTTGCGAGAGCAGCAGCGTCGCCAGCAAGTTCTTTGCCTGGCGCTTGCGCAGGCGCAGCACTTCGGCGTCATGGGTCGGGCCTTCGACGCCGCAGTTCCAGCTCCAATTGGCGTCGACGCCGTCGCGGTCCTCTTCGCCGTTGGCCTCGTTGTGCTTGTCGTTGTAGGAGACCAGGTCCCAAAGCGTGAAGCCGTCGTGACAGGTGATGAAGTTGACGGTGTGCATCGGCGAGCGGCCCGAGGTTTCGTACAAATCGGCGCTGCCGCACAGCCGCGACGCCAGCACTCCCGCCATGCCCAAATCGCCGCGCCAAAACTTGCGCACGTCGTCGCGGTAGCGGCCGTTCCACTCGCTCCAGCGCTGGCCGAACGGGAAGTAACCGACCTGGTAAAGCCCCGCGGCGTCCCACGGCTCGGCGATCAGCTTCGTGTCGCGCAAGAGACCGTCCTCCGCGATCATCTCGACGATCGGCGGCTCGACCAGCACATTGCCCTTGCGGTCGCGACCGAAGACCGAAGCGAGATCGAAACGAAGCCCGTCCACATGCATGTCGGCGACCCAGAAGCGCAGGCACGTCAGGATCAGGTCGCGCACCACCGGATGGTTGCAGTTGACCGTGTTGCCGCAGCCCGAGAAGTTGAGGTATTTGCCGTCCGGGCCGAGCAGATAGTACAGCTCGTTGTCCAAGCCACGGAACGAATAGGTGCGGCCGCGGTCGTCGCCTTCGCCGGTGTGATTGAAAACGACGTCGAGAAACACCTCGATGCCGTTTTCATGAAACGTGCGGACCATCTCGCGGAATTCGTAGACCTGGCCGTGCGTGTCGGCCGAGGCGGCGAACGCGGCCTTCGGCGCGGCGAAGGCGATGCTGTTGTAGCCCCAAAAGTTCCGCAAGTGCGCGCCGGTCTTGGGATTCGTGAAAACGCAATCGTCCTCGTCGAATTCGTGCACCGGCAATAGCTCAACCGCGGTCACGCCCAGCTCTTTCAAGTACGGAATCTTCTCGATCAGCCCGGCAAACGTCCCCGGCTGCGCCGCCCCCGCCGACGGATGCACCGTGAAGCCGCGCACGTGCAGCTCGTAGATGATCGACTCTTCCAGCGGTACGCGCCGCGGCGTGTCCTCGCGCCAGTCGAACGAGCGGCGAATGTACAAACTGCGGCGATGCGTCGCCTTGGCGCCCGAGTACGGCCCACGAAAGTAATCCGCGCCTTCGCCCCAGCGGATGCCGTTGGAAAGCGCAGTCGAGGCCGGATCGATGAGGATGATTTCTGGATTGTAGCGATGGCCGTTGCTCGACGGGCCGTCCACGCGCCAGCCGTAGCGGAATGCGGCGGGCAGGTCGCGGATCAGGACGTGCCAGTGGTCGCCGGTGCGGTTGATGCGCGGATCGAGGGCGATTTCGGCGAGCACGCGTTCTTCATCGAGAGCCAAGAGCACGAGGCGCACCGCGGCGGCGTGGCGGCTCAACAGGGCGAAGTTGATGCCATCGGCCACCGAGAAGGCGCCGAGCGGCGTGGGACGTCCTCGTGCGGTGCGGAGAGTCGACATGAGCAACAATCAGCGGTGGGGCTGCGACGGCTGCTGGACCGACCGCAGCGACGGTTCAAGTAGTCTGTTGTAATTGATCGGCGCGGAAAAAGCAGCGCGAAAGCGGGCTGTGGGTCAGTTTCCCTTCAGCAGCCCGGCTGCTCCAAGCAGCCGGGCTGCTTGACAGATGTGTTCAAATGGTCGCTTCCGGTCACTTCTTGGCAACAGCAGGCGCGGCCGGCTTGTCGCCTTCCTTGGCGGCCGGCTTTTCTTCAAGGTGGAAGTGCTGCTCGAACAGCGTCTTGTCCGTCGCGAACATGAACGCTTCCTCGCCGGTGATGAGCTTCTCATTGAGGTACTTCTGCAAGGTGCCGTCCATGGTGACCATGCCCTGGTTGCGGCCGGACTGGATGTAGGAGGGGATCTTCTCCGAGTGACCTTCGCGAATCATGTTGCCCACGCCGGTGCTGGAGATCATGATTTCGTGGGCGGCGATGCGGCCGGCGCCGTCGGCGCGGCGCAGAAGCTGCTGGGCGACGATGGCCCGCAACGACGTGGCCAGCATGGTGCGCACCTGCTGCTGTCGGCCCGGCGGAAACACATCGATGATCCGGTCGATTGTCTTCGCGGCCGAGTTCGTGTGCAGGGTCGCGAAGACGAGGACGCCGGTCTCGGCCAGAGTAATGGCCAGCGCGATCGTCTCCAGGTCGCGCATTTCGCCGACCAACACCACGTCGGGGTCTTCGCGCAGCGCGTCCTTGAGGGCCTGGGCGAATTCGGGCGTGTCGGCGCCGATCTCGCGCTGGGTTACGATCGACGCCAGGTTTTGGTGGACGAATTCAATTGGGTCCTCAATCGTGATGATGTGCCTTTGATAGTTGCGGTTGATTTCGTCGATGATGGCTGCCAGCGTCGTGGATTTGCCCGAACCCGTCGGCCCGGTAACCAGCACCATGCCGCTGCGATAGTGCGGCAATTCCTTGAGCTTCTCGGGCGCCCCCAGTTCGGTGAGGGACTGAACCTTGGCGGGAATGTGCCGCAACACGCAGCCGACGCCGCGAAATTGATTGAGGTAATTGACGCGGAAGCGGGCCTCGTCGCCCAGGGCATAGGCGAAATCGAGGTCCTTGGCCTGGCGATAACGCTCCCAGCGGTCCGGGCCGGCGATCTCTTCCATGATTTGTGCCAGTCGGTCCTGTTCGACGACGGGCTCATCGGGGATGGCCGCCACATGACCATGCACGCGCCATAGCGGCGGCGACCCCGCGCGCAGATGCAGATCGCTGCCATTGAGAGCCAGCATGCTCCGCAGCCACTTGTCAATTGCCGCCATGGTCCCGTCCCATCTGTCTGCGGAAAAACAAGAATCATCAGCCACAGATGAAACACAGATCAAACACAGATTTCAAACAGCAAGAAAGCAAGTCACTGCTTTACATTTCAATCTGTGTTTGATCTGTGTTTCATCTGTGGCTCGTTTCTGACTATTCTTTCGGGTGCGGTTGGGTCATCCGTGTTCCGGCTCCTTAACGCCGGATGCTGCATCCTTTGGCTTGTCCGGCTTCGGCATGGTCTTGAGGAATTCCGCGGGGTTCTCGGTGCGCTGGGCGGCTTCGTCGGCGGTGATCAGGCCTTTGTCCACCAGATCGCGCAGGCTGGAGTCCATGAGCCGCATGCCTTGCTTGCTGCCGATTTGCATGAGCGACGGAATTTGAAAGACGCGGTTCTCGCGGATGATGTTGCCGATGGCCGGCGTGCAGACCAGGATTTCCAGGGCGGCGACCCGGCCCTTGCCGTCGGCGCGCGGCACGAGCTGCTGGCTGACGATGCCGCGCAGCGATTCACTGACCATGGCCCGAATTTGCGAGACTTGCTCGGGAGGGAACACATCCACGAGCCGGTTCACGGTCCGCGCCGCGCCGGGCGTGCTCAAGGAGGCGAGCACGAGATGCCCGGTCTCGGCGCCGGTGATGGCGATTGACACCGTCTCCAGATCGCGCAAGTCGCCGATGAGGATCACGTCGGGGTCTTCGCGCAAAGCGGCACGCAGGGCGGCGGCAAAGGATTGCGTGTGCGACCGCACCTCGCGCTGGGTCACGACGCAGCGCTTGTTGGAATGGACGATTTCGATCGGATCCTCGACCGTGATGATGTGTTCCGCGCGCGTCTCGTTGATGTGATTGATCATCGCCCCCAGGGCCGTCGTCTTGCCGCACCCGGCCGGTCCGGTCACCAGCACCAGCCCCTGGCGAAACGACAGCAATTTCTCGATGATCGGCGGCATGCCCAGTTCCGCCAGCGTCGGGACCTTTTGGGGCAAGGTGCGGAATGTGCCGGCCAGGCCGAGCCTTTGGCGGAAAACATTGGCCCGGAAGCGGCCGACGCCGGGCAAGTCATAGCAGAAATCGATGCTGTTGCGGGCCTTCAGAACTGCTTGCTGGTCCGGCGTGAGGACTTCCAGGAGGAGTTTTTCATTCTCCTCTTTCTTCAAGATCGGCGCTTTGATCTTCTGCAGGGCGCCGTGCAGGCGAACGGTGGGCTCGCGGCCCAAGCTCAAATGCAGGTCCGATGCGCCGGACTGCACGGCGAATTTGAGATAGCGGTCCAGGAGTGCCATGGGAAACTCCCCGGCTTGCCTCTTCCGATCCGCGGAGCTTTCCAAGGGGGATAGTAACACTGCCGGCGACGGTGTCAAACAAGAAAGGAAAGGGGATCGAAGTTTGAATGTGAAGACTGCCGGACACGCCCACGGCAGACAGCGCGCCGCACGTTCGCGCGCAGGCTCTTACAATAACCGCAGCCGGATGCGCGCGTCCGGCATTACGCTTGCCGCGCAGGAATCCCCATCATGTCGAATCCGACCCTCGAAGCTGCCGCCGTGCCCGCCAGGCGAAAATATCTTCTTGGACTGCCGTTCTGGCAATGGGTGTTGTTGGCGGCGGCGGCGGGCATTGGGTTGCTGCAGACGCTGCTTGGCGACCAGGGCATGGCGAACGGCTACACCTGGGGCGTGCTGATGTTCGCGGGGCTGGTCTGCCTGGTGTGGTTCACCTTTTGCAGCGAATTTGCCCGGTCTACCCGTTTTCTCGGCGCCGGCGTCATCGTCATGCACCTCGGGCTGGTGGCGCTGATGGTGCGTATGGAGGGCTTCACCGGCAACATGATTCCCCTGCTGGCATGGCGCTTTTCGCCGCGGCCAATCGAACGCGAGCCTGAGGCGCCGCCCTCCCCAGACGTCGCGCCGCGCGTCGACCTGTTCACCACCACGCCACAGGATTTCCCGCAATTCTTGGGGCCCAAGCGCGACGGTGCGGCCATCGGCGTCACGCTGGAGCGCGATTGGTCGGTCCATCCTCCCACCGAGGTTTGGCGGCAGCCGATTGGGGCCGGGTGGTCGGGCTTTGCTGTCGTCAACGGGTCCGCCGTCACCTTGGAGCAGCGCGGCGCTTGGGAGATGGTCACGTGCTACCAGGTCGAGACCGGCAAGCTGCTCTGGAGTCAGGGCGTCAAGACGCGTTACGAGACATTGTTGGGCGGCGTCGGACCGCGCAGCACGCCCACGATCCACCAGGGCCGCGTCTACGTTCTGGGCGCCACTGGCCAGCTCTTTTGCCTCGACGGCGCCACCGGCCGGCCCGTGTGGCACAAGGACCTGCTCAAGGAATTCGGCCTGACATCGGACGACGAATACAAGCTCGTGAAATATGGCCGGGCCAATTCGCCGCTGATTGTCGAAGACCTCGTGATCGTGCCGGCGGGTGGACCAAAAGAAAAGGCGCGCTGGTCGCTGGCCGCGTTTCATCAAGACAACGGCGCTCTCGTCTGGAAGACGGGCAATCACAATGTCAGCTACAGCTCACCCGCGTTCGGCGTCCTGGCTGGCGTGCCGCAAATTCTGAGCGTCAATGAGAATCAGGTAAGCGGCCATGAGGTGAAGACGGGTAAGGTGCTGTGGACGATGCTCTGGCCCGGCGTCACCAGCGAAGACGCCAACGTGTCGCAGCCGGTGCCAGTCCCGCCTAATCGCGTGTTCATCTCGAAGGGTTACGCCGTGGGCGCCAAGCTGGTCGAGTTGGTTCCCAAGGGCGACGGCACGTTCGAGCCTAAACAAATCTATCACGAAAAGCGCAACATGAAGACGAAATACACCAACGTGACGATCAAGGACGGTTACGTCTACGGCCTGTCCGACGGCATTCTCGAATGCATGAAGCTCGACACCGGCAAGAAAGTGTGGCGCGACGGCGCTTACGGGCACGGCCAGATCTTGCGTGTTGATGATCTGCTCTTGGTGTTGTCGGAAGAAGGCGAGTTAGCGATTGTCGAAGCGACGCCGGAGCACGCCAATCATGTGTACGGTTCGATCCAGGCGCTGACGGGGCGGACTTGGAATAATCTGGCGCTGTATGGGCAGTATCTGCTGGTGCGCAACGGGCAGGTAGCGGCGTGTTATCGGTTGGCGATAAGGGAGTGAGAAAGGAGTTTCAATTCACGGGGCCTTGAAAGGAGGCTGCGCCATGGAAATGCCCTCTGCAAACGCAGTTGCCGCTCAAACCAGAGAACCTTGCCAACACTGCTCGGACTAATCTTCGTCATCAAGGTCGTCCCTGACTTGCCGCAGGGCGCCAGCAAGGTTCACGACATCGATGCCCGCGATAACGAAGCGGACAATCGGATTTGCCATTAGCCCCACAACAAGAAAGAAACGGTCGTCGTATTCGTCATCCTTGACAAGCGTGATTGGGGTTCTTTGGTCTTTGCCGATGACAAGCGAGCCATTCCGTTTGCCGGAGCCTGTTGAGGGCTCAAGGAACCGAGCCATTTCCGCGACGATATCCATCGAGGGGATTTCGAAATAGAAGGTAACTGACGGTCCCTCGATTTGAGCGCACCAACGAACTTCTCCCGAGGAATACTCGTCGATGGCGACTTCCCATGGCCCACAAGAGCCATTTGCCAAGAGGCCGATGCCGCCGTTTTGGCTCTGGTGAGCCGTGCGTGTGTTTCTTGTCGTAGCCATGGAAACCTCAAATTGCTTTCGTCAAGTGTTTTGCTACGCTAAGGCAGCAAGTTGCCTTCTGGATCGACCCGAATGTACCTCCTAGTGCTATGTCACACGTCGAATGATGGATCACAAGAGCCGCGCACGAAGTAAGCGGCTGCGAGTGGGCCGCTTACTTCGTGCGCGGCTCTTACTTCTGGCGACTCATCAATTCATGCGTGACAGAGCACTAGTGCTTTGTCACACTTGTAAATTCGGGTCCCCTCGACGGAAAAAGGCCGAAAAATCAATGCCGGATGGGCCTGCGAACCCGAAATCAGAAGTTTGACAAAACACTAGGCCTCTTTTCCGTAGGCGAGAGCCAATTTGGTGCTTTTTGACAAATTCGTGCGGGCCTTGTGTGGGCATGGTTCACAAATGCGCACAGGCATAGGTGATTTTCGAGACGACAGGATTTCGACACAGTTGGCACGCACTCAACTTCCTATCCCCTTGATCCATCCAATGTTACATCGAAAAAAATGTCGGCATCACATGACAGGCAAGTGTAGTCCCTACAGCGTTCACTCTGTCACCCAGAAATGACAAGAATTGAACCATGCCCCTTGTGTGTGTGTGTGTGTGTAGAGTCGGTGCATTGTGGGCTAGTCGCATGTTTTTTGCGTCGTAAGTGCAATTCGCGATTAGACTTAGGAATTGACGGGTTGACAATGCCGAGGGGGCCATTTGGCCTAGTCGCCTGGGAGAGGCCTTGGCGAGTTCGGGCCAAGGCCCATGAACGGCTGTGCCCGCCATCTTCTTGTACGTCCCAATGATCGGGATCCCCCGCGTGCGCCCTGTCTTTGATCCATATTCGTCCCTTCGTGTCAACATACCCCTTTTTTCGGTAGTGGGTCAGTTTGCTGTGTTGTGGTGCGGGCGTCTCGCCTGCATCGGTGCAGGCGAGACGCCCGCACCACAAACTGACCCACTACCCTTTTTTCCCTTCTTGGGGCCGTGTGTCACCGAGTCCTTCTTAAGGATCGGTTTTCCTTTCATGTTCTTTTCGAGTTTGGGATCAAACGGGACCGCGCCTCCGGTCGGCAGTCCTGCCTTGTGTATCTGCTTTTCGATCTTGTCTGCTAGCCTCTTCGCCACTGGCAGCCCATCCTTCTCGAAAAGAAGCGAGCATGCTCTTTCTCTTGTTGATTCAGGCCGATCGAATCATAGCGTCATCATGTGCATGAACGTCGTCCGGTGAAAAACAAGCCGATCCGGAATTCAGGTCGCTTACGCATTTCCGTAGCGCAGCCATTGATCGGGACGGCGGAAGGCGGGATCATCGATACGGATGTTGTCGAAAAACCCTGGCGGCCATTGAGACGGTTTGACGGGTTCGAGAATGACCGCCTCGCCGTCGCGACGGATCGATGCCGTCTCGGTCGTGAATCGAAACTCGTCCGGCAACTGAACTGCCTGGCCCGCATTGGTTTCAACGACTTCGGCAAATGGCATGGCTTGCCCTCGATCGGCTCGACACGTATCCAAGCAACAGAATCATCTTACCACAACGTTGACAACTAATCATGCACAACTCCACACGCCGTCATTTCCTGGTGCAATCCGCGGGCCTGCTGGGCGGCGCCTTTTGGGCGAACGCCGCAGCGAAGGGCCAAGCGCAGCGCGAACGTCTGCCCGTCGCGGTGATCGTCACCGAGTATCGCCGCAATTCGCATGCCGATGTGATCGTCGGCAAGATCCTCGACGGCTACGATCAGGCCGGCGGGGCGGGGCCGGACCTGCGGCTCGTCAGCCTCTACACCGACCAGGTGCCTGCCGCGGACATGAGCCGCGATCTCGCCAAGCGGCACAACTTCCGGATTGCGAAGACCATCGAGGAAGCGCTCACGCTGGGCGGCGACAAGCTGGCGGTGGCGGGCGTCCTCAGCATCGGCGAGCATGGCGATTATCCGTTCACGAAGGACACCAACCAGCACATGTATCCGCGGCGGCGCTTCTTCGACGCGATCGCCGCGGTGTTTCGCAAGCATCGGCGGGCGGTGCCGCTCTTTAGCGACAAGCATCTCGCCTACGCCTGGGCCGACGCCAAACACATGGTGGATACGGCCCGCGCGCTGCGCATTCCGTTTCTGGCGGGGTCGTCGGTGCCGGTGGCGTGGCGCGTGCCGGGCCTAACGTTGCCGCGCGGCTGCCAGTTGACCGAGGCGCTGGCGCTGGGTTACGGCGGACTGGAATCGTACGGCTTTCACGCGCTGGAGGCTTTGCAGTGCATGGTCGAACGGAGGCGCGGTGGCGAAACGGGCGTGGCGACCGTGCAAGCGGTGCGCGGCGAGGAGATCGGCCGGGCGGAGAAGGCGGGGCGCTGGTCGCGCGCGCTGCTCGACGCTGCTGTCGCAACAACGCCCGCGCCGGCCAAAGGCCGGCCCAAGGAGATCGCCAAGAATGCCGTCTTCTATTTGATTGAATATCGCGACGGCTTGCGGGCGGCCGTCGCCATGGGGACCGGAATGGCCAATCAGTTCGCGTTTGCCGGCAAGATTCGCGGCGAAGCCCGGCCCCAATCGACCTGCCTGCGCTTGCAAGAGGGCCGCCCCTATGGACACTTCGCGCATCTGCTGCGCGCCATCGAACACACGATTCACGCGGGTCGGCCGGCGTATCCGGTGGAGCGGACGCTGCTCACGACCGGCATCCTCGACGCGGTCATGCACAGTCTCGCCGAGAAAGATCGTCTGCTGCGAACGGCCGAGTTGGAGGTGAGTTATCAGCCCACGGACTGGGGCTATGCTCAAGGGATGCCGCCGCCATAACTTCCACTTCCGGCGTCTTATTGGGTTGCGGCGCTGCGTCGGGTCGGCTGCCGACGAACGGCGTCGTCCACATGCCCCGCCAGGTTTGCCACTTCGGGGCTGCGAATTCCGCCAGGCCGAACACGATGGTCTTGGGATGCGCCCGCATGCGGAAGGTGCCGGCGAGGCGGTCCCAAATCGACAACACCGTCGCGTAGTTCGAATCCGTTTCCGGCTGCCAATCGGAGTGATGCACCTTGTGCATATATGGCGTGACGATGAGCCAACGCAGCCGCCGATCCCAACGGCCCAACGAAATATCAGCGTGGTGGAACTGCGTGATCGCAATCACCAGCGAATCGTAAACGAGCACGTGCCAGACCTCGATGCCGAGAAGCGCAATCACGCCGAGCCGCAGCAGCGCACCGCCTAGATGTTCGCCCAGGTGAAAGCGCGTCGCGGTGGTGACATCCATGTGCGTGTCGCTGTGGTGCATGCGGTGGAAACGCCATAACACGGGAATCTTGTGATTGGCCCGATGCCAGAAGTACATCCAGCCATCGAGCAGTATGATCGCCAGCGCGAATCGGTGCGGCGCCGCGAGATCGGCAAGGTGCAGCAACCCGAAGGTAGCTTGCGCGGTCCATTCCGCAATGGCAACCGTGATCGATCCGAAGACAAGCCCAAGGATGACGGTGTTGAACAGGGCGATGGCGAGGTTGCGCGCTGCGTGCGTGAGCCGGCCTTCGCGGCGGCCGAAGAACGGCCGCCAGGTTTCCCAGCACCAAAACACGGCCAGCAGCAGGACCGGCACGGCGAACTTGACGTCGCGCGCCCAGGCCTCCAGCGAGTCCGGCAACAGCAAGCCGATTATGGTTGAAACTGTTGCCATTTCTCCATCCATTGCGTTCCTTGCGGAGCGAAGGTGTTGGGCCGACCTTTGGCTGCGTCATCGACGCAGATGGTCAGAGTGCCGTGTTCCAACTCGTAAATTCCGAGCACGGCCCGGCCATTGGCGAACTTGATGTCGATGGTTTTTTGGCCATGCACCGTTCCGACCGCGACCGTACCGCGATTGGTGGTCAGCTCGCCGAACGTCATCGCCACATCCTTGCCGGTGATGAGCATGCGGATCTTGTCGTCGCCGCGATCCGTCCGATGCTGGTCCGCGGTTTCCAAAAGCGCCCAATCCCCTTGCAGTGCGGCCAACGGCGCCGGCGTGCGGTCCCTGTCGATCCGCGTGGGACTCGACGTCAGCAGCGACACGATGAGCACGCTTGCAAGCTGCATGGATTCTCCAAACGCAGCGCCCGTAGTGCGGGCGGCGCGCCTGCACGGATTGAAACGTGCAGGCGCGCCGCCCACACTACGTGGAGGTTACGTGAAAGATCGTCCAGGCCGTACGCCGAACGGCGTGATACCCACGGCGACGGCCATAAGCGGGGCTTATGGGGTGTGGGCGGCGATGGGATGGGTTTCGAGGAAGAGCAAAAACATCCGCGCCGGCAGCGGCAGCACGCGGCGACGGTCGAGCACCAAAAACATTTCCCGGTCGAGGCTCAGATCGCCGATGGGCACGGCACGCAGTTGTTTTGTCTTGAGCTCCAATTCGACGGCATAGCGCGAGAGCACGGCCACGCCGGCGCCGCGTTTGACGGCTTCCTTGACCGCCTCGTTGCTGCCGAGTTCCAGAGCGACCTGAAAGTCGTTCAGCGAAAGCCCGGCGCGCTCCAGCGCTTTCTCGAAGCTGTGCCTTAGCCCCGAGCCGACTTCGCGCAGGATCAGCGGATGCTCGGCCAGTCGTTTCGCAGTGATCGTTTTCCGTTTGGCCAAAGCGTGGCCCGGCGGCGCCACCAGCACCATGCGATCGATGGCGCAATTGCGAAACTCGAGATGCGGGTTGTCGGTCTTGCGGCCCACCAACCCGAGACTGACCTCGCCGCGCTCGACCTGGGCCATGACCGCCATGCTGTCGCGGATCGTGGCATGAACGCGGAGGTGCGGGTGCTGCTTGTGGAAGTCGGCCAAGAGCGCTGGCAGCAGATGTTCGCCCGGGATCGAGCTGGCGGCGATCAGCAGCTCTCCGGCGACCGGCGCTTCTCGGCCGGCGATCTGCCGACACGCCTCACGGTGCAATTCGAGGATGCGTTGCGCGTAGCCGTACAGCTTCCGGCCCGCGTCGGTGAGCAGCACCCGGCCGCCCTTGCGCTGAAAGAGCGACTTGCCGACCATCTTCTCCAACGCCTGCACGCGCTGGCTGACCGCGGCTTGCGTCAGGTGCAGCGCCTTCGCGGCGGCGGTGAAACTGCTCAATTCCGCAGCATGCGCAAACGTCTCCAGATGTGGTAGTTGTACATTGTCCACGGCGCCGGCTTTCATCGCGCGTTCCTCGGGTCTGGTCGGTATTCTACTTCGGAACGCCTGCTGCGTCGGGGCCGGCAAAGGCCGCAACATCGGGACTCACTCAGCGTCCCTCGTGCATCATTGCTTGCATCTTGCCGCGCAGGGCGAACAAGAGGAGGGCCGCGCCGCCCACGATTGCGAGCACCGTCAGGAAGTAGGACACCGGTGTCCAGGAACCCCACTTTTCGCCGAAGGCGCCGGCGAGGAAGTTGCCGAACGAAAAGGTCAGCAGCCACAGGCCCATGAGCATGGTGGCGAAGCGGGCCGGGGCGAGCTGCGCGACCATCGACATGCCCACCGGCGCCAGGCACAGCTCGCCCAAGGTGGCCAGCAGGAAGAAGCCGAGCAGCCACCACGGACTGACGCGTTGCACGTTGGCGGCGATCATCAAGTCGTCGAGAGCCTTGCGCAGCTCCGGATCGCCGGCGGCCGTCTGCAGGCCTTTGAGTTCCTTTCAACACCAGCTGAATGGGAATCACTTGGTCCCCGGCCCCGGCTTGCCTTCGATCGCGGCGACGGCCCGGCGGGCTTCCTGCTGCACGATCGTTTCCGGACCCGGCGCGGCTTTGCGCGCGGCAATTTCCTTGAGCGGTTCCAGCGCATCTTTCGCATCAGGGCCGATCTTGCCCAGGGCCCGGATGGCTTCCAGACGCGCCGTCGTGGATCGAAAACCCTCCGCTGACCAATCGATATAGAAAAACAAGTTCTCCTTCCCCTGCACTTTCAGCGCCGGCAGCAGCCAGGGAATTGCCGAGCGTGCTTCGGGGCCAAAGTTGGCGAGCGCGCGGGCGGCGGCGGCAAACGCATAACCGCCGTCGAGTTCCGCGTTGGGGCCGTTTTTCAATGCTTCCACGACGAGCGGCCGGGCCGATCCGGGGACGCCGACATTGGCGAGCACCCCCAGCAGCTTGGCGCGATGGTACGCCGCTTCCTTGGGCTTCAGCTTCCCGAAGTAAGTCGGGGAAGTATGGATCCTCACGAGCGCTTCGGCCACCGGCGCGGCCTTCGGGCCAAAGCGGCGCAGCAGGATGAGATAGTTCTCCAGATTTCCCAAAGGCACATCGTCGTTCACTTCACGGAGCGTCTCGATCAACGGCGGCAGCACCTCGGCGAGCCCGGCCGGCGTCGGCTTGTTGGAGTGGTCCCAGATCTGCAGCGCCACTGCCGCCTCCAAACGCACACGCTTGTCGGGATGGCGCAATCCGAGCGCCAGCGCCCGCACCGACGGGGTTTCCTGCAAATCAAGGTTCCACAGCACCTGGCGCGCCTTATAGCGAAGAACGAGGTCGCTCGCCACACTACGATCGAGAAGAAAGGAGATGATGCGAGGGTGACCGGTTTTGACCTTGCCCAGCGTGTCGAGCGCCGCGCATTGCAAATAGATCGGCGGGTCGGAAACGAGCAACTCCACCAGCAGCGGCACGGCAAACACCGCCTTGGGACCGGCGTCTTGAATGGCGGCGAAGGTCGCGTAGCCTTGGTCGGGCGCGGCGCGCCAGCTGGCGCGACAGGCCGCAAAGAGAAAACACGACGCCCTAGCTATCCGCAGATTACGCCGATTTCGCAGATTGGGTGCGTGCTACGGCAAGGAACTTCTTAGGCACGACGTGAACCTAGCCAACGTCTTCATCTGCGAAATCTGCGAAATCTGCGGATCGTTCGTTCTTGGTTGCGGCTCGGCCGCGCTGGGTTGATCCGTGGTCCATGGAGCTAGGGACGCGTCGAATTGGCCCAGGTCTTCTTGACTCCGGCGCTCAACACGGCATAATTGAAGTGCCCGCCTACCGATGAGGCAATCCTTCGCGCCGCTGCCCATCCTCATCCGCCCGAATCTCCCGCCTTCCTGACGGAGCCTTCGCATGGCCTTCCGTTTCGCATCGCGCCGGCAGTTCTTGCAGTGCGGCATCGGCACGCTGGGATTTTCCTTGGCCGACTACCTGGGATTGCGCCAGGCCGCGTGCGCCGCCTCGGCGCCTAGGGCCGGTCGCGCCAAGTCGTGCATCGTCTTGTATTGCTGGGGCGGGATGAGCCATCTTGAAACCTGGGACCCCAAGCCCAATGCCCCCGCCGAATATCGCGGTGAATTTCAGCCGATCGCGACGGCCGTGCCCGGCATCCGCATCGGCGAGCACCTGCCGCGGCTGGCGCGTCACACCGACAAACTAGCCATCATCCGCTCGATGTATCATCGCTCGTCGGCGCACGGCAAGGGCATGTACTGGAATTGGACCGGCCATGCTCCCATGGCGCCGGAACTCGCGGAGAATCAACCGCCGTCGCGCCAGGATTGGCCGAGCCTCGGCGCCATCGTCGGCTCGTTTCGCCGCGCCCCGGCCGGCTTCCCCAGCGCCGTGCAGCTTCCCTATCCGATGGTGGACAACAACACGTTGCAGGCCGGAGAGAACGCCGGCTTCCTCGGACAAACATTTGACCCGATCATCGTGCGGCCCGATCGCGGCCGGGCGTGGGGCGGCGTGTCGCGCGACCTGGGCGCCATGGTGTTGCGCCGCGCCGAAGGAGTCGACACGCCGCGGCTGCTCCAGCGCCAAAGCCTTGCTGACCTCGTCGACACGCCGCGCCGCGACCTGGCGGGGACGCAGACCTTCGATCATTTCCGCCGCATGGCCAACGACATCCTTGTCAGCCCCACCGTGCAGGCCGCTTTCAATCTCGATCGCGAGCCGGCCCAGATGCGCGACCGCTACGGCGATCACCTGTGCGGCCAAAGCGTGCTGCTGGCGCGGCGCCTCACCGAAGCGGGCGTGCCGATCGTCACCGTCATCTGCGCCGCCGGCGATCTCAACAACTCGGTCGGCGACCACTGGGACACGCACGGCAACAACTTCAACCGCCTCAAGCGCGACCTGCTACCGCCGTATGATCGAGCCGTGAGCGCCCTCCTTGCCGACCTGCACGACCGCGGCCGACTTGAGGAAACGCTGGTCGTGATGCTCACCGAATTCGGTCGCACGCCGCGCATCAACGGCGGCGCCGGCCGCGATCATTATCCCCTGTGCTATTCCGTGGCGCTGGCCGGCGGCGGCATCCGCGGCGGCCAGGTCTACGGCGCCTCCGACCGCCTCGGCGCCCTGCCCGCCGACCAGCATTGCGGCCCCGCTGACGTACACGCCACGATTTTTCACACGCTGGGCATCCCGCTCGACACCCACCTCGCCGACCACGCCGGCCGCACCTACCCGCTCACCGACGGCCGCGTCTTGCCGCTGTTTTGAAGCGTCGCCGATAATGTTTCGATGGAATGTCAAACAGTTGGCCCAGGCGTTTTCTGTCCACGCGGCAATATGCGTCCATTGATTACGGGTCAACTCGGGCGGCCGCTAACTTCCGAATCTCGACGTAATACTCACCTACCCCCGCTGCGTCTTCTTCCGCCGCCGGTTCTTCTTCACCTGCGGCGTCATCTTCGGCTCGCCCTTCAGCTCGGCGATCTTGTCGCGCAACTGAGCGGCGCGCTCGAACTCCAGGTTCTGGGCCGCCGCGAGCATTTCAGCGTGCAGCTCTTCCAGGTACTCTTCGGTCACGTAATCGTCCGCCTTGCCGATCACTTCCACGCTGAATTTGTGGGCTTCGATTTCTTCTTCGATGCCGGTATTGATCGCCGACTTCACCGACTCCGGCGTGATGTGGTGCTCCAGGTTGTACGCCAGTTGCAGCTCGCGGCGGCGTTTCGTTTCGCCGATCGCCTTCTGCATCGACTCGGTCATCTTGTCGGCGTACATGATGACCTCGGCGTTGACGTTTCTCGCGGCGCGACCGATGGTCTGGATCAGGGAGCGTTCGCTGCGCAGGAAGCCTTCCTTGTCGGCGTCGAGGATCGCGACCAGCGACACCTCCGGCAGATCCAGGCCTTCGCGCAGCAGGTTGACGCCGACGAGGGTGTCAAACGCCCCTTCGCGCAGCTCGCGCAGGATCTGCACGCGCTCGATTGCGTCAAGCTCGGAGTGCAGCCATTTGCAGCGCAGGCCGGCTTCGCGCAGGTAGTTGGTCAAGTCCTCCGAGAGCCGTTTGGTCAGCGTCGTCACCAGCACGCGTTCTTTGCGCTCGGCGCGGATGCGGCATTCTTTCACGAGGTCCGGTACCTGACCGCGTGCCGGCTTGACGTGAATCACCGGATCGACCAACCCCGTCGGACGAATCACTTGCTCGACGACTTCGCCGCCGCTGCGTTCCAGCTCGTAGTCCGCCGGCGTCGCGGACATGTAAAGCAGCCGATCGACGCGCTTCTCCCATTCGTCGAAGCGGAGCGGGCGATTGTCGAGGGCGCTGGGCAGGCGGAAGCCGTGCTCGACCAGCGTCAACTTGCGGCTATGGTCGCCGGCGAACATGGCGCGGAGCTGCGGCAGCGTCACGTGCGATTCGTCGATGATCATCAGGAAGTCTTTGGGGAAGAAGTCGAGCAGTGTGTAGGGCGGCTCGCCGGGGGCCTTGCCGCTGAACCAGCGGGCGTAGTTTTCGATGCCGGGGCAGTGGCCGACCTCCATCAGCATTTCCATGTCGAAGCGGGTACGGGCGCTGAGCCGCTGGGCTTCGAGCAGCTTGCCCTGCGAACGGAATTCGGCGAGCCGGGCCTCCAGCTCCTGACCGATGCCTTCGACGGCGGCGCGGATGCGGTCCTCCGGCGTGACGAAGTGCTTGGCGGGGTAGATGTACAGCTCCGGGGCGGCCTGAATCGTCGCGCCGCTGGTCGGGTTGATGACGGCGAGGGCGTCGATCTCGTCGCCGAACAGCTCGATGCGGAAGGCGATCTCCTCGGCGGCGGGCCAGACCTCGACGACGTCGCCGCGCACCCGGAACCGCCCGCGCTCGAAGGCGGTGTCGTTGCGGTCGTACTGGATATCGACGAGCTTAAGCAGGAGCTGATCGCGGTCGATGGTCTCGCCCTTTTTGAGGTAGACCATCATCCGCTTGTAATCGGCGGGCGACCCCAAGCCGTAAATGCACGACACGCTGGCGACGATGACGACATCCTCGCGGCTCACCAGGGCGCTGGTGGCGGCCAGGCGCAGGCGGTCGATCCGCTCGTTGATTTGGGCGTCCTTCTCGATATAGATGTCGCGCTGCGGGATGTACGCCTCGGGCTGGTAGTAGTCGTAGTAACTGACGAAGTAATGCACCGCGTTGTGCGGCAAAAAGCCCTTGAACTCCTTGTAGAGCTGGGCGGCGAGCGTCTTGTTGTGCGACAAGACGAGCGTGGGCTTCTGGAGCTGAGCGATGACGTGCGCCGCGGTGAACGTCTTGCCGGAGCCGGTGACGCCGAGGAGGGTTTGGCGATTCTGGCCGGCGCGGAAGCCGCCGACGAGGTGCTCGATGGCGCGCGGCTGGTCGCCGGCAGGGGCGAAGGGGGCGACGATTTGGAAGGGAGTGGGCATGATATCGTAAGGTCACGCCGGAATGGGCGTTTCGGATTGACCCGGCGGAGCGCTAAATGGCGCCGTTCCCGGTTTCAGCATTTCGTGGCGGGCCACATGCAAATACCAAACCGTCGCATAGCGGTCAAAGGCCGTGTCGTTTGCGTCAGCATCGAGCAATCCGACGAGCGCAAACCGCTTGCCCGGCATAACGACTTCAGGACTGCGCACATCGACGAAGCCACCGTCGCTGAGCCACAAGCGAAATGGAACGAATGGACGGGCCTTCAACAACGCAAGCATGTCGCCGAGCGTGAACATTTGAGAACTCCAGTTGATCATTCCTCAAGGCTATTCTGCAAGATTTCTTTCATTTTAGGAAGCTGGTAGTCTTGTAGGGACCCCGATCCTTGGACTTCCGCCGCTTTAGCCCTTCGTCTGCCCAATTGCGAGCGTCTTCATCTCGATCGTTCAATAATTCGCGCAAGACAAGTTCTGCATCTGGATCACCATCGAGCAATGTGGGCCAACTCCCGGCGGGCAAAGTCATGAATCGCGAAAGGAACTGCTCAAATGAGGTCGGCTTTCGACCGTAAGATTGACTGTTCGAAACGAATGATCCCTCTTTGGACACGGCGATTGTTCCCGGTCCAGGCCGCCATTGCTTGATTTCTCGACTCCAAAAGGACGTCGGCCGTCCCTGGTAAAACGCCTCGCCGCGCAGCCAGCCCCAGACGACGCGCGTCGGCTCCAGCCAGACGGCGAAGGCAGCGAGTGTGAAGACGAGCAGCGACCAGCGAATCAGGCGGCGTTTGGTCATGGCCACAGTCTACGGAACCAAAGGAAGGATCGTGATCAGACTTTGAAACCGCGTGAAATCGGCCGTGTTGTGCGTCAGTAGCTTGGCGATGCCGTTCGCTTGCATGGTGGCGACGATGTTGGCGTCGTGGATTTGCTTGCCGCCCATCGGGATGGTGGCGCACAACGTCAACAAGTTGGTCGTGACGGCTGGACCATCTTCGGCAATCGCAAACAACGCCAGCAACTTGGCTGCTTCCACGGCCGCAGCCGCACCGGAAAGAGGTTGAAGGAATGTTTGCGGACGCGTAACGGTCACCAGAAACTCGCGGAGGATTTGCCGGCTGAACCACAACTCCGCGCCTGCCAGTCGCAGGGCTTGCATTTTCTGAACCGCTTCCGCATGAAGCGGCGCGGCCGGCACAGATGAAAAAACGACGATGTTGGTATCGACGAATACCTGGTCAGCGGCCGTCGTCGCCATACATGTCCTCCCGGCGCAAGCTCAGATTCTCCGGCCAGGGACCAAGATCGAGTCTCGGCAGGTTCGCCACGAGGTCAGCTTGGCTTCGGGGCGTTTGGCCGTCATCGATTTGCAAGACCACACGATGGCGTCCGGGAGCTACTTCATCGGGCAATTGGATTGCCAAATGCCTGTTGGGGCCGATGTCCACAATGGTTTCGATGGTCGTCATGGGATACGCAACCTTGATGGAATCTCATCATACCGAATTAAGACAGTGCATCGCAAGACATCGTCGGCCGTCCCTGGTAAAACGCCTCGCCGCGCAGCCAGCCCCAGACGACGCGCGTCGGCTCCAGCCAGACGGCGAACGCGGCGAGAGTGAGCAGGAGCAGCGACCAGCGAAACAGGCGGCGTTTGGTCATGGCGATAAGGATTGTCTTCATCGAATCTGATTATCCCGCGATGTCTCGTTGTTTGCCAGAGGAATACTTGGTATGGTGGCGCATGGCTCAGGAGATGCATGTCATGAGTGCTACGATGTGGGGCGTCGTGAAGGGCGGAATCATCATTCCGCAGTCGCCCTTGCCGGAAGGCGCCCGAGTACAGATTGTCGTCTCACCCGAAACGGTAGAGCTGCCGCCCGATTTGCAGGCGGAATTCGACTCTTGGTCCCTGGGCAGCGCCGAAGCCTTGGCGGCGTTTGAGCAGCAACTCGATGCGGATGCCAACCATGCGCAAGGGTGACGTCTGGCGCGTGCGGCTGCCGATGCTGCCCGGCCACACGCAAGGCGGCGAGCGGCCGACGGTGATCGTGCAAAACGACGCGTTCATCGGATCGTTGCCGACCGTTTGGGTGGTTCCTTTCACAAGCAAGACTGCCGCCACCCGCTTTCCCGGCACCGTCTTGGTGCAGCCCGATGGTCAGAACGGCTTGACCGCGCCGTCGGTGGCCCTGGTGTTTCAGCTCAGCACGCAAGACAAACGCAATTTCGTTGTTCAGCTGGGCACGCTGGACGATCACGACCTTCAGAAGATCCTGGCTTTGATTGGGCGCATTGCGCTGTGAATCGCACTCCCTGGTAAAACGCCTCGCCGCGCAGCCAGCCCCAGACGACGCGCGTCGGCTCCAGCCAGACGGCGAAGGCAGCGAGTGTGACGAGGATCAGCGACCAGCGAAGCAGGCGGCGTTTGGTCATGGGACGCATTGTACTCCAAGAGAAACCGCGCAAGCAGCGCCAACGTGCCGTCGCGGAAATGGTTCACGGGCCGGGAAATGCCGCATTCTTATGAATCTCCAAGTAGCGATCCTCTCCGAAGAATGTCACATTGAAGTAGTCCAAGCAACCGGCTTGGCCCAGGACAATGTACGGGATTGGCGCTGTGGAAAAACCAACGATGGCGTCCCAGCGGAACTCGTCGATTCCATCCGTCAAAACGAACTGAGCCAAGGCAAACTTCATCGCATAGGAAATGCCCCGCCAGACAATTGCTTGGCCAGGCGCTGAGATCGATGTGAGTCCGAGCGCGGCCAGCAACCGCTCCGGGAAAACGGTCTGATCCGATCCTGTATCAAGCAGAGCTCGGTTGAATTGCCGCAGAGTGTTTCTTGCCGGATGGAGAATTGTGACAGGAGCGAATGGCCGCCAACGCAGCATCGCACCGGGAGAAAAGGACGGCGGCGGCGAACCGATGATGAAGCTACTTTGGTAGGGAAACTTCATGTTTCGTCTCAGGGCTGAACTGGAAAGCGTCGTCGTCGGGTCCGGCGATGTACTCGAAGTGTACGGTCTGCGGATCGATTTTGTCTTCCGCCAATGTCGTTTCCAGTTGTTCCAAGGTAACCGCGGCCGCGAGAATGCTTTTGCCGAACTCGTCGAAGGCCACCCATTGGCCGAGGTACTGCAACAAATCGTCTTGGGGAAACAAATTGCGGTTTTTCATGAATGCTTGAACGTTCATGACGAACTCCTGTCCACGATGACCTCTCATCATATCGAATCACCACGAACTGTTGCAAGGCATCGTCGGCCGCCCCTGGTAAAACGCCGCGCCGCGCAGCCAGCCCCAGACGACGCGCGTCGGCTCCAGCCAGATGGCGAACGCGGCGAGGATGACGAGGAGCAGCGACCAGCGCAGCAGACGGCGTTTGGTCATGGCGGAGTGATTCATCCCGCTACGGGTGTCGGCGGTAGGAGCGGGGCGAGTTCCGCCGCCGTGATGGGAGATTGCTGCGCCGTGGCAAGAACACGGTTCAGAGCAGCTAAAGTCACTTGGCTCGGTGCCGTGATTTCCACACCAATCGGTCGGCCATCGGGCGCGTAATCAATCAAAAGCCCAGCTTCCTGTGGTTGGGTGCGCGTGCTTCGGTCGCCTGGTTGCCTGGGCAAATACAGATACGCAGCGAGCGGTTTGCCGCGCCGATAGACGACTTCAAGGTATCGTTGTTTCATGGTTGTTTGACCTCAATCAACTGGATACGCCGTTACGACCACCAAGATTTCTTCTTGGTCGTCCGGTTCCACGATGATTTCCCAGACACGATTGTCGCGCGATGTTTCAATCGCCCAACGGCCTTCTTCGTGGTTCGCGTGATAACCAGAAGCGTCGTCCAACATCTGCCTCAGGTCGGTTTCGCCAAAGCTTCGATCCACCATCCGCTTGAGCAGGTGGGGAGACAATTCCAGTTCCCACGACCACCAATCTGGCCAATCGGTCATGGCGGAGTCTCCCACGCCACATCATCATAGCGGATTGCAATGCCTAGCTGCAATAACCCGTCGGCCGTCCCTGGTAAAACGCCGCGCCGCGCAGCCAGCCCCAGACGACGCGCGTCGGCTCCAGCCAGACGGCGAACGCGGCGAGGATGACGAAGATCAACGACCAGCGAAACAGGCGATGTTTGGTCATGGCGGCATTTTACCCCAACGGGGTTCGACTCGACAACCCAGGCCGCGCCGCGAACCAATACCACCGCGAGACGGTCTTTCACCGTATGCCGCAATCGTTACAATGAAGCAGACCCGCTCGGGAGGGGTGGCAGAGCGGCCGATTGCACCGGTCTTGAAAACCGGAGTGGGCGCAAGTCCACCGTGGGTTCGAATCCCACCTCCTCCGCTTGGTTTTTCCAGTGTTGCGCACGTTTTGCCAGCGTATTCCGCCATTTGCTGCCCGTCGTTCAATGTCGCCGGCGCATCGGGCGAGCGTCTATCTGCGCCTTCACGGGGCATACAAATCGCCTCAGAAGCGCCAAGCAGGACGCCAAGACGCGGACCATCCTTTTGCCCCTGTCCCCGCCCGTCATCCGTCCCCGTCGCACGCAGGGCCGCTTGCGTCGCTGTGGACAGGTCCGGCAGCGATTCGAGGGCTTGCGCTTCGTCCTGGTGCAAACTGTGCGAGTAACGGTCCATCGTCAGCGTGATGGTCGAATGTCGGGCCAAGGTCTGGGCCATCTTGGGATGCACGCCGCCTTGGGCCAGAAACGAGATGAACGAATGCCGCAAGCCATGGAAGTCCATCACAAGGTTGGCGGCATCCCGGAACACGATGCCCGCGGCCGCAAGATCGTCTTGAAACATCTTGGCCGCTGCCTTCTTGTCCGTGGTCAAATTGAACGCCAGGGCCGTGGGCAGCTTCGTCGCCAGGAAGAGTCTCAGTTCGGCCGCCAGGTCCGCCCGCAAAGGCAGCGTGTCGTTGCGCCGGCGTTTGCTGTAGGCCGCTTGCACCGTCACCGCGGCTTCGTCGCCGTCCAGGGCGAATGATGCCCGCGTAAGGCTGCGCAGCTCGTTGGACCGCAGGCCGGTTTCAACCGCCAGCCGGTAAAGCATCGCCCTTTCGGGGCCGGACATTCCTTCCCGGTCTGGGCCGGCATTCGTCGTCAGCAAGAGCGTTCGCAGTTCATCGACCGCCAGCGCCCGCCGATCGCGCCGCCGATCCAGCTTCACGTTCAGGCCGTCCACGTGCGCAACGGGGTTTTCCGTGGCTCGCCGGTCTTTCATCATCCACCGGCAGAATTGTTTGATCGCTTGCAAGTGAAAGTTGAATGTTTGATTCGATATGCCGCGCCGTTTCTCCGTGTCAGTGTGCAGGTCGTTCAGGAAGTCCATAACCTTGCTGGGCCGAATGTCGCCAAAGAACCGGAAGCCGCAACCCTTGACAATGCGCCGCGCGCGTCCAGCCAAAAGATCGACGTGGGCCGTGCTGCATCCCTTCGCGCGAAGAGCGCCGGCGAAGTCGTCAACATGGTCAAGCAGCGTCTTGCCGCTGGAAACGCGCTCCGATTCCAACAGGCCAATGCCCACCAACTTTTCGCGGATGCGCTGGTCCAAAGATTGCAGGCACTTCGTCAACGCCGGATCAGTCTGCCCGCCGCTGGATTTGTGATAGCCCACCAACTTGTCGAGGTTGCGCCCGAGTTCCTCCGATGCCGCCTTGCTGGTGAACGCCGGCAGCCGGCGTACCGTGTCGAGCTGGTCGCGGAATTCGACGTACCATTTGGCCGCCTCTTTCGTCCGGCGGTTGCGATTTTTGTAGCTCGGACAGCTTTCGGGGGCCGGTTGGACAGCAACTCGGCCGAAGGGTATCATGTTCTTCGTTCAGCCGGACAAGGCAACCAACGATCAAGCATTCGAGTTTTACACTTAGCGCTGACCAAACATGCCCACACCAGCGCCAGTTGCCCCGAAGAAATTCCTGACGAATCAGGGTGAAAACACCCTCAGCAAACGGCTGGAGAAAATCCTGCCGCTTACGCAGGACTTCGATTGCCTTGTCGGCTACTTTTTCATCAGCGGTTTCTTTCGGCTCTACCCAGCGCTCGAATCAGTCAAGAAGATCCGCATCCTCATTGGGCTGAAAAATGAGCAAGTCGTTCACGGCCTGATTCAAATTGCCAACGACGGCTCCAGTGACGACGCCCCGTCCACGGCGGAGATCAAGAAGACCTTCGGCGGAATGATGCGGAAAGAACTGATCCAGGCGCAGGATTCGCTTCTAATCGAAACCGGCATCCGAAAGTTCATCGACTGGATTCGCTCGGGCAAGCTGGAAGTGAAGCTCTATCGCGAGCAGAACATCCACGCGAAAGTTTACATCATGACGCCGGAGCATCCGGTTCCGGACGTGAACCACGGCTACGTCATCACCGGGTCAAGCAATTTGTCGCACAGCGGCTTGGAGGGAAACCTTGAATTCAACGTCTTGCTGGCAGAACCAGAGGAGCACGACTACGCGCTGCATCGATTCAACGAACTTTGGGCGCACGGCGTGGACGTCAAGGACGTTCACGACACGATTATCGCCACGGTGGAAAAGGAATCCCCGTTTGCCTTCTTCACGCCCTACGAACTCTACTTGAAGTTCCTCGCCGACTACTTCCGCGATTACCTGGGCGACCGCTCGAAGCTGCACGCCGAAAACCTGCCGTCGAATTTCAAGAAGTTGCAATACCAGGAGGATGCCGTCTTCACCGCCCAACAGATGCTGAAGACCTACGGCGGCGTCTTTCTCGCCGATGTCGTTGGCTTGGGCAAAACCTACATTTCGGCGTTGCTGGCCCTGCAACTCGATGGCCGTTGTCTCGTCATCGCCTCGCCAAGCCTCCTCGATGAAAACAGCCCCGGCTCTTGGCCGCGCGTGTTTCGCGACTTCTGCATCCCCGGCCACAAGTGCGTCTCGATCGGTAAGCTCGAAGAGGTCCTGGAGCAGGGCGTCGAGTTCTACAAATACGTCTTCATCGACGAATCCCACCGCTTCAAAGGCGATTCCACGCAGCGTTACGAGCTGCTCACGCGCATCTGCCAAAACAAGGGCGTCATCCTGGTTTCCGCGACCCCATACAACAACACCGTGGACGACATTTACAGCCAATTGAAGCTGTTCCAGCCGCCCCGCAACAGCACGATCCCCGGGCTCCGCAATCTGGAGCCGTTTTTCGAAAAGTTGCGTAACCGTCTCAAAGGGCTCCATCGTCTGGATGACGCCGAGGAATACTTGGCCGCGGTCGAGCAGAACGCACAAGAACTGCGCGATCGCGTGCTCAAATACATCATGGTCCGCCGCACGCGCCGAGAGATCGAAGAGTTCTACGGCGACGACCTCAAAAAACAGAAAATCTGGTTCCCGAAGGTCAACGACCCCATTCCGTTGCTCTACCAGCTCAACCCCAGGGAAAGCGGAGTCTTCACGAGCACGCTGGAGAGCATTACCAGCGCCGACTTCCACTATGCCCGATACCAACCGCTCAACCCACTCTACTACACCGGGCCGATTGACGACCGCGCCGTGCAAGGCCAGCGCAACCTCGCGGCGTTCATGAAAATCCTGCTCGTCAAGCGGCTGGAAAGCAGCTTCTATGCCTTTCGAGAAACTCTCGGCCGATTCATCAACTCGCACCGACTCGTCCTCCAGGCCTTCGACGACGGCTTCGTTTATACGAGCAAGAAGCACAGTCACAAGGTGCTGGAGTTCTTGGAAGACGGGGACGACGACGCCATGGATGTTTTGATCCAGGAGGAGAAAGTCGAGAAGTTCCCCGCCGCGACATTCACGCCCGTCTTTCGCAATCATGTCGCTTCCGACCTGGCCGTTCTGGACGAAATCCAGCGTTCGTGGACCGGCATCCGGCGCGATCCGAAGTGGGTGGAATTCAAACGCGAACTCGCCACGCAGCCCGCGTTGAAGAAGGGAAAGCTCATCATCTTCACCGAATTCGCCGACACGGCCCGCTATCTCGCGGACCACATCAAGAAGGAAGTGGACGACAAGACGCTGCTCTTCAGCGCCGCCTCAAGCCCCGCGCTGCGCCGCGAAGTCATCGCCAACTTCGATGCCAACAGCACTGAGGACCACGACGATTACCGCATCCTGGTCACCACCGACGTTTTGGCCGAAGGCGTGAATCTCCATCGCTCGGCCACCGTCATCAATTATGACATCCCCTGGAACCCGAGCCGCATGATGCAGCGCGTTGGCCGCGTCAACCGCGTCGGCACCAAGTTCAAAACGCTCTCCACGTTCAACTTCTTCCCAACCGATGAGGGCAACGACGAGATCGCCCTGACCGAAGCCGCCAGGTCGAAGATTCACGCCTTCATCACCCTCTTGGGCAACGACGCGCGCTTGCTCACCGGGGACGAGAAAATCACCTCGCACAACCTCTTCGACCGCATCAACTCCAAGGAAGCGGTCGAGGGGGATGCGGCCGAGCCCAAGAGCGAACTGAAGTATCTGCGCCAGATCCTTGCCGTGAAGGAGAAAAACCCGGAGCTATTCCAGCATATCCTTGCACTGCCGCCGAAGGCGCGTTCGACACGCTCCCACGCCCCGGAACCGCCGCCGGCCGACCAACCCGACGCCACGCCGCCGCCCGACCGCCCAGCCCTCATCACGTATTTCCGCCAGGGCCGCCTCGACAAGTTCTTTCGGTCTCACGCGGCCAGCGATCGCGCCGAAGAACTCGACTTTTTCACCACCGCCGAAACCCTCGAAACCACGGCCAAGGAATTGCGTCAAGAAATCCCGCCCGAGCGTTTCTACCCGCTGCTCGACAAAAACAAATTCGGCTTCCAGTCCGCCACCACGCCCAGCCTCGAAACGCTCGTGCCCGCTACCGCGGCCGGCAGCGGCAATGAAGCCATCATCTTGAAACGCCTTCACGCCAAAGACTTCCGCGCTTACGCGGCCCAGACGCCCGACGATCGCAAATTCGCCGCGGCCGTCAAGCAAATCATTACCGATGGGCGGGTTGGCAAGCACTCCCTTCGTAAAGTGAAGGAAGCGTTCGATACGACCGCCGATCCCGCCAAGATGATCGCGATTCTGCGCAGGGAGATCGCGCGCCAGTATCTGCTTGGCCCCGCCACAAAACCCGATAAGGACGCGCCGCCGGCCGCCCGCGAAGTCATCCTCTCGTCCTACCTGCCCTAGAGGAGTCGCCCCGTGGAAAAAAACACCGCCCGACGACTTGTCCGCGAAACCTTCAAGGCGTCGTTCGATCGGAAGCGCTTCCGCGACTTCATCAACGAATTCTGTAACCATTTCGACGAATCCAAAGCGCAGCCGATGATGATCAAAGACGCCTTCAAGCCCCACGTCAAAAGCTGCCAGCGTCTTGGCACCTATACGTCCCCCGACGGCGAACTGGCGGATATCCTCATCGTCAACCTCACCGAATCCTACAAACTTGAGCGCAGCCGCACTGCCTTGCGCGACTTCGCCGCGGACAAGCTCAAACGCGGCGACGGCGCTGATAACTCCTATAAAGAAGCCGGCCTCGTCGCCTTCGTCGCGCCCGATTCGCAGTCCTGGCGCTTCTCCTACGTCCGCATGGAGTACGGAACCAAGCGCGATCCCAAGACCGGCAAGATCAAGCCCGAAGAACGCTTGACCCCGGCGCGCCGTTTCTCCTACCTCGTCGGCGCCGATGAGGAATGTCACACCGCCCAGACGCGCTTTCTCGACCTGCTCCAAAACACCGCCGACCGCCCGACCCTTGGCCAGATCGAGGAAGCCTTCAGCGTCGAGGCCGTCACCAAGGAATTCTTTGCCGAGTACAAGCGGCTCTTTGAGGAAACCGAGGCCGCGCTGACAGCGCTCGTGAAACGCGATAAAGCCCTCCGCGCCGACTTCGAGGCCAAGGGCGTCAGCACCGTGGATTTCGCCAAGAAGCTGCTCGGCCAGATCGTTTTTCTCTATTTCATTCAGAAAAAGGGCTGGCTCGGCGTCGCCAAGGGCGGCAACTGGGGCGATGGCCCGCGCCATTTCATGCGCCGGCTGGCCGACCAGGCCATCAGCGCCAAAAAGTGTCTGTTCAACGACGTCCTCGAACCGCTGTTCTACGACACGCTCGCCACGGATCGCGGGCCCGACGCCTGGTGCAAGACCTTTCAGTGCCGCATCCCTTTCCTCAACGGCGGCCTGTTCGAACCGCTCGCCGGCTACGACTGGGACAAGACGGCCATCGACCTGCCGAACACGCTGTTCACGAACCAGCGCGTCTCCGCGGCCGGCGACGTCGGCACCGGCATCCTCGACGTGTTCGACCGCTACAACTTCACCGTCAATGAAGCCGAACCGCTGGAAAAGGAAGTCGCCATCGATCCCGAGATGCTCGGCAAGGTGTTTGAAAATCTCATCGAGGATAACCGGCGCAAGGGTCTCGGCGCTTTCTACACGCCGCGCGAAATCGTCCACTACATGTGCCAGGAGAGTTTGATCAACTACCTGGACACGGCCGTCAACACCGCCGAGGAATCCATCAGCGAAGAGAAGCCGACTCAGGGCAAACTGTTCACCCCGCCCGCCCCAGTGCAAAAAGCGCTCAAGGTGACGACCCATCGCGAACTCGTTCCCCGCGCTGACCTCGAAACCTTGATTCACCTGGGGGAGCAAATCTCGCACTATGAGGCGGTCGAGACGAAGTATCGCATCACGATGCCCAAGGCCATCGAGAAACATGCGCGGCTGATCGACGACAAATTGGCTGACATCACCATCTGCGACCCCGCGGTGGGCTCCGGCGCGTTCCCTGTCGGAATGATGACCGAGATCGTGCGCGCCCGCCGTGCCCTCACGCCCTATTTCAACGATGTCACCGGACGCACGTCCTATGCCTTCAAGCGGCACGCGATTCAGAGCTGCCTCTATGGCGTGGACATTGACGCCGGCGCGGTCGAGATCGCCAAGCTGCGCCTTTGGCTCTCGCTGGTCGTCGACGAGGAGGACGTGCAGGAGATCAAGCCCCTGCCGAACCTTGATTACAAGATGGTCGTCGGCAACTCCTTGCTTGGGGTTAAGATAGACTTGTTCAATCTCGAACAGTTCAATCGGCTGGAGGAGTTGAAGCCGATGTTCTTCGATGAATCCGACCGGAAGAAAAAGGCGCAGTTCAAGGGGCTGATCGAAAAGCTCATTCACGAATTGACCAACGGGCGCGAGGTTTTCGATTTCGCGATTTACTTCTCCGAAGTCTTCCACGCAAACGGCGGATTTGATCTCTTGGTCGGGAATCCGCCTTACCTCAATTTTAAGTCTTATTCTTCTGGGGATCGTGAGCTTTACAAGCAGCTTTACCAAGAGGTCTTCGACGGCAAAGCAGACCTGCTTTATTATTTCATTTTCAAGGGAATGACTCTCGCCAATGCACAAGGCCACCTGTCATTTATCACATCACGATACTGGCTTGAGGCTGAATTTGCTGCAAAGCTGCGAAAGTATGTTTCGGGACATTACGGCATCCGCGAAATTGTGGACTTTAGTAATGCAGTGATCTTTGATCAAGGCATCAAGGTGGCAATCAGCACACTCGCCAAGACGAGAGATTCGCGCGATGGCTTTAGATTTCTGTCCTACATCGGGAAAAAGTTTGACGGGCTGGGGGCTGACAAATTGGAAGTGTGCCTCGTGCAGCAATCCAAGCTGCTTTCGACAGACGACCGTTGGATTTTTGTTGGGGCAGAAGGGTCAAGCCTGTTGTCGAAGATCACAGAGGATTCAGTGCCGCTTGGTGACATCGCCTTCTGCAAACAAGGAATCGTCACTGGCAGAGACAGAGCTTTTGTGTTCGAAGCACAATCGCCCATATCCGAACTGCCAAATTCAGTGATAAAGCCGTGGATTAAGGTTGGAGACGTTCATCGCTACGCCATTCGGCCAGTCAAAAAGCGGTACTTAGTTTATGCAAACGATCTCGGAAAGATTTCTGACTACCCAAAGTTTCATGACGGATTGAAGAAGCATTCAGAAAAGCTTAAGAACCGTCGAGAGGTTAAAAACGGAAGGATTCGCTGGTTCGACCTTCAATGGCCACGGGAGAAACGTTTCTTCGACAATGAAAAGCTCATTTGTCGATTCAAGGCTGAACGCAACACCTTTGCCTACGACACCGGCGGCTTCTATTGCAGCGCGGACATCACGCTCGTAATCGTAAAGGATGAGTTCCGGCGGAAGTTCAAAACCAAGTATATTTTGGCGCTGCTGAACTCGCGGCTTCTCGACTACCACTACAAGACTTATGCGAAGCTCATGGACTACAGATACGAGTATTATCCGAAATCCGTGAGTTTGCTGAGAATCAAACAGGGGACTGAATCGGAGCAAATGCAGTTTGTTGCTCTCGTTGATAAAATCCTCGCGGCGAAGCAGCGCGATCCTGAGGCGGACACGAGCGCGATGGAGGGAGAGATCGACCTCCACGTCAATGCACTCTACGGCTTGAACGGGGATGAAATCGCAATCATCGAAGAAACCACGTGATTTCACGACCGCGGGTGACATGCTTTCGATACCGTGCAACGCAAAGGCGCCATCAGCGAGTGAATCGGCCTCGAAAGCCTGCGAGCCTGGCGGAATCATGGTGGATTTCTTGGGCGCCGGGTCGCCGTCATGCTTTCGAGGCCCATGGTCATCCCGCCCGCGCCAACCTTCCGCGGGGCCTCGAAAGCTTGCCACCCGTCGGAACGTATTGGCTTGAAAGCAGTTGTGTTTCGAGGTTCTCGGAGCTGATGGGCGTCTCGCGTCGATCCATGGCAGGTCCGTTTCGTTGCAACGGGGGGGTGTGCACGATTTGCACAGCAATTTGCACAGAAACTCTGCCCTTCGGTTTTTGGCGTTTCCGTTTCCCGCCCTCACTGGCCGCCGGCCGTCGATTTCACCATCGCCACGATGCCCCCCCCGAATCGCTTCCGGAAGGCTATCCCACCGCTCGATAACACGCGCCAAGTCGGGCGATTTCTTGGCCAAAAGCGCCAAGCAGGACGCCAAGACATCGGCCGGGTTTTCCGTATCTTGTGAATTGCAGGCAGGTTGCGGATTTGCAGCACCGGTCTTGAAAACCGGAGTGGGCGCAAGTCCACCGAGGGTTCGAATCCCTCCCCCTCCGCTTTCTTTGGACTTTCACAGCGATTTCGTCCCACCACAGTTTGAGCGTTGCCGCTTCGTCAGCACCAATGTCGAAATCGTTCGCTCAACGGCTGGCGAGCGCGCGAATGGGTTACATTCCCCCCCCCGACGCCCTGACTGCGCGCGCGATCGTAGCCCCGCAAAATGGATTACATTACACTAACCCCAGCCCCCTCCTCATCAATTGTGCGGGGGGGGACTGGCAACGTTGCCAGTTTTTGGCAACCTTGAGCGGGTCAAGGTGGCCACCTTTTGGCAACGTTGCCAGTTTTTGGCAACCTTGCGACTCGGGTCACCTGGGCGGGCGACCTGACTTCCGGTGAAGTCGGTCGCAACCTTCGGCAAATCGTAATACGGTCTTCGCTTGCGCGGAGAGGATTCGCCTAATGCAGCCTCAACCGCGGCGAGCCAATCGCTCTCGCCCGCGGGCATTCGCCGAACTCCTGTCGTCAGCATGTCGGCCATGACGCCGTCTTCCTCATGTTCGTAGCCGAGCAGGTGGCCGATCTCGTGGGCGAGCGTGGTGAGCAGGTCCAAGCGGTGCTGCTCGCCGTGATCGCCGGGCGTGGTGAACTCGGAGTCATCCCACGGCGCGCGATCGACGAACCAGCCCCAGCCGGCGGCACTCCGACGGCGTAGCACTTATTGCCAGTGGTTCAACTCGTGATACGAGTCGGCGATGGCGACGCCCGCGTTCTCCAGATTGCGGACGGCGCGAGCGATGTCTCCCAAGGACATTCTGTTCCGCGGGTTGTTGTCGAAGAGGACGACGAGGATCCCGAAATGATGGCCGTTTGCGGCGGAGACGACGAGGTCGTGCAGGTCGTCGAAGTCGTCGTGGTTTCGCGTCAAGATGGCCCGCCGGTCACGGATGGCGTGGGCCAGGTGGGCCTGGTCGCTGCTTCCGACCCGTCCCACGTCGGCTGGAACCTGGACGTCGTGCCCGTCACGGCGCAGCAATCGAATGAGGCCGGGATCGACGCTGTCGTCGTCGATGGTCAGCCTCATAAACCAAGCCTCACGCGCTCCTCGGTCGAAAGGGGCCGAGGCTTGCCGTGGTATTTATAGCCGGGGTCATTCATTCCTCTCGCCTCCCTTCGAATGTCAGTCTTGCGCTTATCCTCGCGCAATGCCGGGGGGTCGCTGGCGCAATACTCAATCGCTTCCTGAACCGCTTCCAGGGGCACGCCCCAGTCTTCGGCGAGCTGTTCCGGCGTGCGTGGCTCCTTCTCCGCGACGGTCTCGCAGTAGAGCGTCCAGGCCCAGATGCGTTTGCCTTTGATGCACAACTGCTGGTAGCTCGACCCCGGCCTGCGCTCCAGATACTTCCACGCGCGTGGCGTCTCGGACATGGCGTGTGCCCTCCTTCTCGTTCCATGATACCGCCAGCCGCCCGGCGCCACAACGCCGCCGACCCAGAAAAGAGAGGAAGTGCCAAGCGGCCGAGGTAGGACGATTTTTGCCGATCGTCCACAAGTAGGACGGTTTACAAAACCGTCCTACTTGGCCGTGGCCGGTGAGGGGCTTGCCTGGCGGCAAGTCCTCACCGGCCGCTTTCTACAACGGCACGATCAATCGTCATTCAGGATCGTGCCGAGGCCACGATTCTTGGTGAACAGCGAATTGCTGCTGTTGCCGAACAGGTCCAGGTAGAACGTCTCGTTGGCCTCCTTCTTGCTGTCGCCCTTGACTTCGATCGTGATCGTCTTCGCCGTCTCGCCGGGGGCGAAGGTCAGCGTGCCGGTCTTGGCGACGTAGTCCTGGTCGCTGGTCTTCGCGGTGCCGTCCACGGTGCGGAACGACATCGTCACGGCCTGATCGTAGGCGGCCGAGAGCGTGATCGTGAAAGTGAACTGGATCCTGCCGTTGCGCCCTTCGAGCCTGGTGACGTCGCTGATGGTGATACGCGGCTCGCCGACGATTCTAGGCTGGTTATAATGAGAACATGGCTTATGAGATCATTTACTCGCCCGATGCGGTTGACCATCTCCAAGCCTTGCCAAAGAACAGTCAGGTGTTGGTGCTGGATCAAGTCGATGTGCAGTTGATCCATCAACCGACTGTGGCGACGCGCAAACGAAAAGTGCTGCGGCCCAATCCGATAGCTCCCTGGGAGCTGCGCTTGGGTGACCTTCGCGTGTTTTACGAGGTGCAGGAAGAGCCGAAATCACTGGTTATCGTCAAGGCAGTTGGGATCAAGCGCCACAACGAACTCTGGATTGGCGACGAAAGGATTGAACTATGAAGACGATCGAACTCTCCCAAGTTGCGGCGCTAACCCCGCACGTGCAGCCCGGGAATCAGGAGCCGGTCATTCTCATCCAAGACGGCCAAACCGTTGCCGCCATTCTGCCGGCAGACGAGCAGGCTGTGGAAAGCATGCTGCTGAGCTTGAACCCGCGGTTCCAAGCAGTCTTGGAGCGATCGCAAAAGCGCTTGGAGTCGGAGGGTGGTTTGTCTGCCGCCGACGTACGAGCGCGCTTAGGTCTGCCGGCCAAACAACCTGACGCCTGAGACGACTCAAGCGACAATGCTCGTCGATTACTTGAGGAGTAGCCGCACTCGCCAGAATGCGGGGCAGTGCGGGGACTCCCGCGTTCTGGCGAACGCAGCTACCCATCTACCGCCTGCGCTTGCTCAGGGGCTCGGAAACCAGCACGTCAAGAAGCGCGGACCAGTCATTGACATCAGTGCTGCCGGGCATGCGCCGAATCCCGGTTGTGAGGGTAAGGAACCTCACCGATCGCGCTTTCCGTCGCGCCATCAATCGTCGTTCAGGATCGTGCCGAGGCCGCGATTCTTGGTGAACAGCGAATTGCTGCTGTTGCCGAACAGGTCCAGGTAGAACGTTTCATTGGCCTCCTTTTTGCTATCGCCGTTCACGACAATCGTGATGGTCTTCGAGGTCTCGCCGGGGTTGAAGGTCAGCGTGCCGGTCTTGGCGATGTAGTCGCCGTCGCCCGTCTTGGCGGTGCCGTTGACGGTGCGGAACGACATCGTCACCGCCTGATCGTAGGCGGCCGAGAGGGTGACCGTGAAGGTGAACGAAGTCGTTTGGCCCCGATTGCCCGCGGCCTTGGTCACGTCGTTGATGCTGCGGCGAGGGCGAGAGTCGCGCCGGGCGCATCGAATCAGATCTTTGCACTGACGAATGGTTATTTGAGAATCTCATCCTTGTTCCTGATTACCATCCCCTGTTCGGTCTCGATTTGACGAATCAGCTCCCTCACCTTCTTCTTGTTCAGCACCTTGCGGACCCACAAGGCACGCAAAATCGCCGGAAGGTCGAGGCAAGGAATGCCACGCTCGCGGCAGTAATTTCGAGCACGCTTGTCGTTCGTAAGCAGACGCGTCCCGGGACGGTGAAGGCATACCGCGATGGATTCCGCCTCCCCGGCCCCAAGCGACCCTGGCAAATCCTTCACGGCGAGGATCTCCGGGCGGGTCAACTCGACCAAATCAAGATCGCCCTCCGGAGAAATCGCCGCCAGGATCGGTTCCAGGAAGACACAGCCGGCTTCGATAGCTTTGCGTAATTCGTGGTAGGTGCCCGAAGTGATGTGCAGACGCGCCACTCCCAGAAGTCGCAGCAGCAGAGGCACGGCGCCGACACGAGCAAAGGTCGAGACGATGTTCGTGTCGGCGACAATCACTGCTTTGGCTCCCCAAAGAAGTCGTGGAGCGCTTGGTCCATCTCGGTGCTGCTCTGGGATTCTACTTCGAACGGGATGGCGCGATCGCGGAGCAGGAGGCGAAAGGACTCGAAATCAAGCCCCGCCATCTCCGCCGCGCGCAACAGCGAGATTTCCCCCGAACGAAACAACTCGACGGCCGCTTCGGTGCGCAACTGCGGCCGCACCGTGAACAACGTCTGCAGGGCTTCTTGCATGCCGTGCTGCCGGTCTCGAAAGAGCCCCGCCCGGACCACCGCCTCGAATTGTTGATCCACAATCATCGCTGCTTCCATCCTCTCTTCGCCGTCTTCGCTCGTGCGGAATAGGTAATGCTCAGGGTATCGCAGCACAAGCCATTGGGACAGGGCAAACGGAGCTACTTCCTTTCCTTGCCCAGAGCGAGTTGGTGTGACCGGAAGGGAAGCCGGGCCGATGAGAGGGTTGCTTGGCACCCACGACCTCACCGGCCGCTTTCTACAACGGCACGATCAATCGTCGTTCAGGATCGTGCCAATGCCGCGATTCTTGGTGAACAGCGAATTGCTGCTGTTGCCGAACAGGTCCAGGTAGAACGTTTCATTGGCCTCCTTTTTGCTATCGCCGTTCACGACAATCGTGATGGTCTTCGAGGTCTCGCCGGGGGCGAAGGTCAGCGTGCCGGTCTTGGCGACGTAGTCGCCGTCGGCCGTCGTGGCGGTGCCGTTGACGGTGCGGTACGACATCGTCACCGCTTCCGTTCCGCCTTACAATGAAAACATGAAGCCCCTGGTTTACATCGAAACCACGATCCCTTCCTATTACTGCGATGACCGTCCGGCAGTGGCGGCGGACATTGCGCGGACGCGGGAGTGGTGGGACGGCGAGCGCGACACCTATGACTGCTACATCTCCGCTGCCGTTCTTGATGAACTCAGAAACGGAGACTACCCCAACAAGGAGGCATGTTTGACTCTGGTTGAGGCGCTGCCGCTGCTGGACGTGAACCGGGAGGTCCTGGAAATTGCTCGAGTCTATCAGGCTCGCGGCCTGATGCCGAAGCCACCCTCCGCGGACGCCCTGCACCTGGCGCTGGCGTCCTTCTATCGGATGGATTTCCTACTCACCTGGAACTGCCGCCACATTGCCAACGCCAACAAGACCAAGCACCTGGAGGTGCTCAATCAGGGCATGGGATTGCCCGTGCCCCAGTTGATAACACCGCATCAACTCCAACCCTGGGAGACACACGATGAAGTCTGATAGCCCAATCGTTGAGGAAGTCCGCCGCCGCCGCATGGAAATCAGCGCCCGCTTCGACCACGACCTGGAAAAGTACGCCGCCCACCTCAAGGAGATCGAGCGGCAGTGCCAGGAGCGCGTCGTCAGCCAGGTCACGGTCATCCGGCCACCGAGCGCCGCCCTCGTCAAGTCGTAGTCCCGCATCTGCGAAAACAGGACCGCTTGCCGGGTGAGCTGGCCCAGAATCAAGCGACGCTGCTCTTTGTGGGGCACGTTTGCAACGTGCAGTTGGCAGTGCCAAGCGACAGTGCAATTGACTGGGCCATTTGGCCCCCTCGTGCATTGTCGCGTCCGTAGCGTAACTGCTGACCTGGAAAACGGTTATGGCTGCCAATTTCGCGACTATACCACAATGCACCGACACTCCACACACACACATGATTGTTACCCGGTTTTGAACCATGCCGCGGTTGGGGCATGGTTCACAAATGCACACAGG
>Ga0080064_1002061_pt1 | contig 36304 bp, 24 predicted proteins | sample Subgrocontami54m_FD_69260 | JGI IMG/M metagenome (GOLD analysis project Ga0080064, IMG submission 69260) | Subsurface groundwater microbial communities from S. Glens Falls, New York, USA - GMW46 contaminated, 5.4 m (SPADES assembly) (version 2) ...
TGACAGAGTGAACGCTGTAGGGACTACACCATTCTGTCATGTGATGCCGACATTTTTTTCGATGTAACATTGGATGGATCAAGGGGATAGGAAGTTGAGTGCGTGCCAACTGTGTCGAAATCCTGTCGTCTCGAAAAGCACCTATGCCTGTGCGCATTTGTGAACCATGCCCTCTTTCGAGGAAAAAACGAAGTTGGAATGATGTTTGCTTACTCATCATTCCTCGCCGTAGGTTAGGTTGCGCAAAGGCAATGGTACGCTCAAGGGAAACCGACGGGGACGGAGTCTGCGCCGACGGAACAGGCCCGTTGGCGTAGTCCAGTGGGACAACCCGCAATCCGCACACTTTGACAATTTCCTGGCCTTTACAGAATTCACTCGTGCTCTTATCCGTGAGAAATCCTGCGATCAAAGTGGCTGCCGCATCACGATCCACTTTACCTGTTCACGTTATCATCAACAGTGCTTGCGAATGCACCTCGCCCCAACCCCTCTCGACCGGTATCCCCTTCCCCAAGGGCGCGATTAAGGAGGATGAGCGCTTTTGCTTGCGTGATTGGCGCGGTCGCGAAATCCCCGTGCAAACGTCGCCGTTGGCACGCTGGAAAGATGGCAGTGTGAAGTGGCTGCTTGCGGATTTCCTTGTCGAATCGATTTCCAAAGGCGAGACGCACTGGGAGCTTGAACGCATCCCGGGTCAATCGTGCTGCGGCCCGGAAATGTTGCATGTGGACGAGTTGGCCGATGTCGTCCGGGTCGAGACCGGCGCCGCAACTTTCCACTTGAGTCGTTCGACCTTTCAACCTTTCCGACAGGTCGTGGTTGCGGGAGAACATCTTGTCGATGAAGATCGCACGCAGACCGTTCTTCAGGACGCGGCAGGCCGCCTCAGTGCGTCACGTATCGACCGGATTGTCTTGGAGGATCGCGGCCAGGTTCGGGTGACGCTTCTGTTCAAAGGGACGTTTCCGACCCGTGTTCGGAGCCGTTTTTTTGCCCGCCTTTGTTTTTTTGCTGGGACCGGGCTCGTGCGGCTGCGGTTTACGCTCCACAACCCGAACCGGGCACGGCATAAGGGGGGACTTTGGGACTTGGGCGATCCAGGGTCGTTGCTGTTTCGCAGCTTGGTCTTGAGGTTGGCGCTGAACAAGGTGGCTGCGGAGCAGATGTCGTGGAAGGCGGAAGTCGATCAAGCCGTTTGCTCCAGCCACGTCGGACCGTTGGAGATCTATCAGGATTCCAGCGGGGGCGAGAACTGGCAGAGCAAGAATCACGTCAATCGGGATGGCGTGGTGCTCTGCAAGTTCCGCGGCTATCGGGTCCAGGCCGGCGGCGCCCAACAAGCGGGCCTGCGTGCGAGTCCACTTGTCTCGCTGAGTGGATCGGGCGGCAGCGTGGCGGTGGGCGTCCCCGAGTTTTGGCAACAATTTCCCAAGGCGTTGGCCGTCGAAGACCAGTTGCTACAGATCGGTCTATTTCCCGAACAATGTGCTGACTTGTTCGAATTGCAGGGTGGCGAACAGAAGACGCACACCATCTGGTTTCGCTTTGGTCCGGCGAGTTCGTGTCCCGAAACCGCGCTTGGCTGGGTCCATGAACCAGCTCGCGCCCGAGCAACTCCTGAGTGGTATGCGGCTTCGCAAACTCTTGAGCCGTTCACCGCGGCGTCTTCCCCATCGGAATCACGGCTGGATGCCTATCTCGGTGAAGTGATGAACGGCGCGACGAGTTTGCTGAAACGCCGCGAAATCATCGATGAGTACGGTTGGCGGAATTTCGGCGAGATTTATGCGGACCATGAGATGAAATACTACGAAGGGCCGCTGCCGCTGATTTCGCATTTCAACAACCAGTACGATGTCGTTTTCGGTTCGCTGCTCCATTACCTGCGGACGGGCAATGCCGAATGGCTGGACTTGGCCGACCCGCTGGCACGCCATGTCATCGATATCGACATTTACCACACGAACCAGGACAAAGCGGCATACAACGGCGGACTGTTCTGGTTCACCGACCATTACAAAAGTGCTGGTACGGCCACGCACCGAACTTTCTCCAAGGACAACTGCCGGCCCGGCGATACCACGTATGGCGGCGGTCCCGCGAGTTCACATAATTTCACCGCGGGACTTTTGCACTACTACTTTTTGACGGGAGATCGCCAGGCACGCGATGCTGTCGTTGGATTGGCGGATTGGGTTATCCACATGGACGATGGACGGAGGAATATCCTCGGCCTTGTAGACGACGGGCCAACCGGGATGGCGAGTTGCACCTTTGAGTTGGAATATCAGGGTCCAGGGCGAGGCCCCGGGAACTCGATCAATGCTCTGCTCGACGCGTGGCAGCTCACCGGTCTACGGGCTTACCTGGAACAGGCGGAACGTTTGATCCAGCGATGCGTCCACCCGAACGATGATGTCGCATCACGAGAACTCTTGAACGTCGAGACGCGCTGGTCCTACACGGTCTTTTTGGTAGCGCTCGCTCGTTATCTCGGCGTCAAGATCGAAATCAACGAAACGGACGACAGGTACACTTACGCGCAGGCCAGTTTGCTCCGTTATGCCCGCTGGATGGCGGAGAACGAGATACCCTACTTCGACCAAGCTGAGAAAATGGAGTTTCCGACGGAGGTTTGGGCCGCCCAGGAACTCCGCAAAGCTAACGTAATCCGACTAGCCGCGGCGCATGCGGATGAGCCGTTGCGGTCACGGCTGATGCGACGCGGCGACGAACTGGCGGATCGTGCTTGGAGTGATTTGTACCGATTTGAGTCGCGAACCGTGGCTCGAACCGCGGCGATCGTTTTTGTGGAAGGCCTTCGGGATTGTTGCTTTCGCCTGCACGGCACCCCGCAATTACCTCGCCCCAAACATGAAGGTGAATTCAACACCGTCCGCCCGTTCATCCCCCAAAGGCTTCGTGTGAAGGCCGAACTGAAATCCGTCCGAGGGCTGGCGCGGATGCTCGTTCGACTTTCCAACCCCCTTAATTGGTTGAAAGCTTCTCGGCTGTTCTTCACAGTGTAACTTTTCCGACAGACGATTTGTCTTTTCATGATCCGATTGTTCACTCCCCACTATCGCCTGAACAGTGTTCTCGAGCTGGACGCCGATCGCTTGCGCGAGCTGGGCCTCGACGGGCTCTTGCTTGACTTGGACGGGACGCTCAAAGACTACCGCGCTGAGCATATACCCGTTCCCGTCGTGGTGTGGATTCAGCGGCTGCAAGCTCAAGGGCTCCGCTTGTGTCTATTGTCCAATGGCAAGCACCGCCGCATCGAACGATTCGCCAAGGTGCTCGGCATCCCGTTTGTGGCGAAAGCGTTCAAGCCTTTGCCTTTTGGCTGTCAAAGGGCATTGCGAATTCTCAGCGTCGATCGCTCACGGACCGCTGTAATCGGAGATCAAGTTTTCGCGGATGTCCTGGCCGGTCGATTGGCCGGCCTTCGCACGTTCCTCGTCCCGCCGACCCATCCGGTGGCGGAAGAACCATGGTTCACTCGCATCAAGAGGCCGTTGGAACGATGGGTGTTGCGCTGTGTGACTTGAACTTCCCCCCAGACAACTACACAAGAGGTTTTGGAATGAGTGCGATTCCTGAGTCGCCAATGGCGCTCGCTGATCTTCAATCCGCATTGCGTCCGCAGGGGAATGCAGACGCACTGAGCCCAAGCTTGTTCGCTTCGACCAAGGCTTACCTCTCGATTGCGCGGCCCGATCACTGGTGCAAGAACGTGTTCATGGCTCTCGGCGTGGTACTCGCCTATTTCTGCCATCCGCACGCATTCGGCACCGGAGCGGTATTGTCAATTCTTTGGGCGGTCGCGACGACCTGCCTGATCGCTTCGAGCAATTACGTCATCAACGAAATCCTGGATGCGCCGAGCGACTTGGCCCATCCGGTGAAGCGCCATCGGCCTATTCCTTCCGGCCAAGTGACGCTAAGCATCGCCTACATCGAGTGGATCATGCTGGGAGTGGTGGGTTTGCTCATGGCTTCTGCCCTGAATTGGCCTTTCTTTTGCTCCAGCCTGTTTTTGCTCGTGATGGGGGTGATCTACAACGTACCCCCGGTCCGCTCGAAGGAATTGCCCTATGTGGATGTGCTGTCCGAATCGATCAACAACCCGATCCGACTGCTTCTGGGATGGTTTGCCGTGACCCCTTCGGAATTCCCGCCGGTCTCACTCCTCGTCGCCTATTGGATGATCGGTGCGTTCTTCATGGCCAGCAAACGCTTTTCCGAGTATCGATCGATTGCGCACCGGTCCGACGCGGGGGCGTACCGCAGTTCGTTCCGCTATTACGACGAGCAAAAACTTCTGATCAGCATGTTCTTTTATACGACTTGCTTCGCCCTATTCCTCGGGGTCTTTATTATTCGCTACCATCTGGAATTGATTTTAATCGTGCCGCTGATCGCGGGATTTGTCAGCTACTATCTCCACATCGCATTCAAGAAGGACAGCGCGGCTCAAGCGCCGGAGAAACTGTATCGTGAGAAGGGGCTTATGGTTTACCTCTTGCTCTGTGTGCTGGCATTCACTGGTCTGATGTTCATCGAGATCCCCGCACTCTACGCTTGGTTCAATGTAGTGCCTTCCACGGCGCCTACTCTTTGGAAATTCTAGTCGCCATTCGATTTTGTCCGGCTTGACTTGCCATAGTATTGTCCTTTTCAACGACTCCGCCGTCGACATTAATTATCTTTAGTCCAGGACCCGTGATGTTTATGACAGAGGTTGATCAACGGGTTGAGTCTGTTCGAATGGAAGATGCTTTGCAAGGAAAAGAGGCACCGATTCCCGCGAAGATTGATCCTACATTCGATGGCGCGGGAAGCGCTTGCGCGACGAAGTCGGATTTTGCCAAGACTCTGATGCTGATCCTTTTGGTTGGCGGTCTTGCGCGAATTGCCCTTTGGATGTGGTTTCAGGGCGAACCGCTTCATGTTTGGGACGAACGCGACTACAACCTTCTCGCCAAAAACCTCGTTGTGCATGGAGAATATTGTTTTGAGCCAGGAAGTCCCACATCGCTGCGTCCACCCCTTTATCCGGCCTTGGTTGCTGGAAGCTATGCTCTGTTCGGCCTTGAGAGTTTTCAGGCCGTGCGACTGATGCAAGCAGTCCTCGGACTCTTGACGGGGCTGGTGTTGTGCGGTCTAGGCACGAGAGTTCATTCAAAAAACGTCGGCCTCTTGCTAGCGGGGTTGTCTTGCTTCTATCCTTCCTTAATATGCCAAACCAACCTTTTGTTGACCGAGACGCTTTTCACCCTTTTGTTGTGCCTTGTCTGTTATGCACTGGTGCTCTTCTACCAGCGAGACAGTCTGAAGTATCTTGCGGCGGCGGGGGTGTTGCTCGGCCTGGCCGCGTTAACGCGCAGTGTCGTATGGATGTCGCCGCCCTGTCTCGCCGTCATTATTGTGATCACCTGGAAAGCGCCTTGGAGGCGACGGTTCCTGGCTCCGATAATCCTCTTGGCGACGTTCGCGGTTACGCTCGCTCCCTGGTCCATCCGAAACACCATGCTTCAGGGTACTTTCGTCGCCGTGGATACCATGGGCGGCCGTAACTTCATGATGGGAAACTATCGCTACACACCTCTCTATCGATCATGGGATACGATCTCGATCAAGGGGCCAGAGGCTTGGGACCACGAAGTCGCCTCCACCTATCCGCCGGAGATGAGGAACAGCCAAGCCAAGGTCGATCAGTTGGCGTTGCGCCAAGGATTGAAGTTTGTGCGCGAGCATCCATGGCTGACGCTACAACGAGACATTATCAAGTTCTTTGATTTTTGGGGACTCGAACGGGAAATCGTGGCCGGCGCGGCGTACGGGTACTGGGGCAAAATGCCAAAGGCGCTCATCATCTGCTTAGGAGTACTTATTGTTGGAAGCTATGTGGCAGTCATGTTTTTGGGGATTTATGGGATGGTGATGGCGCCACTTGCGGATCGTCGCCTGCACTGGTTGTTCTTGCTGGTGATCGCATACATCTGTGCGATACACACGTTAGTGTTCGCGCACTCGCGCTATCACCTGCCGATCATGCCCGTGGTGTTCCTATTTGCCTCCATTTCCTTGGTGAATGCGCCCGACATTTGGCGACGTCGAACAACGTGGCGCTCTTGGCTCGCTGCTGGATTGTGCTGTTTACTGTTCGGAGGCTGGATTTGGAACTTTGTTGCAGGAGATGCGGAAAAGGTTCTCGCGATATTGCTGGCAAGCGCGTAGGTCAGGTTGCGTTGCTGAAATCCATGTGACATTGCAGTCAGAAAGAAAGAGAAATGCCGGGTATATTCGGACAGGCTGCGAAGCCATTTGCGACCGATTTGGCTGGTCAAGTCGGCGCCATGTCGCGTCTCTTGAAACATCATTCGTGGTATCAAGAATCGCGTCATGTGGACGACGACGACGGCATTGCTTTGGGCCGAATGGCTCTGGGATTCGTCAACCCGACCGGGCAGCCCGCGTCCAATGAAACCGACACCCTACTCGCAGTCATGGATGGCGAGATCTATGATTACGACGCCCAGCGCCAAGCGTTGACGGCGCGCGGCCACGTTTTCCGCACCGACAGTTACGCTGAGCTGCTCCTGCACGGCTATGAGGAACAGGGCCAGGAGTTTTTCCGCGGACTCCATGGGAAATTCATCGCGGCGATTTGGGTTAGCAAACAGCGGCGGCTGATTTTGACCAATGATCGGTTCGGCATGCGGCCGCTTTACTATGCCCATGTGCCGGGGCGATTGGTGTTTGCTGCCGAGATCAAAGCCGTGCTGGCGGATGCCGCGGTGTCGCGAAGCCGTGACCTGCGCGGCATTGCTCAGTTCTTTACCTATGGCCAACTCCTGGGTGAAGATACGCTTGTCGAAGCCGTCCGATTGCTGCCGGCGGCGGGTTGGCTGACTTATGACGCCGCCCTGGACCGCGTCAATATTGATCGATATTGGACGTTGGCAGTCGGCAACGGCGGCGACCAGACCGAAGCACAGCTGCTGGAGCGCATGGATCATGCCTTCGGCAAGGCGGTGGAGCGTTGCCTCGCGGGACCTGGCCGACTTGGTTTGTCGCTTTCCGGCGGTCTGGATGCGCGCACCATCCTCGGCGTGGCGAACGATGACATTCCGCTCACCACCGTCTGCATCGGCATGGATGGCAGCATGGACCACCGCAGTGCCGTGGAGATGGCCCGACTGACCAACCGCACGCACCACCAATGTTTGCTCGGCGAGGGTTTTTTGGCACGATTCGAGGAGCACCTGCGCCACATGGTGCGGCTCACCGATGGACAATATCTTTCCCAGTGCATTGTCATGCCGACTTTGTCAGTTTACCGCGACCTGGGAATCCAATTCCTCTTGCGTGGCCATGCCGGCGAATTGATGCACATGACCAAGGCCTACAGCTTCTCGCTGGATCAGGAGGCCTTGGCACTCAAGGACGAGAGCGGCCTGGAAAACTGGCTCGCGCGCCGCTTGCAAACCTACATGCTGGAGGGAACCGAGGGGAAACTATTTGCGGCCGCACATCGCCGGCAGATGGATGAACTGGCCCGCGAGTCGCTGCGGTCTTGTCTCCAGGAGTCCGTGGGCATGGCTGCGCCGGCCCAGCGAATCGCGCAGCTGTTCCTCAGCCAACGGTCCCGGCGCGAAACGGCAATGTCGCTCGTGAAATTCGGCAGCCTTGTGGAAACACGATTGCCCTACCTGGACAATGACCTCGTGGATGCCTTGTTTGCTGCGCCGCCAGAAATGAAGCTGGACGAGACGATTCAGGCCTACATCTTGCGCCGGCACCGGCCCGCCTTCCTCAAGGTGACGAATGTCAACACGGGGACGCGCATGGGCGCGGGACGACTAGCGCGAGTGCTTGGTAAGGTCCGCCAAAAGGTCTTCGCCAAACTTGGCGTCCGCGGGTATCAGCCTTATGAACGGTTGGGACTGTGGCTGCGTCGAGAGCTGCGGCCGTTGGTTCAGAACCTGCTGTTGAGCGACCGCTGCCTGGGACGAGGCCTGTTTGATCCGCAAACGGTACGGACGGTGGTGCAGAACCACTTCGGTGGCGGCAATCATACGTTTCTCATTCTGGCCATGATGACCTACGAAATGGGCCAGCGTGAGTTCATTGACAGCGACCAGCCGGCGCCGAACGTCGCCCCAGTCCTCTGTTCCTCAGAGGCGGTGGCGTAATGGCGCCAGCGGTTGCCAACGGCGCCGGTCTGTTACTACGTGGCAATCGCCATGACAGCGTACGCACCATCAAAGTCTGTCAGTTGCTGCACACGCTTCACGTGGGGGGCGCGGAAGTGCTGGCGGCGCGGCTGGCGCGGCAGCTGCGGGATGCTTGCCAGTTTCTTTTCGTGTGTTTGGATGACTTGGGCACCCTGGGGGAAGAGTTGCGTGCCGATGGCTTTCCGGTCACTGTATTGGGGCGCCGCGCCGGCCTGGACGGGCGTTGTGCGTGGCGTTTAGCCGATATCTTGCGCCGCGAACGTGTGGATATCGTGCACGCGCACCAATACACGCCGTTCTTCTACGGCATGATTGCCCGACTGTTGCACCGCCGCCCGCCGGTGCTATTCACGGAGCACGGGCGACACTTCCCCGACTATCCGCGCCGCAAACGCATGTTGGCCAATCGCTTGCTGCTGGAGCGTCGGGATCGGGTCGTGGGCGTCGGCCAGGCGGTGCGCCAAGCTCTGATCACCAACGAAGGCATTCCAGGCCATCGTGTCGGCGTGATCTACAACGGAATCGACACAACCAAATTCGCCAACGGTCTTCATGAAAGTGAAGCCATCCGTTGTGAGATGGGCATCGAGCCTCACGATTTTGTGATCCTCATGGTGGCGCGTTTGGATTACTTGAAGGACCACGCCACCGCCGTGCGGTCGCTGCAACGAGTGGCCCGGGAACTTCCTAACGCCAAACTCGTATTTGTCGGCGATGGACCGGAACGCGGGAAGATTGAGGAGTTGGTACAGCATTGCCAACTGGAGCCCAATGTCCGATTCCTCGGCCTTCGCAAAGACATTGATCGCTTGTTGCGTGCATCGGATGTGTTCTTGTTGACCAGCATCAGCGAGGGTATCCCGCTGACGGTGATCGAAGCAATGGCAGCCGGGATTCCTGTGGTGGCTACCCGCGTCGGCGGCATGGCTGAGGTCGTGCAAGAAGGCGTGACCGGTTGGCTGGCCCCATCCGGTGACGACGCCACGCTGGCGATGAATGTTCTCCGATTCGCCAGGGATCCTCAGTTACGCCAGCACATGGGAGATCGCGGCCGGGAACGCGCCGCTTCGTTGTTTTCGGAAAGCCAAATGCATGCCCGCTACCTTGCACTCTATCGAGAAATGCTGCGCGCCTGAACACGATTCCGGAGGAGCCGGCAGCTTGCTCGTCTTCGCTGATGATTGGGGACGTCATCCCTCGAGCTGCCAGCATTTGGTGCGCCATCTTCTCAACGAGCATGAGGTTTACTGGGTCAACACGATCGGGACACGAACTCCGCGGCTGAATTGGTCGACCGTCCAACGGGGATTTGAAAAGGTCCGCCAGTGGTTTCGCCCATCGCCGCCCACCGAAGGTGGGCACACCAATCTCCATGTCCTCAATCCCAGGATGTGGCCTTGGTTCAGTTCCTCACTCGGCCGCTGGCTGAATCGCAAACTTTTGATGCGGCAATTGGCTCCGCTGCTGCGCTCGTTGCCCGAGTTTCCGGTTGCAGTGACTACGATTCCGCTAGTGTCGGAATTGATCGACCTTCTGCCGGTGCGCCGTTGGGTTTACTATTGCGTTGACGATTTCGGTCAGTGGCCCGGCCTGGATCAGACGACTCTTCAGCGGATGGAGAAGAAGCTGGTTGCTAAGGCCGATACGATCATCGCTGTAAGTGAGGTCTTGCAAAAGCGACTGGCTCAGATGGGCCGGTCATCGCATCTGCTCACGCATGGTGTCGAACTCGACTTCTGGACCAAGAAGACAGAAACTTCCTCGGTGCCGCAGCTCAACGAGTTGGAACGTCCGCTGGTAGTGTTCTGGGGTGTCGTTGACAAACGTATGGACGTGGGTTTCGTCGCTCGGTTGGCGGACAGTATGCCCCGCGGAACGATTGTGTTAGCGGGTCCACCGGCGGGTTACGATCCAGCATTGGATCGGATACCACGGGTGCGCCGGCTGGGGTCTCTCCCGTTCACACAGTTGCCGTCATTGGCGCGGGAGGCGGCGGTGCTCGTGATGCCCTACGCGGACCTACCGGTAACGCGGGCTATCCAGCCCCTCAAATTGAAGGAGTATCTCGCTACGGGAAGACCAGTCGTCGTGCGCGATCTGCCGGCAACACGCGTCTGGGCGGACTGCCTGGACTTGGCTGATACAGCGGACTCGTTTGCACGAACCGTGTGTCTGCGTTTGGAGACAGGATTGCCTGCGGACCAGCAGTCGGCCCGGACACTGTTGACCAAGGAGAGTTGGAAGGAAAAGGCGCGGCAGTTCGCAAGCTGGACGCTCGCCATCGAGGAAGATACGCGGCAATGAGGATAGGCACGTTGATGAAATCCCGATTGCCCGTCGTCCTGGACACGCGCGTTGTCTCGGAATCGGGCGGCGGTCCGGACAAGACCATCTTGAACTCGCCGCGGTTCTTTGCCGCCGTTGGTTACAAGATGCTGTGCGCTTACATGCATCCGCCCGGCGATCCAGGTTATCAGAAACTATGTGATAAGGCGGCGGCGTGGGGGGCGCCGCTGCTTTCCGTGCCCGACCGCGGCGCCTGGGACTTGCAGGTAATTTCGCGAATGCTCAGTATTTGCCGGCGCGAGCGCGTCCAAATTTGGCATGGACACGATTACAAGAGCAATGCACTGGGGCTTTTGCTGCGGCGTTTTTGGCCGATGCGGTTGGTTACAACGGTTCACGGCTGGGTCAAGGAAACGCGCCGAACTCCGTTGTATTACAAGATCGATCAACTCTGCCTTCCGTATTACGAGTCGGTCATCTGTGTCTCCGAGGACTTGCATGATCGGTGCCTGCAGTGCGGCGTGCCGGCCGACCGGTGCGTCCTCATCGAGAACGGCATCGACACCGAGCAATTCGCACGAACGCAGACAACCGCTCAGGCGAAAGCTAGGCTCGGATTGCCGAACGATCGGCTCGTGATTGGCGCGGTCGGCCGACTTTCGCGTGAAAAAGGTTTTGACCTGTTGTTACGGGCAGCCCATCAACTGCTCGTTGAAGGGCTGAACGCTTGCGTCGTCATCGCCGGCGAAGGCGATGAAGAAACAGATCTGAGAGCCCTCGCCGATGAGCTTGGCATCGACGATCGCGTGCATTTGCTGGGCTATTGTGCCGACCCGCGCCCCGTGTTCGAGGCGATGGATGTCTTCGCACTCAGCAGCCATCGTGAAGGATTGCCCAACGTATTGCTAGAGGCAGCGGCGATGGAGGTGCCCATCGTGGCTACACGTATTGCAGGTGTACCCCGCCTGGTCTTAGACGATGAAACCGGCTTGCTCATCGAGCCCGGCTCATCGCAGTCGTTGGCCGAAGCCTTGGCACGCATCCTCAAAGACGAATCGCTACGTTACAGCTTGCGACACGCTGGTCGGCGCAGGGTGGAGACAAACTACAGTTTCGCGGAGCGAATTCGGAAGATCCGGAACATTTACGACACGCTTCTGACCGAACGGACTCGAAACGGTAAACAATCGGTTTCGGATCGCCACGCACTTTCGAATTAGGGAGTCAACGCAAATGAACTGTCTAGTCACCGGAGCGGCCGGCTTTATTGGTTCCCACCTGTGTGATGCTCTTTTGGAAGCAGGGCATCACGTGACGGGCGTTGACGCTTTCATTCCCTACTACGCGCCGGCGATCAAGGAAAGGAACTTAATAAACGCCCAGGCTTGTCCCAATTTTCGCTTCCATCGTCTCGACTTGCGCACCGACCCGCTGGATCAAATCGTTGCCGATACCGAAGTCATCTTCCATTTGGCGGCCACGCCGGGTTTGACCAAAAGCTGGATCGACTTCGATGGTTACTGGACCTGCAACGTGCTGGCAACCCAACGGCTGCTGGAAGCCGTGCGCCTTGGCGCACGCCGACTGCGCCGTTTCGTGTATGGCTCCACATCATCGGTATACGGTCGGTTCGCTTCGGGTGATGAAGGGTTGCCGACCAAACCCATTTCGCCCTACGGCGTGACGAAACTCGCGGCCGAGAATCTGTGTCGAGCGTATGTCGAAGAGCACAGCCTGCCCGGAGTGGTGCTACGCTACTTCTCGGTGTACGGGCCGCGCCAACGGCCCGACATGGGCTACTATCGGTTCATGAAAGCGATTCAGTGTGGCGAACCGATTGTGGTTTACGGCGACGGGCAACAGGTCCGCGGCAACACGTACGTGGATGATTGCGTCGCGGCAACGATTGCCGCCGCCGAAGGACACGTGGGCGAGACCTACAACGTCGGCGGCGGCGAGGCGGCGACCGTGCTTGACATTCTCGACAGGCTTAAGTCACTGATTGGCCGCAGCTTCGCCATCCGCCGCGAACCTCCACGGCCCGGCGATCAGCGGTACACCTTTGCCGACACCACCAAACTGCGCCGTCACTTCGGCTGGAGCCCGCGTTGCGATCTGGACGCAGGTTTGGCGTGCCAGTGGCAGTGGTTAATACAACAATCGGCCTTGAAGATTATGTCGTAGCCCATGTGGCGGCAAGTTTCCAACTTGCCACGACCGCACGGCAAGTTGGAAACTTGCCGCCACATGGGTGAATTTCAAGCAGTTGAGGCACCCTTCGATGATTGCATCCACAATACCTTTGCGAGAATCGATTCAGACGCGCGCGTTGAACATTCACGTTCACGACGATCAAGCATTGGAATCGCATCTCCCACGTTGGCAGAGCTACGTCCTGAGCAAGGGCGTCGTTCCGCTGAGTCGCCACCCGGCGTGGCTGAACGTTTTTAGAAAAGGCCTGCGTCATGATGTGTCCTGCCTCGAAGCAGTTGAAGGTGAAGCGACCCGGGGTATTCTGCCGCTCGCGCACGTCAGCAGCCTGCTCTTTGGGAATTTTCTGGTGAGCCTGCCCTACCTGAATTACGGCGGCGTGCTTGCCGACGACGAGTTGACCGTTTCTCTTCTTGTCGATCGTGCTGTGCAGCTCGCCGACGAACTGGGCGTGCGCTATTTGGAATTACGGCAAGAACAGCCCATCGAGCATCCGAAACTCGCGCAACGGATGAGCAGCAAGGTCCACATGCGGTTGGCGTTGCCCGCGAAAAGCGAACTGCTTTGGAAAGCGCTTTCGGCCAAAGTCCGCAATCAGGTGCGCAAAGGGCAAAAAAGCGGGCTCTCGGTCGCCTGGGGTGGGCAGGAGTTGCTCGCCGAATTTCACGCGGTCTTCAGCCACAATATGCGTGATTTAGGTACGCCGACCTACGGGAAGAAGTTCTTTGCGAGCATCTTGAGTCAATTCCCGGACCGAGCGGAGTTTTGTCTCGTAAGGGCGGGCGAAACGCCGGTCGCCGGCGCCCTGTTGCTGCATGGTTGGGGGGTCACCGAGGTGCCCAGCGCCAGCTCGCTGCGCAAGTACAACCACACTTGTGCGAACATGCTGATGTATTGGCATCTCTTGGAACGGTCGATCGAGCGGCGACAACAGGTTTTCGATTTCGGCCGCTCAAGCCGCGACAGCAGCACCCACCGATTCAAAGAGCAGTGGGGCGCGAAAGAATCATCGTCCGAGTGGCAGTACTATCTGCGAAAGGGAAGCATTTCGGACATGCGCCCCGAAAATCCTCGCTACCGACGGCTGATCCGGATTTGGCAACGATTGCCGGTCGCTGTGACTCGTTTGCTTGGTCCGACGATCGTTCGAGGGATTCCGTGATAGCGTCAACGATTGTCAACCGCGGTTGACAAAGCGAAATGCCGATTCTGTAAACCGTCGATTTTGAGTTGGTAGGACGGGTCGGCCAACAACGCGGCATTACCGATCAACGTCAAAAATCTGCCATCGCTAACTTAAGGTGTGCAAATGAGATACGGCAATGATTTAGCGCGAACAGAAAGACCGGCCTGGCTGGCCTGAGCTTTGCTATGGAAGAGGAGAACAGAACCAAGCAATGTGAATCATGGGGCGGTGCCTAGGCCACGGCAAGGGCACCGCGCGTGTGTCGGCGCCGCCCCATTTTGAATCTATAGGCTACTTTGCTGCCGGGGTCAAGGTTCTCTCGGCACGCTGGGTAGCGAGGACATCGTGGAGTTAGTCTATGCCGCTCTTGGCGTTGGAGCCGTCGCTATACCCCGAAGATCTCTTAACCACCACCGCGTGCGCTGCCGACCCGGCCCAGCGCTGGTGGGTTTTGCACACCCGCCCCCGAACCGAAAAGACCTTGGCCCGGCAGTGCGTCAGCCAGCAATTGCCCTTTTACCTGCCGCTGCACCACAAAAAGTGGCAAAGTCGCGGTCGGATTCAAAAGTCCTTCGTGCCGCTCTTCCCGGGTTACGTGTTCTTGTTTGGCGACGACGAAGTTCGGCAATCAGCCCTGCAAACTAACCTGGTCGCCCACGTGATTCCGGTAAAGGATCAGCAGCAGCTGTACGCTGACCTGAACCGTGTGCATCGGTTGATCGAAGGCGGAAGAGGGCTGTCGCCGGAAGATCGCCTACAGCCCGGTTCGCCTGTACGGATCTCCAGCGGTCCTTTGGTTGGCCTCGAAGGCAAGGTGCTCCGCCGCGAAAAGAACCTGCGTTTCTTCGTCGAGGTGCGGCTGCTGCAACAGGGCGTATCGGTGGAAATCGAAAGCTGGATGATCGAGCCGCTCGTGTAGCGAGCCGGCGCCCGGCAGTTTGGTTATGGTCCGGTCCGACAAAGAAACCTGGTTTTTTCGAGAAAAACCAGGGTTTTTGGATGCAAAAGTGAGCCGTCACCGGCTTGTTTTGATTGCTGGAATTGATGTTGCTGACCCACGAGCACGGAGTGCGCACCGCGTGGATCATTGAAGGTCCAGATTTTTCGAGAATTCTTGAAATTGCCTATTGACAACGGCCATTCCGTTTATCAGAATCAACCACAGTAGCGGTGCCCGCTACTTGCCAATCGCGTGAGCATGAGGATCAATTTCCGAGGCTTGTTGAGGTGCCTCGACCGGCAGCGAGAGCGATGCTCTCGGCCGGTGATGCTCTGCGCCGCGGCGATCATGCTTTTCACGCCAGGCACCTTGCGAGCTGAGTTTGTCCTAGCGCTTTCTCCTGTCGAAACAGTGAGCCCCCTTGCGGATTCCGGCGGCGATGTTCCAAACGAACAGAACTCGCCCAGCCATCTGGGTACGCGCTGCAAAGCACGAGCGATATGTGCGCCGATGGTTGAAGCGCCGAGCTTGCATCGTGCGGACAATTCTCAGTTCGAATCGCGAAAGCCAGACGTAGGTGGACCGACTGGATCCGGCGGCAACGATGGACCTGGCTCGCCTGCTCAACCGAACGATGGTCCGTGGCAACCGATGAATTTCCCAGCTGCCGATTCGCATTCCGGACAGAGCATGGGGGGATCCGGTGCAGGTCTAGGAAGTGCCGGCAGTTCGCCTCCAGCTGGATTGCCAAGCTCGCAAGTGCTCGTCGGACCGGAGCTAGCCATTCGGCTTTTCGCCAAAGAAGCGCATTTGCAAATTGAACAAATCGCATCGCGTCTTTTCCGACCGCCTCGTGCATGAATGGCTCGGTTTGGTTTTTTGTGTCATTTAGCACTGAGTCTTCATTGTCCGAATTCGGCCTCACCAAAGAATTGAAGGTTGAATTCACTTATTCACGAGGTGTTTATTCATGTTTGCAAGAATCAAATACTGGGCGATCACGGCCGTCCTCGTTGGAATGGCCATGCTCGGCACCAATTCGATGGCGACTGCCGCTTTTCGGCTTCGCGTTGAGTCAGGCACCACCACGGGTCCTGGCGTCGTGGTCACCGACAACGGGGCCGGAGATTCCAGCGCAGCTACGAACATAATTACGACCACGCCCACGATCACTGGGTTCACGGTGAGCATTACGAGTGGGCTCCAGACTCCGTTGCTGATAATCCCCGGTTTCTTCGAGGGGATGGACCTGTTTAACATCAGCATCTCTTCAGGCGGGGCGGGCACCCTTCGGCTCATTCTGGAAAGTGATGAATTCGGTGCCAAAACCCCGAAGGGCATAGTAACCCTGGTCAATTCGGTAGGTGGAACGCTCACCGCCCCGGCAGGATCGTCCATTACCTTCTCCAGCTACGCGAACGCCGCCAAAGGAATGCCGGCCCTCGGCAAAGACGTGTTCGACGCGGGTGTTCTCGATGCGATCCCCGGCGCTGGAGCAGGCAGTATTGGGGACGGCGCTACCGTCGTCAGCCAGAAGTTCACTCCGCCCCCGGGCGCCTTTTCTGGCACTGTTGGCACATCCTTCGATAATTCGGCGGGCACCTACTCCCTGTACTCGGTGGTGACTGTTACCTTCACCGGATCGGGGACCCTTAGTTTCGACGCAATCACTGGGACCACGCCGGCCCCGGCTGGCTTGGTGCTTTTGGCCAGCGCCATCCCGGCCCTCGGCCTTGGCTGGCTACGCCGCCGCAAGCTTAAGCTCAGCAACAGCTAGCGTAATCTTCTTCGAGCGCCCATGCAAAAACCGTTTCCGGGGGCGGCAACCTCGCCGCCCCCGGATTTTTCCGCCACGCACGGCAGTCCATTTCTCGATTGATTCCACCGAAATCCCACGAAGGCCTGATCCGGTCGCACTGCCCCCGCCAAGGCGACCGCTGTCCGCTTCGCCTCCCCAAGAAGCGATTGCGTCGGACGATCTCTTTCAAAAATCTTACGCAGGGGCACTTATGCTGAATTGGCTCACAAAGCGTCAGCGTTCACTGTTGACCCGTCTTAACCGCCGACCGAACCAACCGCTTGGCAAACCGTATTGGCGACCAATTCTGGAGGCCCTCGAAGATCGCGTGGCGCCTGCCTTTTTGCTGCGTCTGGAGCAGGCGGGGTTTCCTGAGTTGACAATCGCGGATGGCGGCGCGGGTGACGCAGATACCGCCGCAGGTGTAATCACCTTCATCGGCGCGTACGGGACGTTCAACTTCAACGTAATCGTGCCGGTCACCAAGCCGCTGCTGGGTGGGCCAAATCTGGCGGAGATCGACTTCGGCACTTTCAACATGTCGAGCGTCTTGGGTGGGACGCTGACGATCACCGCGGCGGACACGGACTTTATTGAACCGAGTGCCGGATCGAACCCGTTGACGCTCACAAGCCAGATCGGCGGCACCTTGACCGCAGTGGCCGGGAGTTCAGTCACATTCCAGAGCTGGGCCAATCCCAGCAACGCATCGCCCTTGCCGGGACTGCCCACGACCATACTCGCTGGGAGCGCCACGCCGGGGCCTCTGGGTCCGTTTACGACTTTGGCTTACAGTGGTATGGCCACAACCAGCTTCGACCGTGGCGCCGGGTCCTACTCCATTTTCGTTCAAGCGAACATCACCCTGAACGGGGCAGGGTCGCTGGGGTTCAATGGATTCACCACCGTTGTAGGGACGAACTTGCCAGCCGCCCTTGGCGACTTCGTGTGGGAAGATCTGAACGCCAACGGCATCCAGGACAGCGGCGAGCCCGGCATCAACGGGGTCACCCTGACCCTGACCGGCACCACCGGCGCGGGCGTTCCCGTCACGCAAACCACGACGACGGCCGGCAACGGCGGTTACCTGTTCAGCAATCTGCCGCCGGGAACGTACTCGGTCACCGTCGACGCCAGCAACTTCAGCGGCGCCGGCGCCCTGGTCGGCTTTGTTGCCAGCCCGACTCTGGTTGGCCCCAGTCGAACCAACGACAGCAACGTCAGCCCAAGCGGCACGACGCCGGCGGCGCTGCCCAGCGGTTCCAGCGATCTGACCCTCGACTTCGGCTTCCGTCAGTTCATCGACCTGTCAGTGACCAAGACACCGAGCACGACGACGCCGGCCTTATGTGTGCCGTTCACTTACACTTTGACCGTGAACAACAGCGCCAGCGCGCCGACCACGGCCACCGGCGTGGAAGTCACCGAGCGTGCTCCGCCGGCCGGGCTTGTGTTCGATTCGGCGGACGCGCCTAGCCAGGGCAGCTTCAGCGGCAACGTTTGGACGGTGGGCACGCTCGCCCCCGGCGCCAGCGCCAGCTTGGTCATTCACGCCCACGTGACCACTTCGGGCGCCAAGACCAACACCATTGAGGTGACCAAGGCCGACCAGCCCGACATCGACTCCACGCCCAACAACAACGTGGCCGCTGAAGACGACCAGGCCAGCGCCACTGTCCGGAACCAGTGCCCATGCGATTGCCATTGCGCCTGCCACGGCAACAACAATAGCTCCGCGGCCAGTGCCTCGACGGCGAGTTCCGGTGGAGCGGGCGATCACAATTCATCGAGCGACGCCGGCGACCACAACAGTTCCAGCGGCGCTGGCGATCACAACAGCTCGAGCGGGCAGAACGCAGGCTCCAATGCCAGCGCTTCCGCCGGCGGCGGCGATCATCAGAATGGGTGCTGCTGCGACGCCAATGGCAATGCCAGCGCCTCGACCGCCAGTGCCGAGCACAGTGGCGACCATAATTCGTCCAGCGACGCCGGCGACCACAACAGCTCCAGCGGCAGCGGCAACCACAACAGCACGAGCGGCGACCACAATAGCTCGAGCGGGCAGAACACGGGCTCCAATGCCAGCGCTTCCGCCGGCGGCGGCGATCATCAGCATGGCTGCTGCTGCGACGCCAATGGCAATGCCAGCGCCTCGACCGCCAGCGCCGAGCACAGTGGCGACAATAATTCGTCCAGCGACGCCGGCGACCACAACAGCTCCAGCGGCACTGGCGACCACAACAGCACGAGCGGCGACCACAATAGCTCCAGCGGGCAGAACACAGCCTCCAATGCCAGCGCTTCCGCCGGCGGCGGCGATCATCAGCATGGCTGCTGCTGCGACAGCAATGGCAATGCGAGCAGCGCGACAGCCACTGGCTCCACGGGCAGTGTCGAGCACAGTGCTGACCAGGGCAGCCACCTGACGGCCGAAGCGGGCGCCGACCGGACGGTGGATGAAGGTTCTGAAGTCACGTTGACGGGTCACTATGACGACACGCACGCTGGCTACAATCACCGCATCAAATGGCATGTGGTCAGCAGCAACGGCCAGCAAATCGCCGATGGCACCGGCCAGGATTTCAAGTTCACGCCGGAAGACGACGGCATCTACAACGTCACCTTCACGGTGAGCGATGACCACGGCGGCTCGGCGTCCGATAGCACCGTGGTGACCAGCCGCAATGTGGCTGCCCAAGCGACCATTCAAGGAGCGCAGGACGCGGTTCGCGGCCAGTTGCGCACCTTTGTGATCGGGGCGACGGACGCTTCCTCGATGGACCAGCACGAAGGCTTCACGTACTCCATCAACTGGGGCGACGGCACTGCGGCCCAGACGGTCAACCGGAGCTACGACAACGGCAACGGCACGACCGTGAGCCACGCGTTCACCAACAGCGGCATTTATGCCGTTAGAGTGATCGCCACCGACAAGGACGGCGCCGTCAGTGTGGTGGCAACCCGGACGGTCACCGTCGCGGCCGTGGCGATACAGGCTGATATCACGGATTCGAATAAGAAGATGCTCGTCGTGGGCGGCACCACGAACGATGACAAGATCGAAATCAACCTGGATGGTTCGAAACTGAAGGTCAAGATCAATGACACAGAGGTAGGCAGTTTTGACAGCGCGGGTTCCTCCTCGCAGCCTGCCATTGCCAAGATTGTTGTCTATGGCCAAGCGGGTGACGACCAGATTCTGATCGGGAGCACCGTCACCCAACTGAGCATATTGTACGGCGATGCCGGCAACGACAAGTTGCAAGGCAACAACAGCAACAACGTCCTGATTGGCGGCGACGGCGACGACGTGCTGATCGGGGGGTCCGGTCGCGACGTTCTGCTTGGCGGCTTCGGCAAGGACAAGCTGGACGGCAAGGGCGGTGAAGACATCCTGCTGGCCGGCTCGTCCGCTTATGAGGGCAATCTGAAGGCACTGTGTGCCGTGATGGCGGAGTGGAATTCGACGACACGGGACTACAGCACCCGGGTCAAGGACCTTTCAGACGGCAGCGGCAGTTCGGCGCGCCTGAATGACGGGTACTTCTTGAACGACCATACGGTCGTTGATGACGGCCAACGCGACACGCTGACTGGCGGCGCGGGTAGGGATTGGTTCTTCAGCAATCAAGACGGCGGTGTGAAAGATACGATTGTCGACGCCCGCAACAATGAGCGGATCGTCGATATCGACCTCCCTGCGTAACCCAGCCGGCTTTGCCGTTCCCCCTGGAAACCAGCCTTTGCAGTTGCAACAAGGGGCTGAGGCGCCTACCCTCGTAGCATGGGCATGCTACAATCAGCAAAGGATAGGTTTTCGACAGCCACCCTCGGACACACGTCGACATGAATGCCGGGAAGACACCCAAAACCAGCGGAGAAGAACATATCTATCTGGTCGGGCATACGCCGTTCAAGCAGTACCTGGACTTCATGGCCACGGAGCCGATTGACGCCCAAACGCTTGATCGCAAATTGCTCGCCGACGAGTGGCGGGCCGCCAACGAACACATGCAAAAACTGCAGCAGACGGAGGCGAACTGGGCCGACGATCCTCCGGTCCAACCCATTCCCAAGAGCATGGAACCGCTGCTCGCCAGGGTTCATGCCGACCCGATTTACCAAAAGGCGTTCACGGCCGTGCCGGTGGAAATCGGGCTGGTTGAGCTGGATCGTCTCGTCGTCCGCCAAAAGACGATCAACTTGGCTCATGTGAAGCGGCTCCAAGACCGAATCGGTGCCAGTCCCAGCCAGGAAACCGTTTACCGGCATTGCCTTCCTTTCGATCATCCCACCGCCGCACACCGCGTGGGTTATGTCTCCAACAACACCTATGTCTTTGTGTCGGAGTCGAACGACATCCGCTTCCTGGACTCCCTGGTGTTCCGTCCGCAGCAGGTCAGTGGTTATCAACCGCATGGTCCTCTCGCCGGCGTCGTTGGGCTGGTGGTTGGTTTTGGCTCCAATTATCTCAACGCCATCGCCACGGAAGGCCGGCTGGTATTGAACAACGGCAGCCACCGGGCCTACGCCCTCCGCCAACTCGGCGTCACTCATGTCCCGTGCGTGTTGCAAAAGGCCAAGACGCGCGACGAATTGACCGTGGTTGCCGCTGGGGCTTTACGCCGGAGTCCAGACCTCTACCTCAAGGAGCCGCGCCCTCCCGTCATGAAGGATTATTTCGATGATCGGGTCATCAAGATCGTGCGTATGGCTCCGACCGCGCGACATGTGCGCATTCACTTTACGGTCGAGACCGTGGACGTTCCCGAGTAAAGAGCGGGAGCTTGCTGATTCGCCGTGCGGGTAGGGAGATAACCTCCAGATCGGCGACAATGGCAGCGACCGGCTGATCGGCGGTTTTGCCATGACGAAGTCCTCTGACAATGCCGACGATCAACTCCTTGGCTCCACGGACATGGCTAGCGAGAAAGCCGTTACTGAGTACGCCGATGTCTGGGCTGGCCTCGGCACCTCCTATGCCTCTGTTAGCGTTAGGTGGGCAGGCTGGTGTGCACAAATTCGTGCCCTGCCTTGGCTTACGTCGATTTCTGCGGCTACGAGCAAATTGCGCGCCGCGTTTCAGGGCACCCCAGGGGGGGGTGAAATGAAACGCGGCGCATTGGTGCGAAGAGGCATTGGGGATCTGTGGGGGAACCCCACGAAACGGCTGGTTCGAGGACGGCGTCTTGACCGGACCGGCAGGCGACAAGGCATACGACCGGACGTAAGTCACGCGTTCAACAGCTGCTACGGGGGAACAGGTTGCGGCAACGCGACCTGTTCCCTCAGCAGCAAGAGTTTTTGCTATTTCGAGTTCGCTGACACATAACCCTCAAACCTGAACATTCACCTGCGTCGGCTTGTGGCTGCCTCTGCGCGGCAGAGGCAATCCATGCTCCCCATGGATTCGGCCCGATGCCCCCGCAGGCTACGTTTCCGAACAGGCGCCCAAAACGCCTCTTGGCTGCGCGAATGTGTCCCCTCCTTTGAGGATTGATCTCTTGACCGAACCGAGTGTTACACAAGTCCGCCGCGATGCCGCACACCAAGACCTGCCTTCGCAGCCGGCCGAAGAGGCGGCGGCGCCACAGGTTATCCTCAGCTTCGATGTCGAGGAGCACCACCGGATCGAAGCCGCAGCCGGTGTAACGATCGATCCTGCTTTGAAGGCTCATTACTGTGAACGCTTGGAGCCATCAACCCGCTGGTTGTTGGATCAGCTGGAACGAACGGCTACCAAAGCGACCTTTTTCATCGTCGGCGAAATCGCCAAACACAACTCGAAGCTTGTTCGGGCCATCCACCAGGCGGGACACGAAATCGCAAGCCACGGCTGGGACCATCGCCGCGTCTTGAACATGACGCCCGCCGTCTTCCGTAAAGATGTGCAACAAAGCATAGATGCCCTAGAACAGGTGACGGGCGAAGCCGTGCTAGGTTATCGGGCGCCGACCTTCAGCATCGTACACGAGACCGCGTGGGCGCTGGACGTGCTGGTGGAACTAGGGATGGCTTACGATTCATCGATCTATCCGGTGCGGCACGACCGTTACGGCGTGCCAGCGGCACCCCGGAGTCCTTTCATGGCGCGAGGGACACGACACGCGATCCTGGAACTGCCTCCAGCGACGCTTCGCTTCCTTGGCATGAATGCCCCCATGGGCGGTGGCGGGTATTTTCGGCTGTTCCCGCTGTTATTCACGCAATGGGCGTTGCGGCAAATGAGGGCCCACGGTCGTCCTGCCGTGGCGATGCTGTATTTCCATCCCTGGGAGTTTGACCCGGAGCAGCCGCGGCTACCGCTGGGGCTCCTGAGCAAGTTTCGTACCTATGTCGGGATCGGCCGCAGTCGGGACCGTCTCGTTTCTCTTTTAGGAAAACACCGCTTCGCGCGGGCGATTGACGTGGCAAAAATGCTGACCCGGCAATTGACTGGGCTGGCTCATTTTCACGTGACCGCACCGGAAAGTCACCCACAAGCTGAATAGGTTTTTTGGCCGAGACAGCGTGTTTACGCTCTCGGTTTCGTTCGATCCGCCAAATCTCTTCTGGATATGCAACTCATGAGAAAGCTCAACTTCAGATTTCTTGCCTACCTGCTGGGTGCCGTTGTGCTGTTGGCGCCGGGGGTTCATTTCCTGCACGGCTACCAAGTGAAGCGCAACGCCGGCATCTTCTTGGACCAAGCTGAAAAAGCGGAAGGAAGCGGTGAACTGCAAAAAGCCGCTGACTATTACCGGCGCTATCTCGGCTTGGATCCATCGGACAAGAGCAACGCCCTGGCAAAGTACGGGACTCTCTTGATGGACAAGAGGCTCGCCAATTCGGGCAAGGCGCTGGCGCAGGCTTATTTCGTACTCGAACAAGCGCTGCGGCGCGATCCGGATCGCCACGACGTTCGCAAGCAAGTGATTCGTCTCGCCATGCAGTTCGGGCGCCACACCGATGCCTTGGAGCACCTCAATATCCTCCAAATGGCCCTGGGCGAAGATGGAGAACTGCTCAAGTTGCGAGGTTATTGTTACGCCGCAGTGCGTGAATTCAAAAAGGCGCGGCAATCATTCGAAAAGGCGCTGACCTATCCGCCCAAGGACCCGTCCAAGGACTTTGATACGTATCTGGCCTTGGCAACATTGCTGCGAGAGCAAGGCAGCGCCGTGATGGCGGCCGAAAAGGAACTGAAGGATGTTCATAAAAAAGCGGATGAAACCATCGAGACAATGTTGAAAGCATTTGACAAATCCTTCGGCGCACGTCTCGCGGCAGCGCGCTACTATCGGCAATTTGCACCACAAATTGCGTTGCAAATTGGGGCTGAGGCAAGCGAGAAGTTGATCGGCGACCAAATCGTTGAGGCCCGCAATCAAGCTCCGGATGAACTCGACGTCATCCTGGCCTTCGCTGGTCTGGAGCAAGAACGAAAGAACGTAGACCGGGCACGGGCGGAATTGGAACGCGGCATGAAGCTTCATCAAGAGGAATGGCCCATCTATCAAGCGCTCGCTCACCTTGAGATGCTTGACGCCAAGCCGGAGGCGGCATTGGCTGTCCTGCGCCGTGGGCTCGAAAAACTTCCTGAGCAGCTCGATTTGCTCTGGAACCTTGCCCATCTGTACGCGCATCAAGGGCGTAGCGCGGAAGCGAACGAAATGGTTGCCCGTTTGCAGAAACAAGGATTCCCACGGACCGAATTGGACTATTTGGAAGCACGCATCCAAGCCAGTCAAGAGGAATGGCAAGATGCAGCCCGGTTGCTGGAGAAGATCTATCCTCTCCTTGCCGGGCGTGCCGACCAGCAACGCGACTGGCTGGCAATCAATCTTGTCTACGAAAGCAATCTGCTCTTGGCACGCTGCTACGAACAACTGGGGGATCCCGATGCGGCTGCATCGGCTTACACCCGCGTGGTGACGCGGTTCCCCCAATCCAACGTCGGTCGGCTCGGCCTAGCGCGGATGGAATGGGCTTTGGGACGGCTTGACAGCGCTCTGCGCGAGTACGACGTCTTGATGAGTTCTGCCCAAGCGCCCGTTCAAGCCTGGATTGAGAGCATTCAGCTGCGGATCGAGAGCAACCTCAAACGGCCGCAGCCGGACTGGTCCGAAGTGGATCGAATGTTGAGTCGGATGGAGCAACTCAAGCCTGTACCCGTAGAGGTCGGCGTGTTGCGGGCTGAATTTCTTGCGGCCAAAAAAGAATTCGACAAGGCACGTGCCGCCCTAGAGAAGGGCCATGAAGACAAGCAGGTCAGGCCGGTAGAAGTCTGGATTGGCTTGGCCGGCTTGGAGCAGCAGCGGGAGAAATCGGATGTCGCGCTCGCGCTGTTGAACGAAGCGGAACGCCATTTGGGTGATCGCCTCGAGCTTCGCCAAGCGCGCTGCCGCTATTGGGCGCGACGTGGCGGACCCGAGGCGCCCCGGGCCCTGGATCAAGTCAACCTGGGCCTTGACAAGTTCCCGGCCGAACAACAACGCCGCCTGTTGCCGGTTCTCGCCGGAAGCTATCTGCAAATCGGCGAAGTCAAGCGGGCGGAAGCGCTGTGGCAGCAGATCGCAAAGCAATACCCGAAAAACCTCAGAAGCCAAATGGCCTTGTTCGATTTGGCACTGCAGGACAACGAATCAGCGGCCATGGACAAGCTGGTGGAAGCGATCAAGTTCATTGAAGGCCCCGAAGGGACGATTTGGCGTTATTGCCAAGCCTGCCAGTTGATCGCGCAGGCACAGAAGAGCCTTGAAGCGAAGAAGACGCTTGATCAGGATAGTAAACGGTTGCTCGATCGGGCTAGTGAACAGCTGTTGGTTGTAGCAAAGCGCAGGCCGACTTGGGGCCGTGTCATGGTAGCGCAAGGGCAGGTCAACGATCTGCTCGGCCTTTATGACGCGGCACTTGACAAATACCAAAAGGGCATGGCATTCGGCGAGCAGAGCTTCCCCATCATTCGACGGACTTTACAGTTGCTGTGGAGCCGTGGAAACTATGCTGAGGTTGAGGAATTGCTTCAGACGCTGCCGGTGTCAAGTAAAGGCACACTCGGTGAACTCGATCGTATCGGCGCCGAGAGCGCGTTGCGATCGCAAGACCCAGCGCGAGCATTGGTACTTGCAGAGAGGGCCGTTCCCGCCGATTCAAAGGACTATCAGGACCACGTTTGGCTCGCCCAAATCAAGTGGCGGGCCGGAAAAAACGCCGAGGCAGAAACTGAGCTACGTCACGCGATCAAACTCGCCCCGGATGTCCCCGAAACCTGGGTGGCCATGGTCGCCCACTATATTCGCATAGGTGAAAAAACGAAAGCCAACCAGACCGTCGAAGAAGCAGCGAAGCAGCTGCCCCGAGAGAGATCTCGATTGGCCTTGGCGCGTTGTTACGAAATGACCGGGCAAACGGAGCGCTCTAAGGAACTATATGCGGAGGCTTTGGCGGCCAACCCAAATGACAGCGATGTCCTTGAAGCTTTGGCCTTTTCAACCTTGAGCCAGAATCAGCGGGATGAAGCTAAGAAGTACTTTGAACAACTCATCAGTCTCAAGAACCTTTCACCGGCAAGACTGGCGGCGGCCAAACGAGCTCTTGCGCTCGTATTGTCATCGCCGAATGATTACCAAGAAACCGTCAAAGCGCTTAGGCTTCTGGGCGTGCTTGACGCGGAGTCGGAAAAGCTCCCACCAGCGACCGGAGAGAATCTCGCGGATCAACGGGCAAAAATCGTTATTTTGGCCAGGGCGCAAAACCCTCGTCAGCGCCGCCAAGCGATTAGCCTCTTGGAAGGATTGCTGGGACGGCAGCAAATCACCAGCGACGAGCGCTTTTTGTTAGCTCAGCTTTACGAGTCCGTTGGCGAATGGCCCAAAGCCCGGCAACAGTTTCAATTTGTACTAAGCGCAGGTCCAGAGGCACTTGGAAAGGATGAACGTGGCAAGGACGCACGGCTGAGACAATACGCCGACAAGCTGACGGTGTTTTGCGTCGGGCTGCTGCGCGCCGATGCGGCCACTCAAGTGGAGCCTTGGCTTGCGAAACTCGAAGAAATAGAACCCAAGTCTCTGCGATCCGTGGGACTTCGGGCGCAACTTCTCAGCAAGCAAGGGCAAGCCGACAAGGCTGTTCCTGAACTGCTCGCTTTTGAAAAAAACCAAGACAAATTAACAGGATCTGTAGCCGCCGTTCTGGAGCAGATTGGTCAACTCAAGCTTGCCGAGGAAATGTATAAGAAGTACGTAACGCAATCCATGAAACCCGAAGCCAATCTGACGCTGGCCCAATTCTACGGGCGTCAAAATCGACCTGACGAAGCTTTGGCTCTGTGCCAGTCGGCACTGAAAACCTGCCGCATGGAACAAGTTGCCTCCGCGGCGGTACTGGTTCTGTACACGGCCAAAGTCAATAACGACCACTGCCAACGGGTGGCAGGTTGGCTTCAAGCGGCGATCCAGCAGAATGAGAAAGCCACGGAACTTATGACCTATTTGGCTGCCGTTCGGCGCCTGCAGAAGGACTATCAAAGCGTGATCGCCCTTTATCGTCAAGTTTTGAAACATGATCCTAATGACACGCTGACTCTCAATAACCTCGCATGGCTGCTCGCACTAAGCGAACGCAGTGCTCCCGAAGCTCTAACAATCATCAATCGTGCAATTGAGCTTGATGGGCCACAGTCTGAGTTGCTCGATACAAGAGGCGTGGCCTATCTGATAAACCAAGATCCTAAAGGTGCCCTGCGGGACTTCGAAGAGGCCATCGCAGAGACGCCAACCGCTCACCGCTATTTCCACTTGGCCCAGGCACACTTTCTCGCGAGGAACCGCAGTGCCGCCGTTGATGCCCTTCAGAAGGCTATGCGCCTCAAACTCACTGAAAACACAGTTGATCCATTGGAAATCTCGGCCTACCAACAATTACATGCCGAACTCAACGTGAAGTCGACTGCCGCCCGCTGAAATCAGGACGCCCGGCCGTCATCACTGACTGCTGCGGCGTCGAGCGCAGGGATCAACTTTCTTGCAGGGAAGTCGCCAGGGGACGTCCTCGACCGGAATCCTCGGCTGCGTCGCAACGCAAAATAATCATCATCCAACTCTGCGATGAGCCCTTATGTAGGCGCGCAGAAACTTGTAGACAAAAGAGAAATCATGGCGATTTGCCTTGTCACAGGCGGCGCTGGCTTCATTGGTTCTCATTTGGTGGAAGCCCTGGTAGCGCGAGGGGACAAAGTACGCGTGTTGGACAACTTTTGCACGGGGATTCTGACTAATCTCGACAAGGTCAACCGCGATATTCAGTTCATTTTCGGTGATCTCAGCAATCGTGACCTCTTGCAGCAAGCAACGAGCGGTGTCGACCTGCTCTTTCATTTGGCTACGCCGCCCTGGGAGAGTTATGATCCACCCGGCGACATCAATGCCAAGTGGGCCTGCGCTACGGGCACCTTGCAAGTTCTAAATGCCGCCCGCGCCGCCAAGGTCCGACGGGTAATTTACGCATCCAGTTGCAAAATCTACGGTCACACGAACGCGCCTTGCTTGAAGGAGGACGACGCGGTTCTGCCCGACTCTTCTTATGGGTTTGCCAAGCTCATGGGGGAAATGCAGTGCCTTGGTTTTACGTCGCTCTATGGCCTTGAGACAGTGCGTCTGCGCTACTCGAATACATTCGGTCCGCGCCAATGTCCCACGAGCCCGTATGCCCAGGAGTTGCCCCTCATCGTCAAGTCCATGCTCATCGGTCATCCGCTTGTGCTCGCCGAAAACGCGGCTGCGAATCGGGATTTTATTTATGTCGAAGACGTGGTTCACGCCACTCTGCTCGCGGCGACGGCGCCGCGCGTTTCTGGACAGGTCTACAATATTGCCCGTGGCCGCTCGGTCAGCATTCTGGAAATCGTGGCGACAGTCAACCGAATTATCGGCACCCAGATCCAACCGGTCGGCAAGGAGCCGATTCCTGCCGAGACTTCCACGAGTACAGTTGACAATACCCAAGCGGAAACCGATTTCGGCTTCTGTCCGAGTGTCGACTTGCGGCAAGGACTTCTCTGGCTCATCGAATACTATGCAGAACAAGGGGGATTCCCGCTCGCAGAGAAAGTGACTGCGGCCCGGGGAAACAAGGGGCCCCATTTCCGCGCTTCCCGTCCGGCTTCCGCCCAAAATCCTAACGAACCTGAATCTTCACAACCGTCGTGAACTCACGCCAGACACGGCTATTTCCCCTTCCAGCCGTTTGGCTTGGGCCGTTTCAAATAATTAGCTGGTCCACTTGCGTTTTCGCAGAAGAAACAAAACGAATCAAGAAATTGGCGGGCGGGACTCCGTCAGTGGACCAGCTAATTATTTGAAACGGCCTTGACCAATCATACAAATCAATCTTCTCTGGGAAATCGAGTGCGGAATCGAGTGCGCATTGGCCGTCGTCATACGGCTCAAATTCGGAGTAATCTAGTGTCTAGGTTGTTGTCTGCCAGCCCGGCGCCACTTTCCCCTCATGATCGGGACCGGCATCCTTTCGACCAGCTCCTTGCGCTGGGAGTCGGTGAGTTGAACGAGCAGCTTCGCCGCGTGATTCCCCAAACCACGACACTACTTCTCTCCGGGGAGACGGGCACGGGCAAGTCGAGATTGGCCCGGAAGATTCACGACCTGTCGCCCCGCCGCGACGAGCCTTTTTTGGTTGTCGACTGCGGAGTGTTGTCACTCCATCTCATTGAAAGTGAGATGTTCGGTCACGTGAAAGGTGCGTTTACCGGCGCCGATTGCGACCGAGCGGGCAAGCTAGCCGCGGCCGGTCGCGGCACATTGCTGCTTGACGAAATCAGCGCGCTACCCACGGCTCTTCAAGGCAAGTTGCTGAGGGTCATGGATGACCAAAGTTTCGAGCCGGTTGGATCGGATACTCTCCAGCCCCTTCAAGCGCGCGTCATCGTCATCAGCAGTGTTCCTTTGAATCAGGAATTAGTCGCGGGCCGTTTCCGCGCCGACTTGTATTATCGGCTCAACGTCGTCGCCTTTCATTTGCCTCCCTTGCGGGAGCAACGCGCGGCGATCGTTCCCTTGGCGAACAGATTCTTGGCCGAGTTCACAGCCCGCAACCGGCCGAATATTCACGGGATCGGCCCCCATGCACTAACCCTCTTGGAAAGATACCATTGGCCTGGCAACATTCGCGAACTTCGCAACACGATCGAACGCGCCGTGGCGCTTGCACCGGGACCCGATATTCAACCGAGTGACTTGCCAGACAACGTGCGGACCTTGCAGGTCGATCTCCGTGCGAACTCGATTGAGCCAAGCGGGCATGCCCCGCTGCCGAGCCCAGTCTGGGTCTCGGATTGTTTGACACTCTCGCAAGGGACGGAACAGGTGGAAATCTTGAAGATCACCGAAGCCCTGCGTAAACACCACAACAATCGCGTTCGGGCTGCCGCGGAGCTTGGTATTAGCCGCATGTCACTTTACAAAAAGTTGCATAAGTACAGGCTCTTTGACATGGCGTGAAAGTTGCGCATTTTCTTTGCTCGCAATGGGGTTTGCGGCCGGACTGAGACACTTCGCTTTTCTCTTCGCTCCTGCAACTTCCAGTATTTTCGAAGTCTGCTTTTGGCCGTGCGACATCGCGTCGTCACGACTCCAGCCACTTCTCAGTTCGAAACTTGTTGAAACGGCTCGACACGATATGTCCGGCCTAATCTGTCACACTATCAATGTCCGACAGGTTAGGTTCCCGCAGCGGATCTTGGCTGGGAGTCTTCACCATCGATTCGCGGAACTGGGCGAACCGTTTGCGAAGGCGTCCCAGTCGTACGCGAAGGTAGCCCGGATCGAGGTCGAGTTGACGAGCAGCGTCGGCGGTGCTGTAGCCCTGAAAACGCAGCTTGACGAGCTTGCGGTCCAGGTCCCCAAGTTGCTCAAGGAAATTCTCTACCAAATCGTCGAATTCCGAGGATTGCTGCGGGTCGGGTTCTTGGCTCACGGGGAAAAACGCGTGATCCACCGCGGTGTCCACCAAGCTGGGTTCATTGGAGCCCGACAGCTGCAACTTGGGGGCGCGCAGATAGCGGGAAACCTTTCGGCGGAGTAAGGTCTTTGCCAGTGCCAGCAGGTTGTCGGGCGAGGCGACCGAGAATTTTCCGGTCCGTAATCCCAACCAGAGAATGATTTGCACCGATTGGACCAGATCGACTGCATCCAAATGCGAACGGAGCGTTTTGCCGATCAACTGGCTGGCCGCACGGCACAAAGGAGCATTGAATTGCTCGATCAGCTCGGACATGGCGGTATCGTCGCCCGCTTGCACCAGCGCCACCAACTCCGCGAAACTGCTTGCAGTCGGCGAGGCGATTTTTCCCGTCGGCTGATGAACGAAGTCCATTTGGCACCAAGACTTACGATTAGTCACGCAGTCACGCGTTCTTTTCTGGCCAAGCATGCTGTGATTAGACTGGGCAAACCAGGAAAAGTTCCCTGGCAGTCATTTTTTTGGGCAGATCCGGGAGAATCGCTAGATTGAGAAGTGTTGAGTCATGTCCGTTTGCGGCGGCCACACGGGTTTTTCTTGAGAATTAGCTTGCTTTGACATTGCCCGCAGGCTGAAATATGGTTTTTGCAGATCGCGCTGCGCGCATTCCGAGCTTTCGCAATGCTCAAACAAAAAGCCACCGAAGAAAGCCTGCGTTTTTGCTGCGCGGAACTGGAGAGGAAGCTCCGGGCAGGGGAAGATTGCCGGGCGGAAGATTTTTTCAGTGCCTACCCGGAACTGACCGCCGACCCAGAAAACGCCATTGAGCTGATCTATGCGGAATACGTTGTTCGTTCCGAATTGGGCAACGCCCCGTCATCCGAAGAATATTACGCGCGTTTTCCGGAATGGTGCGAGGCTCTTTTTCATCAATTCCAGATTCATGCGCTGCTCAACCAACTGGCGCCTGGCACCTGCGCTGGGGAGCAAGAAGCCACTCTGCAGCCGCACGGGACCACCTCCCCGGGCCCGTGGAAACACAGCCCGGAGAATTTTGAGATCTTGCACGAAATCGCCCGTGGCAGCATGGGCGTCGTTTACAAAGCCTGGCAAAAGAACATTCAACGTGTGGTCGCGTTGAAAGTCATTTTGGCCCGATCCCTGTCGACGCCGGATCAAATGGCTCGTTTTCGCATCGAGGCTGCGGCGATCGGGCGCCTCATCCATCCCAACATCGTCCAGATTTATAATTTCCGGGAGTGGGAAGACTGGCCCTTCCTCGTGCTGGAATACGTGGACGGCAGCACCCTCGCCAAGCTGTGGAACGGCGTACCGCAACCTCCCAGCGCCGTGGCGACCCTCATGGAAACGCTGGCCGGAGCCATGGAGTATGTGCATCAGCGTGGCGTCGTGCACCGTGACCTGCGGCCGGGAAACGTTTTGGTCGGTCAAGATGGAACTCCCAAGATCATTGATTTCGGGTTGGCCAAGTTGGAAATGTGGACTCACGAAGACTTGACAATGACCGGCCAAATCTTGGGTACACCCAGCTACATGGCCCCCGAGCAAATCGATGGGTTGAAACAAGGGATAGGCCCGCTGGTCGATGTCTATGCGCTCGGCGCCGTCATGTACGAAGGGTTGACGGGCCGGCCGCCGTTCCGTGGGAAAACAATCTTCGACACGCTGCAAGAGGTCGGCTTCAAGGAGGTGTTGCCTCCGCGGCGCGTGCGGCCCGACGTACCGCGCGACCTGGAGACCATTTGCCTGAAGTGTTTGCAAAAAGAGCCGCAACGGCGCTACGCCAGCGCCGGGGAAATCGCGAACGACCTGCGGCGTTTTCTGATGCACACGCCCATACAAGCCCGGCGAGTCCGAGCTTGGGAACGGATGTGGCGCTGGTGCCGACGCAATCAACTCGTTGCCGGTCTGTTTCTCACCCTTGCTGTCGTCCTGCTCACGGGCTTGACGCTGGTGACTTGGAAATGGCGCGCCGAGGTTCATGCCCGCGACGACGCCGAAAATGCCCGAACGATCGCTCAAGAGCAACGGGTTCGCGCTCTCGACGAGAAACGCAATGCCGATCGCCTATCCGCCGGCATTATCCTCGAGCAGGCGGTCGACCAAGGCGATCACGGTAATGTCGATTATGCGCTGCTGTTGTTGGTGCGCAGTTTGGAGCAGGCCATCCAGAATGAAGATGCTGCTTTGGAGCGGGCTGCCCGAATCAATCTGACGGCCTTTCGACCGCAATCGCTGCGGCGCTACGGCGCTGTTCTGCCGCCATTGCACGACAAAAACATCCAAGCACTGATCTTCAGCGCTGACGGCAAACTGATCGCAACGGGCAGCGACGATGGCACGGCTCGGCTCTGCGACGTGGCCACCGCGAAACCCACAGGCCTCGTCCTGCCGCATCGAGGAGGAATTTGCCCCCTTGCCTTCAGCCCTGATAGTAAACTTATCCTGACGGTGCCGGAACATGGGGCGGCGCAACTTTGGGACGTGAGTACCGGCAAGCCTCACGGGCCTCCCCTAAAGCATGAGGCTGAGATCGAGGCTGCCGTGTTCAGTCCGGACGGCAAACATGTCATGATCAGCGACGGTGGCAAGTGTGCCAGTTGGTGGGAAGTGGCGTCGGGGAAATGCTCCGGTCCAAGCCTCGACGTGGGAAAGGGCCATTGCCACATCACCCTATGTCCGGTGGCCAAGTTTCTCGCCGCGGCCAGCGGTGCTGATGTTCAAGTGTGGGAGAGGTCGATCGGGAAACCATACGGTCCGCCCCTGAAACACCGAGAGAAGGTTTCCGCGTTCGCGTTCGGGCCGGACGGCAAAATGGTGGCCACCGGGAGCGAGGACGGTACCGCCTGGCTGTGGGACGCAGCCAGCGGCACGGTCCACGGCAAGCCATTGCAACATCCCGGTCCCATCAAGAGCATCGTTTTCAGCCCCAATGGCAAGATTCTTCTGACGTGGAGCACGACCAATAACGTCCGGCTGTGGAACATCGCCACAGGCCTGCCCCTGGGCCCGCCGATGCTCCATGCGGCCGAGATCGCGGGAGCCATCTTCACTCCGGACGGCCAAATCATCGTGGTTGCTAGTGGGAAATCGATATTGCTTTGGGATGTGGCCACCGGCAAGCGCTTGGGACCGCCCCTTCGCCACCCCGACGTGGTCACCCGTCTGGCCTGCCAACCGGATGGCAAACTGTTTGCTACCGCGTGTGCCGACCGACTGCTACGCCTCTGGGATATCCCGACGTCCGCATGCGGCAACGTGGACCACATCAAGCAATGGGTTGAAGTGTTGACCGGCCGAGAACTGTGCGAGACGGACACGCTGCACGAGATCGATAGTACGACGCTCTTGCACAGTCGCCGGAGCCTCGAAGGACAAGGCAGCGAACCTTTCCCGCTGCTTGGCCCCGCACGGTAAGGGCCGCGGCAAATACTCCTGCCCTCACAAAGGTACGTTGCAGCATTCATTCGGCGGCCAATTTCACATCTGAGCGATCGGAACGCTACTCCCAGCGTAAACCCCGGAAAATTCGGCATTCATGTTACATTCTGAAAAACCCGATTATTCTACCAAGCTACTCGCGCGCCTTCCTGACCCAAGACCCCCGTCAGGAACAGATCCTCAGCGGATCGCCGCGATCCCGATGATGAGAATTGCCGGAGGAACCAATGGGAAAAGGACTTATCTCGCCACTGCTGGCTCTTTTTCTTGGTGCTGGCGTAGCGCTAGGCCAGACGCCCGAACCTCGTTCGACGACGCAAGTTCCGTGGCGACCCAGCGCGACCGGTATGTTGGCCCAGGCTCCCCAACCTTCCCCGCTCGCGCCTTCGGACAAGAGTCCGGCGCCGATGAACGGGCAAAATCATGACCAGCAGGGCTATGTGCTCTTAGATTCGGTTCCTGGCGAGCCGGCCCTCTGGACCGCCGAAGCCGACTACCTCCTGTGGATCTTCCCCAATCGCGAGACCTCGTTCGTCGGGGCGTCGACGAAGCCGCCAAAGTCCGTCGCGTTGGGTACGCTCGGCGATGAGCAGCTTCATCGGCATCTGCTTACCGGAGGACAATTCGCCCTGGGTTACTGGTACACCGACTCGGACGCCATGCACACTCGGACATTGAGGACCGCGGGAGCCGAAGTTCGCTTCTTTTTCCTCGGCGAGCGGTCGATTGGCTTCGCGAACGATACGTCGCCCAATATCGTTCGTCCTTTCTTTGACCTCAACAACCATAAGGAATCCGGGGTCATCGTCGCTGCCCCGGGCCTGGCGACGGGTGGAATCGCGGCGCTCGCCAAGGGGAGTTTTCGAGGGGCAGAGGCCAACCTGTGGAAGAACATCTATCACGACAGCATCCCCTACAACATGGTGTCGGTGGATGTCATGGCGGGTTTCCGTTATCTCGGCCTCGATCAAGACATCGACATCCGCCGGGCCACGACATTTCTTAAAGACCTGAAAGCGTTCCCAGAGTTCGCTGGTTTCGAGAAGAACCGGATTCAGGAAGGCGAGTCTTTTACTACCCGCAATAACTTCTACGGCGGGCAAGTCGGCGTCAGCGGCAATCTGTTCTTGGATAAAGTGGTCCTGAATGCCAGCGCGAAGCTAGCGCTCGGCACGACCCACGAAAACCTCTCGATCGACGGATTCCAAGTAAGGACCCTGGCGGATGGAACGAAGAAGGCGTCCCACGCCGCCCTGCTGGCCTTGCCGAGCAATATCGGCAATCACCAGCGCAATCATTTCGCCCAGGTCCCCGAGCTTGGCCTGAAGGCGTCCTGCCCCATCCTCGACCATGTCACGTTCACCACCGGTTTCACCGCCCTCTATTGGAGCCGGATCGCCCGGGCCGGCGACCAAATCGACCGTGGCATTGACATCACCCAGATCCCAAATTTCCCCGCAGCAGCCAAGGCCACCCCGACCGGCTTCCCACGGCCCGGCGTGCCGTTCGATCAATCGTCGCTCTGGGTCATCGGCGCGAACCTTGGCTTGGAAATCTCCTGGTAGCGCATTGAGCCGATTTTGGGCTGCCCAAAAAGAATGGGGACTGGCTCCGAGTCTTCGAGGTGCCTGTCCCCATTCTTTTTGTTACTCGTGAATGATCTTGGGTGCCGGCGTATCCAGGAAATGCGGTTTTTGCAGCGGCTCGGATGGCGCTGCGTTGCGATGGAAGACGAATGCAGCAAGGTGGATGATCGCGCGAACCTGGACACTGATGTAGAACAGGACGACGAAGACAAGTGCGAGCGGCACCATCACCGCGAGGGCAACGGGGACGAGAACGATCGCGAGAAAGCGCGGCATGGTTCAAAGGCTCCCGTCCATGAGGAACCCACCGCGAGGCGCACCGTGGCAACACGTGACACGACCGCTTGCCATCGTGCGCTCGCTGCACCTTGGCAAGGATAAGATCCCCCCTTCCAGAATGCAACGCCAATCATCGCCGCCGCCCGCCGCTGCTTCAGGGCTGGCACAGAGCCGCGTCCGTTTTTGCCTCCCCGTCCAGATCAAGGACAAGTGATGGCCTGGTTCAAAAACGCGCGGTTGAGGGTGCCAAGCGACTACGCACCTGACTGGGCCACTTGGCCTAGTCGGTACAGTCGTGGTTCCTTTCCGCAACCATTGGATTGATAACCCTTTGCGACGAAGAAATTGGGCGAC
>Ga0080064_1002066_pt1 | contig 36218 bp, 38 predicted proteins | sample Subgrocontami54m_FD_69260 | JGI IMG/M metagenome (GOLD analysis project Ga0080064, IMG submission 69260) | Subsurface groundwater microbial communities from S. Glens Falls, New York, USA - GMW46 contaminated, 5.4 m (SPADES assembly) (version 2) ...
CTTGACCAACTCAGGCCCGGGCTGCTTACCCACGACGCGAGGGGGCAAGCCCCCTCGCACACCCCGATATCGGGGAAAACGCCGGGGCGTTTTCCCTCCACTTTACCGGGTTTGCAATGCGTTCGGCCACACTGGTTTGGCGCGGCGGTTCAGCGCGACCGCATGGAAAAGGCAAACAACACCGCGGTCGCCGCCAGCAGAGCCATCGCGGAAAGGGCGAGCGACCAGTGGATGCCGATCAGGCCGCCCAGCACGCCGACCGTCACCCCGGAAAACGCGCGCAGGCCGTTGCTCGACATGTTGTACAACCCGATCACGCGACCGCGCAAGGTGGTTGGCGCATTCATCTGTACCAGGGTCTGCGCCATCGAATTGAAACTCAGATTGAGGAAACCGGCGACGAACATCAGGCAGAGCGCGAGCGGATAGCTGGTTGCCGCCGCGAAACCGGTGATCACGAAGCACCACAGCAGGGTCAGGACGAAAGCGGTCTGCGGCCGCGGCGGCAGCAGCCCCCGGCTCTCCAGGATCAGGCCCCCCGTCAGGGCACCCGCGGCATTTGCCGCCAGCAGCATGCTGTAGCGGGTCCCGGCATGATCCTCCCCCAGATCATGCGCGAATTCGGGCATCTGCGCCTGGAAGGCGTTGCCGACGAACAGCGAGGTGGTCCCGGCGAGCATGATCATCGACAGGATCACCCGGTTGCCCGACACCTGGCGCAGCGAATCGGCGATGGCGGCGAAGCCGCCGCCGTGCCGCACCACACCCGCGTCCTGCGGGCGGGTGTAAGGTGCCTGGCGCAGCCAGATGATGAGCGGCAGATAGATGCTGGCGTTGATCAGCAGCGCGTATCCGGGTCCCACCAGCAGCATCAGGCCCCCGCCCACTGCCGGTCCCATGATCAGGCCCAGCTGCCTGGCGGTGGCGTCGAGGCGTACCGCGCTTTGCAGGTCCTCGCGGCCGACAACGCTGTACACGTACAACTGGCTGGCGGGTGACCACAGCACACCGGCCATGCCGTGCAGGGTCAGCAGCACCACCGCGTGCCACACCTGCATTGCTCCGGACATCAGCAACAGACCCCAGCCGAGTGAAACCGAGAGAAACAACAATTGCGCGATCTGGACCAGGCGGCGCGGATCGAAGCGATCGGCAAGGGCGCCTGAGTACACCGAAAAGGCGAGGAAAGGCAGCCAGTGGGTGAGCACCGCCACCCCGCCCAGTACCGGCGACTGAAAGCGCTCGAACAGCACCCAGTAGCTGACGACGTGCTCGATGTTGTCGGCCATCATCGCCAGCGCCGAAGCCGCGAAGTACGAACGGAATGCCGGGCGGCGCAGCGCGGCGAAGGACTCGCGCCTCGGACGCGCGGCTGCGGCGGGTCCGCCGGCGGGGGATTCCACGTCGTGGGTCATTTTTGTCGCGGTGCACCGCCGAGGGTCTGCATCGATTTTATCAGACCGCCGGCTGCGACCCATGACGGCAGCCGCGACTTGCGAGCATCGAGCGATGGGCGTGTGAAATGAAGGGCGTGCGCTGCTGGATCTCGATCAGGCGCGCAACGCGCTGAGCGAAGTGATCAAGAAAATCGAGCGGGTCAGCAACCAGCCGCTGGCGAACGGCTAGGCGGGCCCGCGACGCTCCGGCCCGGTCTGTCGCAGCCGACCTCATCAGCGGCGGGAAAGGGTCGTGGCCCAGTCTGTCTGCAGGCCGCATGCCGCCCGCGTCGAACCGAGCCTGGTGATGTATCCCTGCTGTCCCCCGGGGCCGGATAGTTCCCGCTTTCCGCCGGGTGATGCGGACGGTCCATATGCGGCATGTCGGGCACGTACGGCAGCCTTGCGTATACGCTAGTCTGCAACCGATGAGTGCCGATCCCAAGCCGCAACATTTTTCAATGCTACGCCAGCTGCACCTGGCGGATTTCCTGACGCTCGCCAATGCCGCCTGTGGCGTAGCGGCGGTTTTTCTCGCAATGCTGTACACAGGCGGCGGGGAACTGCATCATTTCTTCGCTGCCGCTGCGCTTGCGCCTGCGGCACTGTTGTTCGATGTCCTGGATGGCCGCGTGGCGCGCTCGCGCCACATGCATTCGGCTCTCGGCCGCGAGCTGGATTCACTGGCCGACATCATTTCATTCGGCATGGCACCGGCCGCGCTGGCATTTGCCGCCGGGATGCGCGGCGGGTGGGACTGGGCGGCATTGATATATTTTGTCTGCTGCGGGGTCAGCCGTCTGGCGCGCTTCAACGTCACCGCCGAAAGCCTGTCGGAAGGCAGGGACAAAGTTGCGTATTTCGAGGGGACGCCGATACCTACCAGCGTGCTGCTCACCGGCGTGCTCGCATTTGCCGCCTGGCGCGACCGGCTGGGCGAGGACCTCTACTGGGGGGTGGTGAGCATCGGCCCGGCGCAGTTGCACCCGCTCGCGTTGCTGTTCATCCTGTCGGGGTCCCTGATGATCAGCAAAACCTTGCGCCTGCCTAAAGTCTGACGGGGTCGGGCAGCAGAACCGCGGCCTCTCGAGCCGGACTGGTGAAGGCCTGCCCGGGCGACACGGTCAGCCAGCCGATGCGCGGCGACATGCGCACTTCCTTGCCGCAGGCCTGATTGGAGCAGGTCACGTAGTAGCCGCTGTGGTTACTTGAAATCAGCGGCGCGTCCCATTGCATGCCGGCATAAGGCCCTTGCGTATGCGAACCACGAAGCAGGGCGTCATTGCAAAAGGGGCAGAGGATGTTCATGAGCGCTCCAGACCGTGTGGAGCCGCGGCGGTGTCGCGACGGCGGAAGCACTAACGCAACTCCCGCGCCATGTATTATTTTATTTGTGAATCAAAATATTAGAGAATATGCCGGTTAAAAATCCGGCGTGGATTGTCGCGTTTGAGCGACGTGTCCCGCTACATCAAGTAGTTCATTCGCCACCACGCCCGCACCAGGGATTGCCCCGTCGCGTCGCTGCATGGAGACAGGGCGCATTATTTTTTCGTAATTCGCTTGTTTGTATTCGGCATTACATGTCGCTGCAGCGCGACTTGGACAGCGGAATCAAGCTATCAACCACGCCACTACTATCGCCACGACGGCGTAAAAGCACACCGAGGCACTCACTGCCAGCCAGATCGCGGGCACGTGAGCATTGCCGGGGTGCCCGCTGCCGTCGGTCGTCTTGGCCTCATGGTCACGGTTCCATTGGCCGTGCGCGCGTATCGATTGAATCATGGGTTCATTTCCTCGTAGGAAATACACGCCGTATGCACACGGCAGCGTACTTTTACTACGAGCGTAGCGGAATCGCTATCCGCCAACCGGACTATAGCGGGAGCTATCGGGCCGGTTTGATATGTCGGCCGTGCCGGGAACTCGGGATTACCAGCCTGCGGCAGTGCTCAGCATGCCCAGCAGCAGCGCCAGCAGCGTAAAAGCGAACGTCAGCGTGCCCAGATTTTCCTTCATTCGAGCGCCAGCCAGGCCAGCGCGAGCACGCTCGCGAGCAGCAGAATGTCCTGCAAGCAAGGCAGGCCACACAGGCCATCCGGCAGGGGAATGTTCAGCACCGGCTCGGAGATGGACTCGCAAATCGACTCGCCGAGGAGCAAAGGTCCGCTTGCTTTGCCGGCAGTGCGTTCGAGTTGAGGCCAATTCATTTCGTTACTCCGCCTTCACGCCAGCAACCAAGTTAACATCGCAGCAGGACAGCCCGCACCTGCCTGAAACCAACTGGGGGGGTTCTTTCGGCCTATCCCGGTCGCTTTAGCATCTGGCCATCCGCCCTGCTTTCGCGGAGACGGCCATTGTCGTCTGCAGACGACAATGGTTTTCATATCTCTTCAAACAGTTAGATAAAAGGCTGCAAAAACTGTCGCTGTTTGACGACTAAACGACCGGGTGATTCTCCCTTTGTCACTACGTCCTGTCGTGTCAACTCGTCGTGGGAACACGACATAAAATTGCAGCTCCGCCAAGGGGCGACGGCAAACCATTGAGTTAACATGCTCATTTTTCCGGCACAGTAGTTGCACAGCGTCCCGACCAGTGGCATTTTTCACCATTCGAGATGCGGCGTACGGCGCGTCAGCATGGCGCGACTACTGAAGCTGGAACGTGGGAGGTCGTATTCCGATGGCTCGCATTCACCCGGTTCGCCTGCTGAGCGCCCTGATTGGCTGCCTCGCCTGTTTCAACGGCAATGCCGCGCCCGGCGCAAACGATTCGGGCAACACCAGCAATCGCGTCGCGGCAGGAAGTCTTCAAGTGATGGCGGGGGCAGGGAGCGCGGCAATCGAACGGGGTGCCGGCGTTCCGGAAACAACCCGGGCTGAGGGGCCAAGGCACGCCGTGGGGCGGATTCTTGCGGCAAAGACACGATTGCCTCCGGTGAGAATGCGATCGTTTGGACTCGATGCGAACCTGCAAATATCCTGGCAAGGCGGGGAAATGCATTTCACCATTACATTTGCCCCGAAGCCCGCGCCTAATGCGGACGTAAACCCGGCGGAATCCGGTGCGGTCATCGAGAAAGTCAACTATTCGGCGACTTGGCAACGCTTTGCGCTCCACGACTTCTGGGTTTCGTTCGGCGACAAGCACAGCGAGGTCGCCAAAGCGCCCCTGGCGAGCCAGAACATTCGTGACGCATCCGGCAAGGTAATTGGAAAGCAGGCAAAGAGCAGCGTCGCCCTGCCTGTGGAAACCTACAAGCGCATCAATACCTGGACCCTGATGTGGGGACCGCAGACCATTCTGACCATGCATGCGCCATTGGGGACTGCCGCATGGTCCGAGGGGCTCTCTGATGCAGCTGCGGGAGGCGATCTGGTACCAAGCGCAATGGCGCGCCTCTTCGCGGGTCGCGAAACGGCGCGCCATTTCTAGGCAAGAGGCGCGGGATTGGGATTCACCACCCTTGTCTCACCCTGTCGCAGGGAATGAGGGGCAGCACTAGCAGGTTCTCGCTTCGGGCAGCCTGGGTTCGTTGATTACGCCGCAGCCCTCCTCAGGAGAGCCCTCCTCGGGAGGCACTCAGCCGTCCTCATCCAGGATGCGAAATACGAGCAGCAGGTCAAGCGCCAGCAGGCCGACGATCCCGATGGCCAGTATGCCCTGCCACCAGTCGATGCGTGTCACCGAAGCCGCCGCTATCTGGGTACCGATATAGGCATTCAGCGCGATCAGTAGCACGAAGCTGACTTTTTGCCGAACGGTCATGTAGTCCGTTTTGTTCAGTGGCGATCGGTGCATGCTGCCGCATGCCGGGTCATCAATTGAACCGTGCTCTGCTCGATTTCTATGCGCTAACGAGACTAGGGAGGCTCTGGAGAACTGTCAGTTGTGTCGCGAGGCGGCCGCTGTATGCATCCTGCGCGGACGAGCGAGGACAATTCCAATCAAGGACTTGTAGCGCTCGCTTCTCGCTATGCTGTCTGCGGTTTGGGTGAATCAGCGCTTCCCTGGCCGGCCATGTGCCGGCGCACCCGGGACATTTCCGCGCGGGAGTGGAAAGGGACCGGTGGCTTGGCTGCGGGAACGGCGTCGGAGACGCCGGCCGCTGCGATCGGTGAACTGGACAGGCGCAGCCAGTATTGAATGTTCCGGTCTCGATCAGGCCGGGCAGCCCGAAACACCCGGCCGGTGATGGCGTGTGTCGCGCCCGACTGGATGTCGGTCAGGATGAGGACAAGGAGGACGAGGACGCAGTTTTCGGCTTGCGGCCGGGGGCGGCAGGCGGAATATAGCCTGACAGGCGGCACAACCAGCCTTCGATGCTTTTGCCGTCTTCGAAACGCGTCAGCCGACAGGTCATCACTTTTCCCGATGCCGACAGCTCGGTTACGTGGCGGCGTACGCTTTGAAGCGATATGCCCGTAGCCTTGGCGATTTCAGAATCCAGCCGTTCGCCGGTGTGCTTGGTCAGATATTGCAGGATTTCGTGCAAGTCAATACTCCTCGGATCAGGTTTGAGGGGTCGCAACCGGAGCTGCGCTACAAGTAGGACACTAAAATCCAGGCTTCGTTGCCCACCAAACAGCGCTGCGAGCACGGCATTTGGCGGCTGACCCGCAAAGGCCGTCCGTTTCGGTCGCCGCGGCCTTCAAGCCAGGCCGATGTTATGCGTCGGCCCGGGGTGTATCGGCAGCGACCCTGGACGCCTGCATCTCATGCCGTAAGCCCTTGATATATTTGGTAGGCCGTGCCGGATTCGAACCGGCGACCAACGGATTAAAAGTCCGCTGCTCTACCAACTGAGCTAACGACCCGAAAGGACCGCGAATTTTAGTACGGCGGTGCGCCGCGGTCAATGAATGCGCGCTCTGCCGCTGTGCTTCACGCGCATTGCCGATCCGCGCCGCGCTCAGGGGCGGCGCCATCGCCTGCCTGTTGCTGGCCATTGCGGCGGGCGCGATTCTGTGCGGGATGCGCGGTTACAAGGCCATCTGCGATTGGGCCGATGCCTTGGGACAGAAGGCACGGATGCGTTTTGGCTGCCGGCGCGAGAACGGACAAAAGCGCACCAACGAAATCGGCATGGCGATCCCTTTGCTGGAGGGCTGCGACATTGCCGGCAAGGACATCACCGGCGATGCGCTGCTGACCCAGCGTGCGCTGGCAAGCTATATCCTCGAGCGGCAGGCGCACTATCATTTCACCGTCAAGGGTAACCAACCCGGGCTGCAACGCGATATCGCGTTGCTGTTGAAAGCGTTCATTACCGCATCGACTGGAACTACGATGAGGATCGCAGCCGCATCGGTACCGGCTTCGGCCCGGAAAACATCACCCGCCTGCGTCGCTTCGCGGTGGGCGTCCTCAAGTCCTTCCAGAAACCGGCTCAATCCATCGCCGAGTTGATGCGCGAACTCTGCTTCCGTACCCGACTCGTCTTCGACTGCTTGCGGATGACGAAAAACTCAGCCACCGCAGCGGGCGCACCTTGAGAACAAATTTATCCTGGGGGGAAAGCACGCCCTAGACCAAAGCCTGGCCGGCTGTCAGAATATTCCCCTTTTCCGGAATATCAATACAGGGAGCCGTCATGGGCCTGCTCGACGATCTGAAGAAACAAGCGGACCAGGTAAAAACCCAGCAACTGTCGCAAACCGCGATGAAGGAAGAGTCGGTCCAGCTGGTCGAAGACAAGATGAAGCAGACGTTCCAGTACCTGAACGAGCTGCTGAAGCAGTTGGCCGTCCTCAAGCCGACCAACCCCATTGTGTTCACGGTCCCGGGTGTGGGGGATCTGAAGGACATGGCCTTCAAGGAGTCGTTCATCGACTACCGCAAGAAAAAGGTCAATGACCGGGAACTGTACGACACGGTCAATTTCTTCATCAAGTGGGCTGCCGGGACGAATCTGGTCGTGGAGCGCGACATGCCGCCGGCCGCGGTAAAAGTCCGGGAAGCGCTTTTTGCCTACCGCCTCAAATTCACGGAAGACGAGACAAAAAACCAGCGTGGCACGGTGGCAAACACCCGGTTTACCGTCGAATCGACTTCCATAACGGACATCGTTGTCAAGGCGGACCACGATCAGGCGCGATTGCTCGTCACGGGAAAGAATCTGATGCGGCTCGGAACGGATGACTTCGTTGTGCCGGCGCCGGAAATCAACGAAGCGTTTCTCGAGGACTTTGCGAAGACCCTGCTGGGTCACCCAAGCAATTTTCGCAAGTTCCGGGTCGGTCTGGGCCGTTGATCCCCGCGGCGCCCGCCCGGACAAGAAAACGCCTTGGCGTTTTCCCCGATATCGGGGTGTGCGAGGGGGCTGCTCCTTCGCGTCGTGGACGACGACCGAATCTACGTCCGTTCGATAAGCTCCAGCCTGTAGCCGTCCGGGTCTTCGACGAAGGCGATGACGCTCGTGCCATGCTTCATCGCACCGGCCTCGCGCACGATCTTTCCCCCGCGCTGCCTGATCAGATCGCAGGCGGCGCGCGCGTCTTCAACCGCGAGGGCGATGTGGCCGTATCCTGAGCCGGGCTCGTATTTCGCCACTCCCCAGTTATAGGTCAGTTCGATCACCGCATTCTCCGACTCATTCCCGTAGCCAACGAACGCAAGGGTGAATTTTCCATCGGGAAAGTCGCGCTTGCGCAATAACTGCATGCCCAGCACTTCGGTGTAGAAGCGCAGGGACCGCTCCAGGTCTCCGACGCGCAACATGGTGTGCAGAATACGCATGAAGATCCGCTTTCCTCACAAGTCCGGCAACAGGGCGCCCAGCCGGTTCAATTCCTTGCGGGCGATTCGGTGATCGGGGTAGATTTTCGCCACGACAGCCCAGAATCCGGGCGAGTGGTTCAGTTCCACGAGATGGCTCAATTCGTGTGCGACGACGTAGTCGATCAAACGCACCGGCACCAGCGCGAGGCGCCAGTTCAGCCGGATGTTGCGATTGGCGCCGCAGCTTCCCCACTGCGTCCGCGCATTCGACACGCCGATGGCGGGCACCGGCACGCCCAACCGCGCCGCGTAGAGCGCGACGCGCTCGCTGAAAAATTCCATCGCGGCGTTCCGGATCCAGGCGAGTGTCTGCCTGCGCCAGATCATTTCGTCCACGGGACCGCCAATCCGCAGCGTGTTTTCGACCCGGCAGACGCCGGCCTGCGGCACCCCTGCGCATTGCAGGCGCAGCTTACCATCCAGAAAAGGCAGGGATTCGCCTTCCCGCCAGCGAAAGGGACGGACTTCCTGCCCGAATTCGGACAGGCGCCGGCCAATCCATTTCTGTTTGAGTCGAATGAACCCTTCGACCTCGGCAATCGGCGTGTATCGGGGCGCCCGGACCTCGAGGCCGGCGGCGCCAATGAACAGTCCTATGGTGCGGCGCTTGCCGCGTATGAACCGGTAGGTCAGCGTCTGCCTGCTCAACCGGATCAGACGGACTGTCCCGGGTGCGGCTGCCGCGGGCGGTCCTTCGAACTGAAATGTAAGCTGTGTCATGGTTCGCACAGAACCTTCATGCGCTCTTCGATCCAGGACTCCACTTTGCGATTCAATTCATCGACGCTTGATGACGCGGAATCCATCAGCGGTCCTATTTCAACCGTGATCAGGCCCGGCCGTTTGGTGAATGCGTTTTTTGCCCATAACAGACCTGCATTGTGCGCGACGGGGACTACTCCCGCGCCGGTCCTGACTGCGAGCCATGCGCCGCCGGCGTGATATTTTCGCCGCTCCCCCGGCCGGACGCGTGTCCCCTCGGGGAAAATCACAATCCAGAATCCCTGACGCAGTCGTGCCATCCCCTGTTCGGCCAGCCGTTTCAGCGCCGCTGAGCCGCGGCTCCGGTTGATCGCTATGGGACTCATCAGCGCCAGGCCCCAGCCGAAAAACGGAATCCACAACAGTTCACGCTTCAACACCAGGACCTGGGGCGGGAATATCAGTTGAAACGCCAATGTTTCCCAGGCTGATTGATGTTTGGACAGAATCACGGATGGTTTCGCAGGAAGATTTTCAAGTCCGAGAACTCGATAGCGGATGCCGAGCAGCACCTTGGCAAGCCAGACGACGAGGCGCGACCAGCCGGAGATGATCCGGTACCGAATCAGCGGCGGCAAAGGAAATGTCAGCAGGGCGACAACGGCATAAGGGGGCGTAATGGCCGCCAGTGCCAGCGCAAACGCGGCGGAACGCAAAAATAGCATCACCGCGCCGCAACCTGGTGCGCCGCACGGGAAATTACCGGCATAGCTCCAGCGTCGCCGCCGCAAGATCGGGATACGTCAAGGTTCCTTCAGGAATGCCTCCCGCCGCCCGGGTGGCCTGTCCCTTGCCGGTCAGGACCAGAATGGGGAGAGCCCCTACAGCATGGGCAGCCTGCAGGTCCCGCAAGGAATCGCCGATGGCCGGAACCCCCGCGAGGGCGATGTTGTATCGCTCGGCAATGGCGAGAAACATTCCGGGTCCCGGCTTGCGGCACGACGAGTCCGATTCAGCCGCATCCGGGCAATAAAACACCGCTTCGATCCGTCCCCCGGCGTGGTTGACCGCCTTGTGCATTTTTGCATGCATCGCGTTCAGCGCCGTCATGTCGAACAGTCCCCGGCCGATGCCGGACTGATTGGTCGCCACCAGTACGCGGAAACCCGCCTGCGTAAGGCGTGCTATGGCTTCAATACTGCCGGGAAGCGGCCGCCATTCATCGGGATTCTTGATGTACTGGTCGCTGTCGTAGTTGATCACACCATCACGGTCGAGGATGACGATTTTCATGCGGCGAGCTTCGATATATCGGAAAACCGGTTCATCGCCAGACGCAGTTCCGCAAGCAGGGCGAGCCGGTTTTTCCGGATCTCGCGGTCCTCGACCATCACCATGACCGATTCGAAGAAGGCATCGACCGGAACCTTCAGCGCGGCAAACGTTTGCAGGTAACCGGCATAGTCGGCCGCCTCGAGCATGCGCTCCGAGATGGCGGCGGCCGTTCGCAACGATTCAAACAGCACACGCTCGCTCGGCTCCCTGAATGCCGCCGGGGCAACGTCGCCGTACGCTTCACCCCGGGTCTGTGCCTGTTTGAGGATATTGGCGACTCGCTTGTTCGCGGCAGCGAGGCTCTGCGCTTCCGGCAAGGCAAGGAACGAGCGCACCGCTGCAAGCTGACCGGGGATCTGGTCGAGTCGCGACGGGCGCATGCACAGAACCGATTCGATCTCATTGGCGGTGTAGCCCGAATCGCGCAAATAGCCCCGCAGGCGCTCAAAAATGAACTCTTCGAGGTCCGCCTCCGCATCCGCCAGCATGCCGGGCGGGAAAACTGAAAATGCCTCCGCCACCAGATTGGCCAGCGGGATCTTCAAGCCGGGCTCTATCAGCATCCGGACCACGCCCAAAGCGTGGCGTCGGAGCGCGAACGGGTCCTTGTCGCCGCTCGGCTGCTGCCCGATGCCGAACAACCCGGCAAGGGTTTCGAGCTTGTCGGCAAGGGCAAGCGCCACCCCGACGTCGGACTCGGGCAACTTGTCTCCGGCAAAGCGGGGCCTGTAGTGCTGCTCTATGGCGGCGGCGACCTTGGCGTCCTCGCCGTCGGCCAGCGCATAGTAGCGTCCCATCACGCCCTGCAGTTCGGGGAACTCGGCCACCATGCCGGTGAGCAAGTCGGCCTTGGCGCAGAGGGCGGCCCGGTCCGCAAGCTGCGCATCGGCGCCGCACCTGAGTGCAATCGCGCCGGCCAGTGCGCGAACGCGGCCGGTGCGCTGCAACTGATCGCCGAGCTTGTTATGGTAGAGCACGGTACTCAACTGCGGAACCCGGTCGGCCAGTCTGGTTTTCCGGTCTGTTTCAAAAAAGAACCGGGCATCCGCCAGGCGCGGACGCACTACCCGCTGATTGCCTTCCACGATGTTTTTCGGGTTGGCTAGCTTCATGTTGGACACTATCAGGAACGCGTTTGTCAGCCGGCCGGCCGAGTCGAACAACGGAAAGTATTTCTGGTTTTGCCGCATCGTAAGAATCAGGCACTCTGGCGGCACGGCCAGGAATTCCGCTTCAAACTCGCCCCTGTACACTGCGGGCAATTCGACAAGGGCGGTTACTTCGTCGAGCAGTGGCGCGATATTGGTTTCGTCGCCCAGAGAAACCCCGAGCTTCGCAGCGGCAGAACGCAACAGCCCATCGATCTCGGCGCGGCGTCGCCCGAACGAGGCGATGACATGGCCCCTGGAGGACAGCGCCCCTTCATATTCGCCGGCGGTCGCAAGCTCGATGGCGCCGATACTCTGAAACCGGTGGCCCAGGGTCAGCCGCCCGGCCGCAAGTCCCAGCAATGAGACGGGAACGATATCGGCGCCATGCAGGGCGACGAGTCCATGCGCCGGGCGGACAAAGCGGACCGTACTTTGCCCATCGGCCAGCTGGTAGCTCATCATTTTCGGAATGGGGAGCGCCTGGATCGTCTCCTCCAAAGCCATCTGCAATCCGGATGAAAGCGAATGCCCCTTGGACACATTGCGATACACCAGCTGGTCCGCCTTGCCGTCGGACTCCCGCGTCAGTTGCGACGGATCGAGATGCGACAGACCCTTGGCCGCAAGCTTTTTCATCAATGCCGCCGATGGCCTGCCGTCGCGGTCCAGCCCCACGTTCGCCGGCATCAAGCGTTCGACAAAGGGCTGATCGGGTGCAATCGGGAGAACGGAACTGATCGTGACCGCAAGGCGGCGCGGCGTCGAAAACGCCTCCACAATCGCATCTTCGCCGATCAGTTTTCGCGAGCGTAGGCCTTTGACTATACCGTCGGCGAAGGCTGCGCCCAGCCGTTGCAGCGCCTTGGGAGGCAACTCTTCGGTGCGAAGTTCGACGAGCAAAGTGGCGCCGCTCATGCCGGTCTTCTCGCCAGTCGTCCACGACGCGAGGGGGCTTGCCCTCTCGCACACCCCGATATTGGAGGAAAACGCCGGGCATTTTCCTCCCATCATCGGGAAACCGAGGCGTTCACGCGCCTGGAAGTACGCCAGCGCCACCGCCCTGGAGAGGGCGCGGATGCGGCCAATGTAGCCGGCGCGCTCGGTAACCGATATTGCGCCGCGCGCATCGAGCAGATTGAAGGTATGCGCCGCCTTGAGCACCATCTCGTACGCAGGCAGCGCGAGTTGCGCGTCCATCAGCCGCTTCGCTTCGGATTCGTAGTCGCCGAAGTGCTCGAACAACAGCGTGGCATTGGAATGCTCGAAATTGTAAGCGGACTGCTCCACTTCGTTCTGGTGGTAGACGTCCCGATAGGTGACGCCCGGTGTCCAGATCAGGTCGAACACGTTTGATTTCTCCTGGAGATACATCGCCAGGCGTTCCAGTCCGTACGTGATCTCACCCATTATGGGGTTGCAGTCGATTCCGCCCACCTGCTGGAAATACGTGAACTGCGTGATTTCCATTCCGTTCAGCCACACTTCCCAACCCAATCCCCACGCGCCCAATGTCGGATTTTCCCAGTCATCCTCGACAAACCGGACATCGTGAACTTGCGGATCGATGCCGATGGTTTGGAGCGAAGCCAGGTACAAATCGAGGATGTTCAAGGGTGAGGGTTTGAGCACCACCTGAAACTGATAGTAGTGCTGAAGCCGGTTTGGATTTTCTCCATAGCGCCCATCCTTGGGGCGGCGGGAGGGCTGTACATACGCAGCTCGCCACGGCTCCGGACCAAGCGCGCGCAGGAAGGTGGCCGTATGGGACGTTCCCGCGCCTACCTCCAGATCATAGGGCTGCAGCAGGGCGCAGCCCCGTTCACTCCAGAACATCTGCAGTCGAAGGACGAGTTCCTGAAAAGTCGGCATGGCGGACTTCAAAAGACGCGGATTTTACAGGCAATACTTTCGAAGTGGCGGGGCCGGGTCGCATTCACCGCATTGATGCGCCCCGGTATCCGATCCCGGCAAGAACCGCAGCAATACATGCCGCAAGGCTCAGCAAAAGTATCGGCATGTTGCCGAATCGCACGTAGAACGTCTGACCGGAGTAGCCCTGTGCATCGGCGCGGACTACCCCTTGTTCATATTGCGGCAGCCTCGCCACGACGGCGCCGCGCCGGTCTATCAAGGCCGTTACGCCCGAATTGGTGGCACGAAGCATGCTGCGGCGGGTCTCGATCGCGCGCATCCGGGAGATCTGCAGATGCTGCTCCGGGGCCAGCGACTTTCCGAACCAGGCGACGTTGCTGACATTGACGAGCAATGTCGCCTCTGGCAGTTGCCTGATGATCTCCTCGCCAAACGCGTCTTCGTAGCAGATATTGACCGCGACAAGCTGGCCGGCTGCCGCGATTGGGCGCTGCAACCCGCCCCGGGAAAAATCCGAAAGGGGAATGCGCAGCACCGAAAGGATCCAGGTAAATTCCGCCGGTACGAATTCCCCCAGAGGCACCAGGTGGGATTTCGCATAGTACTGGGTGCCTGAAGCGCCCAGGCTCACCACCGCGTTGAAGGCAGCGCCTCCCGGTTGGCGGACCGGAACGCCGATCAGGACATCGGCGCGGCGATTGCCGGCATCGCGCGCCAGGCCTTCCAGATAATCCGGATCGACGCCATCGAGAAAGCGCGGGATCGCCGTTTCGGGCAGCACGATCAGCCGTGCAGGAGCCTTGCCGTCGGACAAGCCGGCTCCGACAAGCCTGCGATAGGTCTCGAGCGTTCTTTCGTAGGCCCCTGGCTCGAACTTCAGGCTCTGCGCTATGTTTCCCTGAATCAGCGCAACCGGTAGCGGCTCGCCATGCGGTTCAGTCCAATCCAACTGAACCAATAACCCTCCGGCAACAAGGATGGCCGCCACAGAGGCCAGGGCTCTGTGCCTGTCTCCCTGCCGCGTCATGAGGGCGGTAATCAGTCCCCCCGCCACGCTGGCCGCCATGAAGGACACCCCGTATACGCCGGCCACGGGCGCGAATCCCGACAGCGGGCTGTCGGTCTGTGAATAGCCCAGTGACAACCAAGGGAATCCGGTGAGCAGCCAACTCCTCAGCCATTCCGCGAGCGTCCACAGCGCCGGTATCAGCAACACCGTCCGTACCCATTCGGGAAGCGCCAGCCGCGCCTGCAACGAGCCGACCAGAGCAGGGAACAGCGCAAGATAGGCGCAGAATGCGAACGTCGATAGCGCGGCAAGCGGTGCCGGCATGGCGCCGAACACATGCAGGCTTACATAGACCCAGGAAACGCCGGCGCCAAAGAATCCGAGCCCAAAGGCAAATCCCAGCGTAGCGGCAAGACGCGGGCTGTCGGTCGAGCGCCAGAGATGGATCAAACATGCCAGGCCAATGATTGCCAGAGGCCCCAAGCCGAACGGTTCGAATCCCGCGACGGAGACGGCGCCGCAGACGAATGCGGCGGCCAGCGCAGGGCGGGCCGCAGTTCGCGTTTTGGCCGGGGGACCGATCACGCCCGGCCGGGCAGTCTCTGGACCTGCAATGTGTGGAGACGCCTGCTGTCGGCGCGCATGACCTGAAAGCGCAGGTCGCCGATTGTGATGGGTTCGCCTTTTTTCGGCAGGCGGCCGAAACGGTCGATTACCAGTCCTCCCACCGTATCGTAGTCCTCGTCGGCGAACTCGGTGCCGAACGCCTCGTTGAAATCGGCGATTTCGGTCTGTGCCTTGACGCGCCAGTGGCCGCCCGACTCCTGCACGATATTGTCTTGCGTTTCATCGAAGTCGTACTCGTCCTCGATGTCACCGACGATTTGTTCGAGCACGTCTTCTATCGTCACCAGACCGGCCACGCCGCCGTATTCGTCGACCACGATGGCCATGTGATTGCGGTTGGCCCTGAATTCGCGTAGCAGCACATTCAGCCGCTTCGATTCGGGCACGAACACCGCCGGCCTCAACATATCGCGAACGTTGAATTCTTCCTCCCCGGCGTAATAGCGCAGCAGATCCTTGGCAAGGAGAATGCCCAGCACCTGATCACGGTCGCGGTCTACGACAGGAAATCGGGAGTGCGCAGTGGCAATCACGTGGGGCACGAACTTGTCCGGCGTTTCATTGATGTCGATTACATCCATCTGGGCGCGGGGAACCATGATGTCGCGCACCTGAATCTCCGAGACCTGGAGCACGCCCTCCACCATGGAAAGGGCATCTGCATCGAGCAGGTGGTGTTCAAAGGCGGAATGCAGGAGCTCAATAAGTTGCGCGCGGTCCTTCGGTTCGCGCAGCAACAGCGTCGAGAATCGATCGAGTAGCGTCGGTTTTTCGTTATTGCTCATGCCGGTCAGGGGCGCTTGCCATACGGATCGGCAAACCCCAGAGAGTGAAGTATGCACTTTTCCAGACGTTCCATTTTTCCTGCCTGCGGCGCGCGTTCGTGGCCATACCCCAGCAGGTGCAGCATCCCATGAACGGTCAAATGGGCGTAGTGCGCAGCGCAATGCTTGCCTTGCTCGCGGGCTTCGCGTGCGATTACGGGAACGCAAAGCAGCAGATCTCCCACAGCGACGCCGGGGCTGCGCTCGTAACGAAAACTGAGCACATTCGTGGCGTAATCCTTGCCCCGAAATAGGCGGTTCAGGCGCCGGCCTTCGGGCATGCCCACAAGCCGCAGCGTCACGTCTGCGCGCCGCGCCGGGACGGCGCGTGCCCATCGGCGAAAGTCCGCTTCGGGCGGCACTCCCCGCGCCCGCGTCGCCACTTGCAGGTCAATGCGCAGGCGTTCTTTGTCGGCTCGCGGGGCCGCGCATGGCAACGGTCCGGGGGAGGTGGAAACCGGCTCACTTCGCGTCTTGCGAGCGCTCATAGGCATCCACGATCCGCTGCACCAGCGGATGACGAACCACATCCTCGCTTTGAAACATGCTGAACGCAATGCCGCGCACATCGGCCAGGATCCGCTGGGCTTCGACCAGCCCGCTCCTCGCTCCGCGAGGCAGATCAACCTGAGTGACATCGCCCGTGATTACGGCTTTGCTGCCGAATCCCATTCGCGTCAGAAACATCTTCATCTGCTCCGGTGTCGTGTTCTGGGCTTCGTCGAGAATGATGAAGGAATGATTCAGGGTGCGGCCGCGCATGTAAGCAAGCGGCGCCAGTTCGATGGCGCTTCGTTCAAACAGCTTCTGTACCCGGTCGAATCCCATGAGGTCGTACAGCGCGTCATACAGCGGCCTTAAATAGGGATCCACCTTCTGCGCCAGATCGCCCGGCAGGAACCCGAGCCGCTCGCCGGCTTCCACGGCCGGACGCACCAGCACGATGCGCTTGACTGCGTCGCGCTCCAGCGCATCGACGGCGCAGGCCACGGCGAGGTACGTTTTGCCGGTGCCGGCGGGACCTATTGCGAAAGTAATATCGTGCGCCAGGATGCTTTGTATGTAAATTCGCTGACGCGGCGTACGCCCGCGCAAGTCCGGGCGGCGGGTTTGCAGCACAGGAACGTCGGATTCAGGCTGGCGGTCCTCGGGGAGGAACTCGATCAGGCCAAGCTGGATGTCCTCGATACTCAGGTCATTCCCGGCTTCACGATAAAACCGCCGCAAAACCTCGGCGCCACGCGCCATTTGCCGGGGCCCGCCGCGGATTGCGAACCGCTCGCCGCGGCGCGCTATGGTTATGTCCAGGGCCGCCTCGATCTGGCGGATGTTTTCATCCAGCGCCCCGCACAAATTCGCCAGGCGCGGATTGTCCACCGGCAAGAACTCGATTTCCAGAGGCTTGGGTTTCAAGCTGATAGCGACGCGTGCACGGCCGGGGAAGGGGTTGACGGGGCGAGGAGCGCGCCCGTCAACTCCGCGCGCAGCGTATGGGACAGCGCGGCAGTGACCCGGACGTCCGCGAAGCTGCCGATCAGGGTCCTGTCTGCGGTGAAATTGACGACGCGATTGTTGCTTGCACGGCCGGCGAGGTCTCCTTCCGTCTTCTTCGAAGGTCCTTCAACCAGGACGCGTTCGATGCCCCCCACCATGCGTTCACCGGCCTGGCGCGCCTGCTGCTCGAGCAGAAACTGCAGCCGGTGCAGGCGCTCGAGCTTAACCTGCCGGGACGTATCGTCTCTCAGGCCCGCGGCCGGCGTGCCGGGACGCGGGCTGTAGGTAAAAAAGAACGAGGCGTCGAACACGATGTCCTCCACCAGTTTCAGCGTCGCGTCGAAGTCTTCCTCCGTCTCCCCGGGAAACCCCACGATAAAATCCGAGGAAACGCAGATGCCGGGTCGCGCGGCCCGCAAACGGCGTACGATCGACCTGTACTCGACAGCGGTATAGCCGCGCTTCATTGCCGCCAGTATCCGGTCCGATCCGGACTGCACCGGCAGGTGTACATGCGCTGCCAGTTTGGCAATCGAGCCGTGGGCGTCGATCAGCCGTCGCGTGAATTCTCTCGGGTGCGAGGTGGTGTAGCGGATCCGCTCGATACCGGGCACTTCGGCGATGTATTCCAGCAGCATTGCGAGGTCGGCTGTCTCCCCGGCGTGCGGCTTCGACCCGGTGGCGCCGCGATAAGCGTTGACGTTCTGACCAAGCAGGGTTACCTCGCGAACTCCCTGCGTGGCCAGATCCGCCACTTCGGTGAGCACGTCATCCAGGGGGCGGGATATTTCCTCGCCGCGCGTGTACGGTACGACGCAGAAACTGCAGTACTTGCTGCACCCTTCCATGATCGAAACGAAGGCGCTCGCTCGCAGAACACGGGCCGGGGGCAGCCGGTCGAACTTCTCGATTTCCGGAAACGAAATATCCACTTGTGCCCGTCCCGAGCGGAGGCGGGAGTGCATCAACTGGGGGAGCCTGTGGATCGTCTGAGGGCCGAATACGAGATCGACACAGGGCGCTCGGGCAACGATCGCCGCGCCTTCCTGGCTGGCGACGCAACCGCCTACACCGATGAGGAGAGCGGGCTTGGTCTGTTTCAGCTGTTGCACCCGCCCGAGGTCATGGAACACTTTTTCCTGTGATTTTTCCCGCACCGAGCAGGTATTGAACAGGATCAGGTCCGCTTCCTCGACCGAGTCGGTGACCTCGAATCCGTCCGATTCGTGGAGTACGTCCGCCATTTTCGCGGAGTCGTACTCGTTCATCTGGCAGCCGAAGGTACGGATGTACAGTTTCTTGGACAAATTACCTTCCACCTGCCCGGCTTTTGATCGGGCGGGCAATTTCCTCCGGTGTCAGCAACCAGACGCGCAGCACCTGGCCGCTGTCATCCAGGGTGAAGCGCGCCACGGCGCCTTCGGCAGGCAACGCGGAGGGCACGACGATGAAGTTTTGCGGGCCGCGGATGCTGGCGGCTGGCGACAATTGGGCGGAAACGCCGTCAATGGAGACGGCCATGCCGTTCAGGTGCCGGATCACCCCTCGTTTGGCCGTGTCCGGAATGGGGCGCTCCTGGGCACCCGACGCAGACGCGTACACCAGCAAAGCGCCAGCGACGAATCTATTTAGGAGGGTCATGGACCTGGCAAAGGGGTTGGTGGCGAATCAGGGACTCGAACCCCGGACCTGCGGATTATGATTCCGTCGCTCTAACCAGCTGAGCTAATTCGCCGTTGAGCTTAAATTATCTTTTTGTATCTGATAGTTGTCAAGGAAATTCGATGCCCCAGCCCCTTTGAAGAGCAGCACCGGCATGGCTTGACCGCGCCTTTATTGCAATGCAACATATATGATAAACGCGTCCCCTTTCCGTTTTTGGGACCAACAGCCTTAAAAACCGGAAATGGGTTATGAAGATTTGTGTGATCGGGGCAGGCTCCATCGGTGGCTTTGTCGGTGTCAAACTCGCTTTGACGGGAGCGGCTGTCACGCTCATTGCCCGTGGGCCAAATCTGCAGGCCATACGTCGCCATGGCATGCGGCTCATGCAAGGCGGTCTGGAGTACGTGGCGGGAAGCGTCAAGGCGACCAGTTCGCTTGGGGAGGCCGGTCCCCAGGATGTCGTCATTCTCGCCATGAAGGCCCACCAGGTCCTTCCGGTGGTGGCGGAACTGCCGATGTTGCTGCACGATCGGACGGTTATCATTCCCATGCAAAATGGCATTCCCTGGTGGTATTTCCAGCGTCCCCGGCCAAACCAGGATTTCTCCGGGCGTGAAGCGCGTTACGTAGAGAGCGTTGATCCAGGGGGAGCTATCGCCAAGGCAATAGAGCCGGAGCGCCTTATAGGATGTGTCGTCTATCCGGCCTGTGAACTGGCCGCCCCCGGAGTCGTTCGTCACATAGAAGGCGAGCGATTTCCGCTGGGGGAACTCGATGGCACGGCGACTCCCCGCGTGAAACAGCTCGCCTCGCTGTTTGAATCTGCAGGTTTCAAAGCGCCGGTGCTGGAGGACATACGGGCCGAAATATGGCTGAAGCTCTGGGGCAATCTGACGTTCAATCCACTCAGCGCATTGACCCATTCCACCCTGGTCGACATCTGCCGGTTTCCTCTTGCGCGGGAGCTTGCCGTGAACATGATGCGGGAAGCCGAGGCGGTCGCCAACAGGCTCGGCATCCAGTTCCGGCTATCTCTGGAGAGGCGCATTTCGGGTGCCGAGCGGGTAGGAAAGCACAAGACGTCGATGCTGCAGGATGTGGAAGCCGGGCGTGCCCCCGAAATAGACGCACTGGTGGGCGCAGTCATCGAGTTGGGCAAGGTCGTGGGCGTGCCCACCCCGCACATTGAGACGGTATACGCCTTGATGAAGCTGCTGGGACGCACCATGCAGGAAGAAAAGGTCTGCATCCGCGCGCATCCATTTCCCGGATGACGCCGCGGCATGAGCCCGGCAAGCCGGCCGGCGCCGCTGCAGGTAGACTCCGGGAATGAGTTTCGATGTCGCAATCGTCGGTGGCGGCCCGGTTGGGTCGAGTCTGGCCCTCGCCTTGTCGGGGGGTGGCTTTCGCGTCGCCCTCATCGAGTCGCAGAACCCCCGGCCGGTCTCGGAGGAATGGGATTCGAGGGTATACACGCTGTCGCCCGCAAGCATCGGTTTTCTGCAGCGTATGGGCGCCTGGCGCCGGGTCGACGGGAAGCGGACGTGTACGGTGCAGCGGATGCGGGTCTTCGGTGACGACGGCAAGTCGGCACTCGGTTTTTCAGCGTACGAAGCGGGCCTCGCTGAACTCGCCCGCGTCGTTGAGTCTTCCCGCTTGCAGCAGGCGTTTTCGGAAGAATTGGCAAAGCGGGACGGCGTGATCCGGTACAGTCCGGTCCGCCCGTTGAAGTTGACTGTAACGCCTTCGTTCGCCGAGCTCGATCTGGACAATGGCGTCGCAATTCGCACCCAACTGGTGATCGGGGCCGATGGATCTGGTTCCTGGGTCCGTGCCGCCTCTGGCGTCGGCAGTGACCTTACACCCTATGGACAGCGCGGCGTGGTGGCCAATTTTGCCTGTGAACAGGAACACCAGAACACCGCCTGCCAGTGGTTTCGGCCCGACGGAATCCTTGCTTGGCTGCCACTGCCACGCAACCTTATCTCAATCGTCTGGTCGGCAAAGGACGTTGTTGCGAAGCAGCTGCTGGAACTGCCCCCGCGGGCGTTTGCCGAATCGGTCGCGGATGCCGGCGTACGCATGCTCGGCCGCCTCACCTGCATCACGGCTCCCGCGGCATTTCCGTTGCATCGTCTCAGAGCCCGCAGGTCGGTGGGGCCAAGGGTTGCGTTGGTCGGAGATGCGGCGCATGCGGTACATCCATTGGCGGGCCAGGGCATCAACATCGGCTTTGCCGACGCGGCCACACTGAGTGCGATCCTGTGCGGATTCGGTGCGAAGAGGGATGCCGGAGACCTCCTGCCGCTGCGGCGCTATGAGCGTGCCAGGGCGGAGGCTATACTCGTCATGGACGGGACAACCAGAGGGCTCAACGCGCTCTTCGACTCGCCCGATAGCCTGATTCGCAGTGTGCGCAACCGGGGATTGAACCTAACCGACCGCTTGCCGGTCCTAAAGACTCTGCTGACTCGCCGCGCCGTTGGCCCATTGGCCAGAAGCGGGTAAAAAAGCACTTTGTGGCAAGACCGGAAACGTGATTCCCGGTCGACCGACCTCATTTGCGTTCGATTCAGCACCCAAAGGATGGTGAATGCGCCTGCTTCTCCTGATAGCCCTGCTGCTGGGAACCGTGGCGAACAGTTCATTGTGCCATGCGGATCAAGCGCAAATAAAGCGCGACATTGAAAACAGGTTTCCCGGCGTCAAGGTTGACAGCGTCGTCAAGACGCCGTACTTCGGTCTGTACGAAATCCTGATCGGCGGGGAACTGCTGTACACCGATGAGAAGGTGACTTATCTTTTCAACGGCAGCATCATCGATGCGCAGACGCGCCGCAATCTGACCGAGGAGCGCCAGCAAAAGCTCTCGGCCATCAACTTCGACGATCTGCCGCTTGATCTTGCGCTGAAGCAGGTACGAGGCAGCGGCAGGCGGATCGTCGCCGTGTTCTCGGATCCCAACTGTCCCTATTGCAGGACCCTGGACCGGCAACTGATGCAAATGCAGGATGTGACGATTTACACGTTCCTGTACCCCATCCTGCGGCAGGATTCGGTGGACAAGGCGAAAGCGATCTGGTGCTCCAGGGACCGCGCAAAAGCCTATTACGACTGGATGCTGTCGAACAAGGCGCCTATCGGCCCCGCGAATTGCAGTACGCCAGTCGATAAAATACTTGCGCTGGGCGAGCGGCTCGGCATTCGGGCGACGCCCACCAGCTTCGTGGTGAGCGGCCAGCGTGTCATGGGTGCCCGGGTGGCGGACCTGACGAAGCTTCTGGAGGAGATGCCCGCGAAGTAAATCCGGGGTCGCAAGTGTCTATTTGGGCGTCATGCCCTGCGGTAACAGGACCCACATTTCCCCCTGCTGCCGCATGCGGCCGGCAAGCGCACCGGCTTCGGCGCCAAATCCCCAGAAGAAATCCGCCCTGACCACACCCCGGATAGCGCCCCCCGTGTCCTGCGCGAGCATCAGGCGAGCAAGCGGCGTGGCGCTGGCCGGCATCGTGGTCACGAGGAACACCGGCGCACCCAGGGGAATGAAACGTGGATCCACGGCAATGGATCGGCCGGGTGTCAACGGGATGCCCATTGCACCCAGCGGTCCTGCGTCCGGGGGCAGACCGTCATTTGGTTTTATCTCCCGAAAAAATACGTAGCTGGCATTCTGGTTCAACAGTTCCGTCAGGCGGGAAGGATTGGCTTGCGCCCAGGCCTTGATGGCCTGCATCGATGCTTCACCCGGCTTGATCTCGCCGCGTTCCACCAGCCAACGGCCGATTGCCGAATACGGATGGCCGTTCTGATCGGCATATCCTATGCGTATCCGTTCGCCCGATTCGAGTTCAATCCTGCCGGATCCCTGAATCTGCAGAAAAAACGCCTCTACCGGATCCTCGACCCAGACGATCTCCCTGCCTGAAACAGGGGCTACACCCTGTTCAATTTCCGCGCGCGAATAATAGGGAACGATGCGCCGGCCTTCCAGCCGTCCACGCAGCCGCATGCTGCGCAACTCCGGGTTGATTGCGGCAAGGTCGATGGTAAGCAAGTCCCCGGGCGGACCGTAAAGCGGCGTGGCGTAACGGCCTGAACGCACACGGCTGCCCCGGAGCAGGGGTTCGTAATACCCGGTAATCAATCCGGTAACGCCGCCATCCGCGGCCGCCGCGCGATGAGGAACGAAGTGACGTTCGAAGAAACGCCGCGTCGCAGCGGGGTCCGGCGCCGCGATCGCGGCCGCAGCGGTACACACTTCGCGCCACTCGGAACGCAGGCGCAGGGCGTTGCACGAGGCGCGGAATGCCGGCCAGGCAGCGCTCGCGTCATCGGCATGCCATTCGGGTATGTCTTCAAATCGCACCGGCTGCAGGGGAACGGTCCCAGGCACGGGCGTTGCCGTGCCCGGACATGCCGGGCAGGACGGGCAGGGAAGGGGGGCTGGACACACCGCTACCGGACTGTCCGGAGCCGCGGGGACCGTCGCGCAGCCGGCGAGCGCGATCGCGGCCATGCCGAGCGCAGCGTGCTTGATCTGTCTTATGATCATGCGCACCCGACCAGGTGTGAAATGGGGCGGCATGAATTCAGGTGTGTGGATAATTTTTCTGGAGGCGGGCATTGCGCTCGCGCTACTGGTTTTCATTGTCTGGTGGACGATGCCGCGCAACAAGCCGGAAAACCGCAAGGACCGCATCGGCCGGAAGGACCCGAAGGACCCGAGTGACCCGAACGACCCGAGTGATCCGAACGACCCGAAGAATTGAAGCGGCGCCGCAGGCACCCGCCGGTGCGGCAATGAACCCTGGGCAGCGGATCAGTGAAGGATGCGGGGGACGGACAAGGTGAATTCCGGAATGGGCGCATCGAATTGCGTGCCGTCCTCGGACACCATCTGATAGCTGCCTCGCATCGTTCCCACCGGCGTGGCGAGGGCGGTGCCGCTGGTGTATTCGAAACTCTCCCCGGGCTTGAGCAACGGCTGCGCGCCCACCACGCCGAGCCCCCGAACTTCCTGTACCTGGTTGCGCGCATCGGTGATGACCCAGTGGCGGGAAATGAGCTGGGCGGGAGCGCTGCCCGTATTGCGGATGGTGATGGTGTAGGCAAACACGAAACGCCCGCTGTTCTCGTCGGATTGCTCCGCCACGTACTGCGTTTTCGCGGAGACGGTGATGTCGCATTTGTTTTCCGAAGCCATGCTGCTATTGCACCTGAATTTCCCCCGGCTGACAAGCAAAACCATGCCGCACGGCATGCGTAGAGAAGAGATTCCAAGTAAAATTTGCCGATGAGGTCGCGCATTTTCCGCATCGTTCCAAGCATTCTTTCCGCGAATTTCGCGAAGCTGGGGGAGGAGGTGACCGGCGTGATAAAAGCCGGGGCGGACATGATCCATTTTGACGTGATGGACAATCACTATGTGCCCAACCTCACCATCGGCCCGATGGTCTGCGAGGCAATCAGGCCCCTCACCGAGGCGCCGATCGATGTGCACCTGATGGTGCGGCCGGTCGATCGCATCATTCCCGATTTCGCGCGCGCCGGCGCAAACATCATCAGCTTCCATCCCGAGGCGAGCGACCATGTGGACCGTACCATTGGCCTCATTCACGAGGCCGGCTGCAAAGCCGGACTGGCATTCAATCCGGCCACGCCGCTCGATTACCTGGATCACGTATTGCACAAACTGGACCTCGTCCTGATCATGTCGGTGAATCCGGGGTTCGCCGGGCAGGCGTTCATCCCTCAGGCCCTGGACAAGATCAGGATGGCAAGAATCCGGATCGATGCCGGATCCCGGGCAACCGGGCGCAGCATTCTTCTGGAAGTCGATGGCGGGGTGAAGGCGGACAACATCGGCGCCCTTGGCCGCGCCGGCGCGGATACGTTCGTGGCCGGTTCCGCGATTTTTGGATCGCCCGACTATGCGGCCACAATTGCCGCGATGCGCGCTGCGGTGGCGGCAGCAGCCTGAGTCTGACCACCGGCCCGTCCCGGCATGACGTCCGCACGCAACGCCCCCTGCTGGTGCGGCAGCGGCCGCAAGTTCAAACATTGCCATGGTGCGTTGGCGCCGGTTCCCTTGTCAGGCGGACCCGCGGGTCCGCCTGACGGCCCGTCTTCGATGAGTCGGGCGGTGGCGCTGCATCAGGCTGGCAGCCTCGAGGAAGCGGAACGCATCTATCGGGCCGTACTCGATGAATTCCCCCGGAACGCCGCGGCGTTGCATCTTCTGGGCATTGTTCACGCACAGCGCGGCGATGCCGCGCTCGCCGTGACGTTCATTGGCAACGCCATACGCGCCGATGCAACAAACCCCGCTTTTCATTTCAATCTGGGCAAGGCGCAACGGCAACTGCAGCGGCCACGGGAGGCGATCGCAGCACTGGAACAGGCGCTCGCGCTCGATCCTTTGTCCGCCGAGGTTGCCAACGAACTTGGCCTGGTTCATCTCGAATGCGGCGATCTCACGCGGGCCGAAGCGGCCTTTCGTCGCGCCTTGTCCAGCCGCACAGGCTACTTCGATGCCCAATCCAATCTCGGTCTGACTCAGCACAGGAAAGGCGAGCAGGAGGCTGCGGTCGGCACCCTGACGATCGCGCTCCAATGGCGTCCCGGCGCCGCGGAGGCGCTCAACAATCTTGGCATGGCGTTGCGGGCGCTGGGACGGACCGCGGAGGCGCTGGATGCCTACCGCGCCGCACACGCCGCCAGCCCCGGCCATGCCGTGATTCTGAAGAATCTCGGCAACGCCCTGCTCGATGCGGACCGCGTCGATGAGGCCGTTGCATGCTTTTCCCGGGCCGCTGCGATCGATCCTGATTTCGACGAGATCCACATCGGTTGGGGACTGGCTCATCTGCGGCGCAGGGAACTGGTTCAGGCAGGCGAAAAATTCAGCCGGGCGCTCCAGATCAACCCGACGGCGGTGGAAGCGATGAGCGGCCTCGGGTCGGTGTTGCAGGAACAAAACAGGCTCGAGGACGCGCTGAGGTATTTCCGGCAGGCGCTCGGGGCGCAGCCTGATCACAGTGAAATCCACTCCAAGCTGCTTTTCTGCCTGTTGCATGTTCCGGATCAGCCGCCCGACATGATTTTTGCGGAGCATCGGGACTGGGCCATCCGCCACGCTGCGCGCTGGTCAAACCGGCCTCGCGTGCATCGCAATTGCCCCGATCCCGAACGCCGCTTGCGGATCGGCTATGTGTCGGCGGATTTCCGCTCGCACGCGGTGAGTTTCTTTTTCGAACCGGTGCTGACCGGGAGGCATGCCGGCGAGTTCGAAGTGTTTTGCTACTACAACGGCATCGAACACGACGAGGTGACCCGGCGCATCAGCGCCGCTTCGGATCATTTCATCGACGCCGCCCGGATGAACGATGATGCGCTGGCAGCGCGGATCGAGGAGGATTGCATCGACGTGCTGGTCGATTTGTCCGGCCATACCCGGGGCAACCGGTTGCTGGCCTTCGCAAGGCGTCCGGCGCCGGTGCAGGCAACCTGGCTGGGCTATCCCAATACGACGGGGATGGCGGCGATGGACTATCGGCTGACCGATTCGATCGCCGACCCGCCGCAGCTTACCGATGCCTGGTACGCCGAGACGCTCGTCCGTCTGCCCGACAGCCTGTGTTGCTACAGGGCGCACGGCAGCTGGCCGGATGTCGCGCCATCGCCGGCGCATGCCAGTGGTTTTGTGCGATTCGTTTCACTCAACAGTCATGCCAAGATCGGACCGCGCGTAATCGCTGCCTGGGCGCGCGTTTTGCTCGCTGTTCCCCGGTCGGGACTCACCATGATCCGAATCGATGATCCGGGCGATCGGGTGCGACTGTTGCGCTCGTTCGCGGACCAAGGCGTTGACGCTGGCCGTATCGAATTCGAGTCCTCGCTCGATACGCAGACTTACCGGAACATGTTCCGGCAATGGGATATCTGCCTCGACGCCTTTCCTCTGGTCGGTGGAACGACCAGCTGTGATGCGCTGTGGATGGGGCTGCCCGTGGTATCGCTGGCGGGCAGGACGTTCCTCGAGCGCGTCGGGGCGAGCTGGCTTACCGGTGTCGGCCATCCGGAGTGGATTGCGGGCGGCGTCGATGCGTATGTCGGCATCGCGCGCGCACTGGCGTCCGATACGGCCAAGCTCGCCGCCATCCGCGCGGCATTGCGCCCGGCCATGCATGCCTCGCCCTTGATGGATTCGGCGCGGTTTTGCCGCGGTTTCGAAGCGGCGCTGCGGCAGATGTGGCAGCGCTGGTGTCGCATGCAAACGCGCCAAGCGAGGGGCCGCTAGTTGTCCGCGACACGAGGGGGCAAGCCCCCTCGCACACCCCGAAATCGGGGAAAACGCCGGGGCGTTTTCTCTCCAGCGGGCCTGCTCCATGGCCGGCTAGCGAAACCGCCTGTCCATCACGTGCCTGTCATTGCGCACCATGCGCACTCTTGTGCTCTCGGAGACGACCACGGTATTGTCCGGGACATCGCGGTTCACGACCAGGGCGCCTGCGCCGATCACCACGTTGCTTCCTATGCGGCAGTTGCCGATGACCCGCGCGCCCGCATACATGACGACGGCCTCGCCGAATTCGGGAAAATTGCCGGACTCGTCGGATCCGACCGTGCAATTCTGATAGACGCAGAAGTAATTGCCGAAACGGGCGTGTCCGAGGACAGTGCCGGTTGCATGCATCAATTGAAACACCTCGGGCAGTTCGGCATCGTAAAAGGCGTCCAGGGAATGCAACACCTTGTTGAGATAGAAAATCCGGAAGGCAAGATCCCGGTCGCCGGAGGCGCGGAACACCGTATTGCCCAGGAAGTAGAGAAAAACCGCGTAGTGATCCGGATGCAGATGGTTCATCAGCACCGCGTCGCCCGCGCGAAACTTCGGCCGCGATATAAGATGGAAGCAACGGTGCGTGCGCGCCAGTGCAGCCAGCACATGCCCGCGGATTGACGCCCCGGATGGTCCTCCGCCGTCGGGAAAGAAGGTTGACAGCTGCGTGCTAACGTACCGAGCCAATCCGTCCGGGGTCAAGTTGTTCAGCACGGGTTGTGGCATGGCGGGCAAGGCTTGCGCTCCTCGGTGTGCCAGCGATGTTAGCCGACGATGCCCCTGTCTGCCCGGATTGCGGGCGGCCTGCAATATCGATCGAAGCGCGGATCATGGTGGAGTCAGGATGAAAGCCAAGGCGAAGCAAGAGGTAATCGATCGTTTCACGGCAGCGGTCGGGCCTGGCGGCGTTGTGCTGGGACAAGATGACATGCGCGCCTACGCAACGGACTGGCGCAAGCGCTACTTCGGACGGCCGCTGGCCGTCATCCGGCCCCAGTCCACTGCCGAAGTGGCCGCGGTGGTGTCGATTTGCGCCGGCGAGCGCATCGGTATCGTTCCGCAGGGTGGCAACACCGGTTTGTGCGGCGGCGCGACACCCGACGAGAGCGGCAACCAGATCGTGCTGAACCTGGGCCGGATGCAGAACGTTCGCGAGCTCGACCCGGTCAATAACACCATCACGGTGGAAGCGGGCTGCATTCTCGCCGACGTCCAGCAGGCGGCGGAGCGCGCCGGAAAACTGTTTCCCCTGAGCCTTGCGGCCGAAGGCAGCGCCCGCATCGGCGGCAATCTCTCCACCAACGCCGGCGGCACCGGCGTGCTGCGTTACGGCAATACGCGCGAGCTGGTGCTCGGACTGGAAGTGGTGCTGCCGGACGGTGAGGTGTGGAACGGTCTGCGGGGGCTACGCAAGGACAACACCGGCTATGACCTGAAGCAGATTTTCGTCGGCGCCGAAGGGACCCTCGGCGTCATCACTGCCGCGGTGATGAAGCTGTACCCGCTGCCGGCCGCGCGGATAACGGCGGTGGCCGCGCTGGCGAGCGCGTCGAAGGCGCTCGAGCTGCTGCAGATCGCGCAGCGTAATTTCGGAGAAAAACTGACCGGGTTCGAGCTGTTTTCCGATTATTGTCTGCGGCTGGTGCTCAAACACTTCGGCAATATCGTCAATCCGTTCCGCGCTGATCATCCGCAATACGTCCTGCTTGAATTATCCGAACCGCGCAATGGAGCGCAAGCGCAGCAGGCGCTCGAGCAAATGCTGGGCGAAGCCGGCGATGCAGATGTGATCATCGACGCGGCGATCGCGCAAAACCTGGCTCAAGCGGCTGCGTTATGGGCGTTGCGCGAAAATATTTCGGAAGCACAGGCGCATCAAGGCAGGAACATCAAGCACGACATATCCGTGCCCATCTCGCGCATCGGGCAGTTCATCGAAGCGACCGATGCCCAGCTTGCAGCGGCGTTTCCCGGAGTGCGGATGGTGACGTTCGGCCATCTGGGTGACGGCAACCTGCACTACAACGTCTCGCCCTCGGAGGGGATGGACGAAGAAAGCTTCATGGCGTTGCTGGAGCCGATCAACCGCGTCGTGCACGACAGCGTGGCAAAGCACGCCGGGTCCATCAGCGCCGAGCACGGCATCGGCCTGCTCAAGCGCGACGAACTGAAGCGCTACAAGTCGGCTCTGGAGCTGGATCTCATGCGGCGCATCAAGCATGCGCTCGATCCGCTTGGCATCATGAATCCGGGAAAGGTGCTGTAGGCGCCCTGGCGAAATGTGCTCCGAGATCAACGCCCGTGACCGGGCGGACCGTGACGCTTTTCAAAAGGTCCGGGGTTTCGGTCGCCTGAACCGCTACGACCGGGCGCGACTTGGTGGTGTAAGGCCCCTTGACCGCGGCATAGACAATCGGCGCGCCGGAAGCTCATTCAGGCAGGCGGACGAGTTGCCGCCAGCCAGATCTGACGCCTGTCGTCCATCGCCCCGCGCCAGCGGCGGCTCACGCCAATTCGAGCCGATCGTTCTGCGAGAACGGATCGATGTCGATCCGGAGCGCATGAATGGTCGTCGGTACCTTGCGACGATCGACGTTCTCAAGCCGCACGAAACCAATGGCCGCAAGCTTTCCCAGGGTGCGTGTAAGGTTCGGTTGTGCGCGCCCCGTCATCCGCGCGAGCTCGGCTGTCGGCGTCCTTAAACGCGTAAGGACGGCCCTCGTCTTTTTTTTCCGTTCGATGCCAGTGATCCATCGCTTTGGGGCGCTTCTTGAAGCGTGCGCCCTTGGCCGGAGCACTGTGTGCGTTGTCAAAACCGATCAGCCGCCGGTTGTCCGGACCATGCAAGGCAAACGAGTAGTCCAGACCATGCGGCTTTCCATCGTTCGCTTCAACCTTCGTGATCTCAAACTTCAGCCAATAGCCGCTCGGGTAACGATGCGCGTGCCCGTTGAAACCCAGCAAGAATTGCAGCGTTTGTTCGCCGTTCTTTCTCTGCATCAATTACCATATCCTCGCATGATAGGCATAAAGGCGATGAAACCCCGGAGTCAAGCCATTGTGAGGCACTCCGGTGAGGCACTCCGACGCATGCATAACCATCTGCTCAGTACAGTACAAGACGGAGAGAGTTGACGCAGCGCATCGCTTCATGACATCATGACAGCACCTATTTTGCTGTCATGATGTCATGAGAACTACGGTAACGCTTGACCCCGATGTCGAGGCGCTGGTGCGCAAGGCCGTGCGCGAGCGCGGCGAACCGTTCAAACGGGTCCTCAACAGCGCGATCCGCGAAGGCTTGAGCGCCGCCCGTCGAAAACCGCTCAAGCCGTTCAAGCAGTCCACTTTCAACATGGGCGAGCCGCTCCTGGATTTGACGAAGGCTTTGTCACTGGCGTCGGAGCTGGAAGACGCTGAAACCGTCGCCAGGACGCTCAGGCGCCGCTCAAGCTGATGAAATTGCCGGACGTGAACGTGTTGCTCTGCGCGGTGAACAAAGCCAGCGCGGAGCACGAGCAGGCTCGAGTCTGGCTCGAGTCGGCCTTCAACGGGCCCGGCGGTGTCGGCCTGGCTTGGGTGGCGTTATTGGGTTTCATCCGCCTCGCCACCCGCCGCGGTATTCTCACCAAGCCGCTCGCCGTGGAGGATGCGCTTTCCGTGGCGCGAGCGTGGCTGGCCGAGCCGCGGGCGCATGTCCTTCATCCTACCGAGCGACACCCGCAAATTCTGTCGAGGCTGCTGGTTGCCGCCGGCGCGGGCGGCAACCTGACCACCGATGCCCATCTGGCCGCACTCGCGATCGAGCACGGCGCTACCCTGGGCTCCTTCGACCGCGACTTTGAACGTTTCGCCGCGCTGGAGTTCGAGCTGCTTCAGGGCTAGCCCTTTACCGCCGGGCCACGCAATCACCTTGTCGGCTCGTGAAGGGTGAAGCGCGGACACTGTAGCGCCAACAGCTCGCCCGCGCGCTGCTGGACAATTGTTTGCATAGGGAGGCGTCATGGGCATTACCGCAACCGAAGCACTGAGCCGGACCATCGATCATCGGGAAATATTCCATGATGAAATGCTGGACCTGATGCGCCAGATCATGAGCGGCGAGATGTCGCCGGTGATGATCGCGGCGATCACCATGGGACTTCGCGTGAAGAAGGAAACCATCGGCGAAATCACCGCCGCCGCGCAGGTGATGCGGGAGATGGCGACGCGGGTCACGGTCAGGGACACCGCCAATCTGGTGGACGTGGTCGGCACCGGCGGCGATGGCGCCCACACCTTCAACATATCCACTGCCGCCGCCTTCGTCTGCGCCGCTGCCGGAGCGCGCGTTGCCAAGCATGGCGGCCGCGCCGTATCGTCGCAGTCGGGCAGCGCCGACGTGCTGGAGGCGCTCGGCGCCAACATCCATCTCAGCCCCGAGCGGATCGGCCACTGCATCGACGAGGTTGGCGTTGGCTACATGTTCGCGCCGGATCATCATGCCGCCATGAAATACGCGGCGCCGGTCAGACGCGAACTCGGCGTGAGGACCCTGTTCAACATCCTCGGGCCGCTGACCAACCCCGCGGCGGCGCCGTGCCAGGTGATGGGCGTATTCCATCAGGACCTGGTGGGCATCCAGATCCGGGTGCTGCAGCGGCTCAATGCACGCCATGCGATGACGGTGTTCGGCCTCGAGGGACTCGATGAAATATCGGTGAGCGGCAGAACCATGATCGGCGAGTTGAAAAACGGCCACGTCAGTGAATATACCGTCCATCCGGAGCGGTTCGGGCTGCCGGTGCATGACCCGCGCACCCTGCGCGTCACCACCGTCGAGGAATCGCGCGACATGCTGCTCGCGGCGCTGGAAAACGCGGCCGGCGCGCCGCGCGATATCGTCGCGCTGAACGCCGGTGCGGCGATTTACGTTTCAGGCAAAGCGGACACATTTGAAGAGGGCGTGGACAAAGCGCTGGAAACGATCGCCAGCGGCAGCGCCCGGAGCAAGGTCGATGAATTCGTCAAGTTCACCCGGGGCGCCGGTAAATGAACGGCCTCGCGGTCCGTACCGGCAGCCGCCATGGCTGACGTCCTGCGGAGCATCATGGCGGTCAAGGCTGCTGAAGTGGATCTGGGCAAGCGGACCACGCCGCTTGCGCAAATGCGGCGATTGGCCGAGTCTGCGCCGGCGACGCGCGATTTCACCGGCGCGCTGAGCCGGCGCATCGCCGCCGGCGAGGCCGCCGTGATCGCCGAAGTCAAGAAAGCCAGCCCCAGCAAAGGCGTCCTGAGGGCGGATTTCGAGCCGCGCAGCATTGCCCGGTCGTTCGCCGAACACGGCGCCGCGTGCCTGTCGGTGCTGACCGATGAACAATTCTTCCAGGGCAGCCCCGACTATCTGATCGCCGCGCGCGGCGAAGTCGGCATTCCGGTATTGCGCAAGGATTTCATTTTCGACCCCTGGCAGGTGTACCAGGCGCGCGCCATGGGTGCCGATTGCATCCTGCTCATAGTCGCCTCGCTGGATGAGGCCGCGCTCAATTCGCTCGAGGCGCTGGCGCGTGAACTGGGCATGGCGGTGCTGGTCGAGGTACACGACCGCGCCGAACTCGATGTCGCCATGCGACTGCAGACGCCTCTGGTGGGGATCAACAATCGTGATCTGCGCAACTTCGAAACGCGGCTCGAAACCACGCTCGTCCTGGCGCCGCACGCCCCGGGCCGGCTGGTGGTTACCGAGAGCGGCATTCGGCATCGCGAAGACGTGGCGCGGATGCGTGCCGCGGGTATCCACGCCTTTCTCGTTGGAGAGGCATTCATGCGCGCCCCCATCCCCGGAAAAGCGCTTCAAGAGATGTTTTTAATCCATTGATTTAATATAATTTATTCAATAAACCAAGCGCTGTTGTCAAAAAGCAACAAAATCCACCGAATTTGTTCCCGGGACAGCGGAGTTTGTTGCAGCGCGCGCCCTGTATTCAGCACAATCACTACAACTTCGCGAACGCAGTGCGCCTTGGTCTTATCAAAGGCGGAACTGGGCAAAGTGAAGGACATCGGTGGCAGTGCGGCTGGAAGAGGGTGTTAGCCGCACCGCCATGGATAAAACCTCAAAGGAGAATTTTTTGATGAATAAGAAATTACTGGCAGTTGCGGTTGCCGGCGCTCTGGCTGCGCCTGGCATTGCCTTGGCGCAAGCCGCGAACGTCCAGTTGTACGGCGTAATCGACGCGGGGTTCCTGAGCAATCACTACAGCGGCAATGCCCTGGGCCTCGGCAACGCCGGCGGCGTCGGCAGCGTTCGCAAGTATGACGTGTTCAATGGCGCGCCATCACGTTGGGGTTTGCGCGGCACGGAAGACCTGGGCCGCGGCCTGAAGGCCTGGTTCCAGTTGGAAGCGACCGTGTTCAACGATGGCCGCCAGGAGACAGCTACCAGTCATTCCGGCTTGCTGGGTGGGCGCAATTCGGCCGTGGGCCTCGAAGGCAGCTGGGGTAATGTGAGCATGGGCCTGTGGGATACGCCCTACAAGCAGGTGGGCCTCGCGACCTGGGTGCGTGGCGGCGGGGGGCCGATGTATCACGGCGGCATGATCATGAACAATGGCGATTCCTCGGGCGCCGCGCCGAACGCGCAATGCGCTACGGCGATCAGCCCGGCAACCGGTGCGCTTAACGTCGCTACCCCGATCTGTCCTAACCAGGTTGAAGGCAACGGGACGGCGTTCCATCGGCGTTTTGCCAACATCATCCAGTACTGGTCCCCGAACTGGGCTGGCTTCCAGTTGAAAGTCGCTACGCAAGTCAATGAAGGCAAAGCGGCAGCCAATACCGCCGGCACGACGGACAACAATCCCAACCCCAGCGCGTGGTCATACGGCCTGACCTGGGCGGGCGGTCCGTGGAACGCGGGCCTGGGCTATGAGCAGCACAAGGGCTTCAACACCACCAGCGTGAGTGCCGATCCGAACGTCAAGGACACCGGCATAACGCTCGGTGGTGGCTGGAACTTCGGCATGGGCACGGTCGCGCTGGGATGGGAACGCCTGAAGTACGGTGACAATTTGTCAGCAGCCGCTGCTCTCGCGGCGGGTGGAGGCAATGGATTCCAGCGCACCAACTGGGTCATTAACGGCACCTTCAACATAGGCGCGAACGGCAGCATTTTCGCCGGATACTCCAAGACCCCGGGCGGCAAGAGCTGCGGCGTCGGCGCAACGACGGCAGTGGGCGGTGCGGTCTGCGGCAGCAATTCCGCCGCGTCCTTCGCCTCGCTGGGCTACTCGCACAAGCTGTCCAAGCGTTCTACCCTGTATGCGGTCGCGGGTCGCATCAACAACAGCGCCGGCACGGCGTACTACTACATCGCAGCGCCAAACGGCCCGAACGGAATTTCGAGCATAGTTTCCGCTGGCACGGACGTGACGACCTTCGGTGTGGGGATGAATCACACGTTCTAAAAAAGCACTACTCAGTCTTGAAAAGGCGCCTTCGGGCGCCTTTTTTTACGACTGTGTTTTGCCGCTGTCATGAACCGGGAGCCGCTTGCCCCTGCGCGGCGGCTGTAACAGCAAAGTCCGGCGTATCATGCCCGAATAACTGCAACGCTCGCCATCGAATCATGCCGGCATTCATCGACGCCTTGATCGGGGAGTTCGACCGGGGATTGCGTACCCTGCTCGGCACGCACACCGCCTCGCGCCCCAAGCCTTCCGCTGCCACTCCCGCAGCGCTCGCCGAAGTCAGCCCGGCTTTGAGCGAACACGAGCGCCGCCATGCCGCCGCGCTGATGCGCGTCAATCATTGCGGCGAGGTGTGCGCCCAGGCGCTGTATCAGGGCCAGGCGATGGGCTCGCGGAACACCCGGGTCGTACACGCGCTGGAACGCGCGGCGCGCGAAGAACTGGATCACCTGGCCTGGAGCAAGGAGCGCATTGCGGAACTGGGCGGCAGGACGAGCCTGCTGAATCCGCTCTGGTACGCCGGATCGCTCGCTTTGGGATTTGCGGCAGGCAAGCTGGGGGATCGCTGGAACCTCGGATTTCTTGCAGAGACCGAGCGCCAGGTGGAACGGCATCTGAAAGGGCACCTGGATCGGATCTCGCCGGCGGACGCCGAGACGCGGGCGCTGATCGAAGCGATGAAGACGGACGAAGCCGGGCACGCACAACTCGCGCGTGAACTGGGCGCCGGCGCGCTTCCCGAGCCGGTGAAGCGCGCCATGGCGGCCGCGGCGCGGGTGATGACCTCTACCTCCTATTGGGTCTGACCTGGATCACGCCGCCACGATTTCGTAGGTTGGAGCCCGCCGGCACCGGCGGTGATAATCGATGACATCGCCTGCATGTTCTTCTCCGCAAAGAACACGCTCTTGCGATGGAGCAACGGCCTGGGCGAGTGCTTTATCCGCAATGCCTGCCTCTGCGAAGCCGGCGGAATCAAGGCGGGTCAGGCATGCCCGTGACGAGCGAAGCGCTCGCCGCCACGACGCACCCTGGGCGCAAAAGATGTGAATCCCGAATAAGCCGCCCGAGACGGCGGCGCGAAGCGACGCCGGCGAGGGTCGGTGTTGATGTGGTTGGGCAGCGCTCTATTCGCTGCCCGGGTCTGGAATCGAAAGACCACGGCAGATCTTTCAAGCGAGATTGTTTGCGATTTCGACGTGCCGGGGTACCGTCTCGACCGCGCCAGTTTGGATTGGTCCAGAGAGAATGAGAGCGTCCCTGTCGCTTGAGATAGCACCCATGCCGGCGCAAATGCGCCAGGAGGCTGCTACGTTTCACTCAACAACAACCGTCTCTCGTAAGGCGTCCGGTGGAACTGCACGAAGGCCATCAGTCCGCCTATCTTCGAGTACCAGCGTTCGAGTACTAGTGTAGTGCTTCTTAATTAATGGAACCACGCACGATTTGTCGAGTCCAAGGATTATCAGATGCGCTTTGGAGGCGGCGATGCGAGTGGCAAGTGCGATTGAACTGGACGACGCGCAGC